>Ga0102591_1000310_pt1 | contig 104070 bp, 88 predicted proteins | sample AraplaCol_mCL_r2_2_FD_76860 | JGI IMG/M metagenome (GOLD analysis project Ga0102591, IMG submission 76860) | Arabidopsis root microbial communities from North Carolina, USA - plate scrape MF_Col_mCL_r2 (SPADES assembly) (version 2) | ecosystem: Host-associated > Plants > Roots > Endosphere...
CAGGCCAGTCAATAGCCTGCGCCAGACGCACAAGTTCGTGCTTCATGTTGATGATCTGGTCGAGCCGGGATCGGAATAAATCCTGTTCACCCGTTTGGCGCCGTTCGCGTGGTTTACCCATTCCTGGATCTCCGATTCACCGCGATAAACCCAGTGAATCTGGAGGGTTCTGTGAGGTCCGAGGACGGGATCTCTCCAAACGAAAAGCCCCGACGGACCTCATTGAAGCCTGATTGAGCGAAGGCGCGGGAAGTTTGGCGCTATGGGGAAAGTAACAATCGGGCTGGCGTGAAGCGGTCGATGAATGGCCCGCAACAGGGCTGAACCATGTGGATTCGGCGCCTCGCGTGGGCCGTACTGGCTGCATTTGACGAGAAAAGCTGTGCCGTTGGGCCCTCAATGGTCTGCCCAGGCAGCCGGAGCGGTGAGTAGCGCTTATGCTGCCCGCGCGCGAGTGGGCCGGTCCCGATGGAGGCCAGCCGATGATGGTGTGATGCGCCTTGAGCCCTCATGAAGTGTCATCCCAGCTTGGCCGAAGGGGTGGCGCCTGGCCATGGTACCACACGGCCAGGGTCACCATTGCCGCGCCGCAGCAGGGGCATGGGTGTTCCGGCTTCTGATCTTCACTTGATGCCTCGGCACGAAACGCAGTCTGTGGCGCGTCGGCCTGCAGCAATTGCCGGCACTGGGCGATCTGCTTGCCTCGCTGGCCATTGGCGAGAAAGCCATAGTGGCGGATCCGGTGGAAGCCATCTGGCAGGGTATGAAGGAGGAAACGGCGGATGAACTCGTCGGCGGTCAGCGTCATGAGCTTTCGCTTGCCACCCTGGCGATAATCCTTCCATTGGAAGGTGACCTTGCCGTCTTCCATGCTGACCAGACGGGAATTGGAGATCGCGACACGATGGGTGTAGCGGCCGAGATAGGCGAGAACCTGCTCGGGTCCGCCGAAGGGCTGCTTGGCATAGACGACCCAGTCGCGACGGCGGACCGTCTTGCAGAGGCGGGCAAAGGCGAGCGGGTCGGCGAGCTGCGAGATATCGCCGAAGAACGTCAACGTCTCGGTCTCGAAGGCGGCCTGCAATGCTTCGACAAACAAGCGGCGAAACAGGCGCGACAACACCTTGACCGGCAGGAAGAAGCCGGGTCTGGAGGCAATCCAGCGGCTGCCATCGGGCGATGGCCCACCACCTGGCACGATGCAATGAAGATGGGGATGAAAGGTCAGGGTCTGGCCCCAAGTGTGCAGGATCGCAATGAGGCCGATCTCGGCACCCAGATGTCTGGGATTGGCAGCGACCCTGCGCAGGGTCTCGGCAGTCGTCCTGAAAAGGATGGCGTAGACGGCCTGCTTGTTCTGGTAGGTGATGGCCTCGAGCTCGGCCGGCAATGTGAAGACGACGTGGAAATAGGGCACCGGCAGAAGCTCGCTCTCGCGTGCGGCGATCCAGTCGCGTGCCACCTGCCCCTGGCAGCGTGGGCAATGCCTGTTGCGGCACGAATTATAGGCGACGCGGACTGTGCCGCATTCGCGGCAGCCCTCGACATGGCCACCAAGGGCTGCCGTGCGGCACAGTTCAACCGCGCTCATCACACGTCGCTCGACACGACCGAGATGACCGTGATGGGCCTGTCGATAGACTTCGCCATGGTCGCGGAAGATGTCCGCCACCTCCAGTCTCGCCGGCATGGCGAGGCGGCGTCAGCGCGGCGGTACGACTTCGCGGTTGAGCTGGTCGAGCGGGCTTTGGGTCTGGCGGATGAGCCTGGTAGAAACCCTGGTGTAGATCGCCGTACTCGTCAGACTGTTGTGGCCAAGCAGAACCTGGATGACACGAAGATCCGTTCCACTCTCCAGGAGATGGGTGGCAAATGAATGTCGCAGCGAATGGGGTGTCACTCGCTTGCCGATGCCGGCTTCCTCCCGGGCCAGGTGGCAGGCATCATAGAGAACCGAGTTGGAGATCGGGCGATTTCTGCCATCTCTGGGAAACAACCAATCCTGCGGTCTTGCCCGGCGCCAATAGGCCCGCAGGATCTGCAGCAACTGTTGCGACAGCATGACATAACGATCTTTGCCGCCCTTGCCGTGCACGACGCGGATCACCATCCGGTCACTGTCGATATCGCCGACCTTAAGGTTGACGACCTCCGAGACGCGCAGGCCTGCCGCGTAGGCGATAGTCAGTGCCGCGCGCGCCTTCAGGCCCGGCACCGCCTCCAGAAAGCGCACCACTTCATTGGCCGAAAGCACCACCGGCAGCTTGCGCGGCTCGCGCGCATAGGCAATGCGCACCGGGATCTCGTCACGACCCAGCGTGATACCGTAGAGGAAGCGCAAGGCGCACACCGTCTGGTTCAGCGCCCCCCATGAAATTCCCCCCGAAACCAGGTGCACCTGGAATGCACGGACATCCTCCAGGCCAAGCTTGTCTGGCGAACGGCCGAAATAACGGCTGAACTTTGACACTGCATGGAGGTAACATCGCTGCGTCGCCGGCGACAGATTGCGGATGCTCATGTCCTCGATCATGCGGCGGCGCAATGGGCTGATCACTTCGCTCATCGGGTGTCTCCTGTCTGTGGGGTTTGGGCTTTAGCAACCGCAATCCTCGCAGGCAGGGCACCTTTGCGCTATCCGCGCACCTCAGGCGGCGCGCTAGCGCCTTCGTTCAATCACGCTTCGCCAACCAGGGAAACCTCAAACTGATTTTGCAAGGAAACAGCCCGTTCGGTGGCTGTTTCCGGCAATTAGAAGATCTGTAGATCCTTCGATTCCTATGTCTAATCAGCAGCTTCCGAGTTCTTCACGGCCGACCATCTGGTTGCCGCAATGGCGCAACACTATTCACAAGCTCCGCACAGACGGTCACTGGCGACTGAGCGATGCCTGCTTCAGGTGGACTTGAGAACCAAGAAAGGCTTCGTGAACGCTTCGAGTTGAAGCTCATCGTGCACATGAACAAGTCGCCCCGTCAACAGATCGATGAATGAACGATCTTGAAAGGCCGCCGGAAGGGCTATGCGCGTTCCGGCCCATGGATTGGGAGCGCTCAGGTCGTCAACGCCGAGCCACAAGCGGGGCGTAACGACTACAACGACATCTGTCTGATCAGCGCGAGCATAAGCGAGAACATTAGTTGCTCGAGGACCGGAAGCTATGAGTGGCAGGTAATCTCCCCGGCGAAAGAGCGTCGGAACTTGCTGACGCACATGCAGAAGAGTGGTGATGACATGCTGCTTCAGTCGCCCATTATCCTCGGCCCAGACCTCATCTCCAGCTCCCAGTAGGTGCCTCTGGAGGGTCTCGAAGTCCGGCTCCCTCCGGTTGTCGGGATCGACGAGACTGAAGTCGAGGCCTTCGCTTCCCTGATAGATATCCGGTACGCCGGGAGCAGTCAGCTTGATGATCGCCTGGGTAATACTATTCACAAGGCCCGAACGAACGAAGGGACGAAGGGTCTTGGTGAAATCGTCAAGGAAAGCACGGTTGTCTGGTGAAAGTAGGCGGCGCACATAGGCGATGACGGCGCTCTCATAGGCCTCGTCAATCTCACTCCACGTCGTACGAAGTTTTGCTTCGCGCAAGGCTTTTTCCGTGTAGGCAACGAAGCGATCTTCGATGGCACCCAACGAAGCGGCGTCTTCGTGCTCCAGATCTGCTGGCCACACGCCGGCAAGTGCCTGGTAAAGCATCCACTCGACGGAAGGCTCGGGGGCAAGACCGTCGTCGAGCTTCTTAACGAACGTTCTATTCATCTCCCGCCAACGATCAACGCCGCGGCTCCAGGCCTCCGGCGCCTCGGTGAGCGCGTAGAGTCGTGCGCGAGCATCTTCTCCGCGCTTGGTATCATGTGTGGACGATGCGGAAAGTGCATCGGGCTGGCGCAAAAGGCGAGACTTCATCTCCTCGTGAAATCGATCCAGCCGATAGGTGCGGGGAAGGGGGTCTGCTCCAACCTCGTTCAGCGCGAGTAGCGCGCCCTGGCGAAAGAAGAGTGTGTCCTCGACAGACTTTGCCATCAGCGGACCAGTCAGCTGCTGGAAGCGCGTTCGAAATGTCGAAGCGAGCTCACCAACAGTGTGATCGACGTCACCGAGAAGTATGCGCTCGAGAGTAGCGAGCGCCCGGGCATCGGGGCCATTGGTGGCGTTTTGGACCATCGCCATGACTGACGCTAGCCTGCGTCTGTCTTCCCCCGGCAACCCTGCGCCCGTGCCATAGGTGCGGTACACGGGGAAGCAGATCAGCAATTCGCGCAGGGCTTCTGCAAGCGTTTCTTCCGGCAAGGCGAGGCTATCATCCTTCTCCCCGATCCGGCGAACGAGTTGTATCAGTACAGCAAACTCCGCCGCGAAGTTGTTGTCTACCATCAGCGTTTTAGCCGAACGCAGTTCTTCTTTCATGTCGAGGGGGCCGACAAGCTTCTGGTAGGCGCCCCTTAGAACCTCCATCTTGTCGTTGTCCACGAAAACATCGCTTAGAGCCGCGATGAACTCGTAGCCCGTCGTTCCGGAGACCGGCCAGTCTGGAGGAAGCCTCTCGCCTTCACCGAGGATTTTTTCGACAGTAATGTAACACGCTGGCCCGGTTTGTTCACGCAGTCGCTCAAGATAGCTCTTTGGGTCGGCAAGGCCGTCGACATGGTCGATACGCAGACCATCCACGGCGCCAGAATGGACGAGGTCAAGGATAAGACGATGGGTGTCTGCAAAAACTGTAGCGTCCTCAACGCGAACACCGGCCAGGCCAGTGATCTCGAAAAACCGGCGATAGGACAAATCTCGTGGAGCATCACGCCACGACATCAATCGGTAAGGCTGAAGATCGTGCAGTCTCTTGATCTCGGTCTTGTCGGAGAGGCTCAGGATCTCGTCCTTGCGACCGGAATAGGTCTCGGGCGCCAGGGGATAGAACGCTTCGTAAAAAGCGAACGCAGGGTTTCCAGTTTTCGGATCTCGCTCAATCGTGATCTCGCCTGCATGCAGCGCCTCATCGAATGAGCCTCCCAGAAAGGGAAGCGTGAGTTTGCGCGACCAGTCGATATCGAAGTGCCCGGCGTAGCGGCTGGCTGCGCCGTGTTCGACGACGTCGCGCCACCACGCATTCTCAAGCGATGCCGCCATATGGTTCGGTACGATATCGAGGATGAGACCGAGGCCGGCTCCCTTTAAGCTTCTCACCATTCGGTCGAACCCGATCCGACCACCGATCGCCGGATCGATTTCAGTGGCATCCGTGACATCGTAGCCATGGCTGGAGCCGGATGTCGCGGTGAAGATGGGTGAGGCGTAGAGATGGCTGATCCCAAGACGCTTCAAATAGGGCACCTGTTCGGCAGCACGATCGAACGTCATGCCGTTGCGGAACTGAATGCGATAGGTTGCTGTTGGTACGCTCATAGATCTTTCCGGCTGTTGTATAGGCTCTGGATCGCCCGCCTGGCATGACGACTCGAGAGCGCCGTCGTTTGAAAGGCGCCCTTTAAACTCCGAAGACCACCGCCGGTTCCAGTCACCGACCCCGTTCTCACCCTGGCCGACCTGGCTTCGGCAGATTTTGTACGCGACGTCCCAATATCTCTTGAGTTGAACGGCTTGGAACGGGTCGCGGTGCCGTTATGCGTCTGAAGTGGAGTTTTCCGTCCACGGGTATGGCTTGAGGCAACCCGCCCTGACGAAAAGAGCATGCGGTTTGTCCCTCGCTTCCGCGGACGCTTGCGCAACATGATTGAGCTTGAGTTGTCCAAGCCCTCAAAGCCCGTTTAACTGGAGCATCTTTCCGACGGACGATTAATGCAAGCGCCACTCAGGCCGCCCTTTTTGGCGTTAAGCGGACGCCTCGCTTTTCAGGGAAACGTATGCGATTGCGATACCAGTGAGGGGAAATGCTGTCTCGGGATCCGGCCAGGCCCTTCCCCGAGCCGACATCGTCTGCATCATCCATTCGCTCAAAGCCCACAAAGATGAAACGCGTCGAAGAGCGGTGGATCGTGTCTGGGCACGTGCTAACTTCGTGGTCGATCTGGACACTCACGAATTCGGGGGCGCGAATGAAACCTCTGGAAAGATCCCCTGCAATCTGCGTGGCAAGGCGCTTCTTCCCCATATAAGCCGAAATAAGCTGATTGTGCGTAAAATCCAGAAGCCGGAACGTCATCATAATAGCTTCGTCATCGATCATTGCGCCGCTGATCGTGTCAAGCGCTCGTCCTCTGGCAAAAAGCATACCCGCACGGCTGGTGCCGGAAAAGCTGAACCACGTCTTGCGCCTGGTGAGGTAATCAACGCTCCAAGCGGCCCGGCCATCCACGGGATCGTCGCCCGCAAGGTCAGAGAGCTCCTGAAGCGTCTCAAGAAAAGCCATTCGAAAGTCAGCCGGCTGCATGTCCCACTCCTCAAGCAACTGGATCGAACGCTGATTTCTGAGACAAGTTCCCTGACAAACACACAATCGGCAACGACGTGACTTAGGCTGTCGCGCCTGCGTCCTCGACGCCTAGAAGCGCATTTGCCTAGCCTGCCAAGCCAGATCACACGAGGGCTCAAGAGGACGGCTTTCCGGCTGAGACGGCCTGGAGGCCTACAACGCAATGGTCTCTCATTTCGTCCTCCAATCCCGCGCCTCCCTTCGGCTAAAATGGCGCTCAGTCTAAAGGGAGTGATCGGGAACAATAAAGGTGCCATCCAGGTTGTCGATGTTCTGGCAATTCAGTACCCGGCAGCTCCTGTTGTCTCTGGTCGGTATGCTCTTCCACTCAGCGTATTCGTTGGCCTCGCAGAACCGACTATTGCGCACAAAGCGGTCATAGAGCGGCAGACCCCGCGGCGACTTCCATCGGAAGATGACTGCTCCCTGTGAGTGGACTGCCTCTCGGGCCTGCTCACAGGTCATGGACAATGGGCTTAGTCTCGAAATTGCGTAGCACGGCGAGCCGGCGAGGAGGGCGGCCAAAGTCAATAAAACTGCGCGCATGAAAGTTTGATCCTGTTGGTGACGCCGTCTAACATCAGAATATGGAAATGGTTCCACGGCTCGTTCACCCGGTTCGCCAAGGAGCGATGCGCGCCGCTGAACGCCTCTGAACCTCCGCCTCTTTTCGCGTGAAGCCCGGCGATCGCATATGCAAACGTCGCTCCAGGAGTGTGCAAAAAATTTTGTTCGGCTGCCTTGAAAACAAAAATCAAAAAAACCAGATTTGCGCACGCCGGTAGCCCAGATGGGGGCCGGAGAACAGGGAACGCCCTTTCTCAGCGTTCCGCTTCCAACTCGCTTTAAAGAGGTTTTGGTCATGAGAACAGAATTCGACTTCGGGCCACTCTATCGGTCCAGCATCGGCTTCGATCGGGTATTTTCGCTGCTCAATAATTCACAGCGTCTCCAGCCAGTCGACGCGTGGCCGCCTTACGACATCATCAAGAACGGCGACAATGAGTATAAGATCGTGATGGCTGTCGCCGGGTTCGAGGATGGCGATCTCGACATTACGCAGGAGCGCAACCTTCTCGTCGTCAAGGGTGGAAAGGCCGATGACAGCAAGGCTGAGTACCTGCATCGGGGCATTGCGGCGCGCAGCTTCGAGCGTCGGTTCGAACTTGCAGATCATGTTAGCGTCGAGAACGCTTGCCTGAAAAACGGGCTGCTTTCCATCGATCTCAAACGGGAAATCCCCGAAGCTATGAAGCCGCGCAAGATCTCGATCGGCGGTGACAGCGAGGCTTCGGCTCCGCTCCAGATCGAAGGCGACAAGCAGGTCGCTTGATTTCAACACAGGGGAGCGGGCGGCGTAGCATGCGCCGTCTGCAATGGCTATGGAAGCGTTTCAAATTGATAAGCACGACGGCTTTTACGTCGGCGACTTGGAGGCCTGTCAACGTGTCTTCGATGCCGTCGCGTCCAAGGCCGGCGTTGACCGTCGATCGGAAGAAGGCGAGCGGATCGCTTCGATCCTGGTGCAGCTTTATCGGCAAGGCGTGCACGATCCTCAACACCTTGACGCGATGGTGAGTGCTGCCCGCGGTATATTTGCAAAGCGCGAGCCCTCCAAGCAATAGGCTAGACCGGGTCTGTTGCAGGTCCGATCCTGTTTGGACGGTGGCGATGAACGTACGCGAGTGACAACGGGTGTGGTTGCCAATCGTGTACGTTTCCGGACGGTAGTGTTGCCTTGAGCGCTTCACGACGCAATTAGCAGGCATGAGCAAAAACGAAGAACGACCGATATCACGCCGCCGTAAATCGATGACTATGACCGAGCGCCGGTCTCGTGCGGAAGAGACCCATGTCATAGCAATATCAACGATCGAAGCCGAAGCGGAGGCGCGCCGGCGAAAGACCGAGCGGCTGAAGGCAGCACGCGAAGCTTTAAAGTCCTGACCCATGGCATTGCAAGGCGCGACGCGGCTTGCCACGTCTTGATGCTTGGCGGGACCGGGTGCCGGGGCGGCAAACCCTGACTAACGTCGTATGCAGCGCGCTGATCTAGGAAGCGGCGGGAGCGCGTGACCTCGCCGGCGCGCTATGCGCCGTCCGCCGAACCGCCTCGGCGAAGGGCGGGCTGAAACTTGGCCGATAACGATCGCAATCCCGAGGACTCGGCAACCGGCCACCGAGCAAGTTGCTCGATCGATTTCCGGGGTTAGCCGCGGGGCCTGCTGCCGCGTTTGCTCGTCAATCACAAACCGCAGATTGTCGGGAACAACGGCCAGGTCCGAAAGTTTCTATCGCTCCTGCGTAAAGAACCTGCGGCTCGACCTGCCCGTGCGTGGAGAAATACAGATGATGCCTGCGCGTCGCTCGAAGATCTCAAGGCCCCGCATCTATTATGTCAATCCTCTCGATTTGCCAACGGAAAGACGTTGGCTGGAGATCTTCGATCACGCCGCATCTTTGAATTTCGACACGGTCATGTCCGCGCCGATCTTTCGGCGCCACTTCCAGGACGCCAGCATTTTCAAAGCATTCGATGCCAGTTCCATAGATCCCGCCTTCGGGCTCCAGCGTCCATTGGAAGAGGGTGTCGCATTCCTGTGCGAAAGAGCGAAATCGCAAGGGATGGACTTCATGATCGACGTCGTGCTTCCGGCAGGGCAGGCAGAAACCACTGGTGAAAGTGATGCGCTCGATCCCCGTCCTTCACCATCCGCGCCCGCGCGAAACGGCGCAGCCGGCGGCGACATCGACCGTTTCGGTGAACTGTTGCGCAAATTAACCACCCTTGGAGTCTCAGGATTCCGTTATCTGGGGCTTGACGCCCTGGGCGAGGCTGATCTGAGGCGATTGGCAGTGGCTGAGACGGGCGGTGCGGATCCTTTACGGCTGGTCTACACCCCGGGGACCGACTTCTCATTTCGCCGACGGCTCGCCGGCCTGGGCTTTGATGGCACATTTTCATCGCTTGCCTGGTGGGACTTGCAGGAAGCGTGGCTTTTCGAGGAGCTGCGTCTGCAGCGAGCACTTGGGCTGCAGGTCGCCTTTCCCGAAGCTCCGTTCGCAAGGCGGCTCGCCCATGGGACCGAGAGCCGGGAGATCCGCGAGCGGAAGTCGATCCGGGCGCTGCGACTTTCGGCCGAGCTTGGCGATGGAATGCTCATTCCTATGGGCTTCGAGTTTGGCGCGGTCCTGCCACTGGATGCCACCCGCGGTTCAGGTCAAGACCTGCGCATGATTCGGTCGAATGGTGCTTTCGATCTTTCGGCAGCGGTCCGTGAAGCCAACGCGGCTATTGCTGCTAAAGATGCGCTGACGCCGACGGCATATGAGGCCGCGGCGCAGGTGATCGTCATGACCCTAACTGACGCACCAGACCCACGTGTTGCGGAGCGAAAGCGTCTGCTTGTGGTTAACCGGGACCTGCGCCGGCCGTGTGCTTTTCCAGACGACATCATTTCGCGTGCTGCCGCACCCTTCCTTGTTTCCGAGTCGCATCTCCGGTCGAACCGACTTGCTCCCGGAGAGGTTAGAACGGTCGCTGTCGCGGCGGGCGCCGTGATCGCAACACAAAGCCTGACGTCACCAGGGACGGCAACCGACCCGTCCGGACGTATCGCGATTGAAAATATCGAGCCGTCGGTCGACCTTGGGCGTTTCCCTGTCAAACGCGTCGTCGGGGACAGGGTTGCCGTAACGGCCGATATATTTGCCGACGGGCACGACCGCTTGGAGGCGGCGATATTGTACCGGGCAATAGATGAAGCGGAGTGGCATGAGGTGCCGCTGAGTTCCGACAGCAATGATCGTTGGGCCGGTGCCTTTTCCCTCGAAAGGATCGGCCGCTATCACTACTGCATCGAGGCTTGGAAGAACCCGTTTGCTATATTCCGCTACGAGCTGTCGAAAAAAGCCGAAGCCCGGCTTGACCTCAGCCTGGAACTGACCGAGGGGGCAGCGCTGGTACGACGCGCGGCCGAGAGAACCGCGGGGAATGCCGACCCCGGCCTTCATGATAAACTTGTGGAACTGCTGGAAGCGATAGAGCGCAGCGACGCGGCCGAAAAGACCCGGCTGCTCTTGTCACCTCATCTCTCGGTACTGATGTCGCAGGCTGACGAGCGACCGTTCCGAACTCGGTCGGGCACCTATAGCGTCGATTCAGAGCGCGCGGAGGCCGCGTTCTCAAGCTGGTATCAAGTCTTTCCTCGGTCACAAAGTGGAGATCCTCATCGTCACGGAACCTTCGACGACGTTGTTGCCCGACTGCCGGCGATCCGCGAGATGGGCTTCGACGTTTTGTATTTCCCACCGATCCATCCAATTGGCACCACCAATCGTAAAGGCCGAAACAACAGCTTGGTAGCGGGCCCTGGTGATCCAGGCAGTCCCTATGCGATCGGTTCGCCGGATGGCGGTCACGATGCAATCCATCCGGAACTGGGCGGGATTGACGCGTTTCGGCGTCTTGTTGAAGCAATGCGTAACGAAGGGCTGGAACTGGCACTCGATCTCGCAATCCAGGCTTCTCCTGATCACCCTTGGCTGACCGAGCACCCTGGCTGGTTCGAGTGGAGACCGGACGGAACGATCCGCTACGCGGAAAATCCGCCTAAGAAATACGAGGACATTGTCAATGTCGACTTCTACTCTCAGGATGCCGTGCCAGCGCTTTGGGAAGAATTGCGCGATATCGTCCAGCTTTGGGTGGACGAGGGCGTCAAGCTCTTCCGGGTGGATAATCCCCACACCAAACCTTTTCCGTTCTGGGAATGGCTGATCGGCGATATACGCGCCCGCCACCCGGAGGTCGTCTTTCTGTCCGAAGCGTTCACGCGGCCGAAGGTGATGTACCGTCTCGCCAAAGTCGGATTTTCTCAGTCCTACACCTACTTCACTTGGCGCAACAGCAAGTGGGAGCTTGAGCAGTACATGCTCGAGATAACGCAGAGCCAAGCCAAGGAATTCTTTCGGCCCCACTTCTTTGTCAACACGCACGACATCAATCCAGACTTTCTCCAGAATGCGCCGCGGCCGGCATTCGTGATCCGTGCCGCACTGGCTGCCACACTGTCTGGCCTGTGGGGGGTCTATAACGGGTTCGAACTTTGCGAGGGCCGTCCCGATGTCAAGCGCAAGGAATATGCCGACAGCGAGAAATACGAAATTCGCGCCTGGGACTACGACCGGCCTGGGAACATCAAGCCGGAAATAACGATGCTGAACAGGCTTCGCCGTGATAACCCCGCGCTCCATTCCCATCTCGGCCTGACGCTTTTGAATTCGTCCAACCCGAATGTGATGTTCTTCGAAAAGGCCGCGCCTGGGCGCCACAACGTCCTGCTGATCGGCATATGCCTCAATCCGCATGGCATCGAAGAGAGCACCGTCGAAATCCCGCTCTGGAACTTTGGAAAGGATGACGCTGGCACGCTCGATTTGGAAGACCTGGTCAACCCCCGACGGTTCTCGCTAACAGGCAAGCGGCAGACGCTCAGGCTTGATCCCATTCATTTGCCCTTCGCCATTTGGCGCGTCAGAACAGGAGAGATTTGACATGGAAGACGTGTCGAGAAGCGAAGGCCGGGCAGAGACAGCCGACGCCACGTTGTGGTATAAAGATGCAATCATCTACCAGTTGCACATCAAATCGTTCTATGACGCCAACGGTGACGGAATTGGGGATTTTGAAGGTCTATTCGAGAAGCTTGATCATATCGCTTCGCTTGGCGTGAACGCGATCTGGCTCCTGCCTTTCTTTCCTTCGCCACGGCGCGACGATGGTTATGACATCGCCGACTATGGGAGCGTCAGTCCCGACTACGGCACGATCGAAGACTTTCGCAAATTCGTAGCCGCCGCCCACGAACGCAATATTCGGGTTATCATCGAGCTGGTCATCAACCACACGTCCGATCAGCACCCGTGGTTTCAACGTGCGCGCCAGTCACCCGCGGGAAGCCCGGAGCGCGACTTCTACGTCTGGTCCGATACAGACCAGAAATTTCTTGAGACCCGTATCATCTTCATCGACACCGAGAAGTCCAACTGGACGTGGGATCCGACGGCTGGAGCGTACTATTGGCATCGCTTTTATTCGCATCAGCCTGATCTGAATTTCGACAACCCCTTGGTGATGAAGGAACTTCTGTCGGTGATGCGCTTCTGGCTGGAAACTGGCATTGACGGCTTCCGACTGGACGCGATCCCCTATTTGGTAGAACGCGAGGGAACAAACAACGAGAACTTGCCGGAAACGCATGCGATCCTGAAGCGCATTCGCGCCGCGCTCGATGAGACACATCCCGGCGTGATGCTGCTTGCGGAAGCCAACCAGTGGCCGGAAGATACCCGGGAATATTTTGGAGACGGGGACGAGTGCCACATGGCATTTCATTTTCCGCTGATGCCCCGGATGTACATGGCGATCGCCAAGGAGGACAGGTTTCCGATTACCGACATCATGCGTCAGACGCCGGATATTCCCGACAGCTGTCAGTGGGCGATTTTCCTGAGAAACCACGATGAGCTGACGCTTGAAATGGTGACGGATGCCGAGCGCGATTATCTTTGGGAAACATATGCGTCCGACAGGCGAGCACGCATAAATCTCGGTATCCGCCGTCGCCTGGCTCCGTTGATGGAGCGCGATCGCCGGCGTATTGAGCTGATGAACGCGCTTCTGCTGTCGATGCAGGGCACGCCGGTTCTTTACTACGGTGATGAGATCGGGATGGGCGACAACATCTACCTTGGCGATCGCGACGGCGTTCGAACCCCGATGCAGTGGTCGCCCGACCGCAATGGCGGCTTCTCAAGGGCCAATCCCGCCCGCCTGGTCCTTCCGCCCGTTTCGGACGCGCAGTATGGCTATGAAGCGCTCAACGTCGAGTCCCAAACATCAGACGCGCACTCGCTGTTAAACTGGACCCGGCGCATGCTTTCGCTGCGCGGCCGGCACCCCGCATTTGGCAGAGGGTCGCTTCGGTTTCTTTCTCCTGACAACCGGCGTATTCTGGCCTATCTCCGAGAGCACGGAGACGAGGTTATCCTGTGCGTGGCAAACCTATCGCGGGTACCTCAAGCCGTTGAATTGGACCTCTCCGCCTACGAAGGCCGCGTGCCTGTCGAGCTGACCGGCATGTCACCGTTCCCGCCAATCGGCCAGCTTACCTATCTTCTGACGTTGCCGCCCTATGGGTTTTTCTGGTTCCAGCTCAATGATGAATCGGATGGTCCGGCGTGGCGCACGGCTCCGCCGGAACAGTTGCCCGATTTTCACACGGTCGTCATTCGCCGAAGCCTCACGGAGCTGGTTGATGAACCTCAGCATCAGAGGGCGCTCGGCAACGACATCCTTCCAGCATATCTTTCAAGACGGCGGTGGTTTGGTGCCAAGGATCAGTCTCTTCAATCGGCAAGGCTTGTTTCGGCGACGCCGATCCCATTCGCTGATGGGATAGTGCTGGGCGAGCTCGAGGCCATCCTGCCTGATCACGTTGAGACTTATCAGCTCCCGCTCGCCATCGAATGGGATGACACCACGACGAACATCCTAGGCCAGCAACTTGCCTTGGCTCGCATTCGTCAAGGACGACGTGTTGGATTTCTCACCGACGGCTTTACGGTGGAGCCAATGGCGCGGGGTTTGATCGAGAGCCTGAAGAACCGCTCGACCGTGACCGGTCGTTCCGGCACGATAGACTTCATCGGGACCGATTACTTGGACCAGCTGGATATCACCGCCGAAATGGAGATCCGATGGCTATCTGCGGAGCAGTCAAACAGTTCTCTGATCGTCGGCGAGATCGCCATGATCAAGCTTATAAGGCACGTCTTCGAGGGCGTTCATCCCGAAGTTGAAATGACGCGCTATCTTACCGAGCAGGGATATGAACACACCGCTCCACTTCTCGGCGAAGTCGCGCGTAATGACGCGGACGGGCGGCGGTGGACACTTGCCGTCGTACAAGGCGCAATCCGTAACCAGGGCGATGCGTGGAACTGGATGCTCGCCAATCTGCGTCGGGTTGCAGATGAGGTTGCAACCACCGAAGCGGAGCCTGACGCCGCTGACGACGAGCTACAGCCGCTTTTGAACTTCGTTGCTATGATCGGCCAGCGCCTGGGTGAACTTCACGTCCTGCTTGCGCGACCGAGTGAAGATCCATCTTTCGCGCCGCGGAGAGCGGATGAGGCTGACGTTGCTGGCATCGAAAGATCAGTGACCGGCGAGATCGCCTACGCCTTCTCCAAGTTGGAGGAGCTCGCGGACACGCCCGACAGCGCGGTCGAGAAGGATATTCGCAGTCTCTTGGCGCAAAGGGAGCAGATATCTAAATTGGCTGCAAGATTGTGTGGACGGGCGGCAGACGCCGTGCTGACACGCACTCATGGGGATTTTCATCTAGGTCAAATACTCGTGACGGAAGGTGACGCCGTCATCATCGACTTCGAAGGCGAACCGGCGCGCAATCTCGCGGAGCGGCGTGCAAAGACCAGCCCCTTGCGGGACGCCGCCGGTCTTTTGCGATCTCTTGACTATCTCGTTGCCACGGCGACTCTTGAAAATGATGCCGTGTCCGACCATCACGACGAGCGCAGGCGCTTGTTTGTCAACCGCTTTGGCAAAGCAGCCGAGGAACTTTTTCTTCAGAAATATATCCACGCGTTGTCTGCATCACCAGATCTGCCGAGCGATCCGAAGACCATACGTGCGCTTCTCGACATCTTCCTTTTGGAGAAGGCAGCGTACGAGATCGCCTACGAGGCACGCAATCGCCCGAAGTGGCTGCCAATTCCCCTGGCCGGCTTCAGCGCAATCGTGTCACGCCTTGACGGAGAACGGGCATGATGGAGCCATCGACGGTCGACACATCTAGTTTGGCTCCCGGCGAACTTCTCGCAATCGTCGAGGGCCGTCATGGCGATCCCTTCGCGTTTCTGGGACCCCACCGGTCGCAAGATGGGCGAATTACAGTTCGCACGTTCGTTCCTGGCGCTCTAGGCGTCGAATTGGTCGACCGCGCAACGGGTGCTGTGCTTGCAGTGTCGTCGCTGGTGCATGCAGGCGGCGTGTTCCTCGGCCCGGTCCAAAGTGACGCAGGATATAAGCTGAGAATCCTCTGGCCAAACGGCGCCCAGGAGACGGAAGATCCCTATCGGTTCGGCCCCCTGCTTGGTGATCTCGACCTGCATTTGATTTCGCAAGGAACGCACTACCAACTTTCGTCGGCTCTCGGTGCAAATCCGGTCACCGTCGACGGCATCCAGGGTGTGCGTTTTGCGGTCTGGGCGCCAAATGCGCGCCGGGTCTCGGTGGTTGGAGATTTCAATAGCTGGGATGGTCGGCGCCACCCAATGCGCTTGCGGCGTGAGGCAGGTGTCTGGGAAATCTTCATCCCAGATCTGACGGTTGGCGACCGCTACAAATTCGAAATTTTGGACGGGCAGGGCAATCTGCTTGCTCAGAAGGCTGATCCAGTGGCCCGGGCTTCGGAAGCCGCGCCTTCCACTGCATCCATCGTTGCCTCAACCGAACCGGTGAAATGGCGGGATGCTGAATGGCTCGAACGGCGGGCTCAGAGGGACATTCTGGACGGTCCGATATCGATCTATGAAGTTCATGCCGGATCCTGGCTTCGGGACATGAAGGATGGCGGGCGTTCGCTCGATTGGTTCGAACTGTCCCAGCGGCTGATCCCCTATGTCAAGGAAATGGGGTTTACGCATGTGGAGCTTATGCCGATCATGGAATATCCTTTCGGGGGTTCATGGGGATATCAGCCACTAGGCCTTTTTGCCCCGACGGGACGGTATGGAACGCCGGAAGACTTCGGATATTTCGTCGACCGCTGCCACGAAAGCGGGATCGGCGTCATCCTTGACTGGGTGCCGGCCCATTTCCCAAGTGATGTCTGGGGTCTGGCGCGCTTCGACGGAACTGCGCTCTACGAGCATGAGGATCCAAGAGAGGGCTATCACAAGGACTGGAACACGCTGATCTACAACCTCGGGCGATCCGAAGTGAAAGGGTTCCTGATTGCAAGCGCCCTTGAATGGCTTGACAGGTACCATGTCGATGGTCTGCGGGTCGACGCCGTTGCCTCGATGCTTTACCGCGATTACAGCCGTGCCGAGGGTGAATGGATCCCGAACCGGTACGGAGGGCGAGAGAACCTAGAAGCCATAGAGTTTTTCAAGCACCTCAACAGCGTCGTTCGCGACCGCCACCCGAATATCTTAATGATCGCCGAAGAATCGACGGCCTTTCCGAAGGTCACAGCCTCGCCGGCTGACGGCGGCCTGGGGTTCGACATGAAATGGAACATGGGGTGGATGCATGACACCCTTCACTACATTTCGGACAATCCGGTCTATCGCAAGTATCACCATGGCTCGATGACCTTCGGGATGGTCTACGCTTACACTGAGCGGTTTGTCCTGCCGTTTTCCCACGATGAGGTGGTTCACGGCAAGGGATCGATGCTGGGTAAGATGCCAGGTGACGACTGGCAAAAACATGCCAATCTCAGAGCCCTGTACGGCTTCATGTGGGGCCATCCAGGGAAGAAGCTGATATTTATGGGTTGTGAGATCGGCCAGAAGAACGAATGGAATCACGACGCCTCGCTCGACTGGGATCTTCTCGACGACCCTCGTCATCGCGGTCTTCAGAGGTTGGTGAGAGACCTTAATCGCGTTTATGCTCACTTTCCATGCCTGCAATATGGCGATCTGCACCCGGACGGGTTCGAGTGGGCCGTCGCCGACGACGCTGAGAATTCCGTCCTGGCGATGATCCGCTACGATCAGACCCGCGACACCGCCTGCGTGATTGTATCCAATTTCACGCCCGTCCCGCGCCAAGGCTATCGAATTGGCGTGCCTCTCGATGGCCTTTGGCGCAAGATACTCAATACGGACGACACCGTATATGGAGGCGCGGGAACCGATATAGGCGACGTTGCTGTACAGTTCGTTGCCGCTCACGGCCGGCCAATGTCGATCGAGGCTGATCTGCCACCTTTGTCGACTGTCATGTACATTAGAGATCGAAATCGATGAAACCCTCGCAGCCGAAAGCGGGTGCGCGACTGGCCGGCAAGAGGATGTATTTGGCACTGTACCGCGGGTATGAACGGCCTTCATATATCAACTTTGCCAGCTGAACGCTCCATCGATGATGCAGCGCCCCAGGCGTGACGTCGACCTGGGGCGGTTGAGCTGGAGAGAGTCGCAAGTAGGCTCTGAGAGATATAGCGGACGATCTCCCACGTTCTTGGCGGCGGCCGAAAGAGTTACCGCGGTTCCACCGGTTGCATGGCTTTCCACTCTCAGATGCGGCTATTAGCCGATTGGTGTCGATACCCTTTCCAGCCGAGAGGCGCGATTGTCGCCTTCCGGCGCTTTTGCACGGCCTGTCCGTTGTCACACGACGCTAGGGGTCGGCACCAAAGTGTGATGGCCTTGTCACACAAGAAGGAAAGCCCATTTTCCGGGCGATCCTTGCGTCTCGAACCCGCACTCCTGGATGAGCTCAATAGAACCGCAATGGGCGCGGTGCAACCGCAGGTGCCGTCAATCCGGATCCTAGCTGCGGAACTAGTACGCCACATGTTGGTTATGCGCAAAGGAAGAACGGGAGGACGGTTCCATGAACGACAAAGACCAGAAGCGACGCGAGCGGGCTTACAAGATTTGGGAAGACGAAGGAAGACCGGAAGGTGCTGATCTTGATCATTGGCAACGAGCCGAAGATCAACATGAAGCGACAGAGGCGGAAGTAGCGGCGGAGGTGACCGGTGAAAATCCAGCTGCTTCAGCCCCTGAGTTGGGCAAGGATAAGCCTTCGCCGGTCCCGCCGCCGATTTCAAAGCCGGCCAGAAAACGGCGTTGAGCTATACGCGGTAGACGTAATGGCGCCCTTCATCGACGCGGAGTTGCCTTCTCCGAAGATCGTGGACCGCACAGGCACGTTGCCGCCGACAACAGCATGAGCATTATGCCAATGACGTTCGCGACTGTAATCGTTTCCTGCGCAAAGAGGGCGCCAACAACGACGGCGATGACGGGAGAAACAAAGGCGAACATACCGGCTCGGCTCGGTCCGGCGTCCCTCAGGAGCTGCATGTACAGTCTGTAACCGACCAGCGAACCAAAAATCACCAGGAAAAGCCATCCTGCGAACGCTCCCATAGTCCAGTTGCTTAATGCTAATGCGCTTGGGTTTTCGCCGCAGATCACGGCCCCGGCGGAAAGCAGCAGCCCGCCGAGGAATGTTGTCGAGCCCGCAACAACTGCGCTTCCGTGTCTTGCAATGAGCGGTTTTGCGAGCACCGAGCCCAATGCGGACGAAGCCGCAGCCCAGCAAACGGCAAGGATGCCAAGCCAGGCGCCCCTATCGTAGCTCACCTGTGCTTCACCGACGAAGAGCAGATATAGTCCGAGGGATCCGACGGCGAGACCGATCGCTGGTGCCCAGCTCCAGGTTTCCTGACGCAAAGCCACCCCGAAAACGAACAGGCAAACCGGTGTCAAAGACATTTCCAGCACCGCGGCAGTGCCTGAAGGTATCTTTGTCATTCCCCAGAAGAGTGGGCCATAGCACAGCGTGATCATCAGCAGACTGGCTATAATTAGCCCGCACCAATCAACAGCCAGCGCTCGTATCGACTGACCCTGCCACATCGCAATCCCCAAGAAGACAGTTCCTGCAGCGACGAAACGCAAAGCTGCAAAAAGCATTGGTGGCAAGCTCGTGACGCCGAACTTGACGGCGATCCAGGTTAAACCCCAGACAGCGCAGAGGACTGCAAATTTCCCGTAGTTTGAACCTGACATGGCTTGGACCCCGATTGTGTAACGCGTAAAATCAATTTATACCGTTACAACTTCGGCAGCATCATCGGGTTCCCTATGGCGAAATCAGTAAGCACCATGCGCTTGAGCGGCGGGCACCCCGCCCTGGATTTTGTCAATACAGTTGACAGCCGCCGAGGTCGGTTGGGCCCGGATCTCCTGACAAAGTTCGTCGACCTTGTCACTTTCAGTCAAAGGGTGGATCTCATTTCTGGGGCTGCGGCTGCAACTCTAAGGCAGGCGGCAGAGGCTAGCCCTGGGGCGGCTGCCAAGGCGCTGGCGACGGGAATTGATCTCCGTGAGAGCCTTTATCGTGTCTTTCTCGAAGAAGACGGGGGCGCAATTGCCCCGGAAGGTGATGCAAATGTCGTCAAAGCGGCTGCGATCGTTGCTCGAAGCCATCAAGTCTTCGAGCAACTTGCCGGCGGGTGGGCTTGGACAACGAAGGTCGAGACGCCCGCCGACCTCGTGCATGTGCTTTCGAGCTCCGCTGCCGACCTGCTAGTGTCGCGACCGAACCGACGATCGGTGAAGGAGTGCAAAGGCGACAATTGCGGTTGGTTGTTTCTCGATACATCAAAAGGCGGACGGCGGATCTGGTGCTCGGAAGCAAGCTGCGGCGTCCACAATCGCGTCAGGAAATTTAGGCAAAGTTGATGACCCTCGTCGGTCGCGCTTGGGGCGCGGGGGTCATCTAAATCACGTGGGTCGCCGTTTCATCACAGCCAAGGCCAGAACCATTGTCATGGCTGAGCCGGAAACCGGTTGCGAAATGGATAACGCTGGAAGGATGTATCCATCCGTTCAGGGCCTAAGCCAGGACCCCTCATCACGGTGTGGCGCGTTAACCGGATCTTAACCATCCGCTGCCATCTTCGGGCTGCATTCCCCCATGAGTGCACCTCATTTTTAGGCGCGTGTCCGTTCAAGCGGCACGCGCCGTTTTTCTTCCCGGTTCATCGATAAGGAGCTCGTCATCCGCCATGCGGGGCCGCGGCGCGTCGCGATCCGCATCGGCGTGACACGCTCGGCTTCGTCGACCATCCGCGATGAACGGAACCGACGCCCTGTTCGCGGGTTACTCCCGCGAAAAACGAGGGATGCCCTGCATGAGCAATGAAGAAGACGCACCGTTGGTCACGTACAACAGAATTGATGGGAAGGCCTTCTTCGTTTTTCAGCGGCGCCGTTATGATCTTCCAGGTCAGTACAGAAGCCTCTCAGACGCCCAATACGTGGCTGAGAAGCAGTGTCGGTCTATGGGGTGGCAGCGCGATGAGCCGTGAGCATGTCGGCGGACCCGCTTGATGACCGAACCGAATGCGCGAACAGCAACTGAGGAAGGTGTTCTTGAGCGTTGCGCGAGACGACTAGCGCCTCGACCAAGCACGGGCAAGGTGCCTATCCGGTGGGCCGCCAGCCACCGTTTGGCGTCCGGGACGTGCTAAGCTGACACATGGATAAACGGGTCATTCAGCTTGAATTCATGCCGCGCGTCGTAATTCTTATCCAAACCGGCGACGCCCGCGGTAGGAGCGGGGCACCAAAATCGGAGTAACCTAATGTTCAAAAAGATTGTTTTAGCTGCGGTGGTCGCTGCATTTGCCGCTCCGGTCGCCCTGGCTCCCGCGGCCGCGGACGCGCAGGACTACTACAATCGCGGGTGGCGGGATCACCGCGGTTGGGATGGCTGGGACGGACCGCGGCGGGATTGGCGCAGGCATAGACATCACAATGACTATGGCGGCGCAATTGCAGGCGGGCTTGCAGGTGGTCTGATCGGGGGCATCATAGCTGGCTCGATAGAAAACAGCGCACCGCGATATTATGCGGCTCCGGCTCGGGAGTGCTGGTACGAACGCAGGACGGTGCAGGACCGATACGATTACGGTTATCATACTGAACGGGTTCAGGTCTGCAACTAGATTGCCAGGTTGAGCCTCGGGCGATAAGCGCCGACAATCTGAGGAACTACAGCTTGATGGACAAAACCTCCTTCCCCATTGCGCTTGGCACCCTTAGGATGCGCGGGCAGGAGGACCTCTATGAGCAATACCGTTTCACACCTTCCACGCACGCGCAGTGGATCGTGGCCCCACAAGCGTCGAGCGGTCCTCGACTGGTTGATGAATGACACGAGCGCGCAGCGGTTCCTTGACAACTTGCTGGTGGACATGTGCGAGAGGCTCGTGGCTGACGGTATATCAGTCGCCAGATCGTCTCTTCACCTAAGAATTCAGCATCCGCAATGGCAGGGTGCCCGGATACTGTGGCAAACCGGTGCAGTCGAAGCCGAGATCGATACATTCGACTACAACGTCGACACCACTGAGATTTTCCTCCGCAAACCAGCCACTGAAATTTACAACGGAGCTTCGGAAGTACGGCAACATCTCTTTGCGCGTACCGGCGAGATATCCAAATACCCACTTTTTGAAGAGCTCCACCGCGAGGGATATACCGACTATGTTGCGTGGCCGATCAAACATACACTCGGAAAGTGCCACGTCGTCACCTTTGCCACCAAGAAACCGCATGGGTTCCTCCAGCACGACATGGATTACCTGAAGGACTTGTTGCCTGCGCTGGCACTGGCAAGCGAGATCCGGATGAAGAATGCCATGGCCCGCACGCTTCTCGAAACATACGTAGGCGCTCACGCAGGCGCTGAAATTCTAGCCGGTGCTACGACACGAGGCAGTGGAAAGACCTTCAAAGCCGCAATCATGATCTGCGACCTGCGAGACTTCACGGCCTTGTCAGATCTGTGGCCCCGTGACGATATAATCGAAATTCTAAACGGCTACTTCGACGCGATTTGTGACCCAATCGAGACCCGCGGTGGCGAGATATTGAAGTTTATGGGAGATGGCCTTCTGGCTATTTTCCCGCTCAGCAACCCGGACGCCTGCGACGATCTCCTCTACGCGATCAAAGAGGGGCAATCGCGAATGGAAACCCTGAACGGTCAACTTCTGGAAACCGGTAAGGACGCTCTGCGCTACGGCATTGGGGTACATGTCGGCGATGTCATGTATGGCAACATAGGGTCGCGGAAACGTCTGGATTTCACTGCGATCGGACCTGCGGTCAACATCGCATCGAGGCTTGAGGAATTCACCAAGAAGACCAAACAATCAGTGTTGCTTTCTGCGGAGTTCATATCACTAGCAAATTGCTCTTCAGAGGTTGTAGCACTGGGATCCCATCGGTTGCGCGGTCTTGAAACGCCCGTCAGCATATTCGGTTTAATTGACGAAGGGTATCGTGCCGATGACACTTGACTACTCGGCGACCGGCTCGAAAAAATCCGATCGGTTCGATGCTCGTCTATTGTAAGGGACACGTTCTACCTTGGCCCGAGCCGATGAGCATGAGCGTGGTCGGCGTTTCCCCCTTCATGTGCTGGTGACGCTGGCCTGCAACGCTACTGCGGATTAACGCTCCGGGACCGGCAGTGCCCCAAATTGAGGCGCAAGCTTGAAGGTGGCGCTGAAAACCAGAACCCCGGCTCCGCCGTTTCCTTAAGGCCCTAGGTGGCCGGCCCACCGCTCCTGCCAGTGGCTGCTTACGACCGAAGTCCTCGGCCCTCCCAGCAAGGCGCCGAGTTCCTTGTCTTCCATGTCTTCGGCGATAGCTTGGACGCTGTCGCCGATCTGCCTGGCGTAGCGGCCCACCTTGGCTGTTCACCTTTTTCGAGCTCGGCGCCAACCTTCTGCAGGGCAGTGGCTATTCGAGTGATTTGGGAGGCGGTGTGACCGGCGTCGGCATGCTACGGCAGAGACGGCTTTGATTGTTCCGTCCTGGACAAGTGTCATTAGATGATGCTGGAGCAGGTCGCGTTGATGGGCAGGCTGTCGAAACTTGCGCAGCTCCATTTACATCAGATAGCGATTTGAATAGTTGATGCGGATGGCAGAATTGGCCTCTTCGACAGCGAGGGCGAAACCGATGAAAAGAGCGCACAAAAATTTCATAGTGGAGTACAAGGGGGGGAACCGTCGGAGTGCTGATAAGCCGACGTCCATCTGGGGAAACCTGGACCTAAAGTCGATTTCAGAAGACGTGGAGAATGAACTACACTCCAATATGCGGCGACCAGCAGCTGAGATTGGGGCGAGAAGCGAGACGCAGCAGGCACCGGCCGTTGAGCGGCAGCACAGCGACTTGCCGCTGCAAGTCAAAGCTGTGGAACAGGGCGCTGAGCCGAGAACCGAACTCGGGATGAGAAGCGACATCTCTCCTGCCATCGCAGAGACGAAGGACGAAAGTGTCCCAAAATCAACTGACGCGCATACAGTCCCCGCTGCCGCAGTTGCGGAGGCGGCGACCAGCAACCTGTCAAAAAGCGCGGAAAAGAAGCGGCCTCGTGCGCAAAAGCCGAAGTCGCCCACGTCTGATCCAGTAACGACTAAATATAAACCCCGGAAGTCAGCGGCACGGTCTGAAGTTTCTCTCCTGCCCCCCTTCCTCGCCATTGAGGAAGAGCGGGCCGAGCTGCAGCAGCTCGAAGATGAAAACAGGAGGCTGCGAACGCTTCTTGTCGAAAAACTGCGAGCTGAAAACGCATTTCTTCGCCGCCGCCTTGCCTGATTATCAGGAGTGATTTGTTTATGCTCGACACTCTGGTCCTCAATGCCGCGTTGAAGACCCTCTGCAGAGAGTTCAAGGTCGAGCGCGATCGACAGTGTGTGCTTCGTCTCACAACCTTGCTCATCCAACTGTCGAAGACTGGAATTACCGACACCGGTGAGCTTGTCGCAAACGCGAGACGAGATTTTGCAGCTGGCTTGAACTCGGAGGACCTGGATTAACTAACGAGGAGAGCTCCCCCAGGTTAGCAATCTGGCCTGCCAGCCGTTGATTGATACTCCGCGGCTCGTGACGCGTGCCACTTCCACGAGAGCTAGCCTCATGCCAAGCTCGCTAAAATCGCGACCGCGAACAACGAGCTCGAGACCGCGGGAGTCATCGAATTTTGAAAAGCATGGGGGCATCCACGTGGAGAGGTCGGGGCCTTTACCGCTTCGCAGCATCGTTCCATCGCTCGTCAAAAACGATTGCCAACGTGCACAGGCTTTCCCCAAGGCTTGCGATCCAGACTGTGCCCATCCATCCGCAGCGCAGACGTGCTCGGACAGTATACTGGCATGCAACCTATCCGATGGCACTGGTACTTCTTTTATTAGCAGGCGCTTGAAATCCCGTCTAATCAATTTGGTACGGCAACGCACAGACAGGTGGCGCTTCAACGCTGGTGCTCCAGATATGGAAGAAGGAGCAGCCGACATCATGGACGACGAAATCCGATTGAAAGTCTCTCTACTGGATGCATTGGCGAACCCGGTTCGCTTCCGTGTTGTGTCTCACCTCATCGGGCACGAAATGAGCATCAGCGAACTAACAGGGAAATGCCGTACGACCCGACGCAATGTTACCTATGCGATCACGCAACTGCATCGAGATGGCTTCGTGTCTCGACGGTTCGAAAAACAGACTGCCCTTTATTCTTGCTGTCACCCCGGCATCATCAGGCTTTTTGATGTCACCAGCGGTATCATCCAGGCTGACCGGAAGGAAATAGACCTGGAGCGAAGACGCTCCCGTAGCTCGAGACATCGATGCGCTGGAGAGGTTGAGCAATAGCGTGAAAAACTTTTTGAAGATAGCCTGCGCATCGAAGCCGGTTCACCACGATGGTCACCGCTTTTCCTTATCGCCTAGTTTCCACCGTCGCGGAACGGTGCGAGCGCTACCCGCACGGGGCTCCATGATCGTTTGCCACGCAATCAATCAGGGTATGGCGCCCCTTCCGCGACAGCTTGGCGGCGGTTAGTCTGCATCAGTTCAGCGGCCCGGGCGCGCTGCCAAACCATCCGAGCGGCACGCCGCGTCCTTTAGAGAAAGATGGATACTCGCACACCCCTCCCTCAGCAAGTTCTTCTCCGACCTCTGCCTCAGCCGCGCTTGCCTGCATTGGAACAATAGGATCTGTCCGATGTTTCGCGAACGGAGGAAATCGAAATGCGCAGAATGACGAAGTTTATTCTCATGGGGCTCTCTGCCATGAGCAGCCCGACGGTGACCCCCGTCATTGCCGCAGCCCAGGATCTCGAACTCCGGGTGCGAACCGGGGGGAGTGGTGTTTACCCTGCCGATGACGAGGGAGATCGCCAGGATTGGTGTCACGTCAGAACATGTGAGCGAGATGAACGCGCTTAGATGCTTGCGGTGAAGAACGTCGCCCGGCAGAGACAGTCAAGAACTCAGAGCAGGACCGCAGGCGAAAAGCTGGTCGTCCGGCAAGCAAGGTCGTCATTGGGATTTCGGTTCCCCCGGCAGCTCTTCTGTGTGCGCCGGTCCAGCCGGAAGGTTTTCCTCGGTATGACTTCTGTCCGGGGGCTGGATCGGCGCTGTAGATGCTTGGGATACGTAGATCCCAGCTCCGAGCGCGAGGATAGCCACTATAAAAGAGCCGGCAATCGCTCCAATCGATCTCTTAGGATCCTGCGATATCATTCCGAACGCCAGAGCGAACCCCAAGAGGGCCGCCCCGCCGGAGACGACAAAAAGCCAAATATAGTTCACGGCATCCTCCAATTTTTGCTGCAGATATTGCGGCTCAATGATTGATAAGCGACCAAACTCATGGGGATGGATCGCATGCATCAACTCATGTTTATGATGCTCGTCTAACATCGAGATATGAACATGGTTCCACGACAGCAAGGCTCAGGCAGCTGCATTAACGGCCGGCAAAGGATTCGAACTCGATAAAGTTCACCTTCTCCAATTCGTGGCGGAAGAGACGGGCTGACCATCTGGTGATCAGACAAACATGCACTCGCGCATTATGCTGTCGCCTTATCAACCACCCGGCGTTGCGAGCTGATTATCGTGCTGCGATAATCGCGGCGCGTGGGCCGGAGCGCTGCCTCCTCTATCGCCAACCCCCAAAAAGAGCGCGCTGCGTATTTTGTAACCGCGCCAACTGCTGGAGGGATGGAACTTTTTTCACTCTATTCCATTTCGTGACTGGCCTTACTGCTGCAGGGGGCTTTCTAGTTTGTATTGCTGGTGAGAACGCCGGCGTGACCTTTGGTGAATTGTGCCACAGATAAAGCTGATTTTGATCGCCGGTTGCCTGCATCCGGCAAAGTCCGCGCAGTTGGAGACGCGATTATTGACAAACCGGCGTGGCACAATTCTTTAGAACGGATGCTGAGTGCCCGGGCTTTCTTTGAGTGAGAAGACCAGTCCGCTTGTTCTTACAAAAAAAGCCCCCTTTGCGGGCCGATGAATTCGAAATTCGGTTGCGCACGATGCCGGTTTCGCCGCAGTCTACCGCACCCTGCTCAACCACAATCTGAGATGTTATGACTGATAACGAACAAAGAAGGAATGCTGCACAAACCGCCGGCGACCGCCTTGTCGCCAGGCACGTTCGTGAAGACCCCTTCGCCGCGGCCTTCAAGGCGACCAGGATGCCGATGATCGTTACCGATCCCAATCAGGACGACAATCCGATTATATTTTGCAATGCGGCGTTCGAGAAGTTGACCGGCTACTCTGCTGAAGAAGTCGTCGGCCGGAATTGTCGGTTCTTGCAGGGGCCCAACACCAGTCGTGAGGCCGTCGCTAGGATCCGTGCTTCTGTGGAAGCCGGCTCTGATATCGCCGTCGATATCCTGAACTATAAGAAGGATGGCAGCGAGTTCTGGAACGCTCTTTTCTTGTCTCCCGTCAGGGATGACGACAACCGAATTGTCTACTTCTTCGCATCTCAGCTGGACTTCACCAACGTCAAGAGCCGCGAGGCCGACCTCGCTGCGGCACGCCACAAAGCCGAAGAGGAGGTCGCGAAGAACACTGAACGGCTTCAATCAGCGCTGGGCGCAAAAACCTTACTCGTGCATGAGGTCGATCATCGGGTGAAGAACAACCTGCTTACGATGGCATCAATCGTAAAATTGCAGGCTCGCATAACGAAGAACCAAGACCATCGACAGATCCTCATGTCAGTGCTCAACCGCGTTGAAGCTCTCAGTACGGTCCAGCGCAAACTGTTTACGCTGGACGACGTTTCCCGCTTCGATATCGCGGACGTTGCCCGCGAAATGGTCTCGGATCTGGTCGGTGCTATCAAGCGGCCGGATATTCGCCTGACGCATGAGCTTCATCCAGTTTATGTCCCAGCGGTGAAAGCCACCCCGCTGGCGCTTATCGTTAACGAACTTGTTGGGGACGCCGTACGCCGGGGGCTGAGTGATGGCGGCGGCCAGATCCACGTGGTCGTCAAGCGACTGAACGGTCATTTTCTGATCCGCGTAGAGGACACTTCAATTCCAGTGGAAGTAGATATCGAGACCGCTGAAATCGGCCGTATCCTTTTGGAGACCTCTGCAAGGCAAGTTGGGGCAAAGATCGAAAGACGGACCGCGGGTCATCGAACCACTGTTGACGTAACGATGCTCGTGGAATCGCCGCAGGAGAGTGAAAATTGAAAGTACTTATTGTTGAGGACGAAATGCTGTTGGCGATGGAGCTTGAGAACGAGGTGGAGATGGCCGGCCATCAAGTGATCGGTACTGCCGCTACCCGAGACCAGGCACGGGAAGCAATCGCGGCGCAGCGGCCGGAATTCGCCTTCGTGGATATCCATCTACAAGATGGTCCCACAGGCATCGAGGTGGGGCGGGACTTAGCCGCCAAGAACATTCCCTATGTGTTTGTCAGCGGCAACATCAAGAAGATACCGAGAGATTTCGCTGGAGCACTCGGCGCGATTGAGAAGCCGTACACGATCAACGGTATGAAGAACGCGCTCGCCTACATTTCCGGGCTGATTGAAGGATGCGTTGAACTCAACCCTCCGGCGTCTCTCGTCCTGGCTGAGGACGTCGAACTTATTGAGGCAGGCCCGCGGATCTAGGAAAGCGTGATGGCAGAAGCAAAGAACCCTCAGATGGCGTTGGCAGAGATCAAGCCGCGGATTGCCGACCTTGTCGACGAGCTTGTGGCCAAGGGCGCGGACAAGCTCTCGATCATCTACGTGATCGAGAAGGAAGCCGATGCGCTGCGCGACAGACCGCAGTTGGGAGAGCGAGACGTACCGCCCGCCCGGCCGACCAACAAGTGGCAGATCGAGGACGTGTAGGCCTTGCAAGCCGGATCAAAGAACATGCCCGCTATCTTCTCAGAACCCCTGGGCCAGCCCGAACTGGTTTATTCTACTGCGTATCCAGCGAACCTGCTGGCACGTATCAGTGTCGCCGGAAAGTGTTGCGCACCGCCTCTAATTAATCCTCTTGGCGTTACGAAAAGGCGAGAGCGATAAGCATAAGCTAACCGCCCTGCACACTATAGAATTTCGCGGGTTGAATGTCACTCATGCTCTCATGCTTCATCGGTTTTGTTAGTGGGGAATGGAATTTGCTTCAGCAGCTGTCGGGCCCGCTAAAATCACACGGAAAATCGCACCGAGCTGCCAGATCGTTGATAGGCCTACCAGAACGTAGACAACGATGGAAAGGTGCTATCGTGACCACCGACTCCCACCAAGCAGGTGTCCGCGTGACGGCCGCCCGAGGCAAACGCGCGGCCGTCTCCAGGCAGTTGGAGAAAGCGGACGACCCCGTCCCGCGCCATTCAACTGGGTAATTAATTTCCCGGAAATGTCGATTGTGTCGACCGTACAAAACAAAACGGGCTTGGCCTAAATCTGGATTTCGATCCAAGCAAAACGCCATTCGTCTGGTTTTCCCATTGAATGAGTATAGTGCGCCGCGCCAGCCAGATCTTGTCGTTTCCGGAGTTCCTGAACAAGCCAACTGGCAGATGGAATTCCCTTCAGCTGGCATCGATGGATTGCGCTTTCGACTTCACTAATTGTTCCAAGACCAACAGTGGGCACGGCACCAGGCTTCATCAAGGTCCAACTATATTGCCGCATCCTTCCTCCACTGGCATCACAACAGAGCCTTAATGATGGCACACAGCGCGTGTTTGATTGTCGACTTCTCACTGGCCTGGCAAGGGCCAAACAGACGTCACCTTAATGCGGAACTCAAGTTGAGGTTCCGCAAGCAAACGTTCGAAGATGGCACCGATCGCCGGTGAAATAGTGTTAAGCCGGAATGAGGACGGTATTGTCTCGAGCTGCGCTAACGCCACAGTCTGAGGCAAGACCGGCTCGCCGCGACGCTTAATCGCTGAGGGCCTCAGACCAGTCTTCGGCCGGGTCGCATTTTTGCCTTGGAAACGCGCGCGGGTAACTCTGGCATCTTTATTGAACGCCGCCCGCGTGTCTCCTGGATCGACACGCCCCCCAAGTCGCGCGGTGGGGGCGCTGACAGAAAAAACAGTAGATATCTCATCAACTGGCTCTCGGACTTTCGTGAGAGCACTGGGATGCGGCTAAGAGCGGTGCCAAAAGCTTAGAGCTCGGCGATTTCCGCTGCGAGTTCTCGTCGCTCGATGTCGGCGATTTCAAGGCTTATACGACCAGTGAGGACCAACGTTTGCAGGCACAGCTCGAAGATACTCCGAAATCCTTCTCCTTCAGGGTTCAATTTGCCCGGCGACAATGTGAACTCTCCGCTAGTCATTGAGGCAAGACTACATTGCATGACCATCATTGCAGCGAGATCGTCCGGCGTCCAGCCGAGTTCGAGGCAATAGCGCCTAGCAATCATAGGATTGTGCTCCGTGCTCCATTTCGCGGTATCAATGCTGCGACGTAAAGCGCTGGCGGCACTGTCGCCCTCAATGGGACACCACTCAAAAAACGCATTCAGGGAATCCAATAGCTGCTGTGCAGGATCGGGGGCGGCGAAAAGCGACATGTGACTATTCCGTGTACCGTTGTCGACCGCAAGTCTGGCGTGCGGAGCGAACCGAAGTGTATGTGCCGAAGGTTGAGCCATCCTGCTGCCCAGTCCTGAGGAGAACAGACTTCCAAGTTCTTCACAACAACCTCATTGAGCTGCGCCGTGCGCGAGGACGACGCGAAGGGTGTGTGATCAACAAAGGGTGCGGGAGCTTGGTCATGTCAAGATAGCTCGGGCCGGGATGCCTCGGGAAGACCGAGCCAAAGATACATCCATCGCGCCGCCGCGTATCAAAAGATCCGCCGGTTGCCTCATACCGTCCGTCCCGAGAGCTGGCGGGCTATGCATCGGCATTCGTCTGCACCACGCGGCAGTCAATCAGTTTATCTGATTTACTCGCAGCGACGCTTCTTCTCCCACTCGAGGTATCGCACTTTCAGCTGCCCTCAAAACGCGAAAGCATATTCCTTAATTGGCCGTTCTGGGTCTCGAGCTTTTGAGCGAGCGCTGCCCTCAGTTGCTTGATGTCATCGTCCAAGCCGTAGACCGCGTCCAAATAGCCATCCTGCTCCGAGATCTGCATATGGGTCGCCGGTAGCACTTTTGCCCCTGATTCTTTGTCCTTTAAAGTGATGCGGGGTCCCTTTCGAGCCTTTTTGGTCGCACGGATATCGTAGGTCGGCCGCTTAGACTCGTGCGGGTTGGAGATTTCGCTAGCCGGAGCAGTTGCCGGAAATTCTTTCGCTTCGGCCTCCGCTACAGCCACCTCTTCCGCAGCCGGGCTGCCGACGGGTTTTACTGCATGATCGTCGGGACTGGTCATGACGGGGACAGGATTGGCGTCAGGATTTGGCGGGGCTGTCGTACCGTTTACCTGAGCAACCGCTATAACATCGAAATCCTCTTCCATAGAGCTGGCCTTGGAGCCGATGGTCAAAACTGTCGAAACGACGTTCGCCTTTGATACGTCCTTTTTGGACCTGAATCTTGAGATGATGTTCCACGGCGACATCGAGGTTCCCTCTCGCTTGACACGCCTAATGTACGCGGCGCAGAAACCGGATCAGGTACCGATCCGGCGAACGATTCTCTAGAATCCAGTTTACCCGATGGCGGACAAGGAGCAAACCGTCCGCCATCGCGCGATGATTACTTTAGGCCAAGACGCTTACGCAGATCGGAGTTCTCAGTGCGAAGCTTCTCGGCGAGCGACTTGCGTAGGCGCTGGTTTTCCTCTTCAAGCTTAAGAAGATCTGCCAAATCGTCCGCCAGCGGAGATGCAGTCGCGGACGTGGAAGCGCGATTTGGACCGCGCTTGCCTGCTGCGGATGGCGACGATGTGCGCTTAGCTCGGGTCGTAGGGGTGCTGACGACTTCAGGTACTGCAGGAGCCTCGGCACGCTTCGGGCGACCGCCGCGATTTTTCTTCGCCGGCTCCGCGATCGTTGGGGCGGCTTTCGCCTCCACCTTTTTAACGCGCGGTGCGCGCTTCTTTTTTACCGGGGCTTCCGGTGACACTACCGCGTCTGCTGGTGCGGAGCTGGGATTGCTTTCGTCGGCCATTGGCGTTCTCCCCTGTTTGGCAATTTCGTTGTCATGTGTAGATGATCGGATGTCAATATCGCATGTGTTGTTGAGTGCCTTACGCTCCGATCTTAATTGAGCTTTACGGGACTTGGGCAGGTTACGGACTGAGATCCCCGACATTTCACTCTGTGGCTACTGCACCAGCAACGCGCGCTCACCGTCGCTAACACGATCCGAGCTGCGAACATATTCGGAAACACCTTCAGTCAAAAGGACTAGGAGGCACGCTGTGACCGTAGATATCAAAGTGGGGAAGCAGCGCCGCGGCAGGAATGACAGCGCAGGAAATCGCGGTCGTTTCCGCAACGGCGAACATTACCGGCTTCTAATGCGCAGTTGCCAAAGGGCGCTCAAAGCATGGCGAGGTTTACAGTAGTGCCCTTTGGATGGCCTTAGAGATCGTGGCGCCTGCACGAGCTTGTTAAGAACGGGCACCAAGCCGGTCAAAAAAGCGCTCACTGAATGATGCAGCGTCCCAAGTATCACCTAGCGCCATCGAAACCGCAATTTCCAAAGCGCCTTTTCCTGTGTCGCTATGGATGTCGTAGCCTTGAAGTCGGCACCACGCGCAAACAGTATTCATGACCACGTCGATCTTGGCATCATCCAGGGAAAGGAGAGTGACGATTGACATAACGCTGCCTAGCGGCTGGAATTGAGCAAGCTCAAGATTGGGCTGCAAGCCGCAGTTAGGCAGTAGGACTCAAGAGAAACGGGGCAAAGGGCTTCAAGGGAAAGGAAGGTGCGTCGTCTCTCAGCTGTGCGCAAGACGCACCGGGGCACCACTGGCCGTCAGACGCTCTACAGGCGACAAATGAAATGGACGCTGTAGCAGCCTGGTGGCCCGAATATTAGGGCATTGCCTTGAAGCGTTCGATTGCGCACACGGCTGTTAGGGCGGCAACTGGTCAAACCCACGTGGCGCGAGCCATCAGCACTGGCTTTCAGAAGAGCGGTGGCAAGAATAAATCGCCATGTTCGAACTCTGGCAATTTCGCTCGGTGGCTGCGCCCGTGGAGGTGGAAGCTCAGACGGCCAGCAATTACGTGTCGGCCCCGACGAACCTCAGCACAGGTCGCCCGGCAATAGTTTCTTCGGGAATGAGCTTTAGACGCTCCAGATCCGACACGACGCGAGATGAAGACGATGGTCGCCTCCCAGCCATGCGCTTCCGAGCTTTCGCTGCATCCGAAACTGCCTGATCGATGACATAGCGCTACGCTAAGCGCTCGTCAGTGGAACACGGCGGGTCTGGTCATGCGAACGGTTCATCTAAGTCCTCGCCTTTCAGGCCGCGATACGCCTTGCCGCCTTGTCGGCAAGCTTCCGGTTGTCGCCATGTTCATCGAGGATTATTTTGGCGTCCTCCAAAGATATCCGATGCTTCTTGGCGAGCGTGACTGCATCGTAAGGTTTCTCCGACGCAGATTTGACATTGGCGTTAGCCATGGACGTTCTCCAGTCTGTGGGGTGTTGCAGTGCCGCTGCGACTTCGTTCGAAGACGAAGATGCCTGATCCCAGATAAGTACTCGAAGCCATCATTTCCAGAGCCTGCGTGTTGACTAACAACGGGCTGCAATGGGTAGCGAAGCGGCACAGAGTCCATGACCGGCTAGCCTTTATCGGTCCGCTTTCACCCTTAGTTCTTTCTGCACGGACTTCTTCAGCGCATCCATGATGTCAACGACGTTGCTGGACTTCTGATCGTTGTCTTTTTTGCTCTCGGTCCCGGATCCGTGTGGGGGTTTCGTAGCCTTCTTTTGTCGGCAATGAGCTTCAGCTTCGGCCTGCGCAGGCTTGTAGGTACCGTCAAAATAGTCACCTTCGGCCCGGACTTCGTCACCGAACCGCAGTGTCCAGACGATAATGCCATCTCCACGGGCTTCAAGGATTACGGCTCGCTCTCGACGACCGAGCACCACGCGCGAAACGCCCACAACGTCTCGTGCCTTCATAGCCTCGCGAATGACGGCAAATGCCTCATCACCAATTTTCTCGTTTGCGGTTAAATAGTAGGGCGTGTCGAGATAGATTCATTCGATCTTGTCCCTAGACACGAATGTCTCGATATCAATTGTTCGAACGGTCTCCAGCTCGACAGCTTGCAAATCGTCGTCGGTCAGAATGATGTAGTCTTCCTCGCCACGCTCGTATGCTCTCGCCTCATCTGCGTCCTTGACCCGCTTGCCGGTAACGCTGTCGACAAATTGGGACACGACGCGGTTCCCGGTTCCTTGATTGATTGTGTGGATCGCACCTTCCCGCTCTCGGAGGTCGCTGGCACCATCGCTACGGGGCAAGTCACGAGCGACAGTTTTAGATAGCCCCTCCAGTATGGACGACGTGGTGCCATGATCAGCTCTCCTTCTTCCGAGTGGATTTGCCTTCGGATTTAGCCGAGCTTGCTGCGGGCTTCCTTTTGCCAGAATTGGCATTTGCAGCCTTGGGCTTGCCGCCACTATCTTTTTGCATTCCAAGGCTCTCTCTCAATGCCTTCAGGAGATCGTTGGGTCTGGAGACTTTCAAGGGTCTCGACTTGGGAAGAGATCTTCCCTCGGCACCGGCCGTCAATCCGCAGATGGCGATCGGGCGGTCTGAAACCTGCCTGCCGTCGAGAAGTTCTAATGCCAGAGACGGGAAAGTTCCTTGCCTTCAGAAGGCGCTTCCGCGTCGCCAGGTGTTGGTGGCAGCCGCGGTCGCGGAGGCGCGGTTGTGAGCGTCAATCCATGTCGCGGAACAAAGTGTCTCCGCTGATGTTAAGTGCCTGCTTCCGGCGTTTGGAAGCTCATATCAATCTCATCGAAGGGGAAGTCTCCATGGAAGACGCAGGCATTGGCTGGATCGCGGCAATCATCATCGGCGGCATTGCCGGATGGCTCGCAGAGATGTTCATGAAGAGCAACATGGGCGTCATCATGAACATCATTCTGGGTATCGTCGGAGCTATTGTCGCCAACTTCATTCTCTCGCTTTTCGGCGTCGTCCTCGGCGGCTGGCTGGGCTACCTGATCGCTGGCTTTATCGGTGCCTGTATTTTGATCGCTCTGGCGCGAATGGTCAGGCGGACCGCTTGATCGGCCTCACGCAGATTTTCACTGAGGTTCCAGACTGTACCTGACTACGATCATCGAACCGAACGAGGGCGCTTCCCATTGTTGGTCAAGCGCCCTCTTGCGCGAGCTCGAGTGCGAGCAAAGAGCTTCCATGGCAACCTCATCCGAGGCTGATCGCGGCGCATCGAAGACCGGGTTGCATGCGCGACCGGTGCTCGTTAAAGCCCTTTTTTGCTGAGACGGCGCCAGGAGGCCCGCGCGGCGTCCTTCCAGGACCGCGCGGCAGCAGCGATTACTCGCTTCGCCGGGTCCATGATCTTCGTCTACCCCCACGCGGTCCTGTTCGGCGGGTGGACCCTGATCAATGTACAGGTGTTTCCGCTTCTTCCCGCTTTTGACCCTTCTCTGGTCATTCTGGCAATGGTGGCGTCGGTGGAGGCGATCTTCATCTCGACCTTTGTCATGATCAGCCAGAATCGCATGGCAGAGGCAGACGACAAAAGGGCGGACCTCAATTTGCAAATTTCGCTGCTTGCCGAACATGAGACGACACAGCTTCTGACAATGGTCGCCGCGATCGCCGACAAGCTTGGCCTCGACCTAGAGGAAGCACGAGATCGAAGAGCTCCAGCAAGACGTCACGCCCGATGAGGTTTTCGACACAATGGAAAAGATCACAGAAGGTTCATCCTCAGACCTTTAAGTCACGGCCGACAAGCAGGAGCACTGACCCCCCTTAGCTTGCGATGGCAGGAACCGGCTTTTGCGGACGATCACTTGACGACGATCTCAGGCAATTTTGCATCAGACTGGTCCAGAAAAGGTGTCGCAAGATGAAAGTTGACCGCTGTCGAACCCTCGCTTGAACCATTTTACACGTTGAGCGGAGGTGCCGTGGTTGAAGCTGTCCGGCACGACATAGCCCTGCGTGCGCTTTTGCAGTGTGTCGTCACCGATCTGCTGTGCGGCGTTCAAAGCCTCTTCTGTGTCGCCTGCATCGAGGATGCCTTTCTGCTGTGTGTATTTCCCCCAGATGCCCGCAAAGCAGTCCGCCTGAAGCTCGACGCGGATCGACATCTTGTTCGCATCGCTTTCGCTCATCTGTTCTCGGGCTTGGTTGAACTTCGGGAGAATGCCGAGCTGGTTCTGTACATGGTGCCCAATCTCGTGAGCCACCACGTATGCTTCAGCGAAATCACCGATGGCGCCGAAGCGATTGCTGAGTTCCTCGAAGAAGGCGGTATCAAGATAGACTTTCCGGTCTTCAGGGCAGTAAAACGGCCCGGTCGCAGCCGACGCCGCGCCGCAGGCGGATTCCGTCTGATCTCGGAAGAGTACAAGCTTCGGATCCTCATACGAAAGGCCTTGTGACTGAAAAATGCCCTGCCAGGTATCTTCAGTCTCTGCAAGGACTGTCTTCATAAATGCTGTCATCTGGTCGCTGGCAGGGGTCTGCCCCGCCCCCGCGTTCTGACGCTCGCTTTGCTCGTATCCCGATCCGTCAGAGTTGGCTTCCCCCAGCACCTGAAGAAGGTCGACGCCCATTGCTTTGAAAACCAAGTAGATCACGACGAGAAAAATGATCGTGCCGATGCTCAGCCCGCCACCGCGGCGTCCGATCGGCAAGGTGAACCCGCCGCCCCGACCGAATGCACTATCGTTGAGCCCGCCGCTTTCGCCTTGGCGATCCTCGACGTTTTGAGACTGACGTCTGCCTTGCCATTCCATCTCTCAGTTCCTTTGAATTGGGACGGTCCGTTACTAACGCTGCTGTCAAGGTTGCGTAAAAAGGAAAAGGCCGCCTCACGAGGCGGCCTTCTCGGCGAAACTGCCCAAATTAAGCAGCTTTGGAACCTTTGCCCTTAGGATTGGCCTGCGCCTCGGCGAGGTGCGTCAACTTCTGATCAGTTGCTTCCTCCTCCTGAAGATTAGCCTCCAGCAGGGCAACGGCGTCCTTTAGGCCAAGCTGCTTGGCCCATGCGATCAAGGTGCCATAGCGTGCGATCTCATAGTGTTCAACAGCCTGAGCCGACGAAATGAGACCAGCGTCGAGAGCAGGCGATCCCTTGAATTCTTCCATGATCTCTTCGCCCTCGGAAATAATGCCCTGGATGGCTTCGCAGGTCTTGCCGCGCGCGGGCTTGCCAAGGATCTCGAACACCTGCTCCAGGCGGTCGATCTGGCCCTGTGTTTCATCACGATGCTGAAGGAAGCCAGCCTTGCCTTCCTCGGATTGCGCAGCGCGCGCCATCTTCGGCAGAGCTTTCAGGATCTGTTTTTCCGCGAAATAGATATCCTTGAGGGTGTCGAGAAAGAGATCGTCGAGTGTCTTGGTCGAATTCGTTGCCATAATATCCTCCTTGTCGGCCAGCTTTCTGGCGCGTGCTGCTCCGCCCGTGGCGGCGCCGCCGGTTGCAGAGATCGAAAAAACAATGCGTGTTCGAAGCATTTGTTCCGTAACTTTGACGGCCGCATCCCACGCATCTTTTCAGCGCTTGAGCTCAAGATGTCGCCCGTCGCGCCCCGCCATGACGATGAAAAACGGTATGTCTTTCCCCCATCCGCCGCCGTTGCAACCAGAGCCGCGCATTCAGCTTCTTAACGTTCTTGACCGTACGGACAGTCCCGTCGTGGAACTTCGATCCGTGCTTCTAGTTGTAAGTCCGCTCGCAGTCCTGGAGACCTGAATGCTTCCATCGATAAACTTATCCGCCAAGGCCGCTGGCATACGGAGCTTGGTGCCGTCTTGGGCGATGTCAGGTTCGCCACCCGCATGTTGTCGGATGAGATCAGGTCACCCTGCCGGAGCTATGAATTCACAAGATAGGATGATGTCGTGATCGAATACGCGTTCGGCCCGCTGATCTATGAGGATGGTGTCGAGTTTCGGCTATGGGCGCCTTTGAAAGACAGAGTTCTGGTCGACCTGGAAGGTCTTCAGCCGCAGCTGATGGAGCGGCAGGCAGACGGGTGGCATCGCTGTCGCGTGAATGGTGTCAGGCCCGGTGCCCTCTACACCTTCGTCTTGCCGGATGGATTGGAGGTGCCGGATCCGGGCTCGCGATACCAGCCTCAGGACGTGCATGGGCCGAGTGAGATCATCGATCTGTCACGACATCGCTGGAAGACCGATGCCTGGACAGGCCGTCCTTGGGGAGAGATGGTGATCTACGAGCTGCATGTCGGCTCTTTCACATCGGAGGGAACTTTCGCGGCCGCGATCACCAAGCTCGATCACTTGGCAGCTTTTGGTGTAACCGCCATCCAGATCATGCCGATCAGCGATTTTCCCGGCCGGTACAACTGGGGCTATGATGGTGTTCTCCCTTACGCGCCGGACAGCACCTATGGCCGCCCCGAAGACCTGATGGCACTGGTCGATGCTGCACACGAACGCGGCATTGGCGTCTTCCTCGACGTTGTCTACAACCACTTCGGGCCGGATGGGAACTATCTTCCGAACTACGCACCGCTGTTTACCGAGAGCCACAAGACCCCGTGGGGCAACGGGGTCAATTATGACGGTGACGGATCAAGAGCAGTTCGCGAATTCCTCATCCAGAACGCGGTTTACTGGATCAAGGAATTCAGGCTCGACGGGCTGCGGCTGGATGCCGTACACGCTATCAAGGACGACAGCGAGGAGCATCTTCTCCATGAGCTTGCCCGTCGTGTCCGAGCCATCGCTGCCGGTCGGCATGTTCATCTGATCGTCGAGAACGAAGATAACGACAGCGATCTTCTAGAGCGGGATCAGAATGGCCGGGCCGTCCAATTCACCGCCCAGTGGAATGATGATGTACATCACGTCCTTCATATTGCCGCGACCGGTGAAACTTTCGGCTATTACCAGGATTATGCCGATGACCCCTTAAAGATCGGGCTCGCTCTTGCTGAAGGCTTCGTATTCCAGGGCGAACATATGCCCTATCGTGGCGAGAGCCGGGGCAAGCCGACTTCGAACCTGCCTCCGACCGCGTTTATATCATTCATCCAAAATCATGACCAAATTGGAAATCGGGCGCTTGGCGACCGTATGATCACCTATCGGCCGCTGGAGCCGCTCAAAGCAGTCACAGCTCTCTATTTGCTGTCAGCGCAGATCCCTATGCTGTTTATGGGTGAAGAGTGGGGCGCGCGCCAGCCGTTCCCTTACTTCTGCGACTTCGACGAAGACTTGAACGAAAAGGTGAGACAGGGCCGCCGAGAGGAATTATCCCGTCTTCCTGGCTTCGATGCCGATGATTTACTCGATCCGACAGCCAAGTCGACGTTTGACGCGTCAAAACTTGACTGGTCTGAGCTCACCGGTGCGGCCGGCGCCGAAATGCTGGCGTTCTATCGATCACTTCTTGCTCTGCGGCATGACCGGATCGTTCCGCTGCTGGAAACCGTTGGCCCAATTGGCTCTTCGTTTCGGCAGGAGGGCCGCGTGACTGTTGTCGAATGGGTCTTTAACGATGGCTTGACGCTGTGTGCAGTTGCCAACCTCTCGGACCACCCGGCGCGGTTTTCGACATCGTCGGCGGCGAAACAGATCTTTTCGATCGGATCGTCGACCGAAGACACACTGGCACCCTGGGCTGTTACCGTCGGCATTGCCCAAGCTGGAGGTTAAATCTGCATGGTCTCCCGTAAAGAAAGTGACGCTCCTTCGAATGCGCGTCTCAACCAGCTGGCAACAGAACACGGGATCAGCCTCAAAAGGCCAGGCCCAGACAATGGGGACGTTGCGATTAGCGACGACACGAAGCGAAAAATCCTTGCGGCGCTCGGCGTCTGCGTCGACAGCGATGCCGAGTGCCTTGGGCGGCATGCCACCCATAAAGCTTCCAGCAAAGCCATCCCGCGCGCTTTTCTGCCGGATTTTCTTCTGACCGATCGAGTATGGGGCATCAGCTTGCAGCTTTACGAGCTGCGATCTGAACGCAATTGGGGCATTGGCGACTTCCAGGACCTGATCGACATCATCCGCTTTGCCGGGACGCTTGGCGCCGACTTCATCGGGCTTAACCCTCTGCATGCGCCTTTCCTTGCCGATCCTGACCGGTGCAGCCCCTACGAGCCATCAAGCCGGCAGATGCTCAATCCGTTGTACATCGCGGTCGACCATGTCCCCGGCTTCAAAAGCGATCCGCAGCTCGATCTGCGGATAGGGCAGTTGCGGTCGAGCGATCTCGTTGATTACGGCGGGGTGGCCGAGGCCAAGATGGCTGTTTTGCGCCGCATCTGGCAGGCTTGGCGATCCTCTTCAGATCGTCAAGCGGAAGATCGCCAAGCGTTCGATCGCTTTGTCGATGAGGGTGGGGAGGTCCTGCGCCGTCACGCGCTGTTTGACGCTTTGTCCTCGGTGATGGCTGATCAAGGTCTCGGCGCGGGTTGGTCATCTTGGCCAGCGGAATATCAGCGGCCGGAGAACGCAGAGGTCGCAAGGTTTGCCGACGAGCATGCAGACCAGATCGACTTCAATATCTGGCTGCAATGGGTTTGCCATCGCCAATTGAGACAAGCCACCGACGCTGCGCAAAACGCCGGTCTGCGTATCGGTCTCTACCTCGACCTGGCTGTCGGAGAAGCAACTGACGGCTCGGCAACCTGGAGCGAACAAGGCAACTACATCTCCGATGCAACGGTCGGAAGTCCGCCCGATCCGTTTGCTCCCCAGGGCCAGGACTGGCACTTGGCAGCCTATCATCCTGCAGAAATCGCTTCGGGCAACAACGCGCCATTTCGGCGAATGGTAACGGCTGCGATGCGGTACGCAGGCGCTATCAGGATCGATCATGCGGCAGCCCTGCGCCGGCTATTTCTCGTCCCGCTCGACAGTACGCCCGACGAAGGTGCTTATGTGGATTACCCGCAAAACGAGCTGCTACAGATTCTGGCCGAAGCCTCATCAAATTACCGTTGCCTGGTGATCGGAGAGGACCTCGGCATGCTGCCGGAAGGCCTGCAGGAGGATCTTGCTGAAGCCAATATCCTCTCTTATCGCATCCTGTCTTATGAACGGGGACAGAAGGGTTTCACGCCGGCAGGTGCATATCCGCGTCTGTCGCTCGCCTGTATTTCCACACACGACCATCAGACATTGGCAGGCTGGTGGCGTGGCGCGGACATCAATGCCAGATCCGAACATGGGATCGTCCCACCCGAGATGACGAAAGCGCATTCAGAACAACGCCAGCATGAGCGAGAAGATCTGAAGGTCGCGCTGAAAGAGGAGGGTACCAACCCGCCCAAACACCTGCCTTCGCCGAGAGCCGACGACGACAAGCTGAAAGACCTGGTCGTCAGCGCACATCGCTTCATAGCAAAGACCGCCTCAGTACTTGCTGCGGTTCGGTTGGCCGACATGACGGCCGAAAAGCGACCGACCAACATTCCGGGCACGAGCGGCACCTATCCGAACTGGAAGCCAAAGCTATCTGTGGCACTTGAGCGGCTTTCCGGATTACCGCTGCTTCAGGAAATCGCTGACGCCATGCGGGACGAGCGACCAAAACATTAGTTGGCGAGCACGATGGGAGACGACAGGTCTTCGCGCAATGTGCGGTAGGATTTCACAGAATCCCTCCACCTTGCGCAACGCTCCAGCCAGCAAATGTCACCTATCGGACACTTCGCGACCGCCTCGCATGGCTCGGTTCCTCCGCCTGCACGCTGGAACGAATGCTCCTTCGATGGACGGGAAGGGGCAGTTTCGATCTTTCAGAATGAAACGCTCGGCGAGCAACCCGTCCTCGGGCTGGCCGGGCCCGACAGCGGCGCTCAGAGCAAACAGACCGGCTGAAGGCCAGCGATCCAGGCCGCGGGCGAGATCAACACTCGGCTGGAGGGCGCGTCGGCCCTCTGATCGGCATCATCGAAAAAATTCGCCTCCAGCCTATGAGCGGCCATCCGGTCGGCATGATCCCGGCGATGGCGTCGAGGAACGCCTCCACGCCGTGCTCATGTTCGAACTTGCGGCAAGCCGCCTTGAGGTCGTTGGCTTCCATTATCGGTTCTCATGCAGTCAGAACGACCTTTATGCAATTGTCCTTCTTGTCACGGAACGTCTCGTAGAGTTCGGGCCCGCGTTCGAGGTCCGCGCGGTGGGTTATTACAAAACTCGGATCAATTTCGCCTTCCTCGATCCGGCGCAGGAGATCGAGCGAGTAACGGTTGACATGCGTCTGGCCGGTTCTGATCGTCAGGCCCTTGTTCATTGCCGCTCCGAACGGGATCTTGTCGAGGAACCCGCCATAAACGCCGGGAACTGAGACGATACCGCCAGGACGGCATGCCATTATTGCGGTCCGGAGAACATGCGGGCGGTCGGTTCCAAGCAATGTGGCGGCTTTTACCTTATCGACGATGGCATCAAAGGATGCCGTTGCATGCGATTCAGCACCAACAGCATCGATGCATTTGTCGGCGCCATGGCCAGCAGTCATGTCCTTGATGCGATCGGGGATGGTACCCTCGATTTCATCAAAATTGATCGTTTTGGCGCCAGCTGCGGCGGCGAGAGCCAGACGCTCTGGTACGTTGTCGATCGCAATGACGCGGGCGGCGCCTTGCATAAGTGCGCTCTTGATACAGAACTGGCCGACCGGGCCACAGCCCCAGATCGCAACGATGTCTGTTGGCTCGATCTCGCAATTGGCCGCTGCCATCCACCCGGTCGGAAAAATGTCGCCGAGGAAGAGTGCCTGCTCGTCAGAGATGCCGTTCGGTATGATTATAGGGGAGACATCTGCGTAGGGCACGCGCACATATTCGGCTTGTCCGCCGGCGTAGGCGCCCGTTAGATGCGAATATCCAAACAGCCCCGCTGTCGGATAGCCGAATGCCTTCGTGGCGTTCTCGGCATTGCGGTTCGTTCGCTCACAGACTGACCAGTTGCCCTTTAGGCATTGCGAGCACTCGCCACAGCAAATTGTAAAGGGTACGACCACTCTGTCGCCGACCTTGAGCTTCTTGTTGCCGCGACCGACTTCAACCACCTCGCCCATAAATTCGTGGCCGAGAATATCGCCCTTCTCCATGAAGGGGATGTAGCCGTCCATCAAATGGAGGTCGGACCCACAAATCGCGCAGGCCGACATCTTGATGATCGCGTCTCGGTCATTTTCTATTTTGGGATCTGGGACGCTGTCGCAGCGAATGTCGCCTTTCCCATGCCAGCAGAGTGCTTTCATCACTGTCTCCTTGTTGTCTCAAGATGCGGTGCCGACCGCGCGGGTTCTCGTGGTCAGAGAGATCACGATGGAAAGGACGCCGACCGCGTGGACGATCCAGCGCGCTGCGGGCGGAAAATTGACGATTGACGGTGCTATGAGCATGGCGAAGCCGAATACAGCATCGTTCCGCTATCGCTCGAAGCCAGGCGATAGTCCGTCTGGAGGTTGCCCAGGATAAACGCCACGGTGGTGGAAGTCTCGTCAATGCCCATCAATTGTCCGACTTTATCGTCTGGTGCCTAACAACGGCGCGTACGGAAAGTTCCGCGTTCGAAAACGGTCAGGGAAACGCCGGGCTGGTGCAATACCTGACACGTTCGACTAATCGGGCCGTGAACGAAAGCTTACACGGGATACGAAATCCGCAGGCGCGACGGGCAAGCCTGGAAACGACGCGATTTTGACGAAGCAGATCACGGAACAACAACCCGCATCCGTTGTTCTTGCAACGGACCCCTTACAGCGAGATTTTCATTGCGCATTACCGAATACGAAGCCACAGATCCGCCACCACTCCCGTCCGCGGACGAGAGAAGTCCGCCGGGCAAGGCGCCGGCGGCCTTCGTTGCGACGCGTCTTGCCGCCCTGCTTGAAAGCTCGCGCATGTCGATCTGCTACGTTGCCTTGAGTGAACTCTCCGCGGAGCGCGTCTCACGTTCGATCCGGTGCCTGTTTCCGGACCTGGACGTCGTCGAGCTGCCACCATGGGACTGCTTGCCCTATGACCGTGTTCCCCCATCTCGCAATTGCATGGGAAGGCGGATGGACGCCTTGAGTGTCTGGAGCGAACCCAGCCGGACACCAAGGTTGCTGATCACCTCGCTCAATGCTGTCCTTCAGCGGATCCCACCCCTGGACATCATAAGGAACAGTCGTTTTGCAGTCAGGACGGGGAGGCCCCTCGACAGGCAGATGTTCGAAGCGTTTGTCCGCTCCACGGGGTATGCGATCGAAACCGTGGCCGATGAGCCTGGGGAGCTCGCAATCAGAGAAGAGGTCATCGACATATTTCCCGCGGGAGCGGCAGCGCCGATGCGGATCGTTCTGAGCGAGGACGACGAGGTCGTCGAACTCAAATCCTACGACCCCGCGACCCAAAGGACGACCGAACTTCAAGACGAGATGGTCTTTGGTCCGGCATCGGAGGCAATCCCTGCCGATGACGGGATAAATGAGGAGAGGCCGTCTCGCAGCATGGAGCTCGCCCTCCTGCAACTCTACGATTCCATGCCGACCGTTTTCGATGTTCTCGGACAGTGTCGCGTGGCATTCGCGCCCGGAGCAGAAGCACGCCTTGGTGAATATCTCGGCATCGTCGATGACGCCCTCCAGGCAGATGACAGGTTCCGGGCTCACGACGGTTCACATCCTTGCTCCCTCTACCTTGATCGCGCCGAATGGAATGCACAGATTGCGACGCTTGCGACTGTCGAGCTTGACGTGAGGGGAGGCGATGCCTTGCCGCCCGCTAACGAGGCCGGAAACCCTCGAAGGTTTCGCGAGGATGTCGCTCTTGCTAACCTGCAAAGGGGACGAAGGGTCGTCATAGCGGGCCGCGGCCGTTCGCTGGATGCGCTGTGTCAGCGGGTTGAAAAGACGTCAGGGCGCGTTTGCGACAAGGCAACGGCGTGGGATGCGGTCCTGAAGGCGCGCGCTGGTAGCCTCATCAGGGTGGAAAGCGACGTTGAGGAAGGTTTCGTGGATGAAGACCGGGACCTCGCCCTTATCCCCGCAAGCGAAGATTTGGCCTCCCTGCCGTCAACCGGCTCTGCGCTGATCGAGCCTGAGATTGAAATCGGCGACGTGGTCGTTCATGAAGATCACGGTATTTCGATCCTGTCTGATCTGGAGCGCGTCGCAATAGAAGGGCATGAAAGGGATGCTGCCCGGCTCCAGTTCCGGGATGACGCTTCCCTGTTGGTGCCGACCGAAGAATTCGGCAAGATCTGGCGATATGGCTCGCAAGCCGGGTCCGTCACCCTCGAGCGACTACACACAGATGCCTGGCGAAAGACCCAGGCAAGGATCGTTAAAGACATCGGGTCGACCGCCCGTCATCTTATGAAGCTTGCCCGTGAGCGGCACGCGGCAAAAGCCAAAAGGTTCGTTGCGCCACGCGGGGAGTATAGCCGGTTTGCCCGCCGGTTTCCCTATTCGGAGACGCCGGACCAGCTGGCCGCAATCAAGGCCGTGCTTTCGGACCTATCTTCAGGCCAGGTGATGAACCGGCTGATCTGTGGTGATGTCGGCTTCGGCAAGACCGAAATTGCGTTACGCGCAGCTGCGGCCGTGGCTCTTGCCGGCGGCCAGGTCGTGGTCATCGCGCCGACGACTGTTCTGGCTCGTCAGCACTTCTCGACGTTCCAACGCCGCTTTGGTGACACAGGAGTTTCGGTCGCGATGCTGTCGCGGCTGGTCAAGCCTTCTGGCGCAAAGGCGGTGAAGGCCGGGCTCGTTAGTGGCGAGATCAGCATTGTTGTCGCGACACAGGCCATTCTCGCGAAAGACGTGGCCTTCTCCCGTCTTGGTCTGCTAATCGTTGACGAGGAGCACCGTTTTGGCTTGAAAGAAAAGCGGGCGATGAGCGCACTTGCGCCGGCGCTTCATACACTTGCGATGTCCGCCACCCCCATCCCACGCACTCTGCAGTCTGCCATGATCGGCATCCAGGAGGTCAATCTCCTGGTCACCGCGCCATCGAAACGCCGGCCTGTCAGAACATCGCTTGGCCAATTTGACAAGGCGTCGATGCGTACGGCACTGATGCGGGAATTTCGCCGAGGTGGCCAGAGCTTCGTTGTCGTCCCAAGGATCGAGGACATCGGGGAAGTCGAAGCAATCCTTGCGACAATTGTTCCGGAACTTACCATCGGGATCGCGCATGGGAAGATGTCGGCCGGAGACATTGACGAAGCAATCGTTGGTTTTGCCAGCGGCGACGGGGACGTCCTGCTGGCGACCAATATCATCGAAAATGGCCTCGACGTTCCGTTGGCCAATACCATGTTTATCTGGCGAGCCGATAAATTCGGGCTTGCGCAGATCCACCAGCTGCGCGGTCGGGTTGGACGGGCGAGAGCGCAGGGTTTTGCCTACCTTGTGACCGAAGAGGGCGCCGACGTTTCGGAGGAAACGCGGTTGAGACTATCTACCCTTGTCGAGAACGATCGCCTCGGATCCGGACTTTCCATCAGCATGCGAGATCTCGACCTTCGCGGCGCAGGTGACGTTGCCGGCGAGGAGCAGAGCGGGCACATCAAGGCGATCGGCATCGGGCTTTACCAACGGCTCCTCGAGCAAGCCGTGTTGGAGCTGCGTGGCCAAAAAGCGTTGGATCACCGGCGCTCGATCGTCAACCTCGGGGTTTCCGGCTCCATCCCGCGCGACTACGTGTCGGACCCGGCAGTGCGGTTCAATTTCCATGTGCGCCTACTGCACGCGGTCTCCATCGAGCAGGTGGACGATCTCGAAGAGGAATTCGAAGATCGGTTCGGTGATCCGCCTCAGGACCTGTTGATTTTGCTCCGGCTGACCAGGTTGCAAATTGCGGCGGCGCGCTTTGGTTTGGCGAGACTGGAGGCTGGCCCCAAGGCATTGGCAGTCACGGTGACCCCGAAAACGCCGGCGAAGGTGCTGACCACCTTGCTTAAAAATGCTGGATCGTCTCGACATGACGACCGTGTGGTGTTCGAGCGAGCAACGCAGACGGGCGCCGAACGTGTGTTTTTCTTCGAAAAGCTTCTCTCGTTGCATTAGGCGGCGGCTCGGTCACCGTGGCGCATCGCCGCATCGCCGCATCGCCGCATCGCCTGCATCGATCAACGTCCGCTTTCCGCCTGAAGCTTAGAAAGATCGCTTGTGGACCGCGAAGGCGGACCGATTGTTATCAGCTGGCTTTTGTCGATCTGGCTCGCGTTGGGCCTACTCCTGAAGGAGGCCCGTGGTCGGCGCGGCTTTCGGCTGACAGCGTCTTGAGCCGACGCTGTCAGTTGGCCTTGCTATCTAGATCATTACCTCGCCACCCGTCACGGGGATGACGGCGCCGGTCATGTAGCTGCCGAGGTCGGAGGCCAGCAGGACATAGGCGCCAGCCAATTCCGCTGGCTGCCCGGCGCGGCCGATCAGCGTCTGTTCGCCGAATTTGGCAGCCTTTTCGGCTGGCATTGTCGAGGGAATGAGCGGGGTCCAGATCGGACCGGGCGCCACCGCGTTGACACGGATGCCCTTGTCGGCAAGCATCTCGGCAAGTCCAGCCGTGAAGTTCAGGACTGCCCCCTTGGTCGACGCATAGGCCAAAAGCTGCGGTGAGGGTTGACGCGACTGGATCGAGGTCGTGTTGATGATCGCACTTCCGGCCTTCATGTGTTGAGCGGCAGCTTTGGAAAGGAAGAATGGGGCGTAGATATTGGTGCGAAACGTCTCGTCCCACTCCTCCGCGGTGATGTCCCCGATATCAGCATATGTGCGTTGGAAGGCGGCATTGTTGACGAGAATGTCGATGCTTCCAAGTTCGTCGACGGCGCGCTGAACCAGGGAGCGGCAATGATCTTCGGACTTGATGTCGCCGGGGACTAACACAGCCTTGCGGCCGGCCTTTGCAATCCACTCTGCCGTGTCTTTCGCGTCGTCCTCTTCAACGTCCAGATAGGAGACGAGAATGTCGGCGCCCTCGCGGGCAAATGCGATCGCGACAGCCTTGCCTATTCCTGAATCGGCACCTGTGATCAGTGCCACCTTGCCGTTCAGTTTGCCATCGCCTTTGTAGGATTGTTCGCCATGGTCGGGAATCGGGTCCATGGCCCTCGTTTTGCCTGGCGGGCTTTGCTGCTGCTCCGGATAGGGCGGGGTTGGCCGGCGTGCGTCATCTGTCATCGTGGGCTTCATTATTGTTTGACGCTTACCAAACATCTGCAGGCGACCACAGTTCCATTGCCGTCACGGTCGTTCGAGAAATGAGGCAAGATGTGACGTGAGAATGCCCGGGGGCCAAGCCGGACGCCTGCTCGGTCACGTAAGCCATCGTTCCCAATCCTGACGACCCTAGAGCACGGACCCGTCCGATTAGAGTTGCTACCACGAGATTTGGACCAGTCATTGTGATTTTTGGGCCCTCTGATTTCTGACGGCCGAACCGGTCGATGAAAGGATTAGCGCCCCTCTAGCCAGTGCCTCTCGGTCTCGGCGGCAGGGCGCCGCATGCGTATAGACATGCCGGCAGTCCGCGATATTTCTCTTGATGGGTCGAACGAACTTCGCTGACCGTCGTTAGCCGTCAGTCGATGGATCTAAGCAGACCAACGCAAGAACCGCCGCGTCGCTGCGGGCGGAATTGAAATTCTGTGCAAAGGGAATTCATTTGCCCAACAACCATGACGAGAAGGGATGAACATCTTCTGTCCCACGGCGTTCATGACCAAGATCAGCTTCTAATCAGAAAAGCCGCTTTTTAAGTTGGCTCTTTTCAACCAGGGAGAAAAACACAATGGCAGACCCCAAGGATTCACCCGCCGTCCAATCGTTGCTTCGCGAACAGGCGGCACAACGCTCACGGTCGCAAAAAGGCGAGCTCGACAAAGCTCTTGAAGACACCTTTCCGGCGTCAGACCCCGTATCCGCGTCGACAACGTCCATTCCAACCGGCCGGGCTGACCCAGGCGAGGCAGCGCGCGCGCTGCAGGCCGATGAGGAGTCCAGCTCTGATCCGGCTGATCGGTCCTTGAGGCGTGACGCTGGTCAAGTGAGACAGGCGGCGTCTCAGGTTGCAAAAGACGGGGCGAGGGCCGCCCGTGCCCAGGCTCGAAGCTTCTGGGCCGATGTTGAAGCGACCGTACGCGAAAACCCGCTGACCGCAGTCGGCATTGTCGCCGGCCTCGCCTATCTGTGGGGCGCCACGCGGTAAGCTCAATCAAGCACCGCAGGAGGCTTGCGGACAAGGGCGAGCCTCCTGCTCATGCCCAATGCGGCGTTCAGTTTGCTCTGCCATCAGTATCCACGACAGGCAGATGCAAGTGGATATAGAGACGCAACCGCACGATCGTATTGCGTCCTCGTTCCTGTCATTGCTATCGCACCAGCCGGTCGTTGCCCATTTCCAGCCGCGCCAAAGATGGTATTGATCGCCGATAATGTAGACCCAATCCGCATAATGGTCGAAGCAGGCGCTCCGGTTGGAGCTAAGATGCGCGACTATCGCGTGCGAGCCCAGAGCGCGCTGCGAGGCCTTTCTCGGTCAACCGGCATCTGTAGGCCAAGGAAAGGTCTCCTATGACTTCGATCAAATCATTTTGCAGAGCTAGGCGAGTTGTTCGCCGTCCCACAGTCGATGGCGGCGGCCGAAAGCTTAAGTGATCGAGATGCATCAGTAATGTGCGCATGCGCTGGCCGGTCAATGTCTTCATGGGCAATCGTAATCGCAAAAAATCGAGTGGCGTCAAACGGCAGGATAAATCGGCGCAGACATTCCGGCCGCGCACTGGCATCGCATTTCCAGCGTAAGGCTCGCGAGGTGTCAAGGGGCCCCAGGCCACGGTGGCGATCAGCCTTTCGTCCGGGCGGCAAAACGGGGATCGTTTCAACACCGCTGGTCGCCTGCCGGGTCGGTCATTGTCGGTGGAAGCGCAGGGGTTGGGGTGGCCGGCACGCGGGAGGAATAAGCCTCGCCCTGCACAGGTGGATGCACAGGACGAGGCAGCTGGTTTGGATTGCCCTTCAAACCATAGCCATGATGAACGCTTAAAAGCGAGCTGTCAGCCTGACCCTTAGGATTAATCAAAGCGGCTTGGACGCTACGTAAGGTTGGTTGCCAGGCCGGCAACATCCTTGCAAAAAGCAATGTGGTGCTTCTCAAACCGTCGTCTACCAGCGGCAGATACGCTTATCACTATAGACCCAGCGGTGATGATAACGATGCCGGACAGTGGTCACGCGGCAGCGACGACCAGGGCGGTAGTAGTGGCGCGCATGGTGGCGGCGCCAGTCGCGCCGGTCTCGGCCGCCATCCCTGTAGCCTATGTGAAGATCGCCGACGGTAAGCGTCAGACTGTCGGCCATTCCCGGTGTCGCGGTCGCGATTATCGATGCCAATCCGATCTACCAGCCATCAGTAGCGTTTTCATTTTTCAATACTCCGTTCGAAACGCAGACCTGAAAACGCAGCCGTCCGTTTGCTGTGCCTCGATCGACCTTAGTCCTACTATGCGCGATCGGACGGCAGCGCTCCTATCTCCCAGCCACAAAGCGGCCGGTACCACGCAACTGTGACCCATCGACAGAGACGGGAAACGAGCGAAAAGACTAGCTGTCGTGCGGCCTCCGAGCAGCAAAACAGGAAACGAAGAGCCGACCGCAACTCACCCCTTGACTCAGGACTGGGTGAAGGATCCGTTTCTCGCTGCTGCACCCTCCGCAGATCGCGCTAGCGCCGGGTGTTCGTTCTGGTCCATTCCTCGTATTCGCCCCGAGCATCATCGTGCAACGGATAGTATCGCTGCAGGGATCCGCCAGCCATCAGCTTCATACGGGAGAATTCTTCCCAGTCATGGTGGGTTTTTGATTCCTGGATCACCTTTGAGGCCATGGCAACGGGGAGCACGACCACCCCGTCATCATCCGCCACGATGATGTCTCCGGGGATCACCGTGACGCCACCACAGGCAATCGGTACGTTCACTGCGTTGGGATAGATGCTCGTCTGAACATGGTAGTTCGGCGTCCAGCCGCGAAGCCACAGCGACAGGTCCAGCTTTTCGACGTTGGGTCTGTCGCGCATGCATCCATCGATAACGATGCCGGCGCCGCCGCGGCCCTTAAAATAGGTCGACATCATATCGCCGAAGACACCCGAGCTCATATCGCCGCGCGCATCGACGACGACCACGTCGCCTTCCTGCACGTGATAGAGGACATGGCGGTGCAGCTGCGTTTCCGGATCAGCGTATTCGCCCTCGCTGAAGAGATCAGGCCGCTGGGGCATGAACTGGAGTGTCAATGCCGGTCCGACGATCGATCTGCCTCGCCGCTGCGAAACGGGGCCAACCATGTGCGGATTGCGAAATCCCATGTGCCCAAGCGTTCCCGCTATCGTTGCCGCGCCGATTTCTTCCAGAGCCTCGATCAATTCCTTGGGGGGCCGCGTAATATCCGTTGTCTTGGTCATGGGGGCTCCAGTGTTTGGTAATTACCAGTTGGTGACTGAACCGTCGCGGCGCCTCAGATGCGGCGCTTCCCAGAAGCGGAAGCTCTCGGCGGCAATGGCATCCTCATTTACCTCGATGCCGAGCCCGGGCCGTTCGCTGACTGGGTAGTCTGCTCCGTCCAGTCTTGGCTGAACTGGAAAGAAGTCCGAATTGTCAAAGCCGAGCCTGGCTTCAGGCGCCCGGGTCTCTAGCCAAGCGAAATTGGCGACAGCGGCTGCAAAATGGATTGTCGCAGCGGTACAGACCGGGCCAAGTGGATTGTGCGGCATCAAATCGACGTAGTGCGCCTCGCTCCAGCCGGCGATTTTCATCGCTTCTGTGAGCCCCCCGACGTTGCAGACGTCAATCCGGTTGAACTGGTGAATGTCGCGCTCGATATACGGCAAGAACTGCCACTTGCTGGCAAATTCTTCACCAATGGCAAAGGGGATATCCGTCATTCTGCGCAAGGATTCATAGGCTGACGGTGTTTCATCGCGTATCGGCTCTTCAAGAAAATCAAGAACACCGCGGCCGAGCTTGTTGCAGAAGCTCGCCGCCTCCGCCACCGATAAGCGGTGGTGATAATCGATACCGAGGACGACGTCATCACCCAATACCTCGCGTGCCTCGTTCAGCATCGATGCCGTTGGGCCAATTGATTCTCTCGGCTCGAAAATATCCTTGCTGTCCTGCCCGGCCGGGAAGAAACGGATTGCCTGCCAGCCTTGTGCCCGCAATTCACGCGCGCGCTCGATGGCGGCAGCCCCCTCGGCCTCGTCACCGGTCGATGCAAAGGTTGGAATGCGCTCGCGCTGCCTGCCGCCGAGCAGTTCATAGACCGGCACGCCAAGGGCCTTGCCCTTGATATCGTGAAGAGCGATATCGATCGCCGACATCGCCGCCTGGAGAACCCGGCCACCTTCAAAATACTGGCTGCGATAGATCTCCTGCCAGATCCGGCCGATCTGCATCGCGTCGCGGCCGATCAGAAATTCGCGATAATGCTCGATCGCTCCCGTGACGGCTTGCTCGCGCCCACTCAAGCCGCTTTCGCCCCAGCCAAAGATCCCTTGATCGGTTTCGACCTTGACCAGCATCTGATTGCGAATGCCCACCCATACTGGATAGGGCTTGATTGCAGTGATCTTGAGTTTTGCCGTCATCGACGCCTCGTGTTGCGCATTCGCCTGCTGTCAATCAGCTCTCAGGGCCATTTCTGTTTCACCGTCGAAGAGATGGATCCGCTCCTGATCGAATTCGAGCCAGATCTGTTCGTCCGGCGCAACCGCGACAGCCGGCGGCACGCTGATATTGACGATCGCGCCGGAGAGGAACGCTTGCACGAAGGTGACGTCTCCCGTCGGCTCTACGGTATAGGCCTTGGCGGGCACGCTTCCCGGAACCGCACTTTTGTGCAGTTTGATGGTCGAGTGTCGCGCACCGAGAACGACTTTCCTCGACTTTGCCTTGTCGACCTTGCGAGCATTTGCTGTGGAGAGTTCCAGATGCCAGCCTTCCGCGCTGGTCAAAACAGCTCTTCCTTGGCCTGTCGATGCTTCGAGGGGCACCAGGCTCATCGCCGGGCTGCCGACAAATCCGGCAACGAACATGTTTACGGGATTGGCAAAGACCTGCGCTGGCGTATCGTATTGCTGGAGATAGCCACCATTCATCACCGCCATTCTGTCTGCCATCGTCACAGCCTCAAGCTGGTCATGCGTCACATAGATGATTGTCGCCTTCAGATCCTGATGAAACCGCTTGATCTCCGAGCGCATTTGAACGCGCAGCTTTGCATCCAGGTTGGAGAGCGGCTCATCCATCAGGAACACGGCAGGGTCGCGAACAAGAGCGCGGCCGAGTGCCACGCGCTGCTGTTGTCCGCCCGACAGCTCCCGCGGCTTGCGTTCGAGCAACTGCGTCATATCGAGGACGCGGGCCGCTTCCCTGACTTTCTTGTCGATCTCGTCCTTCGGCAGTTTTCGCATCTGCAGCGGAAACGCCAGGTTTTTGTAGACGGATTTTTGCGGATAAAGAGCGTAATTCTGGAACACCATTGCGATGTCCCGGTCTTTGGGGTCGAGTTCGTTGACCACACGATCGCCGATGACGATATCGCCAGATGTGACCGAGGTCAGCCCCGCCACCAGGTTGAGCGTCGTCGTCTTGCCGCAGCCTGAAGGGCCGACGAGTGCGACGAATTCGCCGTCATTGACCGTCAGCGAAACGCTTTTAACAGCATTGAAGCTGCCATAATTTTTGATCAGATCCTTTAAGACCACATGGGCCACGAGCAACTCCCTAGTGCTTGACGGCGCCCTCTGTCAGCGCGCGGACGAAGTATCGTTGCAGAAGCAGAAACAGGACGACAACCGGTACGCTCATCATGAAGCTGGCCGCCATAAGGCCAGGAAAGTCGGTGGTGTTTTCCGAAAAGAAGCGCTGGATGCCGACAGGCAAAGTCAGCTGTTCGTTTTTCGAAAGGAAGGTATAGGCGTAAATGTACTCGTTCCAGGCGCCGATGAAGGAGTAGATCGCTGTTGCGATGATCCCGGGCGTCGACAGCGGCACAACGATCAGAACGAAGGCCTGAAAGCGTGTCGCCCCGTCAATGCGCGCGGCTTGTTCCAGCTGGATTGGAATGTTGTCGTAGAACCCTTTGAGGAGCCAGATGGCCAGAGGCAAGCCGAAGGTGAGGTAGGTCAGGACGAGGGACCCGTGGGTGTTGACCAGCCCGATTGCCCGCATGAGGATAAAAAGCGGTACGAGAAAAATCACCGCTGGAAACATGTTCCGAAGCAGGACGGCAAAAAACAGAAAGTTCCGTCCAGGAAATGAGAAGCGAGAGAAGGCGTAGGCGGCCGGGACAGCGACGATCACCGACATTATGGTCGTCGCCGTGGAGACGAATAGGCTGTTCCAGAAGAAACGCAGGAAATCCTGGCCGACGCTGTTTTGCGGGTCGAGCAGCTTCTGGTAGCTGGCGAGCGTCGGCTGATCCGGCCACCATTGAGGCGGAAACTGCATTGCTGCGAAGCCCGATTTGATTGACGTGAGCAACATCCAAATCATCGGCAAGGCTGTGTAGAGCAGCATGAAGAGCAGGAAGATGCGCCCGCCCCATCGCCATGCATCGACGCGCGTGCGGTGGTGCGGCTTGGGCGCGTCTCGGGTCTGTGCAATCGTGCTCATTCGGCCGCTTCCTTTTTATCGTTGGAGCTGAGCGCGCGGACATAGAAGTAACCGAACGACATCAGGATCAGGAACAGCAGGACCGAATATGCAGATGCAACGCCCCACCGCTGGCGGCCGAAGGCGAGCTCGTAGATGTGGGTGATCCAGATGTGCGACGCGTTCGACGGGCCACCGCCGGTCATGATCCATGGGATGATGAACGAATTGAAGTTGGCGACCGCCAGAAGCAGGATCGTTACGATCGAAACGTTGCCGACATGCGGGAAGGTCACGTGCCAGAACCGCTGCCACGCATTGGCTCCATCTACTTTTGCTGCGCGCAGCAATTGGTCGGGAACGGTCTGAAGAGCGGCCATCATCATGATCATGGCGAACGGGAACTCGCGCCAGATATTGACGATGATGAGAGAAGGCAGAACGGTATCGACATTGTCGATGAAGTTGGGTGGCCGGTCTGCGAGACCGAGGCCGACCAGAACCGCGCCGATCACGCCGAAGTCTGAATGATAAATCCATTTCCAGATATAAGACGCGGCGACTGCGCTGATGACCCACGGGATAATCAGGATTGCGCGCAGGATCGCTCTGCCTGCAAAGTCGCGATGGAGCGCTAGTGCACAGGCAAACCCGAGAACGAAGGAGATGAAAGTCGACCCAACCGTCCAGATAAGCGTGTTCTTGGTCACCGTCCAGAACACCGGGCTTTTCAGGATGGCGGTATAATTGTCGATGCCGACAAAGATCTTGTCGCGCAGCTGCAGACCGGGCGGCGTGTTGAAGAAGGACAGTTCTATCGTATAGTATATGGGGTAGGCGATCACGATAAGCATCACCGCGATCGACGGCAGCACATACGCGTAGTCGAAGCGATGATCCCAAACCCTGCGCATCACTCCAGATCTACGGTTATGCCACCGGCCAGTGTTTTCGGCCTTTCCGGTCAAAATCGTCACTATGCAAAGCCCTCATCCGTGGGAAGAAGGCCGGCTGCAGATCGCTCTGCAGCCGGTCCAAGATCAAAGGACCTTGTCTAGAGGCCACCATCCATCAGTTCCTTGACCTTTTTAGCCGCGTCATCTGCGGCCTGGTCAACGGTCATCGCCCCGGTCAGCGCGTTTTGCAGCATGTCGGGCACGATGATGTTCATGATTTCCGGTGACTGCGGAAGTGCTGGGAAGGGAATGCCGTAGGGCAGCATGGACGTCGTCACGTCAAGAAACTTTATCTTTTCCAGCCGGTCTTTCATCCACTTCGTCTTGAAGCCGTTCAGGTTCCCGGGGTTGGATCCGACATAGGCGAGTTTCAGCGACCATTCCGGGCTGCTCCACATGCAGATGATCGCCTTGGCTGCGGGTTCATCGACCGTGCCGCCCTCGACATATTCCGGCTTGAGAATATGGATGTTCGAGCCACCGAAGACCACGGCACGCTTGCCGTCAGGTCCGGTCGGGATCAGGCCGTAGCGCATGTTGTCGATAACGGTCTGTGCTTTCTCCTTGTCCGTCGCCGTTGCTTTTTTCTGCAGGTCGAGCATGACGTCGTAATCGGACGGGTGCGAAACCATCATTCCCAGCTGGCCAGCAAGGAATAGCGGCTGATTGTCAGCCTGCTGGTTGGTCAACGCCGAAACGGGAACCGACTTGTCGCGGACATACATGTCATAGGAGGCCTGCAAAGCCGCCTTGCTTTGAGGGCTGGCAAGTTCGACCTCCTTGTAGGTCGGATCGGCGGATGCTTCGTCGAAGACACCACCGCCATAAGCCCATAGCTGCGGCATAAAACGGTATGGCGTATTGCCAGCGTTCTTGCGGGCCACGAGGCCATAGCCCGACACGCCAAGCTTGTCATGGATCTGCTTGGAATATTTTACGACGTCATCCCAGGTGGCTGGCGCCTTGTCGGGATCGAGGCCAGCGCGCTTGAATATGTCGGCATTCCAGATGAATGCCATCGTCTCGTTATTGGTCGGAATGCCATAAGGCACGCCATCCCAACTGACGGCCTTCATTGCGCCGGGCCAGAAGTCCTCTGTCTTGTAGCCGACATCCTCTGGCTTCAAAGGCTGAAGGTAACCCTTGGCAGCGAACTCGACGCCTCCGAGGATTTGCAGGCGGACGGCCATCGGTGCGGCGTTGCCGAGAAGCGCGGTGCGGAACTTGTCGAGAAGATCGTTGTAGGTCAGTCCCTGTTCTTCGAGCTGAATATTGGGGTAGGTCTTGCGGAACGTCGCGAAGAAGTCCTTGTAATATTGCCGAAGTGAATCGGGATCTCCCTCGAAGATACCCTGGTACCAGAAGGTCAGCCGCCCCTTATAGTCGAGGGGTGTTACCTTGCTGCAGTCCGCTGCGGTATCGAAGTCCTGTGTGCCGGCGATCGACCTTACATAGTCGGGTGACCACTTGCTCAGGTCGACCGATGCGCCCAAGGCTGAGGCAGACATCATCGACATCAGCAAAGCGGTTGAGACGGTGCCGCGCAGCACGGCACCTCCGAGTGAAATCCTCGTCATGGGTATCCTCCAGGTTCTCCCGAGCCGCTCGGTCCACGGCGAGCGCTCCTGTCCGCTGGGCCGCCTCCTCAAGCAGTGTATCCCATCAGACGGATTGCACGTTTTCAGATCAAGGAATGTCTGTCAATCGGCAAAATCGTACATTGTTTGAAGCCGATTTGCATGATAGGCGAGTAAGCCGAGTATTGGATGGGGATTATTTTGAACGAGACGAGCGATTTCAGAGCCGGACCACCTGAAGGCATCGATGCCGATGGAGCATCGAGCGAGGGGGCCTCGCTCTACAAAATCATCAGGGACGACATCATCGAGGGCCGGCTGGCGGCAAACGAGCGGCTGGTGGTGACCGATCTCGCCCGGCGCCATGGTACGTCCACCAACCCGGTGCGCGAGGCCTTGCAGCTTTTGCGAGGAGAGGGTTTCGTCACATTCGTGCCGAACCGGGGTGCGCGCGTCCGGCCGATCGATCAGGACTTTGTTCGCGATATCTACGAGATTGGTGTCCTCATTGAACCGGCATTGACACGCTGGTTCGTCACGATGGCAACCGTTGACGACATTGCCGAACTTGAGCGCATTCAGGATCTGATTGAGCAAAACGATTTTGCCGACCCGTTCAAACACAGTGAGTTGGACACGGCTTTTCATACGGTGATGTACCAGAAGCACTATAACCGTCATGCTGCCGAACTCTGGTGGAAGCACCGTGAAGTGCTGCGCGCAGTCGGGCGGCGGTTCAATTTCACGCTTGCCCGCCGGGCCGCCATCCTGAGTGAACACCGTGAGCTCATCGCGCATGTGAAGTCGGGAAACGCCGAGGCGGCAGCTGAACTCATCGCCCGGCACGTCGAGGGCTCCGGCCGTCATCTCCTCGAACACATGCGGGCGCGTAGCGCTCTTCGTGCGGGATAGACAAAGCCCGGGTGTAGACTCTCCTTCATGCCTCCAAGTCAAAGGTACCCCAGATGAAGATTACCAGTGTACGGCCGTGGCTCATCAAGTCGGATGCGTCTTACTGGGGCGAGTTCCTGTTCGTCGAGGTGACGACCGACGACGGGGTGAGCGGCTGGGGAGAGATCACAACGACGACGAAACTCGCCAATCGTGCGCTCTGTACGATCCTGCGCCAGATCGGCCAAGCACTGAAAGGCGAGGATCCGGGGCGCATCGAATACTTGTGGCACAAGATATTTCGCAGCTTTACCTACATGGGCAGCCGAGGTGCGGCTGTCGAATGCGTCAGCGCGATCGACATAGCTCTATGGGATATCCGCGGGAAAGTCATCGGCAAGCCGATCTACGAGCTTCTCGGGGGCCCGGTACGAGACGAGATCGCGCTCTACACCCATCCCAATCAGGCGAGGTTTACCAGCAGAGAGGCCGTCATCCGCGAAATCCGCGACATCGTCGATTCTGGTCACACCGGACTGAAGTTCGATCCTTTCCCCCAACAAGGACGCATCGCCGATGGTTACGCGCGAGAACAGCGAGACGGCTATCTTGACGGCACCATGACCCGAAAGGATGAGCGCGAAGCCGCAGAGCTTACCGCGCTGATCCGTGAGACGGCGGGTCCTGATGTCGACATCTTGATCGACGCCCACGGCCGTTTCGATGTCCCCACTGCCATTCGCCTTTGCCGAAGCCTTGAGGAAGCGGGGCAAATAGACTGGTTTGAGGAGCCTTGCCCACCCGAAAGCCTCAACGCTCTCAAGCAGGTCCGGGAGAAGGTAAGCGCCGCGATCTCGTGGGGCGAGCGCGGCCACACCAAGTGGGACTTCGTTCCGGTTCTCGAAAACAAGCTTGCCGACTACATCATGCCGGACGTCACCTGGACGGGGGGCATTACCGAACTGAAGAAAATCTCAGCTCTTTGCGAAGCTTATTATATCCCGGTCTCCCCGCATGACGCCGCCGGCCCGATCAACGTTGTCGCTGGCGCCCAGGTGATGATGACCGTTCCGAACTTCTACAAACTCGAGACATCGGAGTGGAACCTGGGCAAGTACGATCATCTCATCGACCGCCCACTCGATGTCTCAAATGGCAACCTGAAGCTCAGCCCCAAGCCCGGGCTCGGTATCGAGATGAACCGCGACTACCTTCAAGACCACGAGATTGCACTGGACTGACCAACGTTTTCGGCTGTGCCGGCCGCGCGGCGGCCAGCCCTGTCGACAGGAGCGAGGATCAACTTATGAAAGAGGCAGACGGAGCCGAAGACGCGCTCGATCGGGTGAACCAGAATTCCAAGCCCTCGGACCTTCGCATTACCGACATGCGGGTTGCCGAAATCGTCGGTGCACCCTTCACCTCTGCGCTTCTCAAGATCTATACGAACCAGGGAATCGTCGGGCTCGGCGAGGTCCGGGACGGGGCGAGCGCGACTTATGCTCTCATGTTGAAGAGCCGATTGCTTGGCGAAAACCCCTGCGACATCGATCGCCTGTTCCGGCGCATCAAACAGTTCGGCGGACATGGACGGCAAGGCGGCGGTGTATCGGCGGTCGAAATTGCCCTTTGGGATCTTGCCGGCAAGGCCTATGGCGTTCCGGTCTACCAGATGCTCGGCGGTCGCTTCCGGGAGAAGGTACGCGTTTATTGCGACACGGACGCCACCGTGCCGAGCGGCACGGAAACCGGCAAGCGCCTAAAAGAGCGCATGGATCTCGGCTTCACCTTCCTCAAGATGGACCTTGGGCTGATGCAGATCGCCGATGTCCCTGGAGCGGTGGTGTTTCCTGCAGGCTCGCTGGAAGGATATCGCGACAGCCCGACGCGCGGACCGTTGAAGACGGCGGACGAACGCCGTCTTCGCAATGCAGCCTATGACCTGCATAACGTCCAGCATCCATTTACGGGTCTGCACTTTACCGACAAGGGCCTGGACTTGCTTGAGCAATACATCGCCGAGGTTCGCGAAGTCATTGGAATGAATGTACCGCTCGCGATCGACCACATCGGCCATATTTCGATGCAGAACGGCATTCGCCTCGCGCGACGCATCGAGAAATATGTGCCGGCATGGCTCGAGGACGTGATCCCCTGGCAATACGCACAGCAATATCGGCAATTGCAGGATGCCACCACCGTACCGATCTGTACCGGCGAAGACATCTATCTCAAGGAGGGTTTTCAGCCGCTCCTCGACAGTGGCGGTGTTTCGGTCATCCATCCGGATCTTCTGACCAGCGGAGGCATCCTTGAGACCAAGAAGATCGGTGACATGGCCCAGGATCGCGGTGTGGCAATGGCGATCCACATGGCGGAGAGCCCGATTGCGGCGATGGCGGCTGCTCATGTTGCGACAGCGACCGAAAACTTCATGGCCCTTGAATATCATTCGGCCGATGTCGACTGGTGGGACGACATTGTGACGGGCCTACCAAGACCATTGGTGAAGGATGGTTTTATCACTGTGCCCGACAAGCCGGGGCTTGGGATCGACGATGTCGTCGACGAGGTCATCCTGCAGCATTTGCAGCCGGGTGTCGCCGGCATTTGGCAGCCCACTGACCATTGGGATGACGAGTATTCCTGGGATCGTACCTGGAGTTGAAGCGAGAAAACGAAGATGAAGATCACCGACCTGCGCTGCGCTGTTATCGGCAAACACCCCATCGTCCGGATTGTGACCGACGAGGGCCTCTATGGCCTCGGCGAGGTGGAGTTTACCAAGACTTACCTCAAGCCATGGGTATTGCATTTTCGCGACGCTCTGATCGGTGAGGACCCCACCGACGTCGAAAGGGTGATGCTGAAGATCCGCCAGCGCGGCTCGTTCAAGCCATATGGCGCGGCCGTGAGCGCCATTGAGCATGCATTGTGGGATATCGCCGGCAAAGCGGCTGGCGTGCCGGCCTACAAGCTGCTTGGGGGCAAGGTGCGAGACAAGGTGCGCGTCTATAATGGCTCGGTGCGCCGGAAGCGTTCGGGTGATCGGCCGGAGGATTACGCCGCCGACGTCAGATGGATGATGGAGCAGCCGCAGAATTTCTTTATGGTCAAGCAGGGGATCTCGTTCCACTCCAATATGAAGGATACGGTCGAGGAATTTCATTATGGTGTGACGCAGACCAAGGCGGGTTACCACGGCGCGATGGATCAGGGCGTCATCAGCGAGCGCGGCTTCAACCATATGCTCGACTGCGTCATCGCAATGAAGGAAGTGCTTGGGGACAAAGTCAGCCTGGCGCTTGATTGTGGCCCAGGCTGGATGTTGCCGGATGCGATAAAGTTTGCTCGCGCGGTCGAGAAATACAATCTGATGTGGCTGGAGGACATGCTGACAGGCGACTATGTGCCCTGGGTCAATCCTCAGGCCTACAGGGAGCTGACCACCTCTACCTCGACACCGATTCACACCGGCGAGCAGATCTATCTCCGTCACAACTTCAAGGAGCTGATCGAAACGCAAGCCGTTCGTGTCATCGGGCCTGACCCGGCTGATGTCGGAGGTATCGCGGAACTGAAATGGATCACCGAACACGCCTATATGCACTCAATCCTGATGGCCCCACACGGAACGGCAAACGGGCTCCTTGGTCTCGGCGCGTTGATCAATGTGTGCGCGACGCTGCCGGCAAATTATGTTGCCTTTGAATATCCGACCGCCTCGGATCCTTGGTGGGAAGATCTGATCATTGGCTTGCCGGAAGAGATCGTGAAGGACAGCATGGTGGATCTTCTTGAGACGCCAGGCCTCGGTCTCGACATCGACGCGGAGAGCGCGAAGAAATACCTCAAGGAGGAAGATGCAGGATTTTTCGACCTGAACTGAAATGTCATCAGCGCGAGCAACGACCAGGCGAAAAATAGCCTTCAACGAACGTGTCACCCCAAATTTCTCGGCCCCGCTGGCAGGTGTCTGAAGCAGCCAAGTCTTCTGCTGGAAGATGGGTGGGCAGGTGAGCGACTGGTTCATTGCAATGTCTGGCCGCCTTGAATTAAATCATAGAAGGAGGAAAAGATGCTCAAAAGGACGCTCGGCCGGCAGGGTCTGGAAGTCTCGGCTATTGGTTTTGGCTGCATGGGTTTGAACCATCACCGCGGTCCCGCGATGCGCTCAAGCGATGCGATCACTTTGATGCGAACGGCATTCGATCGCGGAGTGACCTTCTTCGATACCGCCGAAATCTATGGTCCTTTCACGAACGAGGAACTCGTAGGGGAGGCTCTCGCACCGATCCGCGACCACGTCGTGATTGCCACAAAATTTGGCTTCAGGGACGGGCGATCAAGCAATGGCCTTGACAGCCGGCCGGAGAGTATCCGTCGGATGGTCGATGCCGCGCTTGTCCGGCTTAGAACCGACCACATCGACCTTCTCTACCAGCACCGTATCGATCCTGACGTTGCGATGGCGGATGTTGCAGGAACGGTCAAGGATTTGATCGACGCCGGTAAAGTCTTGCACTTTGGGCTATCGGAGGCCGACGATGAAGCTATCCGGATAGCTGATGCGGTCCAGCCGGTTGCCGCCGTGCAGAGTGAGTACTCCCTGTGGTGGCGCCGCCCCGAGGCGAGCGTTCTTTCGACCGTCGAAGAATTGGGGATCGGGTTCGTAGCCTATAGCCCTCTGGGACGCGGCTTCCTGTCGGGGACGATGGGGCAAAGCACGAACTTCGCGGCCGACAACGATCAGCGCAAGACAAATCCCTATCTCTCAGCTGAAAATCGCGCGGCGAACCAACCGATCATTGATGCGATCCAGGCAATCGCGGAGGAAAAGCGGGCGACCGCTGCACAGGTTGCGATCGGTTGGTTGCTGGCACGGAAGCCATGGATTGTTCCCATTCCCGGAACGACGAAGCTGCAAAGGCTCGACGAAAATCTCGATACGCTTTCCCTTGAGTTCAGTGAAAGTGATCTGGAGAAAATCGATCGCCTGTTTTCGACCATCACGGTTCACGGTGAGCGCTACGCCAGCGCTCCTGCGCCAACGGCCGAACGATAGAGCGCCGGTTCCCGTCGCAGCCTTACAGAGCCATTTCAGGCTGCCATGTCCTATCGGCAAACGAGACATCTTACGCCGATGAGCCGCCGCCGCTGATCGTCCTTCTATCCAAGTGGGGAACTGTTACCGTCCGGAGATAATTCTGCAGATGTTTTGAGCCCCGTGCCTGTCACGTTTCCCCAAGCGTCTCTATAACCTCTAAGCCAGGCCGCATAGCGGTCAGGTCGACCTTGATAAGGGTTTGCAGACAGTAAGGCCCCATTTCGCGCGCTCAAACAACCAGCCTGCTCGGCGTCCTTGGTTTCCCTCATCAAGCTCATAAGGATCTCCACAAAAGCAAGATTGATAGAAAAATCTGGTTGATGTCCAACGTCGGTACTTCTCCCGCTGCCAATGTCAAGTGGCAGAGGCCGCGGGATTGGCGTCCAACCGCTGCAGGCCTGATCGTTCGCCAGAGCTTATAAAGTGGGTCTTCAACCATGCGTTGTCCATGATCGATTGCGTCACCCTTGCCATTCTTTGCGGCTTTCAACCCGTCGGCTCCCCGGCACCAAGCGGGCACAACAGCCAGTTGCCCTATCTCGCCGGATCGGAGAAGCTATACGTTGCCTCCAGCTTCCAGGGACCACCTTGGTAGTGCCATAGCTGATACCCAATCATGTTCAATGTCTTCGGCTCAAACTCATCGCGGAGTTCGTCGAACAACAGGTTGGCCTTTTTCGTGTCGACCCCGTTTTGCACGGTAATGTGCGGCCGCCATGGCTGAAGGTCCTGCGGGCAAAGCCACGGCTGAAAGCTGCGTCGCAAGGCAGCGCGAATATTGTTGAGCTCGTCGGAGGCGACCGCGAAGGCGACGCCACGGCCGAGGTGGTATATGCCGGTCGTTGTCACGGTCGCAGGCACGACGTCTGCTGCCAGGGCTGCGAGTGTCGTACGGATGTCTGCGAGGCGGATGTTATCGATTTGATGAAACATCGTCAGATGCGCGCGCAGAAAGTTGCGGGGACTGGGAAAGTGCCTTTTACGCAAGGCTTCAAACGCTGCGAGATCGTCATCGGGGAATGCTGCGGTCAGGATCATAGCATCGAGATAGATTGACGCAGTTAAAATACAAGCAGGGGCATCTCAGAGAAGCGCGCAAAGGCGCTCAGTGCGCTGGTCTGGCCAAACAAGCTACCAGCATCGCTCGGCGATCGATCGCCGGTGGAGAGATGAACGCCAAGTCGACACCACCATGAGGCTGTCGGGGCACGGCGCCGCCCGCTGCCGGGACCGGAGCGAAGAATGCAGGTAGCCGAGAAGGCAGGCGATCCTTACCACCCACAGACCTCCCTGTGCAATTAGCGCTTTAATGTTGCCACCGATCGCCACGAAACCGAATCTCGGTCGGCGCGTTTTGAGCAGGCAACATGACTGGAGTGGCGGATGGATCGCCTGTCGGCAGGATACGACGAGATTGAACGTGAAAAGCAGGGAAACGCCATACCGCGTCCGATCTCTGATCATGGCGTTATCGGTGACCTCGCAACACTGGCCTTGGTCGCCAAGGATGGGGCGATCGATTTCATGTGTTGGCCGAACTTTGACAGTCCGACAATCTTCGCGGCGCTCCTCGATCCCGAAAATGGTGGAAACTTCGAAATCTCGCCGAATATCGCTGATGCCAGGGTGGTCCATCAATACCGTCCAGACACCAATGTTCTCATCACCCGTTGGATGGGCGCTGATGCGAGTGCGGAACTTACTGATTTCATGGCCGTCAACAATGGCGTAGCCGACACAGCGACGACGCTCGCGCGGCGTCTGAAGGTCACGCGCGGCAAGGTCCAGTTCACGATGCGCTGCGCGCCGCGTTTCGACTACGCCCGGCAAAAGATGGGCGCTATCGTGAACGGCAAAGCGGCATCTTGGGAGCCCTCAGCTTCCGTTCAGGGATTTCGTTTGTCGTCGAACACTGGCCTTTCCGCGGATGGCGCCGACGTCGTAGCTGGCGGTCTCCTGATGGCCGGAGAGACGGCAGATTTCATCCTTGCAGCTGTCGATCAGCGTCTAATCGAGATATCGGAGATTGATGGTTTCGAGGACGCCACCATTGCCTATTGGCAGGATTGGGCTTCGCAATCAACCTATCGCGGCCGATGGCGGGAGATGGTCAACAGATCCGCGCTGACGCTGAAGCTGATGACGTCAAGGCGCCACGGCTCGATTGTTGCAGCGGGAACTTTTGGTTTGCCCGAAGCGCCCGGGGGTAGCCGCAATTGGGATTATCGCGCGACATGGATCCGGGATGCATCCTTTACTATTTACGCCTTGATGCGACTTGGATACCAGCAGGAGGCCGAGGCTTTCAACGGCTGGATCGGCAAGCGCGCTATGAGATGCGGTTCCCGAGGCAAACTTGATATCATGTATGCCGTCGATGGTGGGCAAGTGCCGGAAGAGGTCAGTCTTGACCATATTCGGGCTATGGCGGAGCGCGTCCGGTTCGCATCGGCAACAAGGCATCCGAGCAGTTCCAGCTTGATATCTACGGCGAGCTTATGGATGCGATCTATCTCAGCAACAAATACGGTCACGCCATATCTCATGACGGCTGGCGTGGCGTGCGAGACGTCATCGACTATGTGTGCGAGCATTGGCAGGATGCCGATGCGGGTATCTGGGAAATGCGCCGGGAGCCGCAGCATTTCCTCCATTCCCGGCTGATGTGCTGGGTGGCGGTTGATCGCGCGATACGCCTTGCGAGCAAGCGCTCGCTGGCTGCGCCTTTCGCCAAATGGATCGACGTGCGCAATGATATCTATGAGGACATCTGGGCCAATTTCTGGAATGAGGAAAACGGACATTTCGTTCAAACGAAGAATGGCGATAGCCTCGACGCATCCCTGCTACTGATGCCACTGGTGCGCTTCGTCAGTGCGACAGACCCGCGATGGCTGGCAACTCTTGACGCGATCGGGCGAACACTTTCTGACGACGGCGTCGTCTATCGCTACAAGAGCGCCGACGGTTTGCGCGGCCGGGAAGGTGCTTTCTCGGCCTGTTCTTTCTGGTATGCAGAATGCCTTGCGCGCGCCGGCGACCTGAAGAAGGCGCGGCAGGTATTCGAGGCGGTCCTCAACTACGCCAACGATCTCGGTCTTTATGCCGAGGAGTTCGATGTCCGCTCTGACCTGATTGGCAATTTTCCGCAAGCTTTTACGCATTTGGCGCTGATCAGCGCAGCCTATTATCTCGACCGTGAGCTTGATCGACGAAACGACCAAGAATGGCGGCCGTAAGCAATGGCGGTTGCGGATCCCGGCGTGCGAGCAGAAATCAATAGCCATCTGTCGAGCGCACGTTCAATAGCAGTGCCGGGCCGACTGGCCGGAGGATCCGGCTTGATCCGTGAGCACGCCACCCTGTCTTGGAGACTGCTGACCGCTCTGCGCGGCCGTCCCTTGCGAGCGACCGGTGCAAGGGAAAAAGGAGATCACGCTCGCCCGCGTGATCTCCAATTAAAACTGCTCCACGCCCCCGCAAAGCAGTCGATGCCAGAGAGGAACTGACAAGCTGAGACTGAGGCGGTTTGGTTAATGCAGCGTTAATGAACGACAACATGATTTTGCCGCTGTGAACAGCGCTGAAAAACAAAAACGCTTCATCGCATGGGTCAGCCGTGCGTCAACTCATGTGCCATCGACGGTTCTGCGAACATCTCTTGCTTCATCAGCACTCAGCGACATTGACCGCATCGACCGACGCGGCGTGCATGGCAATGGCAGGATGACGGGCAACTATTTGCCCGTCAGGAACGCGCGCCAGCCTCCAAATGCCGTAATGTCGGCACTGTTGCTCACTGCAGATGCTTCAACGAGGAAGCCCTTAACACTGGACCCATCGGCCAAGGCGATCGTCCCGATCCCTAAGGGGGATGGTATCTCGGCGACGAAACTTCCGAACGCCTCAGCAGACAAACGCCAAACCTCCACGTCGATTTGGCCGCCTTCTCCATCACGGATGCGAAGCAGGCCGGGCTTCGAAGGCTTCTGAGATGTCAATTCGAACAATCGGTACGCATCGGATGTCTTTGCGGTGCGCACAAAACGCGCGTCCCTGGATGTGAGTTGGGCATTGAGAGGCATGCCGCTCAGATGAGCTCCGACCACCGCAATTTCAATTTGGCCACGCGCGGGTGGCGCCACAGCAGCGGTCTTTGGAAGCGTCCAGCCGGTAGCACCCAGCGTTAGGCCGCTCGCCTGGTGAAGCCTCCGCGCCACGGCGCCAGCGATGCCGTCCTGGCCAGCTGGCGCAAGCAGCGTCACGCTCGATGGCAGGCCGTCGCGGCGCCGGCCACAGGGTACGGCGATGCCGCAGAGACCGAGCAGATTGACGAAATTCGTGTAGGTGCCCAGCCGCGAGTTCTCGCGGATCGGTTCGGCTTCCAGCTCGGCGACAGTGAAGTGCCGCGGTGCCGTCGGCACGCAGAGCAGATCGACCGAGGCGATGACAGGCGCGAGCTGCTTTTTATAGGCCTGAAGCGCGTAGAGGCCGCGGAAGGCGTCCGAGGCGGAGAGCGTCCTGGCGCCGCCATAAATCTTGCGGGTCACCGGATGGAGGCTCGCTTCCTTCGCATCAAAGAATTCCTTGACGGCGGCATAGCGCTCGGCGACCCAGGCCCCCTCGTAGAGCAAATCGGCGACCTTATAGAAATCGTGGAAGGGCAGTTCGGTGATCGCGTAGCCCATCCCGGCGAGGTCATCGAGGCTCTTGTCAAAAGCTTCAGCCATCGCCTCGTCGCCAAAGAACCGCAGATCGGCACGCGCCGGCACGCCGATTCTCAGAACCGGCGGCAGCGCCTCTAGCGCAAGCGGGCCGTAATCTCTCGAATAGGCGTCGGTTTCATCTGGCGCGGCCGCAGCCGAGAACACGCACCATGCATCGTCGACCGTCAGCGCGAAGACCGAGACGCAGTCGAGCGTGCGGCAGGCGGGAGTGACGCCCGATGTCGAAAGCGCGCCGAGGCTCGGCTTCAAGCCGACGATGTTGTTGAGGCCGGCGGGAATGCGGCCGGAGCCGGCTGTATCGGTGCCGAGCGCGAAGCTGACGATGCCCTGGGCGGTGGCGACCGCCGATCCGGAAGACGAGCCCCCTGGCACAAGCTTGGGATCGATGGCGTTGCGCGGTATCGGATAGGGCGAGCGGACGCCGACGAGGCCAGTGGCGAACTGATCAAGATTGGTCTTGCCGACGACAATGGCACCGGCCGCCTTCAGCCGGGCAACGACGGTCGCATCCTTTTCGGGCGTATAGGCATAGTCGGGGCAGGCGGCGGTGGTCGGCATGCCGGTGACGTCGATATTATCCTTGACGGCGAAGGGGATGCCCCAGAGCGGCTTTGCCGACGGGTCGAATGTGCCGAGTGCCGCTGCTTGGGCGAGCAGATCCGCCTTGCTGGCAATTGAGATGAAGATGCCCGGATCGTTTACCGCCGCGATGCGGGCGAAGACCGCCTCGATCACATCCTCAGCCTTTCCGCCGTCGGCGTAGAAGGCGTGCAGTGAACTGATATCGAAGGCTGGTACCGTCCTCATGCCATTTCCTCTTCCAAAATCCTCACCGGCCTGTCCCACTGGATCAGGACCACGCATCCGGTATCGCTCCACACGGAATGCTCGGTGCCTTCGGCATTGACGACATAGCTGCCGCGGCCGTAGTCGCCCGCCTCGTCGGATTGCGTGCCGTCAAGAACGAAGATCGTCTCCAGACCCTCATGCCGGTGCCGGGGGACGGCTGCTCCTGCCTCGTATTTCAAGAGCGCTATCCCCGGCTGGTCCGCCTCGAACCTGCGGATCCAGTGTATCTCCACCCCGTCACGGAATGGCTCGAAGGCCAGTTTATTCCAGCCGCCCAGCGTCAGCATCTCGCGCGTCGTTTCAGGCATCGGCGATCCCTTTCAGAATATCGTCCACATGGGCGGTCCAGCCGACGATCGCGCCCTGGGCGCGGATCATGTCGATTGCCGCCTTTTTGAATTCGGGGAAATAGCTTTCGGTCGCCTCCTCGGCGAGCAGGCACTCGTAGCCGCGGTCATTGGCTTCGCGCATCGTCGTCTGCACACAGACCTCGGTGGTGACGCCGGCAAAGACCAGCTGGCTGATGCCTTCCTCTTTCAGGATGTCGCCGAGCGGCGTTGCATAGAATGCGCCCTTGCCGGGCTTCTCGATAACGATCTCGCCATCGACGGGTGCAAGCTCAGGGAGAATTGCTGTTCCCGGCTCGCCTGCGATCAGGATGCGGCCCATCGGACCGGCATCGCCGATCCTCAGCGACGGGCTGCCGCGATCGCGCTTTGCCGGCGGCAGATCGGAAAGATCGGGCTTGTGGCATTCCATCGTGTGAATGACCGGCAGTCCCGCCTGGCGGAAGCCTTCGATCAGGCGCTTGACGTCGGGAATGATCCTGCTGATCCGGCTGACATCGTTGCCGAGGCTGGCGCCGAAGCCGCCGGGCTCGGCGAAATCACGCTGCATGTCGATGACGACGAGGGCCAGTTCGCCCGGTCTTGCCGGGAAGGCAAATGGTTCTGCCGCAATGCCGACCATCAGTGATGTCCTGCCATATGGGCGCCGATCACGCCGATGTCGGCACCGCGGGCTGGCGTTTCGTAAACCAGCTTGCCTTCCGAGATGACCATAATGCGATCGGACATTTCCAGGAGCTCGTCCAGATCTTCCGACAGCAGCAGCACCGCCGTTCCGGCGTTGCGCGCCTTCATGATGCGGGCTCGGATATCGGCGACAGCAGAAAAGTCGAGGCCGAAACAGGGATTGGAGACGATCAGGAGATCGACATCGCCGGTCAGCTCGCGGGCAAGCACCGCACGCTGCACGTTGCCGCCCGACAGAGCCGCGATCGGCGAGGCGGACGAGGCGGTCTTCACCTTGAAATCGGCAATCAGATCGGCGGCGCGCTTCTTCATCTGTCCCTTGCTCAGCCAGATAGCATCGCCGCCGCCGTCCTTGAGATCGAAGGTGCGGAAGGCAAGGTTCTCGCTGACGGTCATCTTCGGGGCGCAGGCGTTCTGCAGCGGCTCTTCGGGGATGAAGCGGACGTTGTGCTGGCGCGTTTCCGGCCGGGTGGCGCCGTAGCGGCTGCCCTTGACGGAGACGCTGCCTGCTTCCAGCGGGCGCTGCCCTGCGAGAATTTCTGTCAGTTCCTTCTGGCCGTTGCCGGATATGCCGGCGATCCCGAGGATTTCGCCCGAGCGGACGGTGAGCCTGTCGATCTCGATGGTCTTGAGGCCGGAGCGATCCGGTGCCTTGGCGGCCTCGACGGCAAGCACCATCGGCGCGCTATCGGAAACCGGTGTGCGGGCGTCGAGCTCGGCAAGCTTGACGTCGCCGATCATCATCGCCGCCATATCGGATATCGAGAGCTCGCCGATCTTGCCGCTGCCGACCAGCTTGCCGCGGCGCAGGATCGAGACGGCATCGGCAAACTTGGTCACCTCGTGGAACTTGTGGCTGATCATCAGTACGGTCAGCTCGCCGCGCTCTGTCATAGCGCGCACGAGCCCCAGCATCTCGTCGGCTTCGGCCGGGGTCAGCACCGATGTCGGTTCGTCAAGCACGATGAAGGAGCGGCCGAGATAGAGCTGCTTGACGATCTCAAGCTTCTGCTTTTCGCCGGCCGCCAGCTCGCTGACAGGGCGTTCGAGCGGGATCTTGAACGGCATGCGTTCCATGAAGGCCGCAAGATCACGGCGTTCCTTGGCCCAGTTGATGACTGCGGGCACTTCGGCTCCGCTGATCACCAGGTTTTCGGCGCCGGTTAGCGACGGCACCAGTGTGAAGTGCTGGTAGACCATGCCGAGGCCATAGGCAGCCGCATCCCGGGGCGAGGCGATCGCAGCCTCGCGGCCGCCGACCGATAGCGAGCCCGATGTGGCATGGTAGAAGCCCATGATGCATTTGACGAGGGTCGATTTGCCGGCGCCGTTTTCTCCGAGCAGCGCGTGAAAGCTGCCGGCAGGAATGCTGATCGAGACGTTGTCCAGTGCGGTGAACGACCCGAAGCGCATGGTCATGCCGAGGGTATCGATACCGATGGCCTTGCCGGCCTGGGGAAGGGGCGTGTCGCGAACGATGCTCACTTCAACTCTCCTTTTCAACGATGATGGCGACGGGACCGCCGCCGGAGGGACCCTGGTGTTCGGCCCCGCCGGAGACATAGAGATCGGTCATGCCGAAGACGCCGGCGAGCACGCCGCCGACGAAGGCGCGGGCATGGCGTGTGCCTGATATGTCGGAATCGTCGAGCATGGTGTGGCGCAGACCACCGACCTTTCCCGACGGGTCGGGCTCAGCCTTGGCGAGCACCGCGGTGAGACGGGCACTGGCGGGCAGACGATCGCGTGCCTTTAGCACGGAGGATGTGTCGATCGCATTCTCCATCACGGCATGGTCGATCGCGAAGGGACCGGACCAGCCGTTGCCCATGCCGAGCACGACGATTTCATGGTCAAGCAATTCGACGCCGCCGGAGGTGGATGCGCGGCGAGAGAAGATGGCGTAGCGCGTGCAGATGTCGGCGTCGGCAATCGAACCTGGGTCGGCCTCGCCGAGGGCGACGGCGGCACCGAGGGCGGAGGCACCGCGCGACAGGCCCATCGATTTCAGCGTGTCGCGGGTCGCGACCGCCTCGCCTTCGTTCTCGGCGACGCCAACGCGGGCCAGCGTCAGAAGCGGGCATTTGATCTGGACGAAATGCACGTCCCTCGGGTCATCGATGCCGGCATCGCGCATCGCCGCCTTCACACCGTTGGCGACCATCAGGATCTGCTGGCGGCGCCCGAGATGGTGGAAGGGAAGGACCGGCGTACGTGCGGTGCCGATCGCCAACGCGCGGCCCGCCGGCGCCTCGCTCTTTTCGCGGGAAAAGACCGTCCAGTGCGGCGACAGCGCGCCCTCCGTGCCGCCGGACATGACGAGGCAGACGCCGGTGACGCCATGCCTCGCGAACAGCGCTTCGAAGCTGCGGCTGGCAAAGCCGCGGGTGAAGTCGTTGACGCAGCCATTGCCTTCCGTCTTGCCGAGGATGGCAACGACGCTTTCCGGCCTCAGCCCGGCGGCAAACAGCGCCTCGACGCCGGAGACGTCGTCGGGGCCGGCTGCCGCAACGCGATAGACATGGGCACGCATTGAGGACATCAGGGCAGCGCCTCGATCAGAGTGTTCGAATTGGAGACCGAGCCGAACACGCCGCCCTGCATCTTCACCATCTTGATGGCGGCGAGATGATTGCCGTAATCGGTGGCGCCGCAGCAGTCTTCGAGCAGCAGGCATTCGAAGCCGCGGTCGTTGGCTTCGCGCATGGTGGTCGAGACGCAGACATCAGTGGTGATGCCGGTCAGGATGATGTTTTCGATACGCTTCTGGTTGAGGATCAGCTCCAGGTCGGTGGCGCAGAAGGAACCCTTGCCGGGCTTGTCGATGATCGTCTCGCCGGCGACCGGGTACAGTTCGGGGATGATGTCCCAGCCTGGTTCGCCACGGGTGAGAATGCGGCCGCAGGGGCCGGGATCGCCGATGCCGGCGCCGATGCGTTGCGAACGCCAGCGCTTGTTGGCCGGCAGGTCGGCGAGATCGGGCCGGTGGCCCTCGCGGGTATGGATGATGTGATAGCCCTTGGCACGCATGGCTGTAAGCACCGCCTTGATCGGCTCGATCGGTGCCTGGACCAGCGACAGGTCGTAGCCCATGTGATCGACATAGCCGCCCTTGCCGCAGAAATCGGTCTGCATGTCGATGATGATGAGAGCGGTATTGTCGGGTCGCAGCGCGCCATTATACGGCCAGGGATAGGGGTCGGCGGTGATGTAATGCATCTTGGTCTCGACCAGAGTGTCCATCGTCTTGTCCTATTCGGCAGCGGGTTTGAGGGTTTCGCCGTAGCGGCGTGCCGGCGTGTCGAAGCCGCAGGAGGTGCCGTCGGTGACCTTGATCTGGTCTTCCCAGGGCAAGCGGTAGCGGCCGGCGATCAGGTCGTGCATGTAGCTGTAGGGCGCGTCACCGGCGCCACCCGATACCGCGACATAACCGCGATGGCCGAACTGGTAGATGTTGTTTTCGACACCCCAGCCGAGACGTGCCTCTCGGACGAGATCGGGACGGACCTCGGCGGTGATGATCTCGTTGACGCGGCCGGATGTGCCGTGAGCGATGATCGTGCCGTCGAAATTGCAGATCATGCCTTCGCCCATGGAATCGAAGGTGCCGTCGGAGCCGCACATGCAGACACTGGCGGTGACCATGAGATTGCAGAAGGCGTTGGACTGGTTGGTGAACTTCCAGCTGTCGCGGATCGGCGCGGTATAGCCCGCCGTGCGGATCATGATCTCGGCGCCCTTGTAGGCGCATTCGCGGGCCATTTCCGGGAACATGCCGTCGTGGCAGATGATCAGCGCAAGCTTCGCGCCCTTCGGGCCGTCGATCACGGGAATGCCAAGATCGCCGGGCTCCCATGGCTCGATCGGGACCCAGGGATGCATCTTGCGATAGTAGAGCTTGAGCTCGCCCTGATCGTCGATGACGATGCCGGAATTGTAGGGCATGCCGCCGGGGTTCAGCTCCATGATCGAGAAGCAGCCCCAGATGGCGTTGTCGCGGCAGGCCTGCTTGAAGGCGGCGACTTCAGGACCGTCGAGGCTGCACATGATATCCGGATTGATGTCCATCGACAGGCCGTGCAGGGCATATTCGGGGAAGACCACGAGATCCATGCCCGGCTGATTGCGTCTCGCCTTGCCGACGAGATAGACGATCACCTGCGTCTGGCGCGCAAGGTCCGCCCTGGTGACGGTGACCGGCAATTGCAGCTGGACGAGGCCGATGCCGACACCGTGCTCCGATTTGTTCAAACCGCCTAGGCCGTTCATGGCTGGGCTCCTTTCTGGTTCATTTCGTCAGTGACAGGGCGCCCGGCGCGCCCGTCAGCGAGCGGTTGGGCGACGAGGTGGCGATCAAGATGGCGAGCGTCAGCACGTAGGGGGCGGCGTAGAAGAGGTAATAGCCCTGCGTGACGCCGACCGACTGCAATGCCGGACCAAGCGCACCGGCGCCGCCGAAGAGCAGTGCCGCAAAGAAGCAGCCGATCGGGTTCCAGCGCGCGAAGATGACGAGCGCGACGGCCATCAGGCCCTGTCCGGAGGAGATCCCCTCGTTCCAGGAGCCGGGATAGTAGAGCGACAGATAGGCGCCGCCGATCGCTGCCAGCGAGCCGCCGGTGGCCGTGGCGAGCAGACGGACGCGGTCCGGATTGATGCCCATGGCACGCGCCGCATCGGTACTGTCGCCGACGACCCGCAGGATCAGTCCGACGCGCATGTTCCGGAACGCCCACCAGAGCAGGAATGCCAACGCGGCGCCGATGACAAACAGCACATTGATGTTCAGGGCGGCCTGTATCTGCGGGCTCGCCGACCAGAAGCCAAGCGGGATGGCCGGCAGGCGCGGGGCAACCGGCTGGATGAACGGCTTGCCGAGGAAGAAGGCGAGGCCAAGCCCGAACTGCATCATGGCGATGCCGATGGCGATATCGTTGACCTTCGGCCATTTACAGATCCAGCCGTGCACCAAGCCGAAGATCGCGCCCGACCCCATCGCGGCGAGTACGCCGAGCCAGGGAGAACCGGTCATGACGGCGATGGCATAGGCGGTCATGGCGCCGAAGACGAGCGTGCCTTCGAGGCCGAGATTGATGCGGCCGGAGCGTTCGGTGATCGTCTCGCCGAGACTGACGAAGATGAAGGGGGTGGAGACGCGGATCGCGCCGGCCAGGATTGCAAGCGGAACACCCCAGATGCCGATGCCTGAACTTTCCATCACTGGTTCCTTTTCCAGAGGTCCGGATTGAAGATCTTGAAGCGGCCGTAGAAGGTCTCGCAGAACAGGATGACGATGAAGAGCGTGCCCTGGAGGACGAGAACCGTGGCGTCCGGCAGGCCCATGCGCCGCTGGATCAGACCGCCCGAGGCATCGATGCCGCCGAGCAGGATGGCAACGGGGATGATGGCCAGCGGATTATGCCGCGCAAGGAAGGCGACGAGGATGCCTGTATAGCCGTAGCCGGCCGCAAGCGAAGCATTGGCGCCGCCCTGGACGGCCGCCACCTCGATCATGCCCGCCAGTCCGGCAAAACTCCCGGCGATCGCGGTGAAGCCGGTGATCAGCCTGCCGACCGGCAGGCCCTGGATCTGGGCGGCGCGGACGTTGCCGCCGGCGATGCGCGCGGCAAAGCCGTAGCTGGTCGCCTCGATCAGCAACCAGGAGAGGATGCAGGCGGCGATGCCGATCGCCAGACCCCAATGGACGTCCATGCCGGGGATCTTGCCGAGCATGTATTCGGCCGGTAACGGCGCGGTGGATGGCTTGTTGAGACTGGCCGGATCGCGCAGCGGTCCCTCGACGAACTGGTTCATCAGGGCAATGGCGATATAGGCGAGCAGCAGCGAGGAGATCGTCTCGTTGACGCCGCGATAGTGGCGCAGGAAGCCGGCAAGGCCGATCCACAAGCCGCCTGCAACCATTGCCGCCAGGCCCATCAGGATCAGCGTCGGCCAGACCGGCGCAAAGCCGACGAGTGGCAGAGCGATCGCCGCCGCTGCGACCCCTCCGAGCACGACAGCGCCTTCGCCGCCGATGATGACGAGGCCGAGACGGGCGGGAAGTGCTACGCAGAGTGCCGTCAGCAGCAGAGGGGAAGCTCGGCTCAGGCAGTTCTGGATCGAAAACCAGCTGCCGAAACCGCCGGTATACATCAGCTGGAAGAGCATCGCCGGCGACTTGCCGATGATGAGGATGAAGAGGGAGAAGAGCGCGAGCCCGATCAGGATGGCCACGAGCCCGATGGCGACGGGCTCGGTGCGCCGCGCCAGCCATTCGATGGCCGGGCGCAGCGAGGCGGGCTTGGCAGGAGCGGCTGTCATTGCGGGATCGTGGGTCTCGACCGTCATGGCACTTCTCCCTTCAATCCATCAGGCGGTGGATCCGACGACGCCCTCGACCAGATAATCCATGCTCTCGAGCTCGATCGCGTCCTCGGCGAAGCTCTTGCCGCCGGCGATCACCTCGTTGCCCTTGTTGTCTTTCATCGGGCCCTTGAAGACCGAGAAGCCGCCCTTCATGATTTCCGCATGCGTCGCTTCGAACGCCTTGCGGCCTGCCTCCGGCACTGCCGGTCCGAGCGGGCTCATCTTGACGAAGCCGTCCTTCAGGCCGCCGCGGACGAAGTTGGCGAGCTTTTCGCCGGCCTGGGCCTTCTTGACGAAGTCGGTGTAGACGTTGCCCCAGGCCCATTCGGCGCCGGTCAGGTATTTTTCAGGAGCCAGCGGGCTCTGGTTGGCGTGATAGCCGCAGACGAAGGCATTGCGGCCAGCCGCCGTCTCGACGACGACCTTCGGGCTATCGACATGGCAGGTGATGACGTCGGCGCCCTGATCGATCAGCGCGTTGGTCGCTTCCGCTTCCTTGACCGCCAGCGACCACTCGCCGGTGAAGATCACTTGGCAGGTGATAGTCGGATCGACGCAGCGGGCGCCGAGCAGGAAGGAATTGATGTTCTGGATGACCTGCGGGATTGGTTTGGCTGCGACGAAGCCGATCTTCTTGCTCTTCGTCGTATGGCCGGCGGCGATACCGTTCAGATACTGGCCCTGGCCGATATAGCCGAAATAGGAGCCGGTATTCTTCGGATGCTTGCCCTCCTGCCAGAGGCCGCCGCAATGGCGGAACTGGATATCCGGATATTTGGCGGCCATGGCCAGCATGTGCGGATCGAAATAGCCGAAGGAGGTCGGGAAGAGCAGCGTTGCGCCGTCGAGGTTGATCATCGATTCCATGGTCTTCTGAACGTCTACGGTCTCGGGGACGTTTTCTTCTTCGACGACGGTGACGCCGGGGATCGCCTTGACGACGGCGGCACCCTCGGCATGCGCCTGGTTGTAGCCGTAGTCATCCTTTGGGCCGACATAGATGAAACCAATGGTCAGAGCATTCTGGGCGAGCGAGCGTGACGCGGTGAGGCCGGTAACGGTTGCGGCGAAGGCGCCGGCAGCAGTAGCAGTCAGAAATTTGCGGCGGTTCATGGGAAGGAGGTCGGTCATTGCAGGCTCCTTGACGGCTGGGCCGATAAAAAGGGTTACGAAAAAGTGTATGCAATGGCCGTGCCAGTTCCTAAGTCATTGAAAAGAGGAGTTGAAAATCGACATTCAGCCGCACCTGATAAAAGTGTATGCACTTTCGTTCCATAAAATGATGATTTTATAATCAAAACAGGTTCCATGGTGAAAATTACGCCTTCTGCGTAACGTCTTTCGAACTTCGATTCGTGGACGAGTTTTTAAATCCCTGAATTATCTAGATATTTGACTATCTCGTAAATCTGTATCATCTGTATGCAGATTGCTGAGAGAAGGCAGGGCGTTGCCGCGGATACGAAAAAGAGAGGTCATTAGAGCCGGTAACACCGTCGAACAGATGGTGAGGGCAGTTGCCGATCTGATTGTGACGGGAGAACTGCTACCGGGCGAAAAGCTCGATGAGGGCTCGCTAGCCGACCGCTTTGCCGTCTCCCGCACACCGGTGCGCGAGGCTTTGCGCGAACTCGGGGCGATGGGGCTGGTTGCCCGCGAGCCCAACCGCAGCGCAGTTGTTGCAAATGTTTCCGGGCACTATCTTCATTCGATGTTCGAGGCGATGGCTGAGCTCGAGCGAATATGCGCCCGGCTTTGTGCCGAGCGTATGAGCGTTGACGAGCGCAGATTGCTCGAGCGCCAACACGAGGGTTCAAAGGTGTTGGTGCATCAGTTTAACGTGGATGAATACGCCGCGCATAACGCCGAATTCCACACCCGCCTCTATCGCGGAGCGCGCAACGATCATATCTTCGAGCTAGCGACTGCAACTCGTGCCAGACTTGCACCTTTTCGCAGCGCCCAGTTCCGCCTGCCTGACCGTTTGGCAAGATCATTTCAAGAGCACGATCTTATCGTCCAGGCAATCCTGAGAGCGGATGGAGCGGCGGCTGGCGATTATGCTTTCCAGCACGTTGAATTGGTCAGTAGCGCAAGCAGCGTCTTCGCAAGGGGCTGATATGTCGATGATGCGTTCTTTTTAGAATGGGTCACGCTGCAACCAGTCCGGTCCAAACAATCCGATAATGCTCTGACGAGCTCACCCCTCGGGTCGGAAGCGAGAGCGCATCAATGCTCCCGGGTCTAGATATCGGGTGAACTGATTGAGGGGACGACACGCGTCCGTCGTCTGCGGTTATCGTAGATAACAAAGCTGCCGAAGCACCGCGTGGACCTCGCGTCCAGGTCCATAATCTTCACGAACCATTGACGGGAGGCCCCTCAAAAACGTGATCAGTGCGATCATCGCGATGCCCCAGAAATAGGCCGCCGTTGATAGAGCGGCCGTGCGCGTGAGATCTCACCAGTGGATGGCTGGATGTCAGAAAAGGTCAGGTCACATCCTTGACTGTAGAAGGCGGTACCACACGTGTTTCACGCGGTTGGCTGCCGCGAGTCCGAAACACGAACTGCGGGAAGAGCTATTCATGATCTCTGTTTTCACAAAGCCATTTGCCGGCTTCCTTTTCGATATGGACGGCACGATCATCAACTCAGCAGCTTCAACTGATCGGGTTTGGGGCAGGTGGGCCGTTCGTCACGGATTAGATCCACATGAGCTTCTTGCGAAAATGCACGGATCGAGGTCGGTTGATACGATCCGGCGATTGAACCTGCCGGGGGTAGATCCCGAACGGGAAGCCGCGGCAATTGAAGCCGAGGAAGCTGATGACATCGAGGACGTGGTTGCCATTCCCGGCGCTCAGACATTCTTAAACAGTCTGCCGGCGCGACGGTGGGCACTGGTGACATCGTCTTCGAAGAAGCTTGTGCTGCGTCGACTGGAGGCTGCACAACTTCCTGTACCTGAGTTTCTCGTAACGGCTGAGGAAGTCGTGCATGGGAAGCCCGATCCCGAAGCCTATCTTCTCGGCGCCGAGAAGCTGGGTGTCAATGCAAGAGATTGCCTGATCTTTGAGGATACGATGCCGGGTCTGAACGCTGGCGAAGCTGCTGGGGGCAACATCCTGTTGATCAGCGCCGTTCATAATCCTCCCCTGGCAAGCGAACACGAGGCGGTCGACGACTTTCGGCAACTGAGAGCGGTTCCTTCCAACGACGGCGCTGTGCTTCGAATCGAAAAAATCACAGGCAGCAGTATTGCCGGTGGGTAAACGTTTGATGGCGGCCAGGCGCTCGACGCTGTCTCATCCGGTGCTCTGGTGTCGTTTTAAATCATGATGATCGCGCCTGACGTGCCGCGACGAAAACCCTTCTTGATCTCCTTTCAAATGGCACGGTGTCAGGCGTGTTGCGTATGAGATACACTTGCAAGCGGCTGTCACCAGCGTCATAGCTGTGCGTCGTAGAGGAGCCCACATGTCAAAGACAAGACTGTTCTCGCCTATCCGTATCGGGTCGCTCAACATGCGAAACCGCATCGTCATCGCGCCTATGTGCCAGTACTCGGCTGCCGACGGCGAAATGACTGACTGGCATCACATTCACCTTGGCCATCTCGCACTCTCGGGCGCGGGCATTCTTACGATCGAGGCGACAGCAGTCTTACCAGAGGGTCGGATAACCTACGGTGACGTCGGCCTATATTCCGATGGCTGTCAGGCCGCGATGGATCGTGTGCTGACCAGTGTCAGACGGTGGTCCAACATGCCTGTTGCGATCCAACTCGGCCATGCTGGCCGCAAGGCCTCGACTGAGAAGCCATGGCTTGGTGGCCATCAGCTGAGCCCAGGCGAAAAGAACGGCTGGAAGACCGCCGCTCCTAGCGCTGTTGCGTTCAAGCCTGAATACGATCCGCCTCAACAACTCGATAGAGACGGACTTAAGCGGGTGCGAGGTGCTTTTGCAGACGCCGCAAGACGTGCTGCCGCTCTCGGGATCGACGCTGTGCAGATCCATGGCGCACATGGCTATCTGCTGCATCAGTTCCTGTCACCACTGTCAAACAAACGCACCGACGAGTACGGCGGCTCGCTTGAGAACCGCATGCGGTTTCCCCTGGAAGTTTTCGATGTGGTCAGAGAGGCTTTCCCTTCCGACAAGCCTGTGACGATGCGCGTGTCGGCGACCGACTGGGCACAGGGGGGGTGGGACAACGCTCAGACCGTCGTTTTCGCCGAGGCGCTGGAGGGGAGAGGGTGCTCGGCAATCCATGTTTCGACCGGCGGGCTCTCGGCTCACCAGCAGATTTCAATCGGTCCAAGCTACCAGGTACCTTTCGCGCGCACCGTCAAACACGCAGTCAAGATACCTGTGATCGCTGTCGGTCTCATTACTGACTTCGAACAGGCGGAAGCCATATTGACAACGGGGGATGCTGATCTCATTGCGATCGCGAGAGCGATCCTCTACGATCCGCGCTGGCCGTGGCACGCTGCCGCGCATTTCGGGGAAACCGTTGATGCGCCCGAACAATATCTTCGCAGCCAGCCTCGTCATTTCAAGGACCTGTTCGGTACGCCGGCGGGATGATTGCCGTAGGGTATTGCCACTCAGACCTTCGATGAGACCTCGCGGCAACCGAACTAACGCTTCTCCGGTCCCCGCCGTCCCCGCCAGCTGCAAATGTTTTCCCAAGCCAAGGCGATACCGGCTAGCAATAGGAAAACGGTCGGAATAGCGACTATCGGAATGGTCCAGACGCTGAGAGCACCGGTCAACCACCATAGCATCCATACTGCGTCAACCATCAAAAACAAGGCGACAAGAAATGAGATCGCTCTACGCATCACGCCCCATCTGACCATTTACATGAAAGTAGAACTTGGACGGCCTCCATGGGTTCCGGCCTGCGGGCATTGTCTCGGCTGCGATGCTGCGCAGCCAGGATCACGCGGGTGGCTATCGCGCCTGCGTGGGATCTGGCGTCAGCCGAAACGTTCGCCTGTCAAGCGCCCCGCTGTCGGCGGCACCCCGCACGGCGCCAATATTTCAAATTCAGTACCGATGAGGCTCCCTCGAAGCCGATCCGGTGGATCTTCCCTTATCGGTCGCTGCAGTTCAGGAATACAGAAAACCTCGCGCGGGCCTATGACGAGGCAGCGTATTTGGAGACCGTCATATTCCCATTCTCATGTGAACCCTCGCATTGATGACAATGGAACATCATCATCATCTACACGTTCCTCGCCGCCAGCAAAGGAGCAAATGATGATACGAGCAGAACAGATTACCGAGCACATGGAAGTCATCTCTCAGGACGGAGCGCATGTCGGCACGGTCGACCACATGGACGGCGACAGCCGCATCAAGCTTACCAAGACCGACTCCGACGATGGAAAACATCATTTCGTTTCCTTGGAATGGGTGGATCATGTCGATGAGCATGTGCACCTCTCCAAGAGCGAAGCTGATGTTCGCAGCGCATGGTCCGTCGAGGACTGACGACCTACAACGCTTGACGTGAAACAAACCCATGGGGCCGGGCCGTCCGGCTCCTCCTTCAAGCAGCTACGGGAACAGCATGGCAAGGATCGCGATCATCGGCTCGGGACCGACGGGGATCTATACTCTCAAGGGGCTCATCTCGCACCCGGCTGGACTTTCGATCACCGTCTTCGAGGAAAGTCCGGACCCCGGTAAAGGCACTCCTTACCATCCAGCCGTCAACGACAAGGCTATGTTGGCGAATATAGCGAGCATCGAGATTCCGCCGATCATTGACAGCCTCGTAGGCTGGCTCAGATCGCGGTCCAACGAGGAGCTACAGAATCTCGGCATAGCACGCGACGCGATCGGCGAGCGCGAGTTCTATCCCCGCATCGTTCTTGGTGACTACTTTGCTGCGCAGTTTTGGGAGCTGGTCAGGCGTGGCCATGCGGCGGGTCACACGATTGACGTCCGGGGAAGCTGCCGGATCGCCGACATCGCATTGAATGCGCATGATCTAACAGTCACGGCAACAAGCAGCGAGAATTCGCCTTGCCGGTTGAGCTTCGATCATGTTGTGATGGCAACAGGTCATGACTGGCCGCAGGATACGGAAACATCTCCGGGCTATTTTGCCTCTCCATGGCCCGCAGCTGCTATCAAGCGGATCAAGGCCGTCAAGGTCGGCGTTCTTGGAACGTCCCTCAGTGGCATTGACGCCGTGGTTTCGGTGGCGACGGCGCACGGGGTGTTCCTACGGGACGATATGGGGGCGCTGCTGTACCAGCCTTTGCAAGGTCGCGAGGACTTGCACATCACGATGATGTCGAGGAAGGGACTGCTTCCTGAGGCCGATTTCTACTGCCCTATCCCTTACGAGCCATTGGCTATATGTACACCGATGGCGGTCGAGCAGGCAGTACACGATGAACCGGACAGGCTTCTGGACGCTGTGTTCGATCTCTTCAAGCAGGAGCTTGCCCGTGCGGATCCTGATTTTGCTGCACGCATTGGACTGGCCCTTGCGACGGTAGAAGATATTTCCGATCGATACTTCCGCGAACGGACAGCCAGCGACCAGTTCGTATGGGCCGGCCGTGTTCTCGCACAGGCCAAACGGGATAAGATCGAGCGCAACACGGTTCCTTGGCGCTACGCTATCCTGCGCATGCATGAGGTCATTGCACGAGCCGTGCCGCACTTCAGCAACGGCGACCTGGGACGCTTCCATAAATATTTCAAAACGGTCTTCGTCGACGATTATGCGACGGTTCCACATGAATCCATTGAGCGGCTCTTGGCGTTGCACAATGCCGGGAAGCTAGAGGTGATGGCAACGGGTTCTGATTACACGATCGAAAAGACCGACGGTCAGCCGGGAGTCGAGCTGACTATCGCTGCTTCCTCGCCCATCCGTTTCGCGGCCTTCATTGACGCCACCGGGCAACATCCTCTCTCCGCAAAGGACATTCCGTTCGAGAGCCTCCGACGCCAGGACGTCATCCGGCAGGCTCAGACACCGACCAATAGCCTGGGTGGCGACGGGTGCGATCTCAGGCCCACAGGGGGGATCGACGTCGATGAAAGCTTCCGGCCGAAGTTCGAAGCGAACTTGACAAACCAGCTCTACTGCGTATCGGTGCCTTTCCTGTTGCACAAGCTGCCATTCGTCCAGGGCATAACATCTGCAAGCGATATGGGCGAGATCGTTTCTGAATCGATCAGGAGCGCGCTCGGGAAAGTTAGTCAGTTACTGCCATTCCCGGTTTCGACTGAAAGGCTAAATCGATCGCCTACACCGACGACGCCCACCGAGGATACGGTTGCATAGACGCCGAATGCTCGATGCCGCTTTCTGACGATGGTACGAAGCACCTCGGCATCCTCGTCAATTCCTTGTTGGGCGATCATGGTCATGCCGCAACGCTTGGCAACCTCCTTCACCAGCCCGCCGCCCCCAACGCCGACGTGGAACGATTGCCCTACCCAGCCCTGGTCATTGCTTTCAGTGCTGATCACCAGATTGGGCCGGAAGCGGCGTGTGTCGACAAAGCTTTTACCAAGTTCGAGCGATAAAGCGCGTAGGGATGATGTCGTTATGAGGTGAAGCGGGGTGACGTCGTACCTTGGTTTGAGGCAGACCGTCGACCCATTGGTGAGAGACACCATGGTTCCGGCAGCTCGTATGCCGCACCGGAAGCCCATGTGCTCGCTTACCAGTCTATCGAGTTCGCTTCCATGACTGGCCTCGTGCTTTCCAACTGAGACAACCACTGATGTACCTTCAATGCGTGCTGCCATCAGCAAAGCCTTGCGCCAACGAAGGTCGCTTTCGGGAGAGGCGACTTGACCGTTATCGAGGTCAACGAGCAGATGCGTCCTGTCCCCGGCTATGCCCGAGAGGCACATTTCGCCCGAGGTGAGCTTCTCGCCGCCCAAGCTCGATACCGGATATCTCCAAACTTCTATAACATGGCCAGCCATCAAACCTCTCGCATTTTCGCAGCAACCCATGCCGAGAGCTGCTACGACAAATGCGGACCAGGATAGTTCGTTCCTGCAGTGGCTTTCAAAATGTCCAAAACGTGTCGCAACGGTTGGCGCGCCGGCCTTTGGTGAGCCATGCAAGGCCATGGCGATGCGCACTATTCCGTTACGTTCCTTCTCGCCCTCATGCGGCCGGAAATGACAGCGGCGGCTCCTGTCATCGAACTCTGGTGATCCAATTGCTAAAGCATCGGTCGCTCTACTCAACCGCTGGACACCCAAACGTTCACGGATGCCACGGCATCCCGGATGAAGCCGTTGAACGCTTAATGGCCTGGCCCGACAAGATTGCTGCGAGGCCGCGTGATCTGCGGCGCACTACATTGTTAGCCGCGGCGTGATGATCTGCCCGGCGATTGTCTTGAACACGTCCACCAGCTTGGCGGAATCTTCCATCGCATAGGCTTTCGAACTGTCGGAGGCGCAAGACGCGAGGCCAGCGGCTGTCGGGCCCGTGACGCCGACGGCCACCGTAAAGATCGTGATGCCGGCCGCCTTCGCATTTGTGCAGACGCTGGACATCAACGCATTGGCCTTTGCGGCGTCGGTCCCTGTGTGCTGAAGGTAGTTCGACTTGTTAGGAGACAAAGTGTTGGCGCCATCGGTCATTAAGACAATGAATTTGCTGAGGCCATTACCCTTTGGAAGAGCTTCCTCCATGGGCATTTGCGAAGACAGGGTGTTCCAACCCCACAGGATGCCCGCAGGAATATAGGTCTCGTCCTTAGCAGCCATCTTAGATATCGCCATGCGTAACGAAGTATAGTTGTTGGTCAGCGGCATGACGACCGACCCGCAGGTGGTATTCTGCAGCCCAGTATATTTGGTCGCCGGTTGAACGTCGTTGACGTCGAGCGGACTTGGCCGCGAACCGACGCAGCCGTTCCAGGTATAGTTGAAAGTTTTATCGGAGCAGGTGGTGACGGGCTCGTCATATGTATAGCTGTCGCATTGCTCCTTCTGCCCCGTCGTGGTCACGCCGTCATTCGTAGTGGTGGTCGGAACCATTTTGCAGCCCGACTTGGACAGGAGTTTTTTCGAGGTAGTGCAGGTATTTCTGACCTCAGACGTATCATTAGGTACACTAAGCCAAGGCTGCCCCCGGTTTTCTGTCCCGACGTTAACGTATCGTGAGAACGGCACCAGCGAGAAGCGAGCATTCACATTCGATGCCGTCTCGAAAACCTTAAGCAAGGAGTTCGCTGCCGCCTTCAGATCTGTCAGCTTTTGACCAGACATCGATCCGGTATTGTCGAGCACCATCGAAACCTCGATCTTCTGATAGCCGGAGCGCACTGATTGCGCAGAAACGGCGACCTCGAGGTTGTCTTGGAACAGGATCTGACCGATCGTCAGCGGAACACGGGTCCTGGCGTTCAGGGTAATGTAGTTGGACGCCGAGACCTGGAGATCGTCGACACTGGCAGACTTGGCTAGATCGCCGCTCAGATTGGCAATGAAAACACGGGTTGCTTCTATTTTCATGTTGTCGACCGACGTCGACGGCATTGATGCCGCAGCGAGGACGGCGGCATCCGCTGCAGCTTGCAAATCGGCCTTTCGTGACAGGGCCATGGAGAAGTCAGTCGCCATCCCAGCGGCCCCAATCAGTGGCACGGCGACGATTGCGGTCATAACCGCGAAATTACCTGACTTATCTTTCCAGATCGACATCGTTCACCCCGCAGTTCTAGGTGGTTCAAATTGAAGTGAAAGCGTTTAGCATTTGTTAAGAAGAGATCCGGGTGATCCCGAATGAACGCGAGGAATGGCCGGCCAAGGCGCGCCGACGGAGCGACGCCAGTCGGCGATAACGTCTCCTTGGGCCAGACGGCTAGGACAAAGCAGCCGGTCCAGGAAAGAATGCACCAGTACCAGTTGGTTCGGACGGCGCGTCTGGGGCAGGCGCAAAAGCAAATGGCCCGGGCGCCGGGTGGGGGAGCCGGTCCAGGTCGTCATAGCGTCCCGGGCGGCAAAAGCTCTAGCGGTGGCGGCGGCAAGGGTTCCTGCGATGGGGATGCTGTGAAGGGCCCCGGCAGCCATTTGGCTGGAGTTTGTAATGTGCAAGAAAAGCGAGGGTCACCGTTTCAAACGGTGCTGCTGCACAGCCTTTTTGACCGGCGAGGGTCAGTTACTATGAAGTGGGCGGATGGTGAGGGGCAGGACGCTATCGCACAATGATCTTTGTTCCGGTCTGGACCAGCTCGTACAGCTCCTCCACGTCCTGCCGGTACATCCGAAAGCAGCCACTTGAAGCCTTTGTGCCGATCGAGGACGGATCGTTGGTCCCGTGAATGCGCAACAGACCATCGGCAAGGTAGATCGCGCGCGTTCCCAGCGGGTTTTGGGGGCCAGGGGCGACGACCGCGGGCAGCCGCGGGTTTTTTTCCCGCATGCTTGCGGTCGGTCGCCATTCCGGATGTTCGCGCTTGGCGACCACCCGCGTCGTTCCAAACCACTGTTTTCCCTCCCGTCCGACGGCGATCGGGTAGACGAATTGCTGTCCCTGCGACGTCGTGTAAGTCAGCGTTCTGCGGCGTGTTGAGATTTCGATGGTGCCGCGGCCGATATTGATCGACGGCCGTTGACGCTCCAGCTCTGGCGCCCGATAGCGCGGTTCCCGATACCCGGGTTCAAGATAGCGCTGGTCGTTCTCATCGTAGGGAGGCGGCGGATACGGACTGTACGGGTCGTCGTAGCCATACCCGTCATAATCTCCGTAATCCTGCTGAGGGGGGTAAAACTGCGCATTGGCGTTTCCCGCGAAGAGCGCGCTGCACAAGGCAAAGACGACCATCGATTTCATGTAGAGCCACCGAACGTTTTTCATCGATTGGACCGAATTCTGTGGCAGCACTATGACGACGACTACGCAGTGCGAGCTTTCGAGATGTTGATCCGACCGAGACTGTCTGCATCCTCGGTCTCGAAGGAAATCCGGCGGGCTCGCGAAGTCTCTGCAAGCGCCCAGATTTGCCGTCCCTTTTTAGGGCGAGTTTCAGGAAAGGTGCAAAGAGTAGTGCTAAGTGTTCGTTAATGCCCGCGCTCGAGACACCACGGCTCTGCCTCATCGTCGTCGCCAAAATGTTCGTTTGGAAAAAGCCGACGCTTGCGCATCGCAAGGCGTTTACTCAGCCGATCGGTGGCCGCAGCGGTCTCTTGACCGGCTGATCCTCGTGCACTGCCCGGAGTGATCTCCGTTTTCGGACGTCAGTTAAGCGAGCTGGGTCGACCTTTCTATGCCAGCCGACAGCGGCGCGGATCGAGGCCGCGCTTTAGGCGTCCCAATCAACATCGGAACAACGCCGTTGGATGCAGGTTAGGTTAATGAGCGTTGCGTTTTCCTAACTCAGGATGCGCAGCATGGTAAGTCACGGCAGCTCGCAAGGTCAGAACGTCAACGCTGGCTTGTCGGATTTTCAGGCTCTTACGCTCATGCGCGCAACGACTAATCAGCGGCGTCCATGACGCTGAGGCAGGGAAAGATGCAACGATTTTACCGTGTGGACAGTCAAACAGCACAAGCTTATCCGGGGCATCTCATCGTCGTCTGGGGCGACGTTGAAAGGATAGTTGGTGAAGTGGTTCCTATGGGTCATACTTCCCGCGGCCAAACGGAACCCCTTGAAGCTGCAATCCATAACGCCCTCCTTATAAAACAGCGTGACGCGCTGCCCATTGCGGTGCGAGATGATTTGGGGCTGTGGCCGCCGAGGCTCGGTCAGTTGGTTGTTTGGGATCCATGAGAGTATTGAGAGATCAAGTTAATGATCGCTGTTATAGCTTTCACGCCTGACATTGCCGCGCTTAGCGCTGCCACATCGGCCGCCCTTAGGAAGCCGGCTGCATCAAGATGCGGTGGCAATGTTTCATGGCGTGGTAGGGTGCATGCTGACTCGCTCGCTTTTCACCTCAGGCGGCCAATCTGAGCCATGCAGAAGGGGTGGATGAGCGAGTCATTTCGATCAATACTCTTATTGTCGAGGCTGCTTACTTTTTGCCGCCTGCATCGCCATTCGTATAAGGTACTCAATGAGCTTCTCGCCGTCGCCGCGGACTGCCTTGCACAGACTTCGATTTAGCTGATTTGCCATTTATTCCTCGTGCTCGCAGGCTCGGGAGACGCCACTTTAGCCAGGTGCGGCCTAAAAGGCATGGGCATGCTTTCGCCGCCGGCAGCCAACTTAGGGCACTTTGCTGTCCGTTTCGGCTTAGCCCATCATGGATGTGCCGGGCAATGATCAGTCCGCTGTCTGCTCGTCATCGGCTCAACTCCCCGAGGATTGAGTTCAACTCCCCCTGTCCGGCGATGGAGATGGCTCTCGGCCCAAACCGGAAGCCCTGTAAAAGCGGCGGTAGCAACGCAAGGCGCCTCAGGCGATGTCGAACGACGTTCGGGAGCGTTCAACGGCGGCCCGCTTTGTCGGTAACGGATTTCACCGACAGCAAAGGGAAGCGAAAGCTAACTTTAAAGCTTTCCACGAGGCGCGCGACAGCGGCCAAGGACTATCTACAACATTTCGCCCGGGGTTGGGGCGCCCGCATGGAAAATTTAGGGGCAGACAAAAGAACCGGCGGGTGGCAATTTCCGTACATTCGGCAGAGTGAGAGGTTTGATCGGCCCGGCGACGAACTCCTGGCTCTGCTCTGGCCGGATAGCGGCGCCGTCACGCGAACCCGACGAGAGAAGGGGGCGGCACTAGGCTCTCTCCGCTCCGTCTGGCGGCAGCGTAATCGAGCGCGGCCACGACCTCTGCACCAGAGAGCGGTTTTGCCACCACACCGACTGCACCGGGAAATCCCTTCGAAACGATTTCTGGTGACGCCGTCGCGAATAGCACCGTGACATTCCAGCGCTCTGAGAGCATTTTGCCGATCGCCGTTCCGTCTTCCTCATCAAGATGAATGTCGACTATCGCGACATCGACATGTTCCGCCAGTCGAGCCGCCTCAATGGCATTTCGGGCATGTCCGCAAACCTCGTAACCTCCTGCCATCGCCGCCTCCTCGATGGTCATAGCCATCTCAAGGTCGTCCTCGACGATCAGAACCTTGATAGGTCCTCTAACAGGCTCCATGGCATCACCTCGGTTCTAAGCCCAATGCCATCATTCACGACATCGCAACAACGAGCATGACAGCTCCGACCAAGAGGACGACAAATAACGTGACGATTGTCCAAAAAGCGAGCCGGAAGCCCTTGGAGAATTGGATACTTTTCCAATCCGTCTTCGGGGAGGGGCTGGTTCCCAGAGAAGTGTCGGTGTGCAGGTATCGGGACATAGCGTTCGGTTCCAGTTGGCGCATGGTGAACGGGCGGTAACCGCGAATGTTCCTCTCCCGACTGGTCACGGCTGCGAATGCCTGAATTGGGTAGTTGCTTATACGCCGACAGGCGTTACGCTTACGAAGGCCCAGCATAGAGGTATTGCATATGGATGCTCTCTCCAGGAAAACGGTCGGTATCGAAGACAGTAAGATATTGGTGACGATCCTCGATCAGTGGTGTGCTGCAAATCCGGCAGCGTCGGGAGGTAGCGAAGCGCGAGCAAAAGCTGAGGAACTTGTAGACTGGTTCGAATTCGGGATTTCGGATGCGAATGAATTGGTTGATCTGATCCATCGAAAGCATTGGCAGGTTTCGACAATTTAAGAATAGCTCACGTAAGCATCTCCGATGATTTTTCGACGACGGGATGCCAAAACGACAGGCTCTTGAATCGTCTCGTTCCCGGGTTGCGAGTGTCGATAAGGAACATTCCTGGGACAGTCGACACGGCAGGGGATGACGGGCGGCGTCCTATCAATTTGTCGTCCACGTCGGCCCGGGAAACTGGCCGCAGCGGTCTCGGTAGAGTGCAAGCAAACCGTAACGCCTTCCTGCTAGCGTTTTAGAATGGAAACCCAAATCATCAAGTTCGGCCTCAGCACGCCCACTCTCGTCATCATTCAGGACGAAATGCCGAAATCGCGGGTTATCAACCTCCTGATTGATCACGTCGTCGACGACGAGGACGCGAGGGCAGCCATCGAGCTCGTCTGCGGCTCTCCCGCGGGCCGTTATGATGGCAATGGATGGTCCTTCTGGTTTGCAATGAAGGACGCGATCTTACACTGACAGCGCAACGTGTCTTCCTTCGCGGTTCGAGCGAAAGCCATTGGTTCTCATGCCCCGACTGCTATGACATGCATCAGAAGCTTTCCAGCCCGGACTCGCCAATGCCAAGATTGCGCGCCGAGCTCATATGGTTTTGAACGTAATGCGAGATGACGCCAGCCCCCGCTTGGCTGCGAAGATGGGTTGCGAACCCACTCATTTGAGGATGAGACGGCCGTTTCATTGTGTCCGACAAGCACGGACGGCAACTCCTGCGATATTGGCGAGCGGTGTAAAGCTGTGCACTTCGTCGTGAGTAGCGCAATCTCCTGTGAAAACATTGCCGTAGAGAGAAAAGTGATAGAGGCCTCCCGTTAACAGGGCCAGATCCCGGTCTGGCCTTCATTTCTGTTGAAACGAAGAGTGCCCACTGATGGCCAATCGGAGGGATCGCCTCCGTAGGCAGAAATATATGCGACAACCCAGTTGCTTTGCACGCTTTACCTGGTCAACGAGCGCTTTTTACGCTGACTGCCTGGCGCCAGCCCTATCCAACTGTAAGTGTTTGGCATGGTTCGCATCACGATCGCCGGCGTTTGCCGCAATGACGGTCATGTTGGAGGCATCCGGGGCCTGGTCTGAGCGCCGGCCCGCTAACAGAAGGGCGTTGAATGGACGCAGGCAATAAATAGAGGTTACAATCGCGGCGGCCAGCTGTACGCCAGTGCGCAGGATGCGACATTTCGACAACGGCCCTTCGGACCGTCGTGAAACCTGCCTTTGAGCACGCCACTCAGGACCGCCTATCCTTCGTTTCCATCGCTGATGAAGTTCGTATCACTACCGTCGGGTGCCGGATTTGCAATGTCTGTGACAGAGACGGGAACTTCTTGCCGCCGCTTTTGCCGACGGACCTCCGCCGTTGAAGATACAGGGTCGGTTATAGAAGGTTGCGCCTGAACTTGGTCCGGTAGTTCCGTGGCATTGCTATCGGTGCGGATCATAATTTCCTCCTAGTTTTGTTTAAACCCGCACGAGTGCTTCCAGTTCCCAAGCGCCACCGGCCTAAGATGCGGAGTAGAACTAAAAACTAATTGCACATCAAAACGCCCGGGCTGCTTCGGCCAAGGGAAGCTGTTGAGCGCCGGGGGGAAAATGATCAGGCACTGCTGGATCAACGTCGGCCTGGACGTCATACCTGCGACCTACTCCTGCAAGATGATGCCCATCTCGTTCGTATTATCAGCCGATACGATAGGAAGGGTTTGAATCTTATACCGGTCCGAGCCGGTGCGCGGTAAACCGATCAGGCCACCGTCACGAAATCGTGGCTCAGCTTTTGGATCAGGTCCAGGGGGCTCGTATAAGATAGAATTTCAACGTGGTTCAGGTTTGTCGCAGTTTCAAAATTGGAAAGACCGGGTCGGTATATGAGGCTCACCGGGTTGTCGTCCGAACCTCGACACGCACTGTCGGACGAGAAACTTGCTAGTGTTCTGCCGGCTTAGCTCACGGTGAGCGCAATGACCTTAATATTTCGTCTGAGGCGAGAAGATTGTCGGATATCTGAGCGAAGCGTCGGTAAGGGCGCGCGGCTGGACGCTAGCTGATGCGAGAAGAGGGCTCACGCTGCGATCCGCCCAGCAAAGGATGCCTGAGGCGGAGGACGGATAACGGAAACTCGTGCATAAAACCGAGCCTAATTCCCTGGCCGCTGGGCGAGCTCGACATCTTGTGCTGCAGCAACGCTGATTACGACTAGTCCTTCTAATTTCACCGTGCGCCGGAACTTGGGACCATGCGCTGCGTTCGGCGCGTGAGGAGAGCAAACATGTCTGTTCCAAACGAACCTATCGTCCCGCCACAATCGCCATCACCGATCGACAGACCTCCGCAGGATCCTGATCGTGTTCCCGCAGACGAACCCGTCCGCGATCCGGATCCCGACGAGCCAGCCAGCCCGTTCAGTCACACCACATCGCATTGCCCGACTTGGGGCCTGATCTGCAGGGGCGTTCGCCTGCAGCCGGAAGATTTCCGGCAAACGGCTTGAGTTGCAGAGCCAAATCTGGCGTTGGATTGAACGGCCGCGCGGTGGTCTGGCCAGTGTGAATTGTCTGGGCTGTGAAGCGGTGCGGCAGTGACGCCGCCACACCAGCCGCGGGGGTGGGCGTTCCGCCGCACGTTTGTCCTGACAGATACACCCATAGAGGGTGCTGCCTCGAAGCTGCAGATCTTTTAATGTCGTTTAGACACCGCATGCGCCCGAACCCGAAAAGAGTGCGATTGCGATTGACAGGCACGATGCCATGCTTCGGACAGCTCGGTCGTTAAAGCCGATGACCGCGACAGGGGCGACCTCGGATGCCCCTAAGCGCGTGCGGAAACTCCAGAGATATGTTGTTCGGCCAAAGCCCAAGCAGCTTCAACCTGATCAGGGACCGTAGCCCCTGCTGTTAAACCAGTAGGATCCAGTCTTCAGCTGGCGACTTTTTGGTCCGGCGGTGCATTCGAGTGGCTTCATCTCGGACCAAGGTCGGGGGTAGGGAACAGCTAATCGCCTCGCTCGTTCTTCGGCAGCGGTCAGATCAGACCGCGTCCAAGGAGAGGTAAAAATGCTCACGAAAATCTCGATAGCCGCCACCCTGTCCGCAGCGCTCCTGTCAGGCACAGCATTCGCTCAGTCGTCGACCGTCAATGGAGCCGCTGGCGGAGCGGTCACCGGCGCGATCGTCGGCGGCCCGGTCGGCGCAGCCGTGGGTGGCGTTGCAGGCGCCGTGGTCGGCACGGTCATCGATCCGCCGCCGCAGAAGGTGGTGACCTATGTCCAGGAAGCTCCGGCTCCGACCACGCGGGTCGTCGTAAAGGAGAAGGTCGTGGTAGGTCAGCCGCTTCCTGAAACAGTCGTCGTCACGCCCGTGCCGGACAATCCGACCTATTCCTACGCGATCGTTAACGACGAACGGGTCATCGTCGAACCATCTTCGCGAAAAGTTGTCCAGATCATCAATTGACGTTCGGCGGGCGCGGGTCTGCCGCGCCCGCCATTTATGTCCCATCAGGAAAACTGCACTATGAAAGCAGTCGCTTCATTGGTCTTTGGCATCGTTTGCGCAGTCGGCGCCGGTATTGTGGGAATTTCAGCAGCTTCTGCTGTGATGTCCAATCCGGAAGGCCAGCATTTAACGACACTCTCCGAGCCTGATCTCTGGACCTCTGAGCCTGTGCGGATAGACGTTGCAAAACAACAATATGAGCGGGTCGAGCCCGTCTATTCGAGCTACGTCACCGATCACGCTGGTGCCAGGATTGCGACGAAGACCCCGGTCGAACGCAGCTTGGAGGCGGATAGTGTACAGGAAAAGGTGGCCACAGCTGCAGCTCATCGCGACTGGTGCGTGCAACGATATCGCTCATACGATGAGGCCGAAAATACATATCGAAGCTTCAGCGGCGAAATACGGACCTGCGTATCGCCCTTCGCACCGCCATCTGCGGTCGCTCAGAGTGCAGACGAGGATCGGGCCACAGCAGACGTAGCCTGGTGCGCTGCACGCTACCGCTCTTATCGCGCCAAGGATAACACTTATCAGCCCTTCGACGGGCCGCGTCGCGCCTGCGTGCCATCAGCGCGTCAGGAAATGGCAGCAAACTAATGAGATGTTTCAGAGCAAGGAGATCACTATGCGGCTTTTGATCGTTGAAGATGAAGTCGACGTGGCTCTCACGATCGAGGATGTGGCCCTAGGCTTAGGGTTTGAAGTGGTTGGAATCGCGACCAACATGCAGGAAGCTCTGGAGATAGCTCCAGAAACGGAGATTGCGCTGGTCGACTTGCGGCTTGCCGATGGCATCACAGGTCCCGCAATCGCCCGCGCGCTTGTCGCCGGCTGGAATATCGGCGTGGTTTTTGTGACCGGCAGTCCTGAACTGAACGAGGAGGTCGATGGTCTGCTGACGATCGAAAAGCCGGCCACTCCGGACGTTGTCAAAGCCGCGCTTCAGGCAGCGGCGAAGTGGAGACGATCTCACGCCCACGCCTGACGCGCGGAGGCCGGCGAAAGGAGGTGGCTTTTCCGGAACTTTGGCGGTGAATCAAAAAGACGTGACACCATTTGCCGTACTGAAGTCGTCCTGCCGCATGAGGAATCCGGGCTGCGGCTCGAACTGGAAGGCCAACGCGTCAGCGACCATTACCAGCCTGTCACACAATCGCTGGATGCGCTGCTTTGAAGATTGATCGGCTTGGAGTCAGCGGCTTTATGTTTCAGGTGGCGCGGGCGAATGCGGTCACGGAGTGGCCACTGCGAGAACTTTTGTCCAACCGTCCAGCTGTTACGCCAATTTTGTCGAAGACGGTTGTCCCGACCGAAATCGATGCCCCGTCCTTCAACCGTTGCAGATGGCGCAGTGCTTCAATCCCTCTACTGATATATCGGAAGGTTCAGGGCGATGACGCCTTCCGGTTCATAAAAACCCTCGATCTCAGCAAGCAACTGTCCCTGTGGCGAACGACTGGCGCTTTACTGCGGAACTTACCGCGGAAACCTTCTCGAAACCCTTGCCTTGAGCGATCCGGCTTCCCAGGGAGGCAGGCAACCGCTTAAGCGTCATTCCAAACGTGATCGGCCCCCGTTGCCTCGAACGGCTCAATTCCCAACGCAGCGGTCTCAGGTTAGTCAATTCTCCGGTCTGGACATGCAGCGAGGTGATAAGCGTAGAGGCGACGCAGTCGGGCCCCAATGTTAACCGAGAGCCGGTGCCGGGGTCGCCGGCGGCAGAGCCGAAGTCATTCAGCCGTGCGGCGATCATCGCCACCGATACGCATCACCGATGCCCGGTTGACCAGGGCGCAATCGGCTTTTCTAACCTGTTGTTTCCCCCCCCTAGCAGATGATAGCGATGCGATAGCCCAGCCTCCCATCGTCCGATGCGGAAGGTCGACGCTCGTTAGCTGCGGTCTTATCTGCCGACAAATCTCGCTGTCGTCGTAGCCGACGAGCGAGATATCGTCAGGGACCTTCAGACCCATGTCCAGCAGCGCATTGAGGCAGCCGAGTGCCATCTGATCGTTCTGACAGAAAATTGCCGTTGGCGGCGTCTTCAGGGACATCAGCTGGCGCGTCGCGTCATAGCCTGAGGAGGGCGTCCAGTTTCCGCGCACAACATAATCAGGAACCTCGTCCAAGCGTCGCTCTGAAAGCGCCAGCCGGTAGCCGGCAAGACGAAGACCCGCCGCTTCCATAAACATCTCCCCAGTTATCGTCGCGATCCGCTGGTGGCCACGGTCAAGTAGGGTAGCAGTGGCGCGCCGACCGCCAGCGAGCTCGTCGGGAATGATTGAGGGATACTCGCCCCCCGATGTGTAGCAGTTCAGAAGGACCGCGGGCACTGGGAGCCTGCGCATGGCCGGGCTCAATTCAACCGGCCGGGTGAAGACTGACATGAAGACTATTCCGCCCACACCGGCCGCAAGCAGACGCTCGATAGCCAGTTCTTCATGCCTTTCACGGTCGAGGCTTTGGGCAACGAGTATCGTCACGTCCTGATCCCACGATACGATCCGCGCCCCTTCGATTGCATTGATTGCTTCAGGCGTCGTTGCAAGCTGATCGACGATGAAGCCGACGGAACTCCCGCGAAGGCTTTCGAGACCCGATCGTCTGACAGGACCTGACACCCCGTAGCCGAGGTCGCGAGCCGCAAGGATAACGCGAGCCTTGAGGTCGGCGGAGATCTGCACCTCGGTGACGTCGTTTAGGACCAGGGATACCGTTGCCTGCGAGCAGCCCGCCGCCTTAGCCACATCTGCCATGGTCACTCGCCGGGAAGGCTTGTCTCGTGATCGTCCGTTCAAAAGCGCACCTAATATTTATTAGCTTGACTGAAACTTATTAGTACCGCTACCGTACCTGCAGTTCAAGGAGGATAACACGATGAACGACAGTGCCAAAATTCTCAACGATGCACAGACCCTGCGGACGGATGGCATCGTCGGTTTGAAGGGAGCATTTGCGCCAGAATGGGCTGATCGTATGCGCGAAGACATGATGACCGCTTTTTGGGAAGCGATCCAGCGTCCAGGCGGCGCTGTGGGTCGAGGTCCACGGCGGTGGTATGTCGAGCTACATCCGCAGGCCTTCGGCGGATTTGTCGATCTTATCACCCATCCATGGGTCGTAGCCCTTTGCACCGAAGTTCTAGGCCCCGATTATCAGATAGTCGAAATTGGGCTCGACGTACCGTTTCAAGGAGCGAAGTTCCAGCCGTGGCATCGTGATTTTCCATCCCCACGGGACACGTATGAAGAAAAGAGGATCACGTCGCTCGCTTTCAACCTGACAGGGGTCGACGTGACCGAGGACATGGGGCCATTCGAAGTTGCTCCAGGCACACAGTATGACGACGGCAGGGAATGGAAGCATGAGATGTTTCCGGATAAATCGCTGTGGGGGCGCTTCAACGAGCGAGCCGTTCGGAAATATCCACGACGCGGTGACATTTCTTGCCGATCGGCACTGACGGTCCATCGCGGCACCGAACACGGCTCACCCATTGCCCGTCCGGTCATGGTGCTGGGGGTCGACGCACCAGGGGCGGGTCATGCCGAGATGCATGACATGATGGTGACACGCGATTGGTACGAGGCACTGCCCGACGTTGCGCGAGATCATCTTGTCTGCCGGGTTGTCGATGAGCTCGTCCCAATCACTCAGAAGCACGATATCGAAGGCCTTGTCATGGGGGCCGATCCAACTTGATCGTGATGAAGAAGACCGGGTGTGCTTTACCGCTTGACCGCGCCTCGCATCCGGGGATCCGGCTGCAGCGCTGGATCCCACTGTCGCGACTATCGCGGTCGCTCGGTCTTGATCATCCTAGATCCGTCCGCGTAATCTTCCGTCAACTGGCGTCAGCATCAACGCAGCGAACTCGGCGCAGGGAAGGGGGCGGGAATAGAGGTAACCTTGGAGATCGGTGCAGCCTGCGGCAATCAGAAAGTCTCGTTGTCCGACAGTTTCGACGCCTTCTGCGGTTGCCGCCTTCCCCAGTTTCCGGCTCAAAGCAATGACGGACGAGACGATGGTGGCTCCCTCCGCCTTGCTTCCGAGCAGCGTCACGAAAGAGCGGTCGATCTTGATCCTGTCGATGTTGATCTGGAGCAGGTGGCTAAGGGACGAGAAGCCGGTTCCGAAATCGTCGAGCGCAATTCGCACACCCTGAGAGCGAAGATTTCCCAAGGTTGACTGGACGGCGGCATCAACCTCGAACAGCGCAGCCTCTGTTAACTCAAGTTCAAGACGCGCCGGATCGAAGCCGGTTTCCTCGATGATGGACAGGACCTTGGAATCGAACCCGCGACGACGGAGTTGGGAGGGGGAAACATTGACCGCCACCGTCATCGTCTCGGGCCATGCTCTAGCCTCTTCTGCCGCCCTGCGCAGAACCCATTCGCCAAGCTGGTCTATCAGCCCAGCTTCTTCGGCAAGCGGGATGAACCTGTCGGGAGCAAGAAGCCCAAGCCGGGGATGACGCCACCGGACCAACGCTTCCGCCCCCGATATAGGCTCGCCGCGTGTTGCGCGGTGTACGGACTGGAAGAACAGCTCGAGCTTGCCAGCATCATCTTCCGGCCTCAGATCATTGCAGGCCGAACTTGGCATTTCGGTAAGAACCTTGCGGAGTTCCCTTGTGAGGTTTTCCCTCTCGCTGCCGCGGCTATCCATTGACACGTCATAGGTAACATATTTTCCGCGGCCGCTCGACTTTGCTTCATAGAGAGCGACGTCGGCTCGGCGTAAGGTCTCTCCTCTCTCAGCCGTCCCTTCGACGATACCGACGGCACCAATCGAGCAGCCGATCCGCACGATGACGCCGCCGCCTGCCCGAAGTTCAAAGGGCGCGCTAAGCGTTTTTATGATCTGAAGCAGCAGTTCATTATCGCGTCCGGCGCTAACACCGGGCACAAGCAGTGCGAATTCGTCACCGCCCACTCTTGCAAGCGTATCTGCGTTCCCCAGAAGCTCCTGCATGCGCGCGACTGCCTTGATCAGCAATTCGTCGCCTGCCGGATGCCCGTAGGTGTCGTTGACCTCCTTGAACCTGTCGAGGTCGATGAGGGCGAGAAGGGCTTGGTTGCCATGGTGGCGGAGACCGTCGAGGCAGTGTTTAAAGCGTTCGGAAAATAGCGCTCTGTTTGGCAAGCCGGTGAGCACATCGTGGAGAGACAAGTGGCGTGCATGGTCCTCGCTCTGAGCAAGTTCCAAGAGGCTTTTCCTGAGCCGAACCATGAGGGCAAAGAAAAGGCCGCCGATCAGCACGCCTGCGAACGTCAGAAGCGGGGTCAGCCGCGCCACGACCCGGGATCCAGGCAGGTCAGGCGTCCAGATAATGAAGCCGATCGGTTCATGTGTCGCCGTGGCCTCGATTTGGAAAGCAACTTCGTTCGCCTCTGCATCAGCGGTTCGCGCATATCGAGCACCCGCCAGGCCTTGCTCCCGGCTCAAGGTATCAAGGGTGGGCCCATCCAAGAACCGGAACGCGGCAAGAAGCAACGGCTGGGACGTCCGGGATGCTGCGTCAATGGATGCTATGCCTGCTATCGACGGACGGCCTTCCAGGCGCATCAGATCGACGCGGATCGGTGCGTTTGCAGCGGCTGCTTCTTTTCCATGCAAGACGGTCCTGACCATTGGCAGGAGGAGCGGGCGGATCCATTTGTAACGTCGGGTCGTTTCCGGGTCCGAAGCGAAGGCCAGGTCCCCTGTGGGTGTTATCAAAAACGTCCCGTTGTAGCCGAACACGGTCTTGGACATGGTCGCAAACGCTTGTGCCGTGCCTGCATCGTCCTCATTGCTCATCGAGGCACTGGCTGAAATAAGTGAGGAGTATCCGGCCGCCATCAGCCTGAGGTCGTTCGAAACACGGTCGACCTGATCCTGCAAGCGGCTGTCGACCAGCTTTCGCTGACGGTCGAGCGCTGCGGCATCGCTTTCTTTTCCTGCCCAGAGGGCTGCAACAAAAACCAGCCCCAGGATCGCCAGCCCACTGATTGCGAGCAAGGCCAGTGTCGCACTTGACGATCGTGTTGCTCTTTTGGCCAGACGTTGTGGAAAATCATATGCGGACAAAGGTACCTCTCCCAGATTTTTCAATTCTGGAGGGCATAGATTACGAAAGGCTTTTCAAGCGACTGCAAATTTAGCCGGTCAGCATGATGAGCTTCTTAAAGGTTTCGTGTTCGACTGTCCGAGTTCTGATGCTCAACCAGATGGATTACACGATGACCAGATCGAACACGTCTTTCCGCTTCAAACTGCTGGCTGTGGCATCGAGCCTGATGCTGAGTGTCGGTGCCGCCCATTCTTCCTCGGCTGCCGAACAGGAAATGGTGCGAGTTGCCGTCGAGGGGGGATTTCCTCCGTTCAATTATCTGGACTCGGAAAACAATCTTCAGGGCTTCGATGTCGATATCGCAAAGGCGTTATGCGAGGCAGCCGCGCTGAAATGCCAGTTCATCGTGCAGGAATGGACAGGTATGATCCCGAACCTCTTGGCAAAGAAATATGACGCCATCATTTCCTCAATGTCCATGAGCGCGGAGCGGCGTCAACAGGTTGCGTTCACCAGCAAATATTACGATAGTCCGTCCGTATTCATCGTGCGCAAAGGCGCCGATATCACCGGCACTTCGCCCGATGATCTGAAAGATTTGAGACTTGGGGTGACGGCGGCCACATCGCAGGAGTCCTACGCGCGGAAATTCTACCCCGGCGTAGAAACAAGTGTGGTCCATGCGTCACCTGATCTCTACAAGAACCTGGCCGAGGGAAACGTGGATATCATCTTCGAGGACAAGTTGGCGGTGTACGACTGGTTGGCAAATACGAAGGCCGGCAGTTGCTGTGAATTCAAAGGTGAGGACGTCAAAAACGCCGAATATTTCGGCGACGGCGCGGGCATCGCCGTTCGCCCCGACGATGTCACGCTTCTTGCGAAGCTCAATGCCGCGCTGGACAAGATCCAGGCCAATGACGTGTACGATACGATCAACGCAAAATACTTCCCGTTCTCGATCCGATGACCTTGTGCCGGATCCGCATCGCTGGCGACCTCGAAAAAAGGAAAGAGCGTCCAGGTGCCGGCCTCAATAGCAGGGAGGTCGACGTTGGCATCGCGTTGTGCACAAAAAAACCCTGGCAGGCGCCAGGGTTGAAGTCAGGATAACGACTGCGGGAGGGATGTCGCAGTCTGTCAAAAACGCCGGGCATCACCATTAGTTCCTTCTGAAGAGGTAAGATCGGACGGTTTGCCGGCGACCTCTTCCCCGTCGCCCTGGTTCAAGCTCTCGAAGGGGCGTTGCAGCGCAGCCGTACCTCGCGCGCCCGTTTGGCGAAAATCTCCATTGGCGGGCTCGCTCGTGCTCTCCAATACCGGAAAGACGCTTTCGCGATCATTGGTGGTCGGCAGCAAGGTGCCGTATCGGTGGTCATCCAAGTTGGTCTCCGCTGGTTGTCTAGCAGAAAAAGCCGAGGCAGCGTCGGCAAGGTTGCCGTCCCAGCCGTCCAATCGCCATTGGCCAGCGCGCTCTTCAAGGTCGACAGCACCCTCAACGTCCAGTATGTCCTGCGCCGTCTCATAGTGCGCGTCGTCGACCTCTGCTGACACGAGAAAACCGCCACGTCGCAGACCCTCTGCATACGTGACCCGCTCGTCCTCGGAGATCTTCCAGCCGTCAAGCTTTCGCCAGAAGCTGTTGTCGCCGGTCACTGCGTCATCGACCCTGTCTGCCTCGAAGCCAGGCACGAAGCGGATTGCCTCCATCATCAGGCCGGCCTTCTTCAGGCGCTCTACCGCCTGTTCTGCGTCCTCGCGGGTGTCGAAGAAACCGACGAGCGTGTCTTTTGACTTGTCGGTCGACAGTGCGGGGGTTCTTTCGGTCGATAGGTTCGTCATCTCAACTCTCCTGTAGTAAGCTTTATTTGCCATCGCGATCGGTCGCATGTCGGTGCAACTTTCATGCCGTCCCATTGTTCCATGCAGCGCCGATCGGTCCCGACGGGGCGCAGCGCGATAATGTGAACGTGTTGCGGCGTGGGCCATCTTCGCTGGCGTGGGGCCGACCGCTGACGCTGGCTGCAGCGGTTCGATTTGCCTCCTTCAGCTCTCAAGACTGCCGGGCCAGAAGGAAGAAAGCAGTTGTCGCATGGTGCCCATGACGATCCCAGCCTCCCGGCTATCACCCTTTGCGAGTGTTTCAGTGATCTTCTTCATTTGCTCGAAGGTTAAATGTGGGGGCAGCGGTGGGACCTCCGGGTCCGTCTTGACCTCGAGCAGCACCGGCCGGTCAGACGACAGCGCCTCATCCCAGGCCGGCCCGACATTTTCTGGGCGGTCGACATAGATCCCCTTTAGTCCAATCATTTCCGCAAAGCGATGATACGGGACGTTTGGAATGCTTTGGGACGCTTCGAATTTAGGGTCACCCTCCATGACCCTCTGCTCCCACGTCACCTGATTGAGGTCTTCGTTGTTGAAAACGCAAATCACACACCGAGGGTCGTCCCAGCTCGACCAATATTTCGCAATGGTGATGAGTTCGGACATGTTGTTCATCTGCATCGCGCCGTCCCCCACCAGCCCGATAACGGGCCGGTCGGGATGTGCAAATTTCGCAGCGAGGGCATATGGCACAGCTGCTCCCATCGATGCGAGCCCTCCCGACAAAGAGGCCATCATGCCGCGGCGAATCTTCAAATCCCGCGCATACCAATTGGCACACGATCCGGAGTCGCTGGTGATGATGGCGCCATCAGGCAACCGGGGTGAAAGTTCCCAGGTGACACGCTGAGGGTTGACCGGGTTGGCATCTGCATGTGCCCGCTCCTCAAGCGTCTTCCACCATTTCGCGACCTTCGCCTCAATACTCTTGCGCCACTCTCCCTCCTTCTGTCTGAGATGTGGTAGAAGTGCTTTGAGGGTTTGCGCAGCGTCCCCCTGCAGATTGGTGTCCATCGGGTAGCGCAATGACAGCATGCTGGGGGTGATATCGATCTGTACCGCTTTCACGCTGCCCTCCTCGGGCAAGAACTCTGAGTAGGGAAAGCCGGAGCCGATCATCAAAAGCGTGTCGCAGTCACGCATCAAATCCCAGGAGGGCTCCGTCCCCAATAGGCCAATGGATCCGGTGACCCACGGCAAATTGTCTGGCAATGCAGCCTTACCTAGCAGGGCCTTTGCTACACCGGCGTTCAGTCGGTCGGCAACGGCGATAACCTCGTCTGTCGCCGCCAGGGCGCCCGCTCCCACGAGAATGGCTACACGCTCTTGGTTGAGGATATCGGCGGCTTCCTGCAGGTCTTCCAAATGTGGTACGGTGCGAGCAGCCCTGAAACCGACACCGGAGTGGACCGTGCCGTGCTTGCGAGGGGGCTCTTCATAGGGAAGGTCCTGGAGGTCGTTGGGAAGGATAACTGCCGTGACAGTTCTGTTGGCCTTGGCGATGCGGACTGCCCTATCGATGAGATGTCGCACTTGTGCTGGTGTAGCGGCTTGATGAACAAAATCGCCGGCAACGTCCTTGAAGAGTGAGGCGAGGTCGACTTCTTGTTGATAGTGGCCACCAATTGCAGCGCGGGATTGCTGCCCGACGATGGCCAAAACCGGCTGATGATCAAGCCGGGCATCATACAGGCCGGTGAGGAGGTGGGTTGCACCAGGTCCTGATGTCGCTATACAAACTCCGATATCGCCAGTGAATTTTGCATGGGCCGACGCCATGAAAGCGGCCATCTCCTCGTGCCTGGTTTGGATGAACTCCATTTTGCCTTCGCGCGAGCAAGAGCACCGAAGACGCCGTTGATACCGTCCCCCGGATATCCGAACAAGCGACGAACGGCCCATTGGTGCAGCCGTTCCACGATGAAGTCGCCGACAGTCATTGTCATTTTTCCAATCTCCAGGACGTATTTCCTTCTGCCAAACCGGGGAAAGAGCGCGATGTTCCATCGCGCGAGGAGGTAACCTGGCGCAGCTGCAACCGTTCGGCCGCGGTAAACTGCTGTCCAAAGTCCGGCAAACGCAGGGTGGACGACCACTTCTATTATCGGAGCGTTTCGGGGAACCGACTGGTTGGTCCGGCCTTTATGTTGCACAGGGTCGAGGCCTAGAGGTGGCCATCGGTCAATTTCCCAATCGCGAGGATATCCTATGCCAATGAAAGCAGTTGCCTTCAACAGCACCCTAAAACCGTCTTCCTCTTTCGAACAGTCGTCGACCGGAAGGCTTCTTGAGCTGATCTCTTCGCAGTTTGAGACGCACGATGTCGAAACCGAGATAATCCACTTGGCCGATTACGACATCAAACCAGGCGTAACCTCTAACGAGGGGGATGGGGACGCCTGGCCGGATATCAGGGCCAAGGTGCTCGCGGCCGATATCCTTATCATCGGCACACCGATATGGCTCGGTCAGCCTTCCAGCATTTGTAAACGCACACTGGAGAGGATGGACGCCTTCCTCGAAGAAACAGACGCTCACGGCCGGATGGTCTCCTACGGAAAGGTCGCCGCAGTCGCCGTTGTCGGAAACGAAGACGGCGCCCATCATGTTTCGGCAGAACTCTTCCAGGCTCTAAACGATGTCGGCTTTACCATCCCGGCCAATGCGTTAGCCTATTGGGTTGGCGAGGCGATGGGCTCGACTAACTTTGTCGACCTCGAGGAGATCCCCGGCGCAGTCAACACGATGATTTCTGCTCTGGCCCGAAATACCGCTCATTTGTCGCGCCTGCTAAAGCCAAATCAATATCCAAGCGATAAAAAATAACCGCCGCTGGCTGCAGCATGTGGGCGATCTCACCTGTCGGCAGCGGACGTACAAACATCGCAGTCGTCGGGCTCTTCCGGAGACAGATTGCTGCGAGCGTGGCGACCGTTGCGAAAAGCCGCATCCCTCGGGACTTGTTATCGTCTTGTGGAGTGCCCCCCATTTCGCCGGACAGATCAGCTATTGAGACAATGCTTTGATGAACTCCCTTGGGGAGGCCATTTTCAGCGCTGAGTGTGGATGGATTTCATTATAGTCTTCGATCCATCCGTCG
>Ga0102591_1000311_pt1 | contig 104006 bp, 94 predicted proteins | sample AraplaCol_mCL_r2_2_FD_76860 | JGI IMG/M metagenome (GOLD analysis project Ga0102591, IMG submission 76860) | Arabidopsis root microbial communities from North Carolina, USA - plate scrape MF_Col_mCL_r2 (SPADES assembly) (version 2) | ecosystem: Host-associated > Plants > Roots > Endosphere...
AGGCGCCGTTGTGGAACTGATGCGCACGCTCGCCGGCGGCAAGATCGGCCGGGCTGTCGGAGCCGGGAATGATCGAGGCGGCGTTGAGCACAAGCCCGACGGGCACATTTGGGGCTTCCGAGCGGATCGCCTCGACGCCGAGACCGTGGGCAAGGTTCATGTAGTGCATGGCGTGAAGGGCGGCCTGCAGGTTGCGCTCGCCCGGAGCATGGATGCCGTAGAGATGGCTGAGCCAGACGATGCACCAGGGTTCGTTGAAGGTCGCGACCCGGTCGAGGCGATCGCCAAGGCGGTTCATCACCGTCTTGGCATAGCGCTGAAACGCATAGGCGGTCGAGCGCGCCGTCCAACCGCCCTCGCCGGCGAGCAACAGAGGCAGATCCCAGTGGTAGAGCGTCGCGAAGGTCTTGATGCCCCGCGCCTTGCAGCCGTCGACCAGCCGATCGTAGAAATCGAGGCCGGCCTCGTTCACCGGACCCGTGCCTTCGGGGATAATGCGCGGCCAGGCAATCGAGAACCGATAGGCTTCGACACCCATTTCCTTGATGAGATCGAGGTCCTGTTCCAGCCTGTTATAGTGATCGCAGGCAACGTCGCCGTTATCGCGATTATGGACGCGGCCGGGCATATTGCAGAAAGCATCCCAGATGGATGGCTTGCGGCCATCGGCTTTGCTGGCGCCTTCGATCTGGAAGGCAGCGGTGGCAACGCCGAAAGTGAAGTCGCCGGGAAAGCGCTCCGCGAGTTTCTTCGGATCGATCATCTGTAAATCCTATCTCTCAGGTTGAGCCGTTTGCGCCGGATTTAGCCAAGCCTGAAGGCAAAGTACAGGCTGGCCGGAAGAAAAACTGCAACGTTGCAGGAGGAAAAACAGAACAGCTGCAACGGCGTTGCAGCCGCCCTCCCCCACCACGGAGCTGCCCTCATAACGGCAATGTCAGCAGTCGTGATTTGGCCGTTGAGACCGCGATCCTTACACGGGGAAATGGCATCACAAATATGAAAGGAATCCAATGCTCTCTTCGGTCCATTCGCTGCAGCCTCATCTGCTGAGCCTGTTGCGCATTGTCTCGTCACTTGTACTTTTCAGCTACGGAACACAGAAGATCCTGCATTTTCCCGCTGCGGCAAGTGTGCCGCCCGCGGGCTCGCTCTCCTGGATTGCCGGGCTGCTTGAACTCACCCTCGGCTTCCTGGTCCTGGTGGGATTCCAGACCCGTATCGCAGCCTTCGTGCTCTCCGGCCTGATGGCCTTCGCCTATTTCATCGGGCATGCCTCGAAGGGCATCTACCCCGCACAGAACGGCGGCGTCGCGGCGATCTTGTTCTGCTTCGTGTTTCTTTATCTTGTGGCGGCAGGCGCCGGACCCTTGAGCGTCGACAACCTACTGAAGCGTGGCCGCACCGCTGCTGCCTGACCGAAAATAAAATAAAACGCCGAGGCGACTTGAGATCGCCTCGGCGTTTTTCATTGGGCCACGCGGATCGGTAAATTCACACCTTGATCCAGGCGCCGTTCTTCTTCGAAGACGCGACGCAGGCTTCGACGAAGGCCACACCCTTCACGCCGTCATCGACTGTGGGATAGACCACCGCCTTGTCGACGGCCTTGCCCTTCTTGCGGGCGTTGATCGCATGCGCGGCTTCCGTATAGATCGTCGCAAAGGCTTCGAGATAACCTTCCGGATGCCCTGATGGCACGCGCGTGACACGGCCGGCAGCAGCGCCTGAGCCGGCGCCGCCCCGAGTGATCAGCCGCTTCGGCTCGCCGAAAGGCGTGTACCACAAGTAATTCGGGTCCTTCTGGGTCCATTCCAGCCCGCCCTTGGTGCCGTAGACACGCACCATCAGGCCGTTTTCATGGCCGGGCGCCACCTGGCTGCACCAGAGCATGCCCTTTGCCGGCTTCTCCGAGCCCTTCGCCTTGAAGCGCAGCATGACATGCGCATTATCGTCCAGCCGGCGGCCCGGAACGAAACTGTCGAGATCGGCGGCGAGGCTGTCGAGCTCCAGGCCAGTGATGAAGGCGGCGAGATTATAGGCATGCGTGCCGATATCGCCGGTCGAGCCGCCGACGCCGGACTGCGCCGGATCGGTGCGCCAGGCAGCCTGTTTCTGGCCGGTTTGCTCGACCGCTTCCGTCAGCCAGTCCTGCGGGTATTCGGCCTGGACGACGCGGATGTCGCCGAGTTCGCCATTCGCAATCATCTCCCGCGCCTGGCGGACCATCGGATAGCCGGTGTAATTATGCGTCAGCACGAAGAGCGCGCCGCTCTCGTCGGCGATCTTCTTCAGCTTCTTCGCATCGGCAAGGTTGGATGTCAGCGGCTTGTCGCAGATGACATGAATGCCGCGCTTCAGGAATTCCTTGGCCGCATCGTAGTGAACATGGTTCGGCGTGACGATCGCCACCGCCTCGATGCCATTCTTCAGCTTCGCTTCGCGGATCGCCATCTCGCGATAGCTGGAATAGGTCCGCGACGGATCGAGGCCGAGGTCGCGGCCGGATGCGATCGCCTTTTCGGGCGAAGCCGACAGCGCGCCGGCGATGAGATCGTACTGATCGTCGATACGTGCCGCGATACGGTGCACCGCGCCGATAAACGCGCCCGCGCCGCCGCCCACCATGCCGAGCCGGATGCGCGGCTCACGTGTCTGTTCGGATGATGCTTCGATTGCCATTGATTCCTCCTGAATTTTTCTTCCCTTCTCCCCTCGGGGGTTCGAAGGACGGGTTGAGCCCCGTGGCTCAACCCCGGTCGGTGGCCCGGAGGGCCGGATGAGGGGGCCTGGCGACAGATATGCCTTTCGCTTGTCGCTCAAGGCATTCGTGGCTATCGCTCCTCATCCCCCTCATCTGCCCTTACGAGCATCTTCTCCCCACTCGGGAGAAGGGAATAGAAGCTTAGAGCCCCAGCATCCGCCGGTTCGCCGCCTGATCCGTGCCGCTGCCGGCGAAATCGTCGAAGGCTTTTTCGGTGACGCGGATGATATGGGCGGCAACGAATTCGGCGCCTTCGCGGGCACCGTCCTCCGGATGCTTCAGCGCGCATTCCCATTCGACCACGGCCCAGCCGTCGAAATTATTCGCCGTCATCTTCGAGAACACCGCGCCGAAATCGACCTGGCCGTCGCCGAGCGAACGGAACCGGCCGGCGCGTTCGACCCAGCCCTGATAGCCACCGTAGACGCCCTGGCGCCCGGTCGGATTGAACTCAGCATCCTTGACGTGGAACATCTTGATGCGGTCTTTGTAGATGTCGATGTTGTCGAGATAATCGAGGCACTGCAGGACGTAGTGCGAGGGATCGTAGAGCATGTTGGCGCGCGGATGGTTCTTCACCCGCTCCAGGAACATCTCGAAGGTGATGCCGTCATGGAGGTCTTCGCCCGGGTGGATCTCGTAGCAGACATCAATACCGTTCTCGTCCGCATGGTTGAGGATCGGCGTCCAGCGGCGGGCGAGTTCGTCGAAGGCGGTCTCGACCAGACCGGCAGGACGCTGCGGCCAGGGATAGATGAAGGGCCAGGCAAGCGCGCCGGAGAAGGTCGCATGCGCCTTGAGCCCGAGGTTTTTGGACGCCGTCAGTGCCATCTTGACCTGCTCGACAGCCCATTCCTGACGCGCCTTCGGATTGCCCCGCACCTCCGGTGCAGCAAACCCGTCGAAGGCTTCGTCATAGGCCGGGTGAACGGCGACGAGCTGTCCTTGCAGATGAGTGGAGAGTTCGGTGATCTCGATGCCGTTTTCGCGCGCCTTGCCGGCGAATTCGTCGCAATAGTCCTTGGACGTGGCGGCCTTCTTCAGATCGATCAGCTGGCTGGCCCAGGTCGGCACCTGGACGCCCTTGTAACCGATGTCGGCCGCCCATTTGGTGATCGCGTCCCACGAGTTGAAAGGAGCAGTATCGCCCGCGAACTGGCCAAGGAAAAGGCCGGGGCCCTTGATCGTCTTCATGTCAGATTCCTCCCTGAATATCGACCGTAAACGTTTCTGAAAGTGTTGTAGCACGCAATTTGGCGGGAGCAAGGCGCCTCCTCGCCCTTGGCTCGTGATTTGGCGCGAAGCCAGATGCGATATGGCGGCGAGCTAATCATGATGGGCTTTGGCGGGCAAGAGGTACGTGCAGCATTTTCGGCCACCCGCTCTATGGAAAGCATAAAAAATGCGCCCATCCTTTCGAATGGGCGCACATCTCCAATGAATGGATCAGAACGGAGAGTCCGGGAAGTAGAAGTCCTTGGCATTGTCCTTGGTGACGAGCGTCGCGTCGAGGATGTAGCTGCCGTGAACCGGGACCTGGTCGTAAAGTGCCGCCGCCGTCAGCTCCATCGCCGTACCGACCATTGCCGGCGGATAGAGAACGTCGACCGGGATCAGCTTGTCGCCATCCATGACCTTCTTGACCATGTCCTTTGAGCCGGCACCGGCGACGACATACTTGATGTCGGTGCGCTTGGCCTGCTCGATCGCCTGCAGAACGCCGACGGCCATGTCGTCGTCCTGGCACCATACGACGTCGATCTTCTGGTACTTGGTCAGGTAGTCCTGCATGACCTTGAAGGCATCGTCGCGGTTCCAGTTGCCGTACTGGCGGTCAAGAACCTTGACGTTCGAGCCGGCAATGCCCTTGTCAAAGCCGTCCTGGCGCTGCTGGTCGATCGGGATCGGCAGACCGCGGATGATGACCACTTCGGCATCCGGCGTGGTGTCCTTGATGTACTTGCCGGCGACTTCGCCGAGAGCTGGGTTGTTGCCGGCGACATAGAGATCGCGCACGGAATTGTCGTTGTTGCTCGGCGCACGGTCGACGAGGGCGACGAACTTGCCCTTGCCCTTGACTTCCTTGATGGCGTTGACGAGCGGATCCGGATCCGACGGCAGGATGACGAGGGCGTCGATGCCCTGCGTATCGAGATCCTGCACGGCGTTTGCCTGGCTGGCAGCGTCCGGCGAGGTCTTGACGATGACGTTGAGGCCGGGATGTTCGGCCATCAGCAGCTTGGCGACACGTTCGGCATGGAACACGACGCCCGAGGTCCAACCATGGTCGGCGGCCGGAATGGACACGCCGATCGTGAATTTCTTGTCCTGGGCGTAGGCGGCGCCGGCGAACGTCACCGCCGCAACCGCGAGACCCAACATCAATTTCCGCATGCTATTTCCTCCCAATGACTTCAGGGACTTTTCCATACCGGGACCGGACGCCCTGTAAACCCGGTCAAAATGCAAGCCGATCAGATCATGATTTGCGCACCAGCGAGCGCTGGACGAACATCGCGATGATGATGATCGCACCCTGGATGGCGCCGATCAGATATTCGCTGATGAAATTCGAAAGCAGCATGATGTTGCCGACGAGTTCGAGAATGAAAGCGCCGCAGATCGTGCCCCAGACCCTGCCGGCGCCGCCCTTGAGCGCCGTGCCGCCGACGACGACGGCGGTGATCGCCTGCAGCTCCCACAGGATGCCGGTCGTTGCCGACGTCGAGCCGAGACGCGGAACGTAGAGCAGCACGGCGATCGCCACGCAAAGCCCCTGGATCACGAAGGCGATCGTCCGCACGCGGTTGACCGCGATCCCCGAATAGCGGGCGACATCGCTGTTTGATCCGACAGCGACGACATGGCGCCCGTATCGGGTGCGATAGAGGATGAAGGCCGCAACCGCCGTCACCGCCAGGATCACCACGATCGGCACCGGTACGCCGGCGATATTGCCGAAATAGGCGGGACGATAGAGCGTCTGGATATCGGGGGAGCGAAGCGTGATCGCGCCGCCTTGCGACAGCCATGTCGTCAGGCCGCGATAGATGCCCATCGTGCCGAGCGTCGCGATGAAGGGCTCGATCTTGCCCACCGTGGTGATCAGGCCGTTCGCCAGACCGCAGAGCGCGCCGGCGACGACCGTGAAGACGGCCGCGACCGTCAGCATCAGGGCTGGGTCTGCGATGGCCCCCGAATTCATCAGCAGAATCATCAGGCTGGCAACGAAGGCCACCATGGACCCCACCGATAAGTCGAGGTCTCCCGCCGATATCACGAAGGTCGCGCCGACCGCGATGATGGCGATGAAGGCGCTGCGCGTCGCGACATTGGCGAGGTTGGTGATGCCGATGAAGTTGGGATTAACCAAGGCTCCGACGATCAGCAGCAGGGCCAGGGCGACGAAGGGCGCAACCGCGCGCAAGTCGACATCCCGCCAGGACCGACGCCGGATTTGCCTGGTCTCCTCGTTGACGCTCATTTCCAAAACCAACCTCCCGTCCCGTCTCTGGGCATCTTATGTATCGTCCACACCTGCGGACCTGCTTGCGCTCTCAGGCGGCCGCCTTCTTCTTGAGCCCGGCGGCGTAGCGCATGATCTCCTGTTCGGAGATCTCCTCTCCCTCGAGCATGCCGACGATACGCCCCTCGCGCATCACCGCCACCCGCGTGCAGAGGCCGATGACCTCGGGCATCTCGGATGACACGACGATAATCGACCGGCCGTCCCGGGCGAGCGCCGAGATGAAATGATAGATCTGCTGCTTGGTGCCGACATCGATGCCGCGTGTCGGCTCGTCGATGATGATGATGTCGGGCTCGGTCTCCATGACCTTGGCCAAGAGCAGCTTCTGCTGGTTCCCGCCCGACATGCGGCCGGCGACGATATTGCTGTCGCGAACCCTGATATCGAAACGACGCTTGGCCTTCGCAAGCGCCGCCGCTTCGCTGCCCGGGCTGAGATAGCCGTGACGAGAATGTCTTCCGAGCGATTGCAGCGTCAGATTGGTCATCATGCCGGACCGCAGCAGCAGCCCCTTCGACTTGCGGTCCTTGGTCATATAGGCGAGACCGCAACGATTGGCAGCGTGCACATCGCCTGAAGGAACCGTTTCGCCCTTGATTACCACTTCGCCTTCGAGACGGGTCCGCAACCCGGCGATTGCCTCCATCAGCTCGGTCCGGCCGGAACCGATGAGCCCGGAGAAGCCGATGATCTCGCCCTTGCGGACCTCGAAGCTCGCATCCCTGACATAGCCGGTCGATACTGAGGAAACGCTGAGGACGACCTCCTCGTCGATATCTGGCTCGACCTTGGCGGGATAGAGGCTGGAAAGTTCGCGGCCGACCATCAGCTGCGCGATCGATTCCCCGTCCAGAATGGAGGTCGGCGAGGTCTTGATCCACTGGCCGTCGCGCAGGACCGTAACTCGGTCAGTCAGCTCCATCACCTCGTCGAGCTTGTGGGAGACGAAGACGAAGCTCGTGCCCTGGTCGCGCAGCTTGCGAACCTGCTTGAAGAGCATGCTGATCTCTTCCCGCGACAGCACCGCGGTCGGCTCATCCATGAAGACCACGCGCGCATCGCGGCTGATCGCCTTGGCGATCTCGACCATCTGCTTGTCGGCGATGGAAAGCGTGCTGATCAGCGCATTCTCATCGACATGCGAACCGAGCACATCGAGAGCCTTGCGTGTCTCGGAACGCATGTATTTACGGTCGAGCACACCGAAACGCGTGACCTCGCGCCCCAGGAAAAGGCTCTCCGTCACGGTCAGATGTTCGGCCAGGTTGAATTCCTGGTGGATGATGACGATGCCGAGCGCTTCCGCAGCACCATTGGGCGGCAGCACGACATGCTTGCCATCGAGCAGGATCTCGCCGGAACTCGGCTGTTCGAAGCCCGACAGCACCTTGACGAGCGTGGATTTGCCGGCGCCATTTTCGCCCATGAGCGCATGGATTTCGCCGGCGCGGAGATCGAAATTCACGCTGAAGAGGACCTGCACGCCGCTGAAGGATTTGCATATGCGCCTAGCGGACAGCACCACGGGTGCGGCGTCGGCGATCTCCACGGTCATTATGCTCTCCCCCTAGAGCGATTCACGTCCGGCAGGCGCACCGACAACGCTCCATCACCTTGAACTAGCGCACATTTCGCTTCTGGAAACCGCTTGGGTTTTCAGGGCTGCGCGCTCGCGGCTCCCATCCGCTTTGGACTTTATGTAAACCTTTACATCAGCCATGTAAAGGTTTACATCGTTGATTTACACAGATCAGTTGAAGCTTGCCTTTGACCTCTCGGCCAGTCTGTGTAGTGTCGCGGCGAAGACAGCCCCAAGGCAGAACCAGTGTCGAATTCTACGCCCGCAACAATCGAAGACGTCGCCCGGATCGCCGAGGTCTCCATCGCGACGGTTTCCCGGGCAATCCATATGCCCGAGAAGGTCGCCAACTCCACGCGCCTCAAGGTCAACCAGGCGATCGCCATCACCGGCTATACGACCAATGCCATGGCGCGCAGCCTGAGGCTCGGCCGCTCCAACATGATCCTCGTGGTGGCGCCCGATATCGGCGACCCCAATTTCTCCAACATTCTCGTCGGGCTGGAGAACGAGGCGCGCGCCCACGGCTACGGCATCCTGATCGGCCACACCCAGAACGATGCCCAGCGGGGCCTCGAATATCTGAAGTTCTTCAATTCCAATCAGGCCGCCGGCCTGATCCTCTTCACCGGCATCCTGCCCTTCGGCCATCAGACCATGACCGCCCGGCTGCCGCCGAGTGTCGGCGTTTTCGAGCCGGTCTTCAATGGCGGCATTCCCTATGTGGGCGTGGACGACACCGAGGGCGCCCGAAAGGCCGTGGACCTGCTGCTGGCCGAGGGACATCGCAAGATCGCCTTCATCGGCGATTCCCGTACCCGGCTCGCCTATACCAGGCGCCGCATGGGCTACGATGCCGGTCTCGATGCCGCCGGCGTCCCCCCCGACACCAGGATCGTGCTCGAAGGCGACGGCACGATTGAAAGCGGACGACATGCGGTCGAGCAACTTTTCATGCGCGACACGCTTCCGACGGCCTTCATGTGCGTCAACGACCAGACCGCAATCGGCGTCATGGTCGGGCTCGGAGCACGAGGCTACGATATTCCGCGGGATTTCTCGGTGACCGGCTTCGACGACGTGCCGCAGGCCGTCTTCATATCGCCGTCGCTGACCACGATCAGACAGCCCAGAACGGCGATCGGCAAGCAGGCGATGGCGCTGTTATTGGAACTTCTGTCCGACGGCCGGCCGGCCGAGACGGAAATTCTGCTGAGACCGGATCTGGTAGTCCGCAACTCCGTCTCGGCGCCGTCACGCAATTGGTTGAAGCGCTGAATCGACAGAGGCGCTCCCTTGCCCGGGAAGAATAGCGCCGGCGACCAATGGCCGCCGGCGCATGTCATCAGACGTAACGATTGACGACGTTCTCGAGCAATTCCTGCTTGCCGGATCTCGGCTGCGGATTGACGTCCTTGGTCTCAACCCAGTTCGTGATCTCATCCAGCGAATACTCGCCGCGGAAGAGCTTCTGCGCCTCGGCGGATTCCCAGCCTGCATAACGATCGGCGAGCGGCTGCGACAGAGCCTTGTCCTCGATCATCTTGGCAGCAGCCTTGAGACCACGGGCGCAGCAATCCATGCCGCCGATATGGCCGATCAGCAGATCCGCCGGGTCGAGCGACTGGCGGCGAAGCTTCGAGTCGAAGTTGGTGCCGCCGGTCTTGAAGCCGCCGCCTGCCAGGACGTGGTAATAGGCAAGCGCCATTTCCGGAACATTGTTCGGGAACTGGTCGGTGTCCCAGCCGGACTGATAGTCGTTGCGGTTCATGTCGATCGAGCCGAAAATGCCGAGCGCATTGGCGAGCGCCAGTTCGTGCTCGAAGGAATGGCCGGCGAGGATCGCGTGGCCCTGCTCGATGTTGACCTTCACCTCGTTTTCGAGGCCATGCTTCTTGAGGAAGCCGTAGACGGTCGCAACGTCGTAATCATACTGGTGCTTGGTCGGCTCCTGCGGCTTCGGCTCGATCAGGATCGTGCCCTTGTAGCCGATCTTGTGCTTGTATTCGACGACGAGGTTGAGGAAGCGGCCGAGCTGGTCGAGCTCACGCTTGAGATCGGTGTTGAGCAGCGTCTCGTAGCCTTCGCGACCGCCCCAGAGCACGTAGTTCTCACCGCCGAGCTTCCGCGTGGCATCGATACAGGTCTTCACCGTCGCAGCTGCGAAAGCGAAGACATCGGGATCCGGATTGGTCGCGGCACCCGACATATAGCGGCGGTTGGAGAAGAGGTTCGCCGTGCCCCAGAGCAGCTTGGTGCCGGTGGCAGCCTGCTTTTCGACGAAATAGTCGACGATCTCGTTGAGGTTCTTGGTGTTTTCGGCGAAATTCTTGCCTTCCGGGCGCACGTCGGCGTCATGGAAGCAGTAATAGGGCGCGCCGAGCAGCGAGAAGAATTCGAAAGCGACATCGGCCTTGAGCTTGGCGGCCTTCATCGTGTCTTCGAACCAGGGACGCAGGAAGGTCTGGCCGCCGAAGGGATCGCCGCCCGGCCAGGTGAAGGTGTGCCAATAGGCCACGGCAAAACGCAGATGGTCTTCCATGCGCTTGCCGAGGACGATCTCGTCCGGCTGGTAATAGCGGAAGGCCAGCGGATTGGTGCTGTCGGGGCCTTCGTATTTTATCTTCTGGATATCGCCGAAAAATCCGGTGCTCATGTCAGGTCTCCTTGGGTTTCTATGTGATGTACGGCCGGCCAAAGCCCCTCATCCGCCTGCCGGCACCTTCTCCCCGAGGGGAGAAGGGACTTGCTGCAACGTTCCAGCTCTTTCGAAGCCGCCGCTGCCGGCTCCCCCTCTCCCCTCGGGGAGAGGGTAGGGTGAGGGGGCGGCCCGATCTCAGTGCGCCAGCGATTTGATCGCCGGATAGAGCGCACGGTAGCGCTTGTAGGCATCCTCATAGGCGCTGCTCAGCGCCGAAACCGGCTCGATGGTGCCTGCCGTCACCGGCGGCGTGCAGACGGCAATGGGGTTCGCCCCCGTTGCCGCGATCAGGCCGAGGCGGGCCGCACCGAAGGCTGCACCGAAATCGCCGTCGGCGGGCAGATCAACCGGAACGCCGAGCGCGGTCGCGATCGAGGCCAGCCAGTAACGCGAGCGCGAACCGCCGCCGATCGCCGTGACGCGGGAGATGCCGGTGCCGGCCGAACGCAGCGCTTCGAGATTGTCGCGGATGGCGAAGGCCACGCCTTCGAGCACGGCCTGAGTCAACACGACGCGGCTGCTCTCGTGTTCGAGACCGATGAAGGCGCCGCGGATGACGGCATCATTATGCGGCGTGCGCTCCCCCGAGAGATAAGGCAGGAAGGTGACGCCCGAGGGCGCCTTCAGCGTCTCGCCAAGCTCACCGGTAAGATCGGCGGCCGATTTGCCGGTGACGCCGGAGTGCCAGTTGAGCGCATCGGTGGCCGACAGGATGACGCCCATCTGATGCCAGGTGTTCGGCAGCGCGTGGCAGAAGGCATGCACAGCACTTTCCGGCTTCGGCAGGTAGGAACCGTTAGCGGCAAAAAGCACGCCCGAAGTGCCGAGCGAGACGAAGGCGGCGCCATCGCTGACCGTGCCCATGCCGCAGGCCGAGGCCGCATTGTCGCCCGCGCCGCCGGCAACGACGACATCACCCGAAATTCCCCACTGCGCCGCCAATTCGGACCGCAGTTTGCCGCCCTGTTCGGTGCCTTCGACAAGCGCCGGCATCTGCTCTTCTGAAAGGCTGGTGGCGGCAAGCAATTCGGAGGACCATGCGCGTTTGCCAGTGTCGAGCCAGGAGGTGCCAGCCGAATCTGACATTTCGGAAATATATTCACCGGTCAGCCAGAGACGCAGATAGTCCTTCGGCAGCAAAACCTTGGCGATCTTTGCAAAGACATCCGGCTCATGCTTCTTGACCCAGGCGAGCTTGGGCGCCGTGAAGCCAGGGAAGACGATGTTGCCGGTCAGCGCACGAAAGCGCGGATCGGCATCGAGCGCAGCGGCCTCGACATAGCTGCGCGTATCGTTCCAGAGGATGCAGGGGCGCAGGACCTTGTCGGCAGCATCGATGAGCGTCGCGCCGTGCATCTGCCCGGAGAGGCCGATGCCCTTGACCGCGGCGAACTCCTTCGGATGTTTTGCCCTGAGGCCGGCAACGGCCTCTTCCGTGGCGCGCACCCAGTGGGCCGGCTCCTGCTCCGACCAGCCGGAATGCGGGCGCGAGACGTCGAGCGAACCATTGGCAGAGCCGACGATCTTCTGATCGCCGTCGATCAGCATCGCCTTGACGCCGGAGGTTCCGAGATCGAGACCGAGATACATCTGGTATTCTCCTTTGCCGTTACGGCAGATTGTCTTTCAGGAATATGTCGAGGCGGATGCGTTCCTGCGCTTCGATGACGGCAAGCCCGTCCGCCTTGGCTTTCAGCACGCGGACCGCACTGCGCACCTCATGTCCGGCGTCCTGGTTGAGGATCGCATCGATCGTGTGGTCGAGCAGCGCCGCGCGCGTATGGGCAGTCAGTTCGTGGGCAACAACGGTCAGTGTCCGGTCGACGGCCTTCTCTTTCAACGCCCGGATAAGTCCGCGGTTGCCGGCGCCGAGGCTGTAGATGCCGATGATGCCGGCATTTCTCGACAGCGCATCGGCAACGAGCATATGCGCGATCTCGGGATCGTCGCGGCCTTCAAGAACCGGCAGGATCGCAAGATCGGGAAATTCCTCCGCCATCACAGAGGTAAACCCCTCCAGCCGCTCGCGATGGTCGCGCACCAGCATGGAGCCGGCAAGCACTGCGATCTCACCTTTTCGCGGCCCGAGAAACCGGCCGAGCAGGCGCGCGGCGGTGCGTCCGGCAGCAATGTTGTCGACGCCGGCATAGTGATGGCGAAGCGACCCGGTGAGGTCGGAAACCAGCGTGACGATGGGAAAGCCTGCGCGCACCAGCCTGTCGACGACGGCGCGCACTTCGGGCGCATCGGTCGCAACCATCGCAATGCCGCAAGGCTTCTCCCGGGAAAGTTCTTCGAGCACGGAGACGAGGGCGGCGGGATCGAAGGCCGGCACCTCGATGGTGCGGATATCGGTGCGCTCCGCCGTCGACCGTAGGATCGCCTGCCGGATCTCGGCATTGAGACCATACATAAAGGAATTGTCGCTGGCCGGCAGGATGAAGACCAGCGGATAGGTGCGCCCCTTGGCGAGGTTGGCGGCGGCGACGTCCCTGATATAACCGAGCTCACGGATTGCGGCCTCGACCTTTTCCCGCGTGACGTGGCGCACGCCGGGACGCTGGTTGAGAACCCGGTCGACAGTCGCGAGACTGACACCCGCTGCAGCGGCGATATCGTGAACAGTTGGCCTCATCATTCCTCCTGACGAGACCATTAGCGCCAATTCTGATGTACGTAAATCAAAAAATCGAAGGAGACGGTTTCCGCATCGTTTTTCCGGCTTTGCCGGCCCGCTTGAACGCATTCACCAAGCGGTCGCGCACGTGATGACACAATAGCCGGAAAGCGGTAAACAAAAAGGCCCTCCGGAGAGGGCCTTTTCAAGGGGCGACGGGGCCGGAGGTCAGTGGCCGCCGCCACCTCCTCCCCCGCCTTGGGGGGCGGGTTTCTTGATCATGGCGACACCGAGGATCATCGCAACGAAAAGCCCGGTCAGAATCAGGAACACATCGCTGAAGGAGAGGATGACCGCCTGCCTGGTGGCAAGACCGACCATCTGCTTGATTGCGACCGAGGCCCCGTCCATGCCAAAGGCGTTGAAATTGGCGGTCATGTTGTTCATCTGGTCGATCGCCGCCGGATTGCCCCAGTCCATATTCTCCCGCAGCCGCTCGTAGTGCACGTCCTGCCGGTTGGTGAGCACGGTGTTGATCACGGCAAGGCCGACGGCGCCGCCGAGATTCCTCGTCAGGTTGAACAGACCGGACGCGCCGCGGATGCGCGAGGGTGGCATCGTGCCGAGCGCGATGTTGTTGATCGGCACCATGCACATCATCAGGCCGAAACCGCGCAGGATCTGCGGGATGAAGAGCTCGTAGAAATCCCAATCCGCCGTCAGGTGCACCATGATGAACGTGCCGGCGGCGAAACTGATGAAGCCGATTACCATCATCAGGCGCAGGTCCATCTTGGTCGACAGCCGCCCGGCAATCGGCGCTGTGAAGAACATCGCGAGCCCGGAGACGAACATCGTCTCTCCGATCATCAGCGAATCATAGCCGCGGATACGCCCGAGATAGACCGGATAGATATAGGTGAGGCCGTAAAGGCCGATACCCATGACGAAGGAAAACACCGAACCGAAGGAGAAATTCCGGTTCGAGAATGCTCTGAGGTCGACGACGGGGAAATCCACCGTGAAGGCCCGATAGAAGAAGACGATGCCTGCAACACCAGAGGCGACGGCCGCGATAGTAATGGACTGGTCGTTGAACCAATCATTCGAATTGCCCTCTTCGAGCACATATTCCATCGCGCCGAGGAAGACGCCCATCGAGATCAGCCCCCACCAGTCGAACTTCTTGAAGAGCGACAGTTCAGGCTTGTCGAAATCGATAAAGTTCCAGGTGACGAGCGTGACGATGATGCCGGGAACGATATTGACGAGGAACAGCCAGTGCCAGGAGAAGGCGTGGCTGAGATAGCCGCCGACGGTCGGGCCGATGGTCGGCGCCAGCGTCGCGATCAGGCCGATGATCGGCGAGACGATGCTGCGCTTCGACGGCGGAAAGATGGTGAAGGCAGCCGCAAAGACCGAGGGGATCATGCCGCCACCGATGAAACCCTGGATGGCGCGGTAGACGATCATCTGGTCGATATTCGTCGCCGTCGCGGCGAGCGCGCTCGCCATGGTGAAGCCGGCGGCCGAGATCGCGAAGAGATAACGCGTCGAGATAATGCGGGCCAACGTGCCCGAAAGCGGGATCATGATCACTTCGGCGATCAGATAGGCCGTCTGCACCCAGCCGATCTCGTCGGAGCCGGCCGACAGGCCAGCCTGAATTTCGGCAAGCGAGGCCGAGACGATCTGGATGTCGAGGATCGACATGAACATGCCGAGCACCATCGCGAAGAAAGCGATGAGCTTCTTCGGATCCATACGATCCCCGGCATGGGCAGGCGCTGCCGGAATCGTTCCTGCTGTTGCTGTCGCGCTCCCGGCCATCGGACCACCTCCGCCTTTTGAAGGCTACTTGTTCGGCGCCGTACGCGTATCAACGTCGACGACGACGCTGAGACCGGCGCGCAGGCGCCCACTGTCGAGGGCATCCTGCGGCAAAGCGATGCGCACCGGTACGCGCTGGATCACCTTGGTGAAGTTGCCCGTGGCATTTTCAGGCGGCAGCAGCGAAAAGACCGAACCGGACGCCGGCGAGATCGATTCGACGGTGCCGACAACAGGGTGGTCGCTATAGGCATCGACGTGAACGTTGACCTTCGAGCCCGGAACGAGATGCTGGATCTGCGTTTCCTTGAAATTGGCGTCGATATAGAGCTCATGCACCGGAACGAGCGCCATCAGGCGCTGGCCGGGCGAGACGAGATCGCCCTCCTGAACCGAGCGGTTGCCGACAATGCCGTCATAAGGCGCCTTGAGCACGGTGAAGGAGAGATCGCGGGCAGCCTTGTCCCGGGAGATCTCCAGCGAACGGACCGAACCCTCGGCCTCCTTGCGCTGAGCTTCAAGGATGGCAATATTGGCCTGCGCAGCCACGATATTGGCATCGCCGCCGGCGAGATTGGCCCTGGCCTGATCGAGTGCAGTATTGGCATCATCGAGATCTGCGGTGGTGCCGACCGACTTTGCCTGCAGGTCGCTCTGGCGCTTCTGCTTGATTTCCGCGCCGCGAACCGTGGCTTCGAGGGCAGTCTTCTGGGCCTGCGCCTGCACGAGGCTGGCCCTGGCACCTTCGATCTGCGCGTCGATACGGCTTAGCGAAAGCTGCTCGGTCGCGATCTGGGCATTCGCCTGATCGAGGGCATTCTGGTAGTCGCCGTTATCAAGGGTAGCGAGAACATCGCCTGCCTTGACTTCCTGGTTGGCAACAACATTCACCTTCGCGACATAGCCGGTAACCTTCGGCGAGATGGTCGCGATATCGCCTTCGATGTAGGCGTCGTCGGTCGACACCATGAACCGGCCGTTCGTCCACCATTCATATCCATACCAGCCCCCGCCCGCGAGCAGGGCGAGCACGACGATCGGCAGCACCGGGCTGCGGCGCTTCTTCGCAGCTGCAGGAGGAGCAACCGGAGCCTGGGCCGGTGCCGGCTGCGCGGGAGCAGGCGGCTTTTCCAGGGCTTCCGCTGTCGGAGCCTCCGCACCGACCGCGACCTCTACCTCTTCGGTTTCGGCGTTTTCACTGACGATCCGCGCGACGTTGCTCTTCTGGTTGCTCGACATGGCCACTTTACCGATCTTGGAGTAAAATAATCGAACTGAACGGTTCGGTTCAGTTGACTTAAACCTGTTTTATCGTCATATCAAGATGTATAGAACCAATCGGTTCGATTTCTTTTAAAGAAAATGCCAAAACATGAAGACGGTTAAGGAGATATGACGCTGAAACCCGACCATGCCGCAGCATTCAGCCCTCCTGCTGCAGGGGGGAGATTTGCCGCGGGCGAAGATCCGGCAAAGCGCCAGCAAATCCTCGCCGGCGCCAAGCGCGTCTTCATGAAGATGGGCTTCGACGCCGCCAGCATGAACGACGTGACGCGTGAGGCCGGAGTCTCCAAGGGAACGCTCTACGTCTATTTCACCAACAAGGAAGAGCTGTTTTCGGCGATGATCGAGGCCGAGCGCGCCACCTTCCTGGCGACCATGCGCACGGCGCTTGCCGAACACGATGATCCCGAAACCGGCCTGTACGAATTCGGTATCAGCTTCGTCACCCATATGACCGACGAAAAGGTCATCAGCGCGATGCGCACCGTTCTTGGAGTTCGCGATCGCATGCCGGCCCTCTGTCAGCGCTTCTTCAAGGGACCTGAAAACCTGCGCACCGTCCTGCGCGACTTCCTGGAACGGCGCATTGCCGACGGCGCGCTCGAGATCGACGACATCGAACTGGCCGCAGGCCAGTTTCTCGATCTCGCCAGCGGCAGCTTCTTCAAGCTCCGCCTGTTCGGAAGCATGGAAGAGCCGCCGCCGCGCGATGAAATCGAGCGCGTCATCCGCGGCGCGATCCGGGTCTTCATGGCAGCCTACGGCGCGCGCCGGCACACGACCGCCTGACCTATATCCTTGACTACAGCCCTCCGTCGGCCAGAATCCCGCAATAGCGATCAAACCCGGTTGCTGGTTTTTCTCTAGAAAGGAAGCCGCAACCAAGGGAGTAGAGATGAGCGCCGTCGCACGGGCGATCTGGTTCATAGAGAGCCATTTCGAATATGATCTATCGCTGGAAGAGATATCCGAAGCCGCCGGATTGTCGCGTTACCATCTGTCGCGCGTCTTCGGTCTCGTCACCGGCCACTCGATCAGCGGCTATATCAGAGGGCGGCGCCTCAGCCGCGCCGTGCCCGCGCTCGTCGGCGGTTCATCCAACATTCTCGAGGTTGCGCTTAGCGCGGGCTACGGCTCGCACGAGGCTTTCACCCGTGCCTTCCGCGACCAGTTCGGCATGACGCCGGATGCGGTGCGCAGACAGGGGCACGCCCGCAACCTTGTTTTACTGGAGCCGATCAGAATGGACCCCGCCCGCCTCAACGACCTCGAACCACCGCGCTTCGAGACCCTTCAACCGATGCTCTTTGCCGGCCTGCAGGAGATCTACCCCTATGGCGGCAATGCCGCCATCCCTTCCCTCTGGCAGAAGTTCAATGCTTATTTCGGCCATATCTCAGGCCAGAAAGGCAATGTCGCCTACGGCATCTGTACGCATATCGACGGCGAAGCGGAGAAATTCCGCTATATGGCCGCGGCCGAAATCTCCGATGCCGGCGACCTGCCGCCGGATTTTGCGACGCTCAAGCTTCCGGGACAGCGCTACGTCGTCTTCAGTCATCGCGGCCATGTTTCCGGCATTCCGCTGACCATGCATCGAATTTTCGACACATGGTGGCCGACATCCGGCCTCGAGCACGGTGACATGCCTGACATGTTCGAACGCTACGACGAGCGCTTCGATCCTTATACCGGCATGGGCGTCACGGAAATCTGGTTGCCGATCAGACCATGATGCCGAAAAGTGCGAGCGGCTTTCGGACGACATCATGCACTAACTCTTTAATTTAGAACAGGATTCAAATTTTAGGCCGACCCGGCCTTAAATCATCCTGTTCTAGGGAATAAAAGTTACATCGGTTTCGTATACCCCCTTGCGGCGCTTGTCGGGCAGACAGGCGACATTACATTGCACGCGTCGTTTCATCATGTGACGCAAAGAGGGTATATGCCGATGCAGGAAATCACGACGCTCATTCAGGATCCGGCCGCCTGGGTGGCGCTCATCACGCTGGTGGTGATGGAAGTCGTTCTCGGTATCGACAACCTGATTTTCATTTCGATTCTGACGAACAAGCTGCCGCCCGAGCACCGCGAGAAGGCCCGCAAGATCGGTATCGGCCTCGCCCTCGTCATGCGCCTGGCTCTCCTCGGCACCGTCGCCTGGATCGTGCAACTGACCGAACCGTTGTTCGAGGCCTTCGGTCACGGCTTCTCCTGGAAGGACCTGATCCTGATCGCCGGCGGCCTGTTCCTCGTCTGGAAGGCCACCAAGGAAATTCACCACAGCGTCGACCCCGTGGACCATCAGGAAGATTTCATCGCCACCTCGGCAACGACAGGCTTTGCATCGGCCATCGGCCAGATCCTGCTGCTCGACCTGGTCTTCTCCGTCGACAGCATCATCACCGCCGTCGGCATGACGCCGCATCTGCCGATCATGGTAGTCGCCGTCATCGCTGCCGTCACGGTCATGCTTGTTGCCGCAACCCCGCTTGCCAACTTCATCGAGAAGAACCCGACGATCGTCATGCTGGCGCTCGCCTTCCTGCTGATGATCGGCACGACACTGATCGCCGAAGGCATGGGCTTCCACGTGCCGAAGGGCTACGTCTATGCCGCCATGGCCTTCTCCGCGCTTGTCGAGGTGCTGAACATGTTCGCGCGCAACGCCCGCAAGCGCAAACGCGAGGGCGCGCATTGAGACTGACGAGGGAGGGCCCGGCGGAACCGGCGCGCCCTCCCGCAGCGCCATGAAGCCCTTGCGGACGCGGTTTTTCTTGACGCGCCCGGTTGAATATGGCCTAAGGCCAGCCGAACGGACGATCGGCGGATGGTGCGGGCGAATGCCCTTTTTCGGTCGGTTTGCCGATGAAGATATCTGCATCCTTCCGGCCGAACGTCGCTTTCCAGCGAGAACCGTCCGGCATTCATTGACGGGCACATAAAATGACAGTTTCCGGCGTCCGCGTCCGCATCGCTCCCTCGCCGACCGGCGAGCCGCATGTCGGCACTGCTTACATCGCTCTCTTCAACTACCTCTTCGCCAAGAAGCACGGCGGCGAGTTCATCCTGCGCATCGAAGATACCGATGCGACGCGCTCGACCCCGGAATTCGAGACGAAGGTGTTGGACGCACTGAAATGGTGCGGGCTTGAATGGAAGGAAGGCCCCGATATCGGCGGCCCCTACGGCCCCTATCGCCAGTCCGACCGCAAGGACATGTACCAGCCCTACGCCCAGGAACTGCTGGACAAGGGCCATGCCTTCCGCTGCTTCTGCACGCCGGAGCGGCTGGAGCAGATGCGCGAAGGTCAGCGCGCCGCCGGCAAGCCGCCGAAATATGATGGTCTCTGCCTCACCCTCAAGGCTGAGGAAGTCACCTCCCGCATGGCGGCCGGTGAAACCACCGTGGTCCGCATGAAGATCCCGACCGAGGGCTCGTGCGACTTCACGGATGGCGTCTACGGCGACGTTTCCATCCCGTGGGATTCCGTCGACATGCAGGTCCTCATCAAAGCCGACGGCATGCCGACCTATCACATGGCAAACGTCATCGACGACCATCTGATGAAGATCACCCACGTCGCGCGTGGCGAGGAATGGCTGGCTTCGGTGCCGAAGCACATCCTGCTCTATCGCTATTTCGGCTGGGACCAGCCGGTCTTCATGCATCTGTCGCTGATGCGCAATGCCGACAAATCGAAGCTTTCGAAGCGCAAGAACCCGACCTCGATCTCCTACTATTCGGCACTTGGCTACATCCCCGAAGCGCTGATGAACTTCCTCGGCCTGTTCTTCATCCAGATCGCCGAAGGCGAAGAGCTGTTGACGATGGACGAACTCTCCGAGAAGTTCGATCCCGACAACCTTTCCAAGGCCGGCGCGATCTTCGACATCCAGAAGCTCGACTGGCTGAACGGCCGCTGGATTCGCGAAAAGTTGTCCGAAGAGGAATTCCAGGCACGCGTGCTGACCTGGGCGATGGAAAACGATCGTCTGAAGGCTGGCCTGCGCCTGTCGCAGACGCGCATCTCCAAACTCGGCGAACTGCCCGATCTTGCCGGCTTCCTGCTGAAATCCGATCTCGGCCTGCAGCCTTCCGATTTTGCCAAGATCAAATCGCCGCCGGAAGAGATCCTGGAGATCCTCAACACTGTCCAGCCGGATCTCGAAAAGATCCTGGAATGGAATGTCGAGACGATCGAGGCCGAGTTGCGCGCAATCGCCGACCGCATGGGCAAGAAGCTGAAGGTCGTGGTCTCGCCGCTCTTCGTGGCCGTTTCCGGCTCGTCGCGCTCGCTGCCGCTCTTCGATTCCATGGCGATTCTCGGCCGCTCCGTCGTGCGCCAGCGCCTGAAGCTCGCCGCGCAGGCCGTCGCCGCCCTCGTCGGCTCGAAGTAAGAACAGTCAGAGGAATTCGACAATGGCTGACAACAAGACCGAAAACACCCTTTCCTCCGACGCAACTGAGGTGCGCGCCCAGAAGCTGAAGCTGCTGCGCGAGCAGATCGGCGACGTCTATCCGGCGCATTTCCACCGGACGCTAACCAATGCCGAATTGGCGGCTAAATACGAAGGCCTGGAACCCGACACCGAGACGCAAGATGTCGTCACTGTTGCGGGCCGTGTCTATTCCTCGCGCAACTCCGGCATGTTCATGGACATCCACGATGCGGGCGGCAAAATCCAGATCTTCAGTCACAAGGACACGACTCCGGAAGAAGCCCGCGCCCTGCTGCCGATGATCGATATCGGCGACATCATCGGTGTCACGGGCGTCGTGCGCCGCACCAAGCGCGGCGAACTGACGATCAACGCGCAGAAGATCGAAATGCTGACCAAGTCGCTGCTGCCGATGCCCGAGAAATGGCACGGCCTCTCCGACATCGAGCTGCGTTACCGCAAGCGCCATCTCGACATCATGACCAACGAGGATTCGAAGCTGCGCTTCCAGCAGCGTTCGAAGATCCTTTCGGGCATCCGCCGCTTCATGGAAGATGACGGCTTCATGGAAGTCGAGACGCCGATGCTGCATTCGGTCTATGGCGGCGCCACCGCCGAGCCGTTCAAGACGCATCACAATACGCTGAAGCTCGACATGTACCTGCGCATCGCGCCGGAATTGTTCCTGAAGCGCACCCTGGTTTCGGGACTGACCGACAAGGTGTTCGAGATCAACCGCAACTTCCGCAACGAAGGCGTCTCCACCCGGCACAATCCCGAATTCACCATGATGGAGTGCTACTGGGCCTATGCCGACTACGAGGACATCATGGATCTCGTCGAGCGGCTGTTCGAGAGCCTGGCGCTCTCAATCCACGGCACGACCGAATTCCCGTTCGGTGACAAGACCATGTCGTTCAAGGGACCGTTCAAGCGCGTGCCGATGCCCGATGCCGTCAAGGAAGTGACGGGCATCGACTTCCTGGCGATCAAAACCGACGAGGAAGCCCGCGCCGCAGCGAAGGCTGCCGGCTTCGCGGTCGAGAAGGATTGGACCTGGGGCGAATGCCTCGCCTTCATCTTCGAGGAAAAGGTCGAAGCCACGCTGATCCAGCCGTCCCACGTCACGCATTTCCCGAAGGACATTTCCCCCTTCGCCAAGGAAGTGCCGGGCGAGCCGCGCCTCGTCGAACGTTTCGAGACCTATTGCAACGCCTGGGAACTCGGCAACGCCTTCTCGGAGCTGAACGACCCCGAAGAGCAGCGCCGCCGCATGGTCGAGCAGCTCGAGCAGGCGCATGCCCGCGGCGAGAAGGAAAAGCAGCTTGACGAGGAATTCCTCGATGCGATCGACCAGGGCATGCCGCCCGCCGGCGGTCTCGGCATCGGCGTCGACCGCCTGATCATGCTACTCACCAACGCACCGTCGATCCGCGACGTCATCCTCTTCCCGGCCCGCCGCAACAAGGCCGACTGACGGGAAGAGACATTGGAAAATGAAGCGGAGTGCCGGCGGCACTCCGCTTTTTTAATGCCGCCTTTCAGTGGGTCTTCGGGGGCGGCTCTTCGGCCGGCGCTTCGGCGACCATATCGGCGCCGGCGCTTTCGGCGGCAGGTGCAGCTTCGCTCACCGTCGCCGGCGCGGCGCCATGTCCGCCGCCTGCGGGCTTCTTTTCCTTGCCCTTGTCCTCGTTCTTGGTCGAAGCGACGGCAACAGGATCGACGCAATCCTCCGGGTCTTTGAAGCCGGCGCTGATCATTGCGATCTCGTCCGCCGGCAGGTCGATTCGCTCGCCGAAGAACAGCCCGCTTTCATTGGCCTTGCCGTCGTAATAGCGCGCCGTATAGGGCTTGTCGTCGAGGCCGGGAACGGTCTTGTCGGGATGCGGGATATAGACGACGTCGGCGCCGATCGCCCGGCCGCGAATATCTGCGCGCAGCGTGGGGCCATTCTCGTCGAGCACCACAACCTGCACCAGATCCGGCTTCTGTGCGGCATAGACGGCCTGAGCGACGCGAAGCGCGGTCTTGACGCGCGTCATCCCGTCGGTCGGCTCGGTCTTGATGTATTTCCGGACCCAGATGTGATCCTGCTTCTTGATCGTCACCAGATTGACGTCGCTGCATTCGAGGCCGTAGACGCCATCCGAGGAACCGATCAGCCGGCCCTTGCCGACATAGACCGCCGCGCCGCCGGAAACGCCCGCCAGAAGAGCGACTCCGCCGATGATGATTGTCAATTTCCGGGAGGGCCGGAATATGCGCAGTAAGGCCTTCACGCCAACTGCTCCGCCATCTGAAACTCCAACGCAGGACTGGTGTTGAGAACGCTAGAGAAATGACGTTTCGGAAAGTTTAAGTGGGCGTGCCAAGCCAGCCCCATTTTAGGAAAATACCAAAAAAGGTCCGCTTTTTTCGGCCGCTTGCCACGGCGCATTCCGCCATGCTCTAAACGCCCATGGCCTTCACCCTTCGCCAGATCCAATATTTTGTCGCCGTCGCCGAACAGGGTTCGGTGACACGGGCAGCACAGAACCTTTCGATATCGCAATCCTCAGTGACGGAAGCGCTGAAGGAACTCGAAACCGACCTCGGCGTAGAACTCTTCGAGCGCCATCCGCGCGGCCTGACGATCACGCACAACGGACACCAGTTCCTGCGCCACGCGACGAAGATTCTCGCCTCCGTCTCCGATGCGCGCACCAGCTTTTCCGGCCAGCAAAGCGCGCTTTCCGGCACATTGAACATCGGCGTCACATCGCTTGTCGCCGGCTATGTGCTTTCCGACCTCCTGGCGCGATACCGGCGCGCCTGCCCGGGCATCGACGTCAGCGCCATCGAGGACAATGGCGGCTATCTCGAACATCTCCTGGTCGGCGGCGAACTCGATGTCGCCGTCATGGTGATATCGAACCTTCGCGACCGCATGGCGCTGCAGGCGGAAATCCTCGAAACCTCGCCCTATCGGCTATGGCTGCCGATGGGCCATCCGCTGGTGTCAGCCGATATCATCTCGGTTGCCGATATCGCCCGCGAACCGCTGATCATGCTGACGGTCGACGAAATCGAGGAGAACACCGGCAAGCTGCTTTCGGCACTTGGCGCCCGCCCGCATGTCGCCTTCCGCACCCGCTCGGTGGAAGCGGTGCGCAGCCTGGTTGCGACGGGAGCCGGCGTGGCGCTGCTTCCCGATCTCGTTTACCGGCCGTGGTCGCTGGAAGGCGACCGCATCGAGAGCCGCGACGTCTCCGGTTCGCTGCCGGTCGTCCAGGTGGGTATGGTCTGGCGCAAAGGCTCCAGCCTGCCGCAGGCGGCGCGCGATTTCGTCGGCATTGCCGAAAGCATGCGCTCCGGCCGCATCCGCTGATATCGGAATTTCCGATATCACCCTTCTGATAAATGAATTTGCGAAAGCGTCCTTTTCGCGTCACCTTTTCATCGGGAACGAACTGCCACAAAAGTGGCACCACTGGGAGACGGATGATGAGGAATCTCTTGAAATCCTGCACGGCAGCGCTCGCCTGCCTGGGCTTTGCGACGCAGGTGATCGCCGCAGAACCGCTCAAAGCGCTCGGCAAGGGTGAAGGCGCAGTCAGCATCGTCGCCTGGGCCGGCTATATCGAACGCGGCGAAACCGACAAGAATTACGACTGGGTCACCGATTTCGAAAAGGAGACCGGCTGCAAGGTCTCCGTCAAGACCGCAGCCACCTCGGATGAAATGGTATCGCTGATGAACGAGGGCGGCTTCGATCTCGTCACCGCATCGGGCGACGCCTCGCTGCGTCTCATCGCCGGCAAGCGTGTGCAGCCGATCAACACCGATCTGATCCCGAGCTTCAAGAATGTCGACGAGCGCCTGCAGAAAGGCCCATGGTATACGGTCGGCGGCGTGCATTACGGCGTCCCCTATCTCTGGGGGCCGAATGTGTTGATGTACAATACCGACACCTTCAAGGACAAGGCACCAACCAGCTGGGGCGTCGTCTTCGACGAGCAGACCCTTCCTGACGGCAAGTCCAACAAGGGCCGCGTCCAGGCCTATGACGGCGCTATCTACATCGCCGACGCCGCCATGTATCTGATGGCCCACAAGCCGGATCTCGGCATCAAGGACCCTTATGAACTGACCGAGGACCAGTACAAGGCCGCCCTCGACCTGCTGCGCGGCCAGCGCAAGCTCGTCTCCCGCTACTGGCACGACGCGATGATCCAGATCGACGACTTCAAGAACGAAGGCGTCGTCGCTTCCGGCTCCTGGCCCTTCCAGGTGAACCTGCTGCAGGCCGACAAGCAGAAGATCGCCTCCACCTTCCCCGAGGAAGGCGTCACCGGCTGGGCCGACACCACAATGCTGCATGCCGACAGCGAACATCCGAACTGCGCCTATATGTGGATGGAACATTCGCTGAAGGCCAAGGTCCAGGGCGACGCCGCCGCCTGGTTCGGCGCCGTGCCCTCCGTTCCCGCCGCCTGCAAGGGCAACGAACTGATGGGCGATACCGGCTGCGCCACCAACGGCTTCGATCACTTCGACAAGATCAAGTTCTGGAAAACCCCGGTCGCCAAATGCGCGACGCAGAGCGAATGCGTTCCGTACCATCGCTGGGTGTCGGACTATATTGGCGTGATCGGCGGGCGATAAGCCGCGATCCGTGTCGGTAAAATCCCCTCCCCAACCCCTCCCCATAAGGGGGAGGGGCTCGGAGGAGCACCGCCGAGTTCCTGCCGAAACGCCAAGGTATCTGCGAAAGGGTACGGCAGGTTAAGCCCCTCCCCCTTGTGGGGAGGGGTTTGGGGCGGGGTCTTCAATAGCCAAGACCGAGCCCTCTCTAAACACGCAAGACCTGGAGCCCTCAAATGACGTCAGCCGTCCGCTTCCAACAGGTATCGCGCCACTTCGGCCAGGTTCGCGCCGTCGACGGCGTCGATCTCGAAATCGCGCCCGGCGAATTCTTCGCCATGCTCGGCCCATCCGGTTCCGGCAAGACGACATGCCTGAGATTGATAGCCGGCTTCGAGCAGCCGACTGCGGGTCATATCCAGATCTTCGGCGAGACGGCCGAGGGTATTCCGCCCTATCGCCGCAACGTCAACACCGTGTTCCAGGACTATGCGCTCTTCCCGCATCTCAACATCCTCGACAACGTCGCCTACGGGTTGATGGTCAAGGGCGTCGGCAAGGCGGAGCGGATGAAGGCCGCGGGCGATGCTCTCGAGCTCGTCAAGCTGCCGGGCTACGGCGCCCGCCGCCCCGGCCAGCTATCGGGCGGCCAGCGGCAGCGCGTGGCGCTCGCCCGCGCACTCGTCAACAAGCCGAAGGTGCTGCTGCTCGACGAGCCGCTCGGCGCGCTGGACCTGAAGCTGCGCGAGCAGATGCAGGAGGAATTGAAGAGCCTGCAGCGCGCGCTCGGCATCACCTTCGTTTTCGTGACGCATGATCAGGGCGAGGCGCTGTCCATGGCCGATCGCGTCGCCGTCTTCAACAATGGCAATATCGTCCAGGAGGGCACGCCGCAGGATATCTACCGCTCCCCGAAGACCCGCTTCGTCGCCGATTTCGTCGGCTCGTCGAACGTGATCGCGCCGGATCTGATGGCCTCACTCGGCGGCGAGAAGCGCTGGGCAAGCCTCCGTCCCGAAGCGATCCGGCTGGCAAGCAACGGCATCGAGGCGAAAGTCGAAAACGCAAGCTTCCTCGGCGCAGCCACGCGCCTCAGCGTCGATCTCAAGGGCAGCCGGTTGCATGTCATGCTGCCGGCCGGCGCGTCCGTGCCCGTGATCGGCGCCGGCATCCGCCTCGTCTGGCAGCCTGCCGATATCCACTATATGGACGACGCGGCATGACGGCGATCACCCTGTCAGGCGGCAAGACATCGATCCTTCCGCGACGCGGCGGGTTCTTCGGCCTGATGTCGGATGCCTTCTGGCGGCACCCGAAGCTGCTGCTTTTCGTGATGCTGACGCCGCCGCTGCTCTGGCTCGGCATCATCTATATCGGCTCGCTGATCGCTCTTCTGCTGCAGAGCTTCTTCTCGATCGACGATTTCTCAGGCCTGGTGAATTACGAATTCACGCTCGCGACCTATGCCCAGCTTCTCAGCCCGACGAATTTCGACATCATCATCCGCACCGTCGTCATGGCGGCGCTGGTCACCGTTGCAGCCGCCCTGATCGCCTTCCCGATCGCCTATTATGCGGCGCGTTATGCGCAGGGCAGATGGAAGGCGCTCTTCTATCTCGGTGTCATGCTGCCGCTCTGGTCGAGCTATCTCGTCAAGATCTACGCCTGGAAGCTGATCCTCGCCAAGGAGGGCATCCTCACCTGGATCTTCGAAAAGCTCTCGCTCTCCTGGCTGCTCGACGGCATCCTGACCCTGCCCGTCATCGGCGGCAATTCGCTCTCGGTGAGCTATCTCGGCACCTTCATCGTCTTCGTCTATATCTGGCTGCCCTATATGATCCTGCCGACGCAGGCGGCGCTGGAGCGCGTGCCGGGCAACCTGATCGAGGCCTCCGCGGATCTCGGCGCCACGCCGCGCCAGACCTTCCGCACCGTGCTGCTGCCGCTAGCATTGCCCGGCATCGTCGCCGGCTCGATCTTCACCTTCTCACTGACACTGGGCGATTACATCATCCCGCAGATCATCGGCTCCTCCAGGCTCTTCATCGGCCAGGCCGTCTATGCCCAGCAGGGAACGGCCGGCAACGTGCCGCTCGCCGCCGCCTTCTCCGTCGTGCCGATCGTCATCATGGCGCTCTATCTCTGGATCGCCAAGAAACAGGGAGCCTTCGATGCGCTCTGACCAGAAGACATCACCGCTTCCCCTGAAGATCGCCGCTGCCGGTGGCCTGCTCTTCCTGCATCTGCCGATCCTGCTGATCTTCGTCTATGCCTTCACGACCGAGGAGAAGAGCTATCAATGGCCGCCGCCCGGCCTGACATTGCAATGGTTCCCTATCGCCTGGAACCGGCCTGATGTCTGGTCGGCCCTCGGGCTCTCCGTCCAGGTTGCCGTCATCGCCACCGCGATCGCGCTGGTTCTCGGCACGCTCTGCGCAGCGGCCGTCAGCCAGACGAAGTTCTTCGGCCGCGAGGCGATCTCGCTGCTGGTCATCCTGCCGATTGCGCTTCCCGGCATCATCACCGGCATTGCGCTGCGCTCAGCCTTCAGCCTGTTCGACATCCCGTTTTCGGTCTGGACCATCGTTCTCGGCCACGCCACTTTCTGCGTGGTCGTGGTCTACAACAATGCGGTCGCCCGCTTCCGTCGCACCTCCGGCTCGCTGATCGAGGCCTCGATGGATCTTGGCGCTGATGGCTTCCAGACGTTCCGCCATGTCATCCTGCCGAATATCGGCACTGCCCTGCTTGCCGGCGGTATGCTCGCTTTCGCGCTTTCCTTCGACGAAGTCATCGTCACCACCTTCACCGGCGGCCAGCAATCGACCTTGCCGATCTGGATGCTCGAAGAACTTATCCGCCCGCGCCAGCGCCCCGTCACCAACGTGGTCGCCATGGCCGTGGTGCTCGTCACCTTCCTGCCGATCCTGGCAGCCTATTACCTCACCCGCGACGGCGACCAGATCGCCGGCGCCGGCAAATAACAGGGAGAACATCATGGATACCCAAATGCTGATCGGTTCCCGCTTCGAAAAGGGCACGGAGACGGACGAACACATCCTGAACCCCAGGACGGGCGAGACGGTGATCGACCTTCCCGAAGCCTCGCTTTCCCAGGTCGACGCTGCCGTCGACGCCGCCGAAAAGGCCTTCACAAGCTGGTCGCAGACAACGCCTTCCGAGCGTTCCGGCTACCTCCTGAAGATCGCCGATGCCATCGAAAGGGATGCCGCGGGTTTTGCCACGCTGGAGGCGCTGAACTGCGGCAAACCGATCAATTCAGTGCTGAACGACGAGATCCCGGCGATCGTCGATTGTTACCGCTTCTTCGCAGGCGCCGTGCGCAACCTGCACGGACCGGCTGCCGGCGAATACCTGCCCGGCCATACCTCGATGATACGCCGTGATCCGATCGGCGTCGTCGGCTCGATCGCGCCGTGGAACTATCCGCTGATGATGATGGCCTGGAAGCTGGCGCCGGCGATTGCCGGCGGCAACACCGTCGTCTTCAAGCCTTCGGAGCAGACGCCGCTGACGGCGCTGAAGATGGCGAAACTGCTTTCCGAAATCCTTCCGGAAGGCGTCGTCAACGTCATCCTTGGCCGAGGTGAAAGCGTCGGCAACGCCCTGATCAACAATGCCAAGATCGGGATGATCTCGATCACCGGCGATATCGCCACCGGCAAGAAGGTGCTGCAGGCGGCCGCCAAGACGGTCAAGCGCACCCATCTCGAACTCGGCGGCAAAGCCCCCGTCATCGTTTTCGACGATGCCGATATCGACGCGGTCGTCGCCGGCATCCGCACCTTCGGCTATTACAATGCCGGCCAGGACTGCACCGCCGCCTGCCGCATCTACGCCGATGCCAAGGTCTACGACAATTTCGTCGCCGATCTCTCCTCGGCAGTCTCGAGCATCCGCTTCAACCAGGCGGACGATACCGAAAACGAAATCGGGCCGCTGATCTCCAAACGCCAGCGCGATCGCGTCGAAAGCTTCGTCGCTCGCGCTTCCGAGCACAAACACATGGAGATCACCACCGGCGGCAAGGTCTCCGGCGACAAAGGCTTCTACTTCACCCCGACCGTTATATCAGGCGCCCTTCAGGACGACGAGATCGTCCGCCGCGAAGTCTTTGGCCCGGTCGTGTCTGTCACCCGCTTTTCCCAAGCCGATGATGCCATTGCCTGGGCAAACGACAGCGACTACGGCCTCGCCTCCTCCGTCTGGACCAAGGATATCGGCCGCGGCATGAAGACCGCCGCCCGCCTGCAATATGGCTGCACCTGGATCAACACGCATTTCATGCTCACCAACGAGATGCCGCATGGCGGCCTCAAACAGTCGGGCTACGGCAAGGATCTGTCGGTCTACGCGCTGGAGGACTACACCGCCGTCCGCCACGTGATGATCAATCACGGCTGATCAGTGGGAAAGGCAGGGTGTTGCTCATCATGCGCGCCCTGCCTCCGCCGGCCTTTTATTGATCATGATCACTTCGAAATTGGCGGAAATCGCATGCTGATCCACAAAAGCTGGCATGATGAGCTTTCATCGACTGGCTAACCGATAACCCGTTGAAATAGATCGTGCCGGCTGTGAAAGCGCCGGAACAATTTGTCGGCTGCGGCGTCTTTCCCATGCAAACGCAAAGGATGACGCCATGCTGAAATGGGCTCTGATATTTTTCGTGATTTCGATCATCGCCGGCTTCTTCGGCTTTTCCGGCGTCTCCGCAGCCACCGCGACGATCGCACGCGTTCTCTTCGGCATCGCGTTGGTGATCTTCCTGATCTTCCTCGTCCTCGCCCTGCTGGCCGGCCAGGCGATCCTCTGACCAGGCGCCGGGCTTGTTGAAAACGGCGTAGCGTCGAAGTGAAGTTTGCTTGGCCGCGGTGCTACAACACTGCTCTCAGCCAGACAGGTATGCCGCGTACTCGCCGTTTCAGCAGATTGTCGATCGATATCGATCCCGCACCCGAGACCACCAGGACGAACATGCCGCCGGCAATGGCCAGGTCCTTCTCGAAATGCAGCAGCTCGTTCTGGCTGGCAAAATTGGTGTGGAAGAGACATGCCGTTGCCAGGCAAAATAGGCCTAGTGCCAGAGCGCCGAACCGGCTGAGGAAACCCGCCGCAATAGAAAGGCCAGCGCCGATCTGAAGAGCAATCACGGCAAGTGCCACCGGCGCTGACAAGCCGAGCGTTGCGAAAGTGTCGATGGTCGCCGCGATATCGGCTGCGAGTGTCGAACCTTCATGCAGGAAGATCAGCGCCAGCAGAAGCCTGCCCAGGAGAAGAATGAGATCGGCCAGTCGGGGCCGGCTCGGGGCGTTTTCCATCATATCCTCCGTTTGCAGCGAGCAGGCGGTTCTGCCGCCTGCCCTAGCGTTCATATGCACGTCAATTTCCGCCCTTGGCCGCAATGGCCTTTTGCAGGTCTTCCAATTCCTCGCAGCCGCTTGGGCAAAGTTGCTTCAGCGATGCGACCTGCTCCTCGGCCTTCGCCATCTCGCCTGTTTCGACATAGAGTTCGCCGAGATATTCACGCGCTGCCTTGTGACCGGGCTGAAGCTCCAGCGCCTTGGTGTAGTAAGTCAGCGACGTCTTGTAGTCGCCGGTCTTGCGGAGCGTATATCCCATCAGATTATAGACATCTGCCTGCTGGTTGTCTTCGGCAAGGCCGCGAAGCTCCACCAGAGCGCCGGCATAATCCTTCGCATCGATCTTGGCGCGCACCGACGTCAGGTCGGGAGCATCCGTCGATTGCATGTTGTCGACGGCAAAGGCGGGCAGCGCGCTCACCGCGGAAAAGCCCGCAAATATGGCGCAAAGCCAGACGAATCCGAGAATTGCATATTTCATCATGGTGATCTCCTTTCAGGCCTGAATTGTCGGTGTGAACCCATAGGCGCTTCCGTCCTTGACGAAAGTGCCCGAGCCGGGGAAGGGGAAGTGCGAGCCGCAGATCGCGATATTGTCGGCGATGACGCGGTCGATCAGGCGCCGGCGCGTGTCGATAGCCATCGGCCCATCCTGGTCGTAGCTGCCTTGCCACTCGGGATGCGGCGCAAGCAGGGCCGGCACATACATGATGTCGGCCGAGACGAGCAGTTGCTTGCTGCCCGAGGTGACGAGATAGATGGAATGCCCTGGCGTATGGCCGGGCGCCGCGAGAAGCCGAACTCCCGGAGCAACCTCGGCCCCGTCATCCACCAGCTTCCAGTTCTTCCATTTCGGAAAGACGTCGGCGATACGCTTGCCTGCCGGTTTGCGGCCTTCGGCAAGCTTCTCGACCCGGCCGGGCTCCGTCCACCAGTTATATTCGACGGCGTTGACGATGAGTTCGGCATTCGGAAAGACGGGATCATTCGTTCCTTTTTCCATCAAACCCCAGACATGGTCCGGGTGAAAATGCGAGAGCATGATCGTGTCGATGTTCTTGTAGTCGATGCCAGCGGCCGCCATGTTCGCCGGCAGGTGCGTGGCATTCGCCTGCCATTGACCGACGCCCGAGCCGGCATCCATCATGATCAAGCGATCTCCGAGCTTCAGGACGACCACCGTCAGCGGGATCGGCATGAATTCGGTCGTCAGCCCCGCCCGGGAAAGCGCCTCCTTGGTGTCTTCGATCGAGGCGTTCTTGATGAAGGTCGGGTCATGCGGCTTTTTCCAGATGCCGTCGTAGATCGCTGTGACCTCGACATCCCCGACCTTGTATTTGTAGAAGCCGACCATCGGCTCCAGCGGCGTTGCGGCGAGCGCCGGCATGACGAATTCGAGTTTCGACGACAGGCCGAAAGCGGCCGCCGCAGCAGCCGATCCCAGCACGGCGCGGCGTGACATGGTAAACATGAATATGCCTCCTCTTGTTGACGGCATTTCCGGTGGCGAAGACTGCGATTGCTCGGATGACCTCGCTGAAGAACTAGATCGCCGGCGGAGAGCGCTTATTCCCAATCCCTGGCGATTTTCCTTCAAGCAATTGAAAATGCTTCATCATTTCGGCCGATGTCCCGCGGCGTGCGAAGAAATTGGCGTCGACATGGAATAAAACCGCGTGCCGACCGGTCTAGAGGCAAGGGACCGCATTGCAGACTGCGGGTCTCACGCCTAAATTCGGCTGCTGTTGAGGCAGGGAGGATCATGACAAGCGCTCAGATCGCCTATCCCGTCGGATCGAACGACTGGTTGCTGCCGGCCCGGTTGAGGTCGCAGGTTCGCATTCGACCCTCGCTTCTGACCGTGCTTCTCGGCGGCGCGGCGCGGCTGTTCCACCTCATGGTCTCGGAAAAAACGAACAGCGATCGGGTCGCTCCTGCAGCCGATGCGACGGCGCAGGACGAGTTCATGCAGCGCTTTCAGCACATGATCGTTCCGCATCTTGACGCCGCCTATAACTTTGCCCGGTTCCTCAGCCGCGACGCCGATGCCGCGCAGGACATCGTCCAGGAAGCGTTCCTGCGCGCCTACCGCAATTTCGAAACCTATCGTGGTGGCGACCCCCGAGCTTGGCTCTTTGCCATCGTCAGGAACTGCTGCCATGCCTGGCGCCAGCAGGATCGCCGCAAAGCGCGCTTCGAGCGACATTTCGGCAATGACGGCGAGGACGATCTCGACGAAGGCGCAGAATATCAGATCGCCTCGGAGGAGGATTCGCCGGAAACGGCGACGATCCGGCGAAGCGAGCAGCAGCGCGTGCGCGCTGTTATCAGCCGGCTTCCGGAAGCGATGCGGGAAATCCTCGTCTTGCGCGAACTCGAGGATCTTTCCTATCGGCAGATCGCCGAGATCATCGATGCGCCGATCGGCACCGTCATGTCGCGGCTTGCCAGGGCGCGGCGCGAATTTGGCGAAGCCTGGGATGCATGCAGCAAAGGCGAGACGGCGGGATGAGTGAAGCTCAACAGAAAGGCTGCCCCGAATGGCGCGTCATGCTGCACGGCTTTATCGATGGCGAACTCGATTCCGTCCATACGGCGCAATTCGAGGATCATCTTGCCACCTGCGCGAATTGCAGGGCTGAGATGGAAGGGGTCCTTACCGTGAGAAAGATCATCGATCAGGATGGCGTCAAGTGGCGACCCCCGGAGGCACTGCGTTCGCAAGTCCTGTCGATGCTGTCTTTCGAACAAGCCGCGTCGGTATCCAGCATGCCGCCGCCGCGCCAAGTGCCCGTCTGGCGCCGCGCCCTGGACTTCATAAGGCAATGGAGCTTCGTGCCTTCGCTCGCGGTTCTGGCAACAGGCGTCTTCCTGTTCGCCAACGCACCGACGCAGACCCTGCTTTTGCAGGACCAGATCATGGCAAGCCATGTCAGGTCGATGATGGCCGATCATCTCACAGACGTGCTGACCTCAGATCAGCATACGGTAAAACCCTGGTTCAACGGCAAGATCGATTTTTCCCCACCGGTGAGCGATCTCGCCAAGGACGGCTTTCCGCTGGTGGGAGGGCGTGTCGACTATATCGGTGGCCGCGCCGTTGCGGCTCTCGTCTATCGACGCCACGGTCACGTCATCAACCTGTTCATATGGCCCTCGGCATCGGCCGCGCAGGCAACCACGCTGCATGACGGCTACAACATGATGCAATGGTCTGACGGCGGGCTCATATTCTGGGCGATTTCCGATGTCGCCTCGGGCGATCTGGCCGAGTTCGAGTCCTTCTTCAGGGCGGCGGCGAGAGCGTGATCATCTAAAGCAGGCTCGCCCCGACATTGATCGCAAGTGCCAGGATCGTCGTGTTGAACAGGAACGACAGCACGGCATGCAGCAGTGTCAGCTTGCGCATGCTGGTCGAGCTGACCGCGACATCCGCCGTTTGCGCTGCAACGCCGATCGTGAAGGAGTAGTAGAGGAAATCCCAATAGCCGGGCTCCGTGATCCCGTCGGGAAATTTGAGCCCGCCCTCCTCGTCTGCCCCGCCATAGAAATAATGGGCATAGTGGATGGTGAAGAGCGTGTGCAGGAAGACCCAGGAGATCAGGATCGTCAGAATCGCCGCACCTGCCCGCGCCAGCGCGACGTCAGGCGCCGCTTCCTTGATCGAATGAAGCTCGAGGCCGATGCCGGCGATGCTGGCAAGGGCAGCGCCGATCGAAAGAGCCAGCAGAACGGTGTCGGAGAAGTCGAGATCCGCGGAGCGTTTCCGGATGCTTTCAACCGTCGCCCGCAGCATCTTGCGCCAACTCAGCGCGACAAAAACGCCGGCGCTGACATTCCAGCCGAACAGGATGTTGCCGGCGCTGACCTCACGCGAAGTCAGAAGCAGAAAGACCACCAGTCCGGCAAGAGCGGCGACGATGAAGCTCGCATGCTTGTAGGCAAATGCCGCAACCGAATTTGCCCGTTCTTCCTCTGCCATATCGGTCTCCGACAGCATATGCCCTTGATAACAGCACGAAAAAGGCGCGCCTGCCAGCCGGCAGCCGCGCCTCCAATTGTATGCCGTGCCTATCAGGCGGCGGCGAGCTGCAGTTCTTTCTGCACCATGGTGCGCAACGTTCCCAGATCCTTGGCGAAGGCGCGGATACCTTCGGCGAGTTTTTCCGTCGCCATTGCGTCTTCGTTCATCATCCAGCGGAAGGTCTTCTCGTCGACCGAAACCTTCGGATCCGGCTTGCGGCTATCCGGCGAGAGCTTGCGCTCCAGCTTGCCTTCGTCCTTGGCGAGTTCGTCGAGCAGGTTCGGGCTGATGGTCAGGCGGTCGCAACCGGCAAGGGCTTCGATTTCGCCGGCGCTGCGGAAGGAGGCGCCCATGACGATCGTCTTGATGTCGTTCGCCTTGTAGTAGTTGTAGATTTCACGGACGGAGATGACGCCCGGATCTTCCTCAGGGGTGAATTCCTTGCCTGTTGATTTCTTGTACCAGTCGAGGATGCGGCCGACGAAGGGCGAGATCAGGAACACCTTGGCGTCGGCGCAGGCGATCGCCTGGGCCTTGCTGAAGAGAAGCGTCAGGTTGCAGTCGATGCCTTCCTTCTGCAGCACTTCCGCAGCGCGGATGCCTTCCCAGGTGGAGGCGAGCTTGATGAGGATACGCTCCTGGCCGATGCCGCGATCCTTGTAGGCGGCGATGATCGAGCGCGCCTTGGCGAGCGAAGCCTCGGTATCGAAGGAAAGATCGGCGTCGACTTCGGTCGAGACGCGGCCCGGAACGAGCTTCACCAGGGCTGCGCCAACCGAGATGGCGAGGCGATCGGCGACGGCCGACGAAACGGCTTCAGGATTGCCGCCCTGCTTCTTGCCCCAGGCGACGGCTTCCTTGATGGCGTCGGCGAACATCGGCGTGCCGAGCGCCTTGAGCACGATGCTCGGGTTCGTCGTGCAATCCACAGGCTTCAGGCGGGCGACGGCTTCGATGTCGCCGGTATCGGCGACGACAGTGGTAATCTCGCGGAGTTGGTCAAGCTTGGATGTCATGGTCAATAATCCTTGTTGAATTTGGGATGCGGACCGGCGCGCGTTCCGCCCGGCGAAGAGGTGATCTAGGGACCGATGCCTTGCATGCTGCAGGTAAAGATACGCGCATCCGTCACGGATGATTCATAAACGTGGAGGACAGTGGCCATGTTCCGGCGAACAAGCGGCTGCCCGAACGCAAGCGGTGCCGCCTGCGGCTCAAAGGCCGGTCGTGACTTTCGGCATGCCCGCACTGTGTCCTCCTCGGACGGACAAGAACGACTTGTATCGTGAGGACTATCGCCGCTCGGCCAAGGAAAAGTCAAGGACATTTGTGCATTTCAATTGACATAAGTGTCACACCCGTCATTATCCCGGCAACAAGCGCATCGTTGCGCCCCTACACCCTGTGAAGGATCTAGGGCGGGAATCGTGCGGGAGGAGATGTGGTCAAGCTCAAACGCGGCACGCATACGGCCTATTCCGAGGCATCCTCGCTGCGGCTAAGGGCAGCATGGCTCTACTATAACGGGGGCCTGACCCAGAAGGACGTTGCCGAACAGCTCGGCATCAGCCGTACCACCGTCATCCGCCTGCTCGACGAGGCGATGAAACGCAGTGAAGTCCAGATCTGGATCAACGATTCGATCGGCGACTGCGTCGAGCTTTCGGTGAAGCTTGAGCGCGCCTACGGCCTCGACGAGGCGATCGTCGTGCCGGCGCCAGTCAGCTGTGACGTCAATTCGCTGGCGAAAAATGTCGGCCTGGCCCTCGGCCAGTTCCTCTCCGAGGCTATCCCAGACGATTACACCATCGGCGTCGGCTGGGGCCGCACGATGACGGCCTCGCTTGCAAGCTTCCGCCCGCCGCGCCGCGACAATTGCAAGATCGTCTCGCTGCTTGGCGGCATCGTCGCCGTCCACCAGACGAATCCGATCGACTACACCTGGCGGCTGGCAAACCAGCTCGGCGCCGAATGTTACATGTTCTTGGCGCCGCTTCTCGTCGATTCCATCGAGACCAAGCGCAATCTGATCGAGAAATGCGGGCTGGACACGATCTACCGGCTGGCGGAAAACCTCGATCTCGCGATCGTCAGTTGCGGCGATATCGGACCGCATTCGACTTCGCTGTCGGAAGGCTGGATATCGAAGGCGGAGCTGCAGGAGCTGATCGATGCCGGCTGCGTCTGCGACACCATGTTCAACTTCCTCGACAAGGACGGCAATTCGGTCGATCACTCGATCAATCGGCGCGTTATGTCCGTCGATCTCGACACGCTGAAGGAGGCGAGGCACATCGTGCTTTCCTCCGGCGGCGCGCACCGCGCCGTCGCCATCCGCGCCACGATCAAACGCATCGGCTGCAACACGCTGATCACGGATGAAGGTGCGGCGCGAGCGCTGCTGGAACTGGCGGAGACATCTCCGCTTGCTTCTTCTCCCCAGAGAGAAGAAGTGCAGGAACGATAGCAACGACGAGAGAATGGAACCCTGTCAGGCGTGCCCCGATTCCCAGCCGAGCATGGCCCGCTTGCGGGTCAGGCCCCAATGGTACCCGGTCAATGCTCCGTTCTTGCCGAGCGCGCGATGGCAGGGCACGACGAAGGAAATCGGGTTGGCGCCGACGGCAGCACCTACAGCGCGCATCGCGGTCGGCCGGCCTATGTCCTTGGCGATATCGCTATAGGTTACGGCCTTGCCGAAGGGGATCTTCAGCAGGCTCTGCCAGACGCTGACCTGGAAATCCGTACCGATCAGCACGACTCGCAACGGCTGGTCCGACGTCCAGCGACCCGGCTGGAAGATACGTTCCGCATAGGGCGCCGTCGCCTGGCGGTCCTCGATATATTCCGCATTCGGCCAACGGCAGCTCATGTCCTCAAGACAGGCCTTCTCGTCGCCGGCATCACTGAAGGCAAGGCCTGCAAGGCCGCGATCCGTGACCATGACGAGTGCCGCTCCGAAGGGGCAGCTGTGAAACCCGTAGCGGATCGTCAGTCCACCGCCCTTGGCCTTCCATTCCCCCGGGGACATCGCCTCATGCGTCACGAACAGGTCGTGCAAGCGGCTGGGGCCGGAAAGACCGACCTCAATGGAGGTTTCGAGCAGCGGCATCTCTTCCCTGCGCAGCAGCCGCTTTGCATGGTCGAGTGTGACAGCCTGCAGGAACGCCTTGGGCGAAAGGCCGGCCCAACGGGTAAAGGTCTTTTGAAGCTGCGTCGGCGACTGGTTCAGCCGCGCCGCGATCGCTTCCAGCGAGGGCTGGTCGCGATATTCTTCGCTGATGAGTTCGATGACCTGGCGGACCGTATCGTAGTCCGGGCCATCCGGGGTGATATCTGTGTCGAGCTTGGCAAGCATATTCATCGTTTTTCTCCTTTAGGCAGGAGATAATCAAGGGCAGTCCGCCAAACCACCCGATTCTTGCGCCCCGATCGAAATGCAATGCCTCAAATCCGCTGCTTGACCGTGGCGAGCGCCCCCTTGAAGGCCTTGGCGAAACTTTCGCGATCATCGGGATTGAGAAAGGAGCCGATATCGGTGCGCCGCCCCTCGCCGAAAATATGCATGGAGAGAATGCCGATCTCCTGATGCCGGCGCACGAGGAAGCGCGCCCAGAACGGATTGAAATGATGCTCCACCATCCGTCCAGACGGCGTGAACTTGCGCACCGACACATCCGTGCGCGACACCGTCACCTCTTCGCGCGCCCTTCCGGAGCGATAGCTCAGCCAGAAGGCGCCGTAGAGCAGAGCGAAATCCAGCCCGAAAAAGAAGCCGATCGGCCAGGCGCCGGTGGCGACGAAGAACATGCCGTAGAGAAAGCAGATGGCGCCGGAGAGGGCGAGCAATATCTTGAATCCCCTGCGTCCGAGCGAGCGGTGGGGGAAAAGCTCGGCTGCGAAAACAGGCTGCTCGTTGAAGCTGTCGGCGTTGCTTTCCTTCATAGCCGTTGAGTATAGATTCTCCATGGCGAATCCGAAACTCAAATCAATCAGCAAACCGTCGCAAAACTCGAATGTGATTGCCCGCCGCAAGCCGGCGGCCGCGGTGAAGACCGCCTATTCGCTGGCCGAGCGCGAGGAGATTTTCCGCCGCTTTTCGGTGCAGAGGCCGGAACCGCGGGGCGAACTCGAGCACACCAACCCCTTCACCCTTGTCGTGGCGGTGGCGCTCTCCGCCCAGGCGACCGATGCCGGCGTCAACAAGGCGACGCGGGCGCTGTTCAAGGTCGCCGATACGCCGCAGAAAATGCTCGATCTCGGCGAAGAGAAGGTCCGCGATTACATCAAGACGATCGGGCTCTATCGCAACAAGGCAAAGAACGTCATTGCACTGGCCCAGATGCTGGTCGACGAATTCGCAGGCAAAGTGCCGGAAACACGCGAGGAGCTGGTTCGCCTGCCGGGCGTCGGTCGCAAGACCGCCAACGTCGTGCTGTCCATGGCCTTCGGCCAGGCGACCATGGCCGTCGACACCCACATCTTCCGCATCGCCAATCGCATCAAGCTCGCGCCGGGCAAGACGCCCGACGAAGTCGAAGAGCGGCTGATGACGGTCGTGCCGAAACATTACCTCTATCACGCCCATCACTGGCTGATCCTCCATGGCCGCTATACCTGCAAGGCGCGGCGTCCGGAATGCGAGCGTTGCGTCATTGCCGATATCTGCAAGTCTCCGGAAAAGAGCTGCGACATCCCAGCCCCGCTCGTCGAGCTACCGCCGCAGGTGATCGGCGAGGCCGTCGAGTAGGGCCGCAATCGCCTGCTCGTAATCCCGCCGCCCGCCCCCCGCTTCGATCGCGATCGCCGCGCGGTCGAAGGCCGCCGACAGCAGCGAGGTCAGCGGGCCGAGCACGGCGCCGGCGTCCGGAAGCATGGCTGCAAGTCCCGTCCGCAGCGTCGCTTCCGCATTCTCTGCATCGATCGCCGCGGCCGCTGACGTGCCGAGAACGGCAGGCGCCTCGATCAGCAGCAGCCGTGTGCGCCCTTGCACCCTCATCGCATCGAAATAGGCCGAGGTACCGGCGATCAGCGCGGCACGCGGCGCGTCGTGCGACGCCGAGCGCTCCTCGATCGCCTCGGCCACCCCTTGCGCCTCGCATTCAATAACCACGCGAAAGAGCGCCCTCTTATCTTCAAAATGATGATAGAGCGCGCCCCGCGTCACGCCCGCCGCCGCCACGATCTCCGGCGTCGACGTTTCGGCATAACCCTTCTCGACGAAAAGACGCCGTCCGGCATCGATCAACGCCTGTCTCGTCTGTTCCGTTCTCTCACGATTGCTGCGGCTCATGCACATCCCTTTACATACAAACCGAATGTATGTTAATAGAAAAACATACAGATTGTATGTAAATTGGAAGAGGAGGGAAACAGATGAAATCGACGAGCTACTATCCCGTCATCATGACCGGCGACGTTGCCGGTACCGCCGGCTTCTATTGCGCGCATTTCGGCTTCAAGGCGCTGTTCGAGAGCAATTGGTATGTGCACCTGCAATCGGCCGAGGAGGAGCATATCGCGCTTGCCATCCTCGACGGCAGCCATGAGACCATCCCGGCCATAGCCCGCGGCAAGGTCTCTGGCCTGCTCCTCAATTTCGAGGTCGCCGATGTCGATGCGATCTATGCGGCCTGCAGGAACGCCGGCCTGCCGATTTTGAGGGAGATCCGCGATGAGGATTTCGGCCAGCGGCATTTCATCACTGCCGACCCGAACGGCGTGCTGATCGATATCATTACGCCGATCCCGCCGACCGCCGAATTCGCCGCAATGTACGACGCTTCCGCCCTGCCCGGGTGAACCTCAGGCCTGCAAACCGGCGTCGCGTGCCGCTATCAGCTTGTGCAGATGCACCATCATGCCGGCGGCAAAGAGCGGCGTCAGAAGATTGACGATGGGGATTGCCAGGAACAGGGCGATCACCAGTCCGCCGAGAAAGACGGTGGGCGCATTCTTGGCCCGGAAGAGCCGCGCCTCCTGCGGCGGGCGGAAGCGCATGGCGGCGAATTCGAAGAATTCACGCCCGAGCAGATAGCCGTTCACCAGAAAGAATGCGACCAGGTTGATGCCGGGAATGAACAGCAGCAGCAGCGCCACGATATTGCCGAGGATCACCACGCCGAGGAACTTGATCGAGCTTGCCATCGCCGGACCAAGCGGCATGGCGGTGCCCGGCGCGTCCTTGGGATAGTCGCGCTTTTCGATGACATCGGCGACATCGTCGAGGAACAGGCCGGCGATCAGCGCCGTCACCGGCGAAAGCAGGAGCGCCAGCATGAGCGCAAGACCGACGCCGGCGAGGATCGCGAAGACCAGGGCGAACCATCCCGCCCAATCCGGCATGTCGGGAAAGAAACTCGTGAGCCAAGGGAAAAGGAAGGCCATGAAGGCCCCGCGCAGCGCGAACCAGAGGCCGACCAGCACGAGAATCGTCAGGCCGAGCACCTTCCAGAAGACGGACCGTGTCTCCGGCGCGAACAAATTGGCGAGGGAAAGTCGAGCGGCGTCAAGGATCATGTCTTCGGCGTCTCCGTTTGCGCGCAAAGATGTAGGAAAGGCGGACGCCACCGGCAAGAGAGAATAAAATTGCATGCTGTACTAGAAAACTTGTCGAAAAATAAATGCTAATATAATATTGTGAAATATCAGAATATGCATGGGCCTGAGAAGCAGCTTCCGTAATAGTTGCAAAGACAACGGGTCGCAACAGCGCGTCCGCGGAGCGCCTCTGAGGGAAGACGGGGGAGGCTGATGTGGAAGATTTTGTACACAAACTCAGGCAATACGCAAAAACCGGTACGCCGGCTGAGCGTCGTATCGCGAAATATTTCACCGAGCACCTGAACGACCTGCCGTTTGAGACAGCCGCGTCCGTCGCCGACAGGCTGGATCTTTCGCCGATGACCGTCGGACGCTTCCTGCGCGCGCTCGGTTATCAGGGGTTGGACAGCGTCAAGGTGGAGATCCGCGAGACGGTGACGACGTCGCCGGCGCAATTGCAGAGTGCCATGACCGAGCTGCATGAGGACGCCGCCGAGGGCAAACCGCTCGCCGTGCTGGTCGCCGAACAGATCCAGGCGCTCCATCACATCTATCATCTGACGGCGCAGCCGAACTGGGCCGAAGCCGTCGGCCTGATCAGCACGGCCCGGGAAGTATCGATCGCTACCCATGCCCGGCTTTCAAGCCTGGCCAATCATTTCTGTCAGCGGTTGACGCAGGCCCGCGACGGCGTGCGTACGCTCGACAGCGCCGACAATCGTTTCGCCGAACTCTTCGCCAGGCTGGCGGTCGACGATGCGCTGCTCGTCATCATCGACTGTCGCCGCTTCGCCAAGGCACGTCTGCTTGCCCGGACAGCGCGGCGCTACGGCTATAAGGTCGTTCTCATTTCGCCGCAGCAAGCGGACTGGATGGCCGACCAGTCGAATGTGATGCTGCCCCTGCCGGCCGCCCGCGCTCCCGATCTCGACAATCTTCCGCCGCTGATCGCACTGCTCGACTGCCTGTCGGAATCCGTCATTCTCGAAGTCGGAGAGGAAGCCGCGCTCCGCCGTCGCCGCATGATGGAATTTGCGACCGTCCTCGGAGAGGCGGCGAACCACTGAGCAAATCCAGCAAAGTGCGCGGCGGATCTTCCCGGGGAATGCCTAAAACGAAGGGATAGAGCATTTCCGTGGCTCCAGGAAAAACGGAATGCTCTGATCCTCATTGCATCGCTTCCAGTTCGGCCCGATGCCGGTACATGGCAAGCAGACGGCGATAGTCACGGTCGTAGAGCGCCTGTTTCGCCTTGTCGGGAAGCCGTTCGTCGCCGCCCGGATACATCGCCTCGCCGGCCGCTGCCAGATCCTTGTGCAGGCCGCAGGCGACGGATGCTGCGATCGCCGTGCCGAGCAGCACCGCTTCGTTCATCTTCGGCACCACCACCTTGCAGCCGGTAGCATCGCAATAAAGCTCCATCAGCACCGGGTTCTTCACATGCCCGCCGGCGATATGCAGCGTATCGGGCACGTAACCGTATTCCTTCATCGTCTCCAGGATGTGGCGGATGCCGAGCGCGATCGCCACTGCCGTGCGCCAGTAAAGTGCGCAGAGGCCGTCGAAGGAAGCATCGAGCGTCAGCCCGCTGACGACGCCGACAGCATGCGGATCGGCGAGCGGCGAGCGATTGCCGTGAAAATCCGGCAGCACGAAAATGCGCGCGCCGAAGTCGTCGCCTTCCTCTGCCCGCAATTCGGCGATGCGCGCCACGATCTTCTGATGCAGCGCCGCCGTCGGCTCGCCGCCGGCCGCATGCATGCGCACGATGTGGTCAAGCAGCGCGCCGGTCGCAGATTGCCCGGCCTCCACTAGCCAGCATTGCGGGAAGACCGCCTCGTAATAAGGCCCCCACATGCCGTGGCTCGCCTTGCGCTCTTGTGAAAAAGCGACGATGCAGCTCGACGTGCCGGCGATCAGCGCCAGCTGGTGCTCGCGTTTCACAGGATCGGCGGCGTAACCGCCGAGCGAGCCGAGTGCGCCGGCATAAGCATCGATCATCCCGGCCGAAACATGGCAGTCCGTGGTCAGCCCAAGCGCCTCGGCCGCTTCCTGCGTCAGCCGGCCGACGCTCTCTCCGACAGGCGCGGTCTCTTCCGGCAGGTTCCCGCGCGCCTGAAGGTCCTCGAGGCCGATCCGCTCCAGGAAATCCTGCTGCCAGCCCTTTTCGAGATGGGCGAGATAGTTCCACTTTGCCGTCAATGTGCAGCGCGAACGGGCAAGCGAGCCGGTCGATTTCCAGGTCATGAAATCGGCGAGGTCGAAGAAATAGCCGGCCTTTTCCCATGTGGCGGGCAGCTTCTTCTTCAGCCACATCAGCTTCGGCATCTCCATCTCCGGCGACATCACGTGGCCGGAATGTTCGAGCACCCTGTGCTCCGTCGCCGTGCAGAAATCGGCTTCCTTCAGCGCCCGGTGGTCGAGCCAGACGATCGTGTCGAAACGCCTCTCGCCGCCCGTGGAAACGCTGATCTGCCGGCCTTCGATATCGCGAACGACGAGCGAACAGGTGGCGTCGAAACCGATCGCGCCGACAGAGGCGGCGGCGATGCCCGACTGCTCCATCGCCCTGCGCACCGTTATGCAGACGGCCGACCAAATATCTTCGGAATCATGTTCGGCATGGTTCTCGCGCGGCCGGTTCATGACGATCGGCTGCTCGGCCTTGGCGAGCAGCCGGCCGCGTGCATTAAAGACGCCGGCGCGCGCGCTGCCCGTGCCGATATCCACCGCAACCACATGATCACCCATCAAGACTTGGTCCCGTGCAGCTTGTGTTTGCGGACAAGGTGTATCAAATCCGGCATGGCGTCAAACACCACTTCCGGCGAAAGCCGGTCGAGTTCGGCCCGGTATCCGGCGAAGTTGGCGTGCGATCCGCCGGTGAAGGCAAAGACTGTCATGCCCGCCGCCTTGGCCGCCGCGACGCCGGCCGGACTGTCCTCGACGACGACGCAGGATGCGGGCTCCACATGCATTTCGCGCGCCGCATGCAGAAAGAGATCGGGCGCCGGTTTGCCGCGCTTGACCATCGTCGCGCTGAAGATGTCGGGCAACCTGTCGAGAAGTCCGGTGACGGAAAGCGACAGCCGGATCCGCTCCATCTGGCTTGATGAGGCGACGCAGCAGGGAATGCCAAGCCCGTCGATCGTCGCGGCAACCCCCTCGATCGGCTTCAATTCGGTGCGGAAGCGGGCGTAGAGATCAGTGCGGATGCGCTCGAGGAATTCCTCGCCGGCATGGACGTTGAATTCGACTTCGAGCGTATCGATGACGGTCGAAAGGCTGCGGCCGAGAAAGCGCTCATAAGCCTGATCCTCGGTGATCGAGACGCCGAAATCATTCATCGCGCCGACGAGCACACTGATCGAGATCGGTTCGCTGTCGACGAGCACGCCGTCGCAATCGAAGATGACCAGCCCTGGTTCAGTATCAGCCATGAAAGACCCAACCTGAGTTCAATTCGGACGTGCAACGCCCCGCTTCGTCCGCAAGGCCGGATGGATGGCGGCAGCGCGCGCCGCCATCCGGATTTCCTATACTGCCAGCTTACCGTCGAGATAGAGCTGCAGGGTCTCCCGCGTGCCTTTTTCCCACAGGCTTTTGAGAGCATGCGCGAAACGCTTGCGGAAAAGTTCGGATTTCGCCACGTCGCCGAAAATATCGTCGAAGGCGAGAAAGGCCGACGGATCGTCTTTTGCTTTCAGGGCCGCCGCATGCAGGCGGTCGGCACTCGCATCGTTGAAGACGATATCCTTGCCGCTATCGGTCTTGCCGGCGAAATAACGGCACCAAAGCGCCGAAACCAATGCCAGGCCGACGACGTCCCTGCCCTGGCGGAGATTGTCGAGCGTCGAGGGCAGGATGAATTTCGGCTGGCGGTTCGAGCCGTCCTGCGCAAGCCGCGGAATGGTATCGGCGATCTTCGGATTGAGCAGGCGATGTTCGATCAGGCCGAAATAATCGGTCAGCGACGTGTTCGGCACCGGCGGCACGATCGGAATGATCTCGTCTTTCTCGAGCTTGGCGAGGAAGGCGCGGATCAGCGGGTCTTCCATGGAATCATGAACGAAGTGAATGTCCATCAGCGCCGCAGGATAGGCGATTGCGGCATGCCCGCCGTTCAGGATGCGGATCTTCATATGCTCGTAGGGCGTGACATCAGGAACAAAGGTCACGCCAACCTTTTCCAGCGCCGGGCGGCCCGCCGTGAACTTGTCTTCAAGCACCCATTGCTTGAATTCCTCGCAATAGACCGGCCAGTTGTCCTCGATCTGGAAATGCTCGTTGAGGAAATCGATCTCCCGCTGACCGGTCGCCGGCGTGATACGGTCGACCATCGCATTCGGGAAGGCGACATTCGCCCGGATCCATTCGGCAAGGGCAGGATCGGAAAGGGCCGCCGTGCCAACCACGGCATTGGCGGTGACGACGCCGTTATGGGGAATGTTGTCGCAGGACATCACTGTGAAGGGTCCGATGCCCCTATCCTTGCGCGCCTTCAGCCCGGCGACAACAAGGCCGAAGACTGTCTTCGGCGCGGAGGGGTTTTGTCCATCGGCAGCAATTGCCGGATGAGCCGGATTGAATGTGCCTGATGCATCGATGAAATAACCGCCCTCGGTGATGGTCATCGAAACGATGCGGATCTCGGGATCGGCAAGCCTGGCGATGATCGCGGCGGAATCGCCGACCGGAAGGATGTCGATCATCGGCGCGGTGACTCGCGCCGCGGTTCTGTTGTTGTCCTGTTCGACCACCGTCGTCAGAAAATCCTGGGCCGCGAGCTTTTCGCGCATGGCTGCATCCGACGGCAGCACGCCGGCGCCGACAATCGCCCAGTCGTGGTCGGTGCCCTGATTGAAGAGATCATCGAGGTAGATCGCCTGGTGGGCGCGGTGGAAGTTGCCGACGCCGAAGTGCACGATGCCGGCTTTCAGCGACGCCCTGTCATATCCGGGGACGGCGGCAGTGCGCGCCGCGTCGGAAAGCGTTGCCAGCGATAGTTTGCACGTCATGATTCAGTCCTCTTGAAGGTCTTGCCGAGACGGCCGGACGCCATCGTCCGGCTCGCATGCCTGCCCCCCGGCGGCGCGCCTCAGATGGAGAGGCCGCCCTCGTTGAATTTGTGGATGCGCGAACGGTCCGGCGTCAGGTAGACCGTATCGCCGGCCTTTGCGGCGAAATCGCCGCTGCCGCGGGCCGTCACCATGCCGATGTCTTCGGCATCGATATGCAGGAAGGTGTCGGAACCGAGATGTTCGGCGACCACGACCCTGCCCTTCCAGTCGCCGCTCTCCATCGACAGCAGCACATGCTCGGGGCGGATGCCTATGGTATGCGCGCCAAGCTGGGCCGCGTTCTGCCCCTTGATGAAATTCATCTTCGGCGAGCCGATGAAGCCGGCGACGAAAAGGTTGCGCGGGCGGCTGTAGAGCTCAAGCGGCGAACCGACCTGCTCGATATTGCCCCTGTTCAACACGACGATCTTGTCGGCCATGGTCATGGCCTCGACCTGATCATGCGTGACGTAGACCATCGTCGTCTTCAGCTGCTGATGCAGTTCGCTGATTTCGAGGCGCATGTTGACGCGCAACGCCGCATCGAGGTTCGACAGCGGCTCGTCGAACAGGAAGGCCGAAGGCTGTCGCACGATAGCGCGGCCGATCGCGACACGCTGGCGCTGACCGCCGGAAAGCTGGCGCGGCTTGCGCTCCAGATAGTCGGTAAGGTTGAGCACCCGGGCGGCATCCGTCACCTTGCGATCGATCTCCGCTTTGTCCACGCCCGCCATCTTCAGCGGGAAGGCGATGTTGTTGCGCACGCTCATATGCGGATAAAGCGCGTAGGACTGGAATACCATGGCAAGGCCTCGCTCCGAGGGCGCCTTTTCGGTGGCGTCCCTGCCGTCGATGACGATCTTGCCGCCGGAAACGTCCTCGAGACCGGCGATCAGCCTCAGCAGCGTGGACTTGCCGCAGCCCGACGGGCCGACGAAGACGACGAACTCGCCGTCCCTGATGTCGAGATCGATCGAAGGGATGACCTTGGCTTCGCCGAAGACCTTGGAAACCTTCTGAAGGGTAATGCTGCCCATGTTTCTCTCCCTTTTATCTTACTTCACCGCGCCGAAGGTCAGGCCGCGTACGAGTTGTTTCTGGCTGAACCAGCCGAGGATCAGGATCGGTGCGATCGCCATGGTCGAGGCCGCCGAGAGCTTGGCATAGAACAAGCCCTCGGGGCTCGAATAGGAGGCGATGAAGGCCGTCAACGGCGCCGCCTTCGAGGCGGTGAGGTTGAGCGTCCAGAAGGCCTCGTTCCAGGCAAGAATGATGTTCAGAAGCAACGTCGAAGCGATGCCGGGCACCGCCATCGGCGTCAGCACGTAGACGATTTCCTTCATCAGCGACGCCCCGTCCATGCGGGCCGCTTCGAGGATCTCGCCGGGAATTTCCTTGAAGTAGGTGTAGAGCATCCAGACGATGATCGGCAGGTTGATCAGCGTGAGCACGATCACCAGCCCGATGCGCGTGTCGAGCAGACCCGAATTGCGGAACAGCAGATAGATCGGGATCAGTGCGCCCACAGGCGGCATCATCTTGGTCGACAGCATCCACATCAGCACGTCCTTGGTCCGCTTGGTGGGCGCGAACGCCATCGCCCAGGCGGCCGGAATCGCGATGATCAGGCCGATCAGCGTCGAGCCGAAGGAAATGATCACCGAGTTCATGAAGTGGCTGAGGTAGTTCGACCTGCTCTGCACCTCCGCATAGTTCTCCGTCGTCCAATTGAAGAACAGGAACTGCGGCGGCGAGGCGATGGCGTCCGCTTCCGACTTGAAGCTGGTCAGGAACGTCCAGAGGATCGGGAAGAAGATCAGGATGCCGAGCGCCCAGGCGATCGCGGTCATGATGACCTTGCGTTGGGTGGTGACCTTTCTAGCCATCTCAAGCCTCCAGATTCTTGCCGACGAGGCGGACGAGGAAGATCGCAACGATATTGGCAAGCACGACCGCGACGATACCGCCCGCCGAGGCTCCGCCGATATCGAACTGCAAGAGCGCCTGGGCATAGACGAGATAGGTAAGATTGGTGCTGTCGGTGCCCGGTCCGCCATTGGTGGTGACGAGGATCTCGGCAAAGACCGATAGCAGGAAAATCGTCTGGATCAGGATCACCACGGTGATGGCGCGCGCCATGTGCGGCAGGATGATGTAAATGAATTTCGAGATCGCTCCTGCGCCGTCCATCTCGGCTGCCTCCTTCTGCTCCTCGTCGAGCGATTGCAGCGCGGTCAAAAGGATGAGGGTGGCAAAGGGCAGCCACTGCCAGGCGACGATAAGAATGACGGAGAACAGCGGCGCATTCGCCAGCCAGTCGATCGGCTGCAGGCCGAACGCCTTCGCAAGATGCGCGAAGAGGCCGTTGACCGGGTTCATGAACATGTTCTTCCAGACGAGTGCGGCGACCGTCGGCATGACGAAGAACGGCGCGATCACCAGGATGCGCACGATCCCCTGCCCGTACATCGGCTGGTCGAGCAAGAGCGCGAAGGCGATGCCGCCGACGACGGTGATGACAAGCACGCCGGCGACCAGCACCAGCGTATTGATCAACGCCGCGATGAAGGCCGGATCGGAAAGGAAATATTCGTAGTTCAGAAAACCGACGAAGCTTTCCATGCCGGGGCTGAGCAAATTGTAATTCAGCAGCGAGAAATAGATCGTCATCGCGAGCGGGACGATCATCCATGCAAAGAGGAGCAGCACGGAGGGTGCGATCATCAGACGCGCTGCGGAGCGAGTGTGTAACGTTGCCATGGCAATCACCGATCTGGTCTGAAGCCGGGGGCCGGTCGCGGGACGGTTTATCTGAAAAAGAGGCCGCCGATGCAGTTCGGGCAGTCGGCGGCCCAGAGGGGCGGATTGTCAAGTATCCGCCTCTTGCTCAGGAGGTTTTTATTTAATGTAGCCGGCTTTGGTCATTTCGCGGGTTGCCAGCTGCTGTGCGCTCTTCAACGCTTGGTCGACCGAAATCTGGCCGGCAAGGGCTGCAGAGAACTGCTGGCCCACCGCCGTGCCGATGCCCTGGAATTCCGGGATCGCCACGAACTGGACGCCGACATAAGGGACCGGCTTGACGGTCGGCTTGGTCGGATCGGCCGAGTTGATCGAGTCGAGCGTCATCTTGGCGAAGGGAGCGGCCTTCTGGTAATCCGCATTCGCATAGAGCGAGGTGCGGGTGCCGGGAGGTGCGTTCAGCCAGCCTTCCTTCTCGGCGACGAGGTTGGTGTATTCCTTGCTCGTTGCCCAGGCGACGAACTTCTCAGCTGCCTCGACCTTCTGCGAACCCGCCGGAATGGCGAGGTTCCAGGCCCAGAGCCAGTTGCCGCGCTTGCCGAGGCCCTTGTCCGGGGCGAGCGCGAAGCCGACCTTGTCGGCCACCTGCGACTGCTTCGGGTCGGAGACGAAGGAGGCGGCAACCGTTGCGTCGATCCACATGCCGCACTTGCCGGTCTGGAAGAGCGCCAGGTTTTCGTTGAAGCCGTTCGACGAAGCGCCCGGAGGGCCGGCTTCCTTCATCAGGTTGACGTAGAAGTTCAGCGTGTCCTTCCACTCGGGCTGATCGAACTGCGGCTTCCACTTTTCATCGAACCAGCGCGCGCCGAAGGAGTTGGACATGGCCGTCAGGAAGGCCATGTTTTCGCCCCAGCCGGCCTTGCCGCGCAGGCAGATGCCGTAGATTTCCTTGTCCTTGTTGGTGACCTTCTTCGCAGCGTCTGCGATGAAGTCCCAGGTCGGCGCGTCGGGCATCTTCAGGCCGGCGGCGTCGAACAGGTCCTTACGGTACATGACCATGGAGCTTTCGCCGTAGAACGGCGCTGCATAAAGCTTGCCATCCTGGCTGATGCCGCTACGGATGGCCGGCAAGAGGTCATTCACGTCATAGGCGTCGCCGAGATTGTCGAGCGGCAAGAGCCACCCCTGCTTTGCCCAGATCGGAACTTCATAGGTGCCGATCGTCAGAACGTCGTACTGGCCGCCCTTGGTCGCGATGTCGGTCGTGACCTTCTGGCGCAGCACGTTTTCTTCGAGGGTTACCCATTCAAGGTCGATGCCGGGATTCTTCGCCTTGAAGTCATCCGTCAGCTTCTGCATCCGGATCATGTCGCCGTTGTTCACGGTCGCGATTGTCAGCGTCTCGGCCGAAGCCATGCCGGCAAACGCCAATGCTGAGCAGGCGCCCAACAGAAAAGTTCTCAATGTCATATCTTCCTCCCAGAAGACGAGATGTGAGCATTCGCTTTGCTCATGAGCAATTACTCACCAAATGACATAAAATGTCAATCGGCAATCGTTGCTGCGGCGCCGAAGGCTATACCTATATCATTGATTCAGAAGGAGAATTTTTTGCTCAGCTTCTGAGCAAAAACTCAGCGGTGTCTTCATCGGTGATCAGCGAATTGATTTGCCGGCCAACAACGGCCGCCCTGATTGCCTTGTATTTCCGCTTGCCCTTGGCCAGTCCGATCACCGTCGACGACTCGCGCGAGGGGATTGGCGCGGAGGCGACACGCTCGTTGATCGGGTTGTCGATCAGCTTGCCGTCGGCGTCGAAGATCCAGCCGCAGATCTCGCCGGCCGCCCCTCCGCGCATGAGCTCCATCATCTCGTCCTTCTCGAGGAAACCGTCGACGCAAAGCGGGCCGTCGATGCCGAGCTCGCCGATGCCGACGAAGGTGACGTCGGCCTGCGCACTGATATCGAGAGTGGAGCGCACGAGCTGCTGGCCGTGCAGCAGTTCCCGCTCCTCGGCCGACGTGACGAGCACCGGCAGCGGCATCGGATAATGCCGCGCCTTCACCGCATCAGCCATGCTGAAGATGACGTTGTAATAGGCGGCCGATCCGTCCGGCGCGATGTTGCCGGTGAGCGAAACGATGCGATGGTTGGGACATTCGATTGCCGGAAGCTGATCGACGGCAGCCTTCAGCGTGCGGCCGGTCCCGACCGCAAGCACGATCGGCTCCGGCCGCTTCAGCCAGCGCTCGATCTCGGCTGCCGCCGCCTCGGCAATGCCGACTGTCGTGGATGAGGAACCTGGATCGCTCGGCACGACTTCCACATATTTCAGCCCGAATTTCCGCCGCAGCTGATTGGCAAGCTCGAGGCACGCGGCGATCGGATGGTCGAGCCGCACCTTGATGAGGCGCTCGGCGACCGCGAGCGACACCAGCCGCTGTGCTGATTGTCGCGAGATGCCCATCGAGGCGGCGATCTCGTCCTGCGTGCGCCCGGCGACGTAGTAAAGCCAGCCGGCGCGTGCCGCATCGTCGAGCCGTCCAGGGGTCTCGGTTCTTTTTGCCATTGATGCCTACCGCGCAAAGTGAGCCGGCCTTGCCGGCACTGAACATGATTTCGAGTCTTTATTGCGCCAGATCAAAACAAAATTCCTGAAAATGTCGAGCCTGTTGAATAAGACCTGCCGAATAACCGGGCTCGCTCAGGCAAACCATTGCATGATGAGATAGATCCCCGCCTTTACGAGACCGTAAATCACGCCGCCGGCAACGACGAGTGAAACGGCGGTCAACAGGAAGCCGACGAGCGCGAAGAGCCCGTCGCGACCCAATATGCCGAAAGCGAAAACCGAGATCGTGATTGCCGGCAGGATATTGCCGAGCGGAACCGGCAGCACCAGCACGATCGACAGGAGCAGGCATGAAAGACCGGCAAGATATTCCACGGGCGGTTCGGCGAAGATCGCAAGCCTCGGCTGCAGCATGCGCTCCGCCCAGGCGAGCCAGCGATGGATGCGCCCGACGATGGACTCGAAGTCCTCCCGCCGCATTGAACGCGCGGCAATCGCCTTCGGCAGCCAGGGTTTCAACCCAAAGGTCAGCTGCACCGCCAGGAAGACCAGCGGCGCGCCGAGCACGGCGGAAGTGCCGGGCGGAGTGGGAAAGGCGTTCGGCAGCGCGAAGATCAGCATCAGCGCGCTGATCGCCCTGTCGCCCATCGTCTGGAACAGGTCGCCGATCGAAATCCGCTCCCGGCTCTGGTCGGCGGCCAGCTGCCGCAGGACGGATGAGAGGCGACGGCCTTTGGGACGTGATGGACGAGGTCTTCTGCGTCTTTGGGAATCGGTGTTTTCGAAGGTCATGATACCAATGATGATGAAACTGCAGGCTTTGAACTTGGCGACGCAATATGCCAATTGAATGACTTGTGGGACGGGAATAGCTGCCGGTCGCGATTTAGTCTCCACCATTCGTGGTTTGTACAGCAGCACATAGCAGGCGACGGATTGAAGGCTTGAAATTCCCGGCCAACAGTGCGAGCAGACGCTGAAGACCAGGGAAACGGCAGATAGGCAATGATCATTTCATTCGACATTGGCGGCTCCGCCATCAAGGGCGGCATCGCCCGCTCCGAGACAGACATCGTTCCCCTCGGCCGCCACCCAACGCCGAAGGATGATTTCCGCGCTTTCGTCGAGGTCTTGCGCGCCATCATCGCCGAAACCGGCGAAGAGCCGAGCCGTGTCGCCCTTTCCATCGCCGGCGTCGTTGATCCCGATACGCAGCGGCTGACCTGTGCCAACATTCCCTGCATCCACGGCTGCACGCTCGCGGCCGACCTGGAAGCCGAACTCGGCCTGCCGGTGCTGATCGCCAACGATGCCGATTGTTTCGCCATGGCCGAAGCCGGCCTCGGCGCCGGCCGCGGCCACCGCATTGTCTTCGGCGCCATCCTCGGCACGGGCGTCGGCGGCGGACTGGTCGCCGACGGGCGCCTCGTCAACGAGGCCGGCGGCTTTGCCGGCGAATGGGGCCATGGCCCGATCATTGCATCGGCGGCGGGCAATCCGCCCGTCGCTATCCCCGCCTATGCCTGCGGCTGCGGCCAGAAGGGCTGCGTCGACACCGTCGGCGGCGCGCGCGGCCTGGAGCGCCTGCACAAGACGCTGCATGATCTCGACCTTTCCAGCGAAGAGATCATCGGTCAGTGGCAGCATGGCGAGGAGAAGGCGACGCGTACCATCGACGTCTATGTCGATCTCGTCGCCTCGCCCCTGGCGCTGACGATCAACATCACCGGCGCGACTATCGTTCCGGTTGGCGGCGGGCTTTCCAATGTCCAGCCGCTGCTTGCCGAACTCGACCATGCGGTTCGCGCCCGCATCCTGCGCAAGTTCGACCGCCCGCTGGTGGTATCAAGTGAATGCCGCATCGAACCCGGCCTGATCGGCGCAGCTCTGCTGGGGCTGAAAGCCGAAGCGGCTGCGCTTTAGAGCACCGGCCACATCCGCACGATCGCCGCGAACCGGTTCCAGTCTTTGCGTTCCAAGGGTGTCCATGCGGCTTCGGCGACGGCCGCAAGACGCGGGAAGACCAGCCGGTTGAAATAGGCGTGCGAGATGAAATTCTCAGTCCAGATGCAGGCCTGGATGCCGCGCATCTTCTCCTGCAGCGCCTCCGGCAACTCCCCCTCTGCCTCGTAGGCGTAGGTGTGTTCCGGCGTGGCGTAGCCCGCCCAGGCCGCGCCGGGCTCTGCCCAGGCTTCGGCCTGCGCCATGTCGAGATAGTAGGCCTGCCCCGGCGTCATCACCACGTCGTAGCCTTGCTCAGCCAGCTCGATGCCGACGGCGGGCTTTTCCCAGGCCATCAGCAGCGTGCCGTCCCGATCGACGCCGCCGCCGTGCGAGACCTCGTTCCAGCCGGCAAGCTTCCTGCCGCGTTCCGATAGCATGGCCTTGATGCGTTTCAGGAAATAGGATTGCAACTCGGCGGTCCCGGCAAGTTTCTCTCGCTCCATCAGCGCCTTGCAGAGCGGCGAGGAAAGCCAGGAGCCCTGCGCCACTTCATCGCCGCCGATATGGAGATATTCGCTGGGAAACAGCGTCACCATCTCGTCGAACACCTTGCCGAGGAATTCATAGGTGAATTCCACCGCCGGGTTGAGGGCATTGTTGGGATAACCCTGCACCGAGCGGTAGCTGTCCGGCGCCTCCTGCCCGTCGACGAGCTCCGGTAGGGAGAGCAGCGTCGCGGTGCTGTGGCCGGGAATATCGATCTCCGGCACCACCTCGACATGCAGGGAGGCGGCATGCGCAACGATCCGCCTGACGTCGTCCTGCGTGTAATGGCCGGAGCGCGGCTCCGCCCCATCGCCCAGCTGCGGCACGAGCACTTCGTCCGGCCCGCGCCGCGTGCCGATCTCCGTCAGGGCGGGATAGGCCTTGATCTCCAGCCGCCAGGCTTCGTCGTCGGTTAGATGCCAGTGGAAGATGTTGAGCTTGTTCCAGGCGAGAATATCGATCAGCCGCATGACGTCGGCGGCCGGATAGAATTGCCTGGACACATCGAGATGGCAGCCGCGCCAGCCATATCGCGGCTGGTCGGCGATCGCGCCGAAATTGGGGAATTTGAAAATCTCCGGTTCCGCGCGGGCGCCATGCAGCAGCTGCGCCAGGCTGATCAGTCCGTATTGCCGTCCGACCGCATCCGCACTCGAAAGTACGACCTCATGGGCGGTAAAACGCAACTCGTAGGCAAATGCGGCGATCGACGATTCGGTAACGAAACGAATGGCCCGCCCGCCCTTTACGGTGCTGAGCGAAAACGGCACGTTGTTGGCGGGATAGAGCCGCTGATAGAGCTCCAGAATCAGGCAGAGCGCCTTGATCGCGTCGGGCCGTGTCTTCGCCGCCGGATAGAGAACGACGGGCAGGTTCCCAGCTTTCAATCCAAGCGACAGCGGCCAGGGCAGCAGTGAATAAGGTTCCTCGACGCGGCCCGGCGGCAGAAGCGGCGGCGCCGCACCGCCCTCTCGGCCTTCAAGCATGAGATCGCCGAAAGCGACGGGAACATGGCGCCCGTCGCCAAGTGTCAGATAGGCCGATTTGATGCCTGCAGTCACATGTTTGGGCTCTCTGGTCAGCCCCTCGACCGTAAACCGCCAGTGGCCGCCGGGCGGCACGCTCAGCCCTTCGTGCGGCAGGAATTCATGGAAATGCGCGAGCTGCCGCTTCAGGCTGCCGCCATTGCAGACATGTTTGTCGGCGACTCGCGTCTCGGAGGTATAGGCAAGCGAGAAGCCGGACAGTGGCTCGGTCGAAAGATTGAAGAGCGTGAAGGTCAAGCGCCCGAAACTGCCTTCGACAGGGTGCCAGCTTGTTTCCAGACGATATTCGGCCATGGTCGCGCCCTCCCCGTTAATGAACGGCCAGGATCGCGGCTTGTCTCCCGGCATGCTTTCGCAGCTTAGCTTTTTCGAAGTGGCAATGGAATCAGCAGCGACACGCTTTGACGGGAAGGGCCTACAGGGAAAACGGCGCGGCTTTCGCCGCGCCGCTCTCACTCGGCTGCCAACGCCGGCGGATGTCTGTCATCCGCCTCTTCCTGGATGGCGTCGGCATCCACGCCTGGCTCGTCCTTTGCCTTCGGCTCCCGGCCGAAGAAAAGGGCGTAACCGGCGGGCAGAACCAGAATGGTGAGCACAGTCGCAACCAGAATGCCGCCCATCATCGCGTAGGCGAGCGGACCCCAGAAGACGCCGCGCGAGATCGGGATCAGCGCCAGCACGGCGGTCAGCGCCGTCAGCATGATCGGCCGGAAACGCCGCACAGCCGCGCCGACGATCGCCTCCTGCCGGTGCATGCCCGCCTTGATATCCTGGTCGATCTGATCGACCAGGATGATCGAGTTGCGCATGATGATGCCGAGCAGCGCGATGACACCGAGGATCGCGACGAAGCCGAAGGGCGCGCCGCTGATCAGCAATGCGGCCGCCGCACCGATGATACCAAGCGGCCCCGTGGCGAGCACCAGCATTGCCTTGCCGAAGTGCTGCAACTGCACCATCAGCAACACGACGATAACCGCGAGCATGATCGGGGCCTTGGCGGCGATCGACATCTGGCTTTCCGCCGCATCCTCGGCGCCGCCCTGGATCTCGACCTTGTAGCCGGCAGGCAGGCTGTCGCGCAGGTCCTTCATATCGGCGTACATCTTCATGACCACGTCGTTCGGCTGCACGCCGTCCGGCAGTGTCGCGCGCACGGTGATCGTCGGCAGCCTGTTACGCCGCCATTCGATCCCCTGCTCCATGACCGGCACGACCTTGGCAACCTGCGAGACCGGAACGAAGCCGCCGAAATCCGTCGGCACATAGACGGAGTTGACCGCCGACAGCAGCGAGCGGCTGGCATCCGGCTCGCGGGCGACGATCGAAACCGTCTCCTCGCCGTCACGGAAATCGTCGAGCGGCGCGCCGGACATGGCGGTCTGCAGCATCTGGCGCACGCGCTGCGAGGTGACGCCAAGCGCCCGGGCGCGGTCCTGGTCGATCACCAGCTTCATTGCCGGCACCTGTTCCAGCCAGTCATCGTGGATCGCGCCGAGCATCGGATTGGCCTCGAAGCGAGCCTTCACCTGATCCGCGATTTCACGTACTTCCTGGCGGTCAGGCCCCATGACGCGCATCTGCACCGGCCAGCCCGTCGGCGGGCCGAGGAAGAGGCGGTCGACCTTACCGCGGATTGTAGGGAAATCTTCCGCAAGAATCGTGCGCAGCTTGACGATCAGGCGTTCACGCGCCGGTTCGTCCTTGGCCATGACGAGAAGCTGGGCAAAGTTCGGATTGCGCAACTGCTGGTCGAGCGGCAGGAAGAAGCGCGGCGCGCCCTCGCCAATATAGGTGGCGATGAACTTCTTGTCGGGATCGTCCATCATCTTGGCTTCGAGCGCCTTTGCCTGGACTTCGACTTCCTTGATGCTGGTGCCCTCGGGCAGCCAGAGATCGACGAGAATTTCCGGCCGCGAGGACTGCGGGAAGAAATTCTGCGGGATGAACTGGAAGGCCCAGAGGCTGGTGACGAAGGTGCCGAGCGTCAGCAGCAACACGATGACCCGGTGGCGAACCGCCCAGCCGACCGTGCCGCGCAGCCGGCGATAAAAGCCCGTGTCGAAGGCATCGTGATGCTCCCCGGCGTGGTGACGCTGCTTGAGGATCATATAACCGAGCCACGGCGTGAAATAGACCGCGACGAACCACGAAGTCACAAGCGCGATGCCGACGACGTAGAACAGCGACCGGACGTATTCGCCGGCTGTCGATGCCGCAAAGCCGACGGGAATGAAGCCGGCCGTGGTGATCAGCGTGCCGGTCAGCATCGGGAAAGCGGTCGAGGAATAGGCGAAGCTCGCCGCATCGATCTTGACGAGCCCCTCCTCCAGCTTTCGCTCCATCATCTCGACGACGATCATCGCATCGTCGACGAGCAGGCCGAGGGCGATGATCAGCGCGCCGAGCGAAATACGCTGCAGGTCGATGCCGAGTTCGTACATGAGCGCGAAGGTGGCGGCGAGCACCAGCGGAATGGCGATGGCGATGACGAGGCCCGAGCGCCAGCCGATCGACACAAACGAAACAACAAGCACGATGATCAGGGCTTCGCCGAGCGCGTGCATGAATTCGCTGACTGCATCCGTCACGACATCGGGCTGGTTGGCGATCTGGTCGACGCCGACGCCATAAGGCAACGCCTCCTCGAAGCGCTGATAGGTCGCCTCCACGCCCCTGCCGACATCGATCACGTTGAAGCCCTTGGCCATCACGACGCCGACCTGGACGCTTTCGTGTCCGTTGAAACGGTACTTGCGCTGATAGGGATCTTCGAGCCCGGAACTCACGGTGGCGATATCGCCAAGACGGGTCACCTGGCCGCCGGCGCGAAGGCGCAGTTCGCGGATATCAGCGGCCTTCTTCACATCGCCTTCGACGGAGATGCGCACCGAGCGCAGACCGGTATCGACCGAGCCTGCCGGATCGACATTGTTCTGGCCCTTGATGGCGTTCTGCAGGTCGAGGATCGTCAGGCCGCGCTCGGCGAGCGCCTTGGAGGAGACGTCGATATAGATCTTCTCAGGCTGGTCGCCGATGATTACGGCCTTCTCGACACCAGGCGTCGTCAGCAGCATGTCGCGCGCCTGGATCGCGAATTTCTTCAGCTCGGGATAGGAATAGCCATCGCCGCTGATCGAATGCAGCGTGATGAAGGTATCGCCGAACTCGTCGTTGAAATAGGGACCGAGCAGGCCCTGCGGCAGCTCATTGGAGATGTCGCCGACCTTCTTGCGCACCTGATAGAAGGCGTCCGCCACCTGTTGCGAGTTCGTGTCGCCCTTGACTTGCAGCGTGATGATCGCGCTGCCCGCCCGCGTATAGGACTTGACCCAGTCGATATGCGGCGTTTCCTGCAGCTTGCGTTCGATCTTGTTGACGACCTGATCTTCCATTTCCTGGATGGAAGCGCCCGGCCAGATCGCCTGAACAACCATGACGCGGAAGGTGAATTCGGGGTCTTCGCGCTGGCCCATGCGCATCAGGCCGAGCACGCCGGTGATGATGATCAGCCCGAAGAGGAAGCGGGCGATGCTCGGATGCCCGATCGCCCAGCGCGACAGATTGAAAGGCCGCTTTTCAGTGGTGGAGGCGTCCATGGTCCTGTTCCCTTCTATCGCGCGATCAGCGGACGGTCTGGTCCGTGTCGACAAGAGCCGACTGCTGGTTCGGCACCTTCACCTTCAGGTTCTCGCTCATGAACTGCGTGCCGGCCGAAACCACGAGGTCGCCGGTGTCGAGACCCTCGGTCACATGCACGCCGTCGCCGGTGAAATCGGCGACCTTGATGTCGCGGCCATGCACGGTCGCCGTGTCGCGATCGACGGTCCAGACCATCTGCTTGCCGTCCTTGTCGGCGAGCGCGCTGAGCGGGATCGAGACATAGCTGTTGCCGTTACTGACGTCGGCCTCGATCGTCGCGGTCATGCCGAGCAAGATGCGCGGATCGTTCGGCAGGCTGACCCGAACCGCAAAAGTGCGCGACTGCTGGTCGGCGCTGCCGGAAACCTCGCGCACCTTGCCGTCGAGCACCAGCTTATCGTCGGCCCAGAAGCTTGCCTTGACCGTTTTGCCGGGCTTGAATTCGGCAATATCGTTTTCCGGAACCGCGATCTGCACTTCCTTCTCGCCGTCGACAGCGACGGTGATGACGGCAGCGCCGGCGCCGACGACCTGGCCGGTATCGGCATTGATCGCGGTCACGATGCCGTTCTGACCGGCCTTGAGCTCGGTGTAGCTCACCTGGTTCTTCGCCTGGTCGAGTGCGGAGAGCGCGGCATCGCGCTGCGAGATCGCCTGGTCATGGCTGAGCGAGGCCTGCTCGACCTGCGACTTCGGCGCGACGCTCTTGTCGAAAAGCTGTTCGGCGCGTCTGTTGGCGAGATCGGCGGTTTCGACGCCCCTTTCCGCCGACGCGAGATTGGCGTCCGCCGTCTTGACCGCCAGCTGATAATCCGTGGCGTCGACCCGGGCGAGAACGTCACCCGGCGTCACCCGGTCGCCGATATCGACGAGACGCTCGGTGATCTTGCCGGCAACGCGAAAGCCGAGGTTCATCTCCGTGCGCGCCTTGACCGAACCGGAATAATCGAGCTTGCGCGTGTCGCCGGCCTTGGCGATCTCAACGACCTTCACGGGCCGTATGACTTGCTTGACCTCAGCCTTCTCTTCCGAGCAAGCGGAAAGGCCGATGCCTACGGCGCCGACGAGCACGAGACCGGCAACAGATGGCATGCGATGGCTGAGGGTCTTGAGCGAAAACATCTTCCGCACTCCTGGATCGTTTCGGGGGTCGCGACGGCGGCTGCCGTCCACTATTTTTTCAGGGCTCTGATCACATAGTCGATCAGTTCGTCGACGCTTGCGCGGTTGGTTTTGGCAAGACATTGCGCCACCATCTGCGGGTGGCAGAGATTGATCGTCGCCGCACCAAAGCAGCGCGAGGCAACGACCGGGTCCTGCTCGGCGAACTCGCCGGCGGCAATGCCTTCGGCGATGATTTCGGCAATCAGATCGTGGACGCGGTCGATATGTTTTTCGATGACGTGCCAGTCGCGCTCGATCGCGACGATGATCATCTCGTGCACCTTCATCTCGTCGAGCATCAGATCCAGCGTCAGCTGATGCTGGGTCTCGACATAGCGACGCAGCCGCTCGCTGGCGCTGATCGGCTGATGGCGGATGTCGTAGGCGATTTGATAAGCGGTGGCGAGCATGCGCCCGCAGAGCGCCTGGTGAATTTCCACCTTGGAAGCGAAGAAACGATAGATATTGGCTGGCGACATGCCGAGATCGCGGGCGATGTCGGCCACCGTCGTCTTGCTGTAGCCGTAGTGACGGAACAGCCGCTCGGCTGCATCGAGAATGCGCGTGACATTCTCCTGCCGCGTGATGTCGAGCGTATTTTCCGTGATGTCGTCCATGTTTCGATACCTCGAATTACGACTGACGATTTTTGAATTTCGTCAGTCGTAAAATATCAGGCATCATTTGTCAAGCTGCGGCAGCGCGACGCAGGCGCGCCTGATCAATGCGCCGGCGGCTGCAGGCGCATTGATCAGGCGAATTTTCCAGAAAAATCGTCGAGCAGCTTAAAAAGTGCCGCGACGCGGAAGCGCGCGGCACCCCTGCGCGAATAGAGGATCAGGCGAGCTTGACGTCGAGCGTGATCGGGACGGCTGCGAGCGCCTTGGAAATCGGGCAGCCGGCTTTAGCCTTGTTGGCGAGTTCGGTGAAGGTCGCCTCGTCGGCGCCGGGGATGCGGCCGGAGAGCGAGAGATGGATAGCGGTGATGGCAAAGCCGCCCTCGACGCTTTCGAGCGTCACCTTGGCGGAGGTTTCCATGTGCTCGGCGGTAAAACCGGCTTCGCCGAGGATCAGAGAGAGCGCCATGGTGAAGCAGCCGGCATGGGCGGCGCCGATCAGCTCTTCCGGATTGGTGCCGGGAACGCCTTCGAAGCGGCTCGCAAAACCATAGGGATAATCCTTCAGGGCGCCGCTCTGCGTCGAGATCAGGCCTTTACCGTCCTTGAGGCCACCGGTCCAATGAGCCGAAGCCGTACGATTGATCTGCATTCCGTCCTCCTGTTTTCGATTTGAGCTTTCGAGGGACGGCGGAATGCCGCCCCATCCGGAAGAGGACTTCGAGGTCCCCACCGGCAATATAACGCTCTATCGGGCGAAGACGACATCTTCATAACCTAAATACATCGTACCAGCAGATTGCTCTCGTCAGGGGCCGGGCCTGGGCATCGGGCGCGCCAAGGAGGGCCACCGCTGGCGCAACCCGATCTGGCGCCATGCCGACGGCAGCTTCGCCGAGTGGTGAGAGTGGGAAGGGTCGCTCAGGCGACCTTTTTCATTCGCCGTGTAGGATATCGAATATTTCATCCGTCATAATGGAAGCTCAAAAAGGAGGTTTCACATGGCCAGAGCAATCGCAGTCATCATCGCCCGCATCATCTTCAGCTTCGTCTTCTTCATGGCCGCCGGTTTCAAGTTCGCCGATATCGGCGCGACCGCGGCCTATATCGCCGCTGCCGGCTTCCCCATGGCGACATTTCTCAGCTGGGTCGCAGCCTTCTTCGAGATCGCCCTCGCACTCGCGTTCATATCAGGGGCCTTCTTCACCGAGGCGAGCCTCTTGGCAGGCATCTATGTGATCTTCCTCGCCTTCTCCTTCCACGGCCCATCCCATTGGCAGCAGAACCAAGCCGAGTTCGGCTTCTTCATCGATCACTTCACCTTCCTTGCCGGTCTGCTCTTTGCCGCCGTCCATGGGCCGGAAAAATGGGCGCTGCGGCACAGCCTTATCAAATAGTCGGTCGGCCCTGCTGCGATAGTGCAATTCCCGGGATCAGTTGTTCAGCCGCGCGCTGTCGAGCGTATAAAGCTCCCGCGCGCGCTGCACGCCACGCAACGCATAGCGCCCGACGCAAGCGAGCGATGGGCGCTGCTCCTCCGGTATCGCAGCCGCAAAATCGGAGGAGATCAACAGGTTGAGATCGACCGAACGGCACATCGAGGCAATGCGGCTGACCTCATTGACGGCAGGGCCGATAACCGTGAAATCAAGCCGGTCCTGGCTGCCGATATTGCCGTAGAACACGTCGCCGATATGCAGGCCGATATAGACATCGGTGGTTGGCCGGCCATCGGCCTCACGTGCGGCGTTCAATACGCGGAGCTTTTCCCGTAGAAGCGCTTCGGCCTTGAGCGCTGCGCGGCAAGTCTCCGCCGGCACCTCGCCCTTGAAGATGGCGAGCACGCCATCGCCGATCAGCTTCAGCACGTTGCCGCCCGCCTGATGGACCGCAGAGATCGCCACCTCGCTGTAATCGTTAAGCAGCGGGATGATTTCCTCCGGAGGCACGCGATCGGAAATCTTGGTGTAGTTCAAGAGATCGGAAAACCAGAGTGCCGCCGAAATCCGCTCCGATTTGCCTCGGCTGATCTTGCCTTCCATCACCTGGCGGGCCGCATCCTCTCCCAAATAGACTTCCGCGATGGTGCGGGCGATGCGTCCGAGCGCGATACACTTGATTGCCAGCCCCAGTACCGGCACCAGCTTGCGCAGGATGGCGAGGTGATGATCGGAGAAACCCTCGGGATGCTTCGTAGAGAAATGCGAAAAGAAGCAATCCATCTCGCCGATCGTGCCGGCTTCGGCGAAACGATGCATCATCGCCACGAAATCCGTGTGGCCGGCCGCAGCGATCGTATCGAGCAGGCTAAAATCGATCGGATCGCCGAACCCGATACGGCGACGCACTTCTTTCTCGTTGCCTGACCAGAGATAATAGAAGGCTGAACGCTGCCAGTTCGCAGCCGCCTCTCCCGCACTCGACGGACCATATTCGAATTCCGTCTCGACCATCTCCTCGCTGTCCCAGCGGAAGGCCCGGCCTTCATGCACGGGATGCAGCGTATCCATCAGCGCCAGACCGCGATCGAGCGGCAGCCCGGCATTCCGGCAGGCCGCGCAGAAACCGGTCATCAACTCGACTTCCGAAGCACCCTTCAGGCCCTGCTCCGTGACCCAGGCTGCGATAGTGCTAACGTCGCTGTAATCCATTTCGCTCACCTCATTCACGCCAGCTGTAGCTCGAATTCGCCATGGTAGGAAAGCCGATTGGCTCAATCGCCCGCGGGCATATTGTAGGGCGTAACGATTTCGACGGAAGAGAGCGAGTTCGAAACCGCTCGCCCTGATGCCGCAGTCCGGCTCATAATCGCCCGGAAGGCGGAACGCGCATCAGTTCTGAGATCGTGATGCAGCACGAAGCCGATCCGGCGCGCAGCAAGCAGGGCGCGATTGTCCGCATCCAGATCATGAGCGACGAAGACACGGACCGGACGCTTGGCCGCCTCGAAGACCGCCAGTACCGCCCGGTTGCCGCCGCCGATCGAATAGACGGCGTTGATGGCGGGATCGGCCGCGAGCGCAGCCGCTGCAAGCGTTCCCGTCGCGGCATCGGTGCCGTGCCCCTCGCTGATTTCGGTAATGCCGATGTCGGGATAATGAGCACGGATGATCCTGCGGAAGCCGATTTCGCGCTCCTCCTCGCCGCGGAACCGGCCGCTCGACAGCGTTACCAGCACCTTGCCGCCATGACCTCCGAGGAATTCGCCGATCAGATAGGCGGCGGTCTCCCCAGCCGCCCGGTTGTCTGCGCCGGCATAGGCGATGCGTGCCGAATTCGGCAGGTCTGTCACCAGCGTCACCACGGGAATGCCGGCCGCATCGGCCCGCGCAACCGCAGCCGCCACGTCGGCGACGTCAGGCGCCTTCAGCACGATGCCGTGCGTTCCGCGCAGCCGGATGCGGTCGAGAAGCTGCACCAGCTCAGCCGGCTTCATCACCTCGGCGAAATGGAACCGGCAGCGGAAGACGCCGGGAAGGAAGGCCGCCATCTCCGCCTCGAAGGCGGCGCGCACCGCGTCGCTGAACCGCTGCGGCGTCTCCATGACGATATCGATCGCCAATATGCGCCCGCTGCCCATCGCACCGGCCTGCTGCTTCTCCAGTTCTGCGATCGCTGCCTTCACGCGCATCTCGGTCTGCCGCCGCACGCCTGGCCTGCCATTCAGCACCCTGTCGACGGTCGCGGTGCTGAGCCCGGCCTGAAAGGCGATGTCCTTGACGAGAAAGAGATGTGCCATGGCCTCGGCTTGATGGTTTTTTGATGGATTTCTGATCTATATCACCTGGCATCGCGGCGTATAGTGCCTCCATCGGAAAGAGGGAGGAGCCCGCTATGAAAACCGACAACCGGCAGAAACTGCGCGCCGACCGCGTCTGGCTGAGCGAAGAGGCCTGCGATCTCGACGATTTCCGCAGCCTTGCGGAAAAGACGACCGAGCTTGCCGATTACCCCTTGGCGTCGGCGGTCGAAAAAGACGTGCTGATCTATGACAGCCGCAAGGTGATGGCCGCAGCCGCAACGCCGGAAGGCAGGCGAGCCGTGCTCGCCGAGATTTGCGAGGCCTTCGGCGAGGGCCCCGGTGTCGTCGTGTTCAAGCGCGCTTTCGAGGATACCAGCATCGTTGACCGCGCGAGCGCCATCTTCGATGCAATCATCGAGGAACAGCGCCGCACCTCGACCGGCGGCGGCGATCATTTTGCCAAGCCTGGCGCCAACGACCGCATCTGGAACTCGCTGGAGAAACACTGCCTCGCCGATCCGGCAAATTTCGCCGAATATTACGGCAACGCCATCGTGGCGCTGGCAAGCGAAGCCTGGCTCGGCCCGAGCTACCAGATGACGGCGCAGGTGAACCGCGTCAATCCGGGCGGGGCGGCGCAGTCGGCCCATCGCGATTACCATCTCGGCTTCCAATCTTCTGAGGTGATCGAGCAGTTTCCGGCGCATGTGCACCGGCTTTCGCCGGTCCTGACGCTGCAGGGCGCGGTCGCTCATTGCGACATGCCTCTCGAAAGCGGGCCGACGCTCTTCCTGCCGCACAGCCAGACCTATGTGCCAGGTTATCTCGCGCTGAGGCGGCAGGAGTTCAGGGATTATTTCGAGGCCAACCATATCCAGCTTCCGCTCGAAAAAGGCGACGTCGTCTTCTTCAATCCCGCGCTCTTCCATGCCGCCGGCACCAACCGCTCGGCCGACATCAAGCGTGTCGCCAACCTCCTGCAGGTCTCCTCCGCCTTCGGCCGGGCTATGGAAACCGTCAACCGCGAACGGATGAGCGCCAAGCTCTTTCCTGCATTGAAGGCGCTGCAGGACAGCCTCTCGCCCGATGAAATCGCCAACGCCGTCGCCGCCTGCGCCGAGGGATACTCCTTCCCGACCAATCTCGATCGCGACCCGCCGCTCGGCGGGCTAGCGCCGAAGACGCAGGCGCAGCTGATGCATGAGGCGTTGCGGAAGGGCTGGAGCGATGAAGCCTTTACAGCGGCGCTTGCAGAGCAGGCGCAGAAGAAGCTGAGCTAACTCTCATCGCGCGAACCTAAAAGCCTCCCGCATCCGCGGGAGGCCATTTGCACATCGTCACCAAGGAGGAACCACATGAGCACGGACCACGGCCGCCTTGACGGCAAGATCGCCATCGTCACAGGCGGCACGCAAGGGTTGGGAGCCACCATTGCCCGCCTCTTCGCCGAACGCGGTGCGGAGGGCATCGTCATCTGCGGCCGCAACGAGGCCAAGGGCAAGGCCAAGGCCGCGGAGATTTCGACGGCGACCGGTAGCAAGGTCATTTACGTCAAGGCCGATCTCGGCAAGGTCGAAGACGCGCAGAATGTCGTGCGCGCCTGCGACGCGGCCTTCGGCCGCGTCGACGCACTGGTCAATGCCGCCGCCATCACCGATCGCGGCACGATCCTCGACACAAGCCCGGAACTCTTCGACGCCATGTTCGCCGTCAATGTGCGTGCGCCGTTTTTCCTGATGCAGGAAGCGGTGAAGGTCATGCGCCGCGAAAAGATCGAGGGGACGATCGTCAATATCGGCTCGATGTCAGCCAAAGCAGGCCAGCCCTTCATCGCCGCCTATTGCGCCTCCAAGGGCGCATTAGAAACGCTGACGAAGAACACCGCCTACGCGCTGTTGCGCAACCGCATACGCGTCAATGGCCTCAATATCGGCTGGATGGCGTCCGAAGGCGAGGATCGCATCCAGCGCGAATATCACGATGCACCCGCCGACTGGCTGGAGAAGGCGGCGGCAAGCCAACCCTTCGGCCGCCTCGTCGATCCGCATGAGGTGGCGCGCGCCTGCGCCTACCTGTCATCGGCCGAATCCGGCCTGATGACCGGCTCGGTCATCTGCTTCGACCAGTCGATCTGGGGCGCCTATGACGGCTCGCCGCATCCGGTCGCCGCCCTCTGAGAAACCGGAGCCCGGTATTTCCATTGCCGGGCTCTGGCACCTCCCAGGATTTGCCGCTAGGAAAAGGCGGCAGCATTCAGGGAGGAAACTGGCGTGGCCGACAATCCGCTTTATGACATTCGCGATGAACGTTTCGGCGCTCTGGTCATCGGCAGCGCAGCGCTCGAGGAGCTTTATTCCGGCTGCCGCTGGACGGAAGGCCCGGTCTGGTTTTCCGACCTGAACTGCCTGCTCTGGAGCGATATCCCGAATGAACGCATCATGCGCTGGACGCCGGATGGGACGGTCTCGGTCTTCCGCTCGCCCTCCAATTACGTCAACGGCAATACCCGTGACCGGCAGGGCCGGCTGGTTTCCTGCGAACATGGCGGCCGCCGCGTCACCCGCACTGAGACGGACGGCACCATCACCGTTCTGGCCGATAGCTACAAAGGCAAGCGGCTGAACTCGCCGAACGACGTCGTCGTGCATTCGGACGGCGGGGTCTGGTTCACCGACCCGACCTACGGCATCCTGTCTGATTACGAGGGCCACAAGGCCGAGCCCGAGCAGCCGACGCGCAACGTCTACCGCATCGACCCCGCAAGCGGCGCGATCGACGCAGTGGTCGAGGATTTCATCCAGCCGAACGGCCTTGCCTTCTCGCCCGATGAGACGAAGCTCTACATTGCCGATTCCGGCTCGGCCAAACACGAAGTGCCCTGCCACATCCGCGTCTTCGACGTCATTGACGGCCGGAGGCTCACGAATAGCCGTTATTTCTGCAGCCTCGACGTCGGCCATCCCGACGGCTTCCGTTTCGATGTGCAAGGCAACCTCTGGACCAGCTCCAGCGACGGCGTGCATTGCTTTTCGCCTGAGGGAGAGTTGCTCGGCAAGATCAGGGTGCCGCAGACGGTGTCCAACCTCACCTTCGGCGGCCCCAAGAAGAACCGGCTCTTCATCACCGCGACGCGTTCGGTCTATTCGATTTATATCAAGACGAACGGCGCGCAGTATCCATAGATCAGGCCTTCACCACGTCCGGCCTGACATGCAGCGGCTCGGCACGATGCCAGTTCTCCAGGATGCGGCCGTTGGTGTGTTTCTGCTGTGCCCAGCGGATGCCGTTCGAGATCACCTTGTGTACGGTCTTGTCGTGATAGATCGGATAGGTCTCGTGGCCGGGGCTGAAGAAGAAGATGCGCCCGCGCCCGCGCTGGAAAGTGCAGCCGCTGCGGAAAACCTCGCCGCCGGAATACCAGGAAATGAACACCAGCTCGTCCGGCTGCGGAATATCGAAGGGCTCGCCGTACATTTCCGAGGCATTGACCTCGAAATAGGGCGGCAGGCCCTCGGCGATCGGATGTGAGGGATTGACCACCCAGACGCGCTCCAGATCGCCATCCGGGCTCTCGCGCCAGGAGAGGTTGGCATTGGTGCCCATCAGCCGGCGGAAGAGCTTTGAATGGTGGCCGGAATGCAGCACCAGCAGTCCCATGCCCTTCAGCACGCGCTGCTGCACACGGTCGATCAGCCCGTCGCTGACCTCCTCATGCGCCATATGTCCCCACCAGAGCAGCACGTCGGTATCATCGAGCACGCTGTCCGGCAGGCCTTCATCGGGATCGTCAAGCGTGCCGCGGCGGATTTCGAAATCCGGATGGGCGATACCGGCGGCGATCGCTCCGTCGATACGATTGGGATAGATCTCCTGGACTTCCCTGTGGAGCTGCTCGTGGCGTCCCTCGTTCCAGATGGTGACCTTGATTGTCATGGCATTCCTCGATGTTTGGGCGATGGTTCAGGTGTCAGGCGGCGACCGGACGGATCACCCGGCCGGCGGAATCGAACAAATGGCAGGCGACGGGATCGGCCGTCAGCGACACGCGGTCGCCCGGCCGCACGGCGATATCACCCTCGGCGCGCACGACGATCGGCTGCTCCTGCGAGCCGACGGTCATGTAGGTCTCGACGCCGAGGCGCTCGACGATGACGACCTCCGCGGTGAAATTGCCCTGCCCTTCCGGCGCGATCTTCAGATGCTCCGGCCGGATGCCGAGCTTGGCCTCGCCCTGCGGCACCGCGCCGCTGGCATCGGCAAGATCGAGCGAAAGCCCGATCGGGCTGGCAAGACGCAGTGTGCCCGCCGAGGCCCGCGTCGCGGTAACCGGGATGACGTTCATCTTCGGCGAGCCGATGAAGGTGGCGACGAATTCATTGTCCGGCTGATGGTAGAGCGACATCGGTGCGCCCTCCTGTGCCACAAAGCCCTTGTTCAAAACGACGATGCGGTCGGCCATCGTCATCGCCTCCACCTGGTCGTGGGTGACGTAGACGACGGTCGCCTTCAGTTCGCGGTGCAGACGCTGCAGCTCGGCGCGCATCTGTACGCGCAAAGCTGAATCGAGGTTCGACAACGGCTCGTCGAACAGGATCAGCGCCGGTTTCTTGATGATGGCGCGGCCGATCGCCACGCGCTGGCGCTGGCCGCCGGATAGGGCGGCCGGGCGGCGGTCGAGATAATCGGTGAGCTGCAGGATTTCGGCGACAGCTTCCACCTGCCGGCGGATCTCCGCCTCCGGCACCTTCTTCAGGCTAAGCGAGAAGCCGATATTTTCGGCGACGCTCATATGCGGGTAGAGCGCATAGGACTGGAACACCATGGCGATGCCACGCTTGTCGGGCGGCACGTCATTGATACGCTTGCCATTGAGGATGAGGTCGCCCTCATCGATGCCTTCGAGGCCGGCGATCATGCGCAGCAGCGTGGACTTGCCGCAGCCGGATGGCCCGACGAAGACGGCGAATTCGCCGTCTTCCACGGTAATGTCGACGCCCTTGATAACCTCGAGCGCGCCGTAGAATTTGCGAACGTTTCGGAGATTGATCATCCGTTTCTCTTTCTTGATCTCAGCCCTTCACGCCGCCCGAGAATGTCTGGACGAGGAAGCGCCGCGCAAAACCGAAGGCGACGACGGCAGGCAGCAGGTAGATGAAGGCGAGCGCTGTCAGCAGGCCGTAATCGATCTCGTTGATGCGCAGGAAGGCGCGGAAGAGACCGAGCGGCAGCGTCTGCAGCTCCGGCGACGACAGGAAGATTAGCGGCAGGAGGAAATCGCCCCAGGCCGACATGAAGGCGAACAGCCCTGCGGCGGCGAGCCCCGGCAGCGCCAGTGGGATCAGCACCCGGCGGATGCGCTGGATGAGCGTCGCCCCGTCCATCAGCGCCGCCTCCTCGTAGTCCCTCGGCAGCCCGTCGAAGAAGGTCTTCATGATCCAGAGCGCCAAGGGCAATTGCATCGTCGCCAGCACCAGGATCAGCCCGAGATAACCGTCGATGAAGCCGGTCCAGCGCATGATGTCGCGAGCATAGCTGCCGAAGATCGGCCGCAGCACCGCCGCTTCGGCATTGTTCAGCGTCAGCAGGAATTTATAGAGCGGCACCACGAGCGCCGTCGGCGGCAGCACGCGGATGAGCAGGATCGCGTAAAGGAAGGGCAGCTTCCACCAGGCCCGCGTGCGCGACAGCGCATAACCGCCGAGCCCCGCAAGCACCATGACGAGCAGCGTGGCGCCGCCGACCACGAAGAGCGAGTTGAACAGCCACTTCGCCCCGTCCTCCTTGGTGAAGACCCTGACATAGTTGGCGAAGGTCCATTGCTGCGGCCAATGGAGAAAAAGCTGCGCATTTCCGTCGAACGAGGCGAGCAGCACCCAGAAGAAAGGCACGGCGCAGAAGATCGAAATCAGCGACAGCGTCGCATAGGCGATGAGGTCGGAGCGCCCCTTGTTTGCGGTCTCGCCTGGGGAAACGACTGTCATCTCAGACCTCCACTTTCATCGCCCGGACGTAGGCGACACCCAATATCAGCGAGATGACGAGCGCGACGACAGCGACTGCAGCGCCATATCCCAGCTGGAACGCCGTGAAGGACTGGTTGTAGATATAGATGCTGACGACCTCCGTTGCCCCGCCCGGTCCGCCGCGCGTCAGCGCGTAGACGAGGCCGAAGACGGCGATGGTGGAGACGGCCGAGATCAGCATGTAGAGCAGGATCGTCGGCATCATCAGCGGCAGGGTGATGCGGCGGAACATCTGCGAGGGTGTCGCGCCGTCCATGCGCGCCGCCTCGTAGATCTCGGCCGGAATGGTGCTGAGGCCTGCCGTCAGCAGGATCATTGCTGTGGCGATGCCGCGCCAGGTATTGACGACGATGATCATCGACAGCGGGAAGACCTGCAGCCAGTCGGCCGGCGTGATGCCGAAAAAACTGACGATGCGGCTGAGCGTGGCGTTGTCGCCGCCCGCCAGCATCGAGATCCACATGAAGCCGGCAACGACCTCAGGGGCGGCGTTCGGCAACAGGATGATCGACGAGAACACCCGCCGGAAGCGGATCGGCCGGCGTAGCGCGAGGGCAGAGACGAGGCCGAGCACGAACTGGCCGATGACAGCCGAACCGATGACGAAGACGAAGGTGACGAACAGCGCATTCCAGAACTTCGCGTCGTTGAAGAGCCTGATATAGTTCCTGAAGCCGACGAAGCGGGGTCGAAGTGCGGCCGCCCCGGTCAGCGCCTCGTTGGTGAAGCTCAGATAGATGGAATAGATGGCCGGATAGATGACGAAGGCCAGAAGCAGCACCAGCGAAGGCAGCAGGATCAGAAGCCATTGCCGCTCGGCGCGCTTTTCATGAGAGTTTCGGGCCATGGAAGCTCACAACCTTGCCGAATGAAGCGGCTCATCAGATGAAAGCGGGAAGACGCGGGTGTTGGTGCCGCGTCCCCCGTTCTGGTCTAGGGAAGAAAGCGAATGCTCACTTGACCTTGTCGTCGCCGAGCGTTTCCTTGACATAGTCGACAAGGATCTTCTGGGCGCCGGCGGCATCGGTTTCCTTGCGCAGCAGCGCTTCTGTGGCCCTCGCTACACCTTCCGAGACCGTGCCGAAGCCGGAGGCCTGCTTCAGGAACACGCCGTTTTCAGCCGCATCATGGATCGGAGCCAGCTCCGTCAGCTTCTGGAAGTCGGCATTCTTTGCCGCATCCCGGCTCGCCGGAATGTTGCCGATGCGCGCGGCATAGGAAACCTGCGTTTCGATCGAGCCGATCTCCATCAGCGCCTTGATCGCGAGCTCTGTATTGGCCGACTTGGAATTGACCGCCCACGGCGCGGCGAGGTTGGCAAGCACGTACTGGCCGCTGCTCTGGCCTGGAACCGTCCAGGTGCCGACCACCTTCGTCACATCAGGGATCGGGTTCTTGCTTTCGCGGCCCCAGTCGAAAATGTAGCACCAGGAGCCGCAGGTGGTCGCGACGAGCTTGCCGGCCGGGAACATCTGATACTTCGGCACGACCCAGGGCTCAGGCCCGAGCAACGGCTGCGTCGGCATCAGATCCTTGTCGATCAACTCCTTGTAGACATCGAAGACGTCCTTGATGCCCTCGCCATTGAGGTCGAGCTTGCCGTCGGCATCGGCAAGCTGCGGCGTCTTGGAACCGACGAGCAGGTGCTGGAAGCCTTCGTCGAAGGCGCCGCTTCCCCAGGAGACGCCGGCCGGGAAGAGCAGGCCATAGGCGCCGGTCTTCTGCTTGATCTCGGCGGCGCGGTCGAGAAGTTCCCGCCAGGTCTTCGGCTGTTCGGTCGAGATGCCGGCCTTTTCGAGAACGTCCTTGCGGTAGTAGATTTCCTGGATACCGAGCATGAACGGCATCACATAGGTTTCACCGTCGGGGCTGACGGCAAGTTCCTTGGCGACGTCATAGAGGTTGGCGTAGCCGTCCCAGGCCTTGAACTCCTTGGTAACAGGCGCGAGATAGCCGGCTTCCACCATGTCGGCAACGGCCGCCGTCGTCGGAATGGAGAACAGGTCGGGTGCGTTGCCGGCGCCGAGCTCCGTCAGAAGCTTGGTCAGGTAATCCTTGTCGGGCGCCGGATATTCGATGACCTCGACGGTCACGCCATACTTCTTTTCGATCCGCTCGACGGTCGACTTCATCGCGTCGATGCCCGCCTGACCGTGATTTGCAATTCTGATTGTCTCAGCCTGCGCCAGCGTCGAAACCGCGCTCAGCAGAATGGCGCACAGGCCACCAAGAACCGTCTTCTTCAATGGAAGTCCTCCCTTTTTTAGAGATACGGCGCCCTCCAGCACCGGCCGCCAAAATGTACACGCATTCCAAATACTGGCAAGACGGATTTTGAAAAGATTCGAAGCTGAAATTTAATACATTGATATTACTTATATATCTAACACTTGTCTTCGTTATGCCGTTTGTGTAATCGTGTGCACAATTCGTTCAGGGAGGAATTTCATGTCTGAGAAATTACGCCTCGGCGTCATCGGCGCGGGCCTGAAGGCGGCGGAATATGCCGCGAGCTGGATCACGATGCCGGAGATCGAATTCGCAGCACTGGCGGACACCACGGCGGCCTCGCGCCAGCGCCTGATTGACGTCTGCCTCGCCGCCGGCGCGCCGGAACCGAGGAGCTTCGAGGACTATCGCCGGATGCTCGCCGAAATGAGGGGCGAACTCGACATCGTCTATATCTCCACCCCGCATGCCTTCCATGCCGAGCAGGCGACCGCCGTCGCCGAGGCCGGCCTCGATCTCTTCCTGGAAAAGCCGATGGTGACGACGGTTACTGAGGCCGAGCGACTGATCGCCGCGCAGAAGAAGAGCGGCGTCACCATCGTCACCGCCTTCCAGGGCGGCCTGTCGCCGCTGGTGCTCGATACGCGCAGGCGCGCACTTGCCGGCGAATTCGGCGAGCTGATCGCCATATCGGGCATGATCTGGGAAAGCTGGTCGTCCAACTACGACGGCCATTGGAAGCAGCAGCCTGAAATATCAGGCGGCGGCTTCATGTTCGATACCGGCGCGCACATGATGAACACCGTCTGCCTGCTCGCCAATTCCGATTTCGACAGCGTTTCGGCCTATATGGCCAATCACGGCAAAAAGGTCGATATATCAACAGCAGTCTCCGCCCGATTGAAGAACGGCGCGCTGGCGACGCTGACGGCCGCCGGCGAAGGCCCTCCCGGCTGCGCCTCCTACATTACCTTCTTCTATTCGAAGGCGATCGTGCGCATCGACGCCTGGGGCGGCTGGCGCGAGATCAGCGTCGGCCGCAACGCCGAGCCGCGCGAGGAAGCCGAGATTCTCGGCAATCCCATGAAAAATTTCCTCGCCATTCGCGCGGGAAAGATGGAAAACTCCGGCTCCGTTGAAATGGGCCTCAGATTCGCTAGGCTATGGGATGCAATCAAGGAATCGGCAGCGGCCGGCGGCGCCTCCGTCAGGATCGTCGCCTAGCAGGCGCTGAAAATGAGCGGAATGAACAAACGGCGGATCACTTCGAAGGAACTGGCCAAACTCGCCGGCGTCTCCTCCGCCACCATTTCCCGCGCCTTCTCGCCGGATTCGCGCATCGGCCGCGCGACGCGCGACCGCATCCTCGCCGTCGCCCGTGAATATGGCTACCAGCCGAATGCGATCGCCCGTTCGCTGAATAACCAGCGCTCCCGGCTCGTCGCCCTCGTCGTCAATGCGATCGGCAACCCTTGCGAGGCCGAGGAGCAGCAGCTTCTCGTCCACCGCCTGCAGGCGCGGCAGCTGCTACCGATCATCCTCTGCTGCGCCGATCATTCCGACCGGCTGCAACTGATGCGGCTTGCCTCCACCTACCAGGTCGATCACGTCGTCGTCTTTTCCGACATGGTGTCGATGCAGGATGCCGTCGACATCTTCCACACGACGAAGCCGATCATCGTCTCCTTCGAGCCGCTCGAAAACGAAAACGTTTCCAGCATCCGTATCGACGGCTCCGAGGCTGCCGATGAGATCATCGAAAAGATCGTCCGCGACGGCAAGAAGCGCTTCGCCTACCTCTCGGGCACCAATTCCAGCTGGATCGACAAGCTGAGGCGCCGATGGTTCGCCGAGGCGCTCGCCAAACGTGGGCTCTCCTTCGATGCGCAGGCCTTCGGCGATTATTCCTACGATTCCGGCTTCAAGGAAGCCGTGCTCCTGCTGCATCGGGACAAAGTCGACGCCATCATCTGCGGCAACGATGTCATGGCGATCGGTGCGCGCGATGCTGCGCGCCGCGTGCTTGGCAAGAACACGCCCGGCGATATCGCCATCGTCGGCCAGGACGGCATTGCCATGGCCGCCTGGGATTGCAACGACCTCACCACCCTGAGCCTCGACCACACTGCCTTCATCGATGCGGTCGTTGAATTGATCGAACGCCACGACGCCGAGATCGAGGGGCCGCACAGCATCACGCTCACCTGCGCCCCCCGCTGGGGCTCGACCGCCTGACAGTTCGCATATCCATTGCATCAAGGAGAAAAATCATGACTCAGTTTTCACGCGCCGAGAGGCGCCGCACCGTTCTTGATGCAGCAACCGGGAGAGCCTGAAATGCGTTCCGTCCTTTCCTTCAACGAAGGTTGGAGTTTCCACGAAGGCTTCGGCCAGCGTCTGCTCGAAAGCTTTGACGCCGCCAAGTCGGTCAGCCTGCCGCACACCGCCGTCGAACTGCCCTTCAATTATTTCGACGAAACCAGCTACCAGCGCGCCTTCACCTATCAGAAAGTGCTGCGCTGGCTGCCGGAATTCGAGGGCCGCGAGATTTCGCTCGTCTTCGACGCGGCCATGGCCGACAGCGTCGTCTATCTGAACGGCGAGGAAATCATCGCGCATAAGGATGGTTACACGCCCTTCGAGGCCCGGCTCACCGGCAAGCTGGTGAGAGGCGAAAACCTCGTGACCGTCAAGATCGACGGCAGTGAAAATCCCGCGATTCCGCCCTTCGGCGGCCGCATCGATTATCTCACTTATGCCGGCATCTACCGCGACGTCTGGTTGAAGGTCACTGACCCGGTCTCGATCCGCAATCTCAAGATCGAAACCACAGACGTTCTTGGCCCGGAGAAATCGGCGACCGTCCGTGTCGATATCGCCAACCCCGAGGGTCGCAGCTTCTCGGCGACCGTCACCGCTACGCTGAAGCAGGCCGACGGCACTATTATCGCCACCGCCGCAACGGAAACGATCGGCGAACGCACCCGGCTTTCCTTCGGCGGCCTCATCGGCATCACGCTCTGGGATATCAGCAATCCGACACTCTATGAGGTCACCGTCGAACTCAGGACCGAGCATGGCTCCGACCGCCTCTCGACCCAGTTCGGCTTCCGCACCGCCGAATTCACGCCCGAAGGCTTCCTGCTCAACGGCAGACCGCTGAAGCTGCGCGGCCTCAATCGCCACCAGGCCTTCCCCTATGTCGGTTATGCCGCCGGCCGTTCCGCCCAGGAGCGCGACGCCGACATCATGAAGACGGTGCTGAAGTGCAACATCGTCCGCACCTCGCACTACCCGCAGTCGAAATGGTTCCTCGACCGCTGCGACGCGATCGGCCTCCTCGTGTTCGAGGAAATCCCCGGCTGGCAGCATATCGGCGATGCCGACTGGCAAAAGGAATCGATCGAGAATGTCCGCCGCATGATCGAGCGGGACTGGAACCATCCCTCGATCATCATCTGGGGCGTCCGCATCAACGAGTCGCAGGATAGTCACGACTTCTACGTCGAGACCAACCGGCTCGCCCGCGAACTCGACAGCACCCGCCAGACCGGCGGCGTGCGTTATCTCACAGAGAGCGAGTTGCTCGAGGACGTCTACACGATGAACGACTTCATCCTCGGCAACGAGGAACTGCCGGGCGCCAATCGCCCGCGCACCGCGCTCCGCGGTCAGCAGGAAAATACCGGCTTGTCCCGAAAGGTGCCGTACCTCATCACCGAGTTCAACGGCCATATGCACCCGACCAAGATCTACGATCAGGAACAGCGCCAGGCCGAGCATGTGCGCCGCCACCTTGACGTGCTGAATGCCGCCTATGGCGACCCCGACATTTCGGGCGCCATCGGCTGGTGCATGTTCGATTACAACACCCACAAGGATTTCGGCTCCGGCGACCGCATCTGCTATCACGGCGTCATGGATATGTTCCGCGAGCCGAAATTCGCGGCCTATGCCTATATCAGCCAGTGCGATCCTTCCGATGAGATCGTCATGAAGCCGGTCACCTTCTGGGCGCGCGGCGAGCGCAACATCGGCGGCGTGCTGCCGCTGATCATCCTGACCAATTGCGACGAGGTGGAGCTGCAATACGGCGCACTCAGCAAACGTGTCGGCCCCGACCGCGAGAACTATCCGCATCTGCCGCATCCGCCCATCGTGCTCGATCATCGGCATTTCACGCAGGATGAACTCGGCACCTGGGGTCTCGAATGGATCGACGGCACCTTCACTGGCTATATCGGCGGCAATCCGGTGGCCAGCCTGACGCTGGCGGCCGATCCCTTGCCGACGAGACTGGAAATCGTTGCCGACAGCCAAACGCTGAAGGCCCGCGAACGCGACAGCACACGCGTCGTCATCCGCGCCCTCGACCAGTGCGGCCAGCGCCTGCCTTTCATGAACGACGGCATTTCGCTGAAGGTTCACGGCCCAGCAAAAATCGTCGGCCCGACCAATGTGCCGCTGCAGGGCGGCACCGCTGGCTTCTGGCTGGAGGCGACGGGGCTGATCGGCGAAATTACCGTCGAAGCGGTCTCCTCGCGTTTCGCGCCGGTGACGCTTAGCGTGACGGCTGCCGCGTAGCGCGTAACTCCGCAAATCGAAATCGATTTTCGGAAAGGGTTATCTCGGACTCAAAGTGTTCGCGCGTCTTTTTGGACGCGCGGCGCTCTAATTGCCCTCACGTTATCCTTGCCTGGGTTTGCGGATCGAAGAAGACGGCCTTGTCGAGATTGAAGGCGAGGCGTGTGTTTTGTCCTGGGGCGATGCCGGCATCGGCGCGCAGGCGGGCGATGACGGACTTGCCGCCGAGTTTGGTGACGGCGAAGGTGTCGGAGCCGGCCGGTTCGACGACCTCGATCAGGCAGTCGCCTTCGGTCAGCGAGCGCGCCTTGCGGTCGGCGCCGTCGGGATCGGTCAGCGCTTCGGGGCGGATGCCGAAGATCACCTGTTTGCCGGCATAGGAGGACAGGCCGTTGCTGGCTGATATGACCGGCAGCCTCAGCGGTCCGCCATGCGGGCGTTCGAGCGAGACTTCGAGCCCACCCCCGCCGTTCTCGACGGTGGCGTTGAGCAGGTTCATCGCCGGCGATCCCATGAAGTCGGCGACGAAGATATTGGCGGGATTGTTGTAGATCTCGGCCGGCGTGCCGAACTGCTGCAGCACGCCATCCTTGAGCACGGCGATCTTGGTCGCCAGCGTCATCGCCTCGATCTGGTCGTGGGTGACGTAGACGATCGTCGTGCCCATGCGCTGGTGCAGCCGCTTGATCTCGGTGCGCATGTCGACGCGCAGCTTGGCGTCGAGGTTGGACAAGGGTTCGTCGAACAGGAAGACCTGCGGATTGCGCACCAGCGCCCGGCCCATGGCGACGCGCTGGCGCTGGCCGCCCGACAGCTGGGAAGGCTTGCGGTCGAGCAGATGGCCGATCTGCAGCATGTCGGAGACCTGCCTGATCGCCTTTTCGCGCTCGTCCTTGGCAACACCGCGGATCTCCATGCCGAAGGCGATGTTGCCCGCCACCGTCATGTTCGGATAGAGCGCATAGGACTGGAACACCATGGCGATGTCGCGCTTGGAGGGATGCAGGCCGGCGATCGAGCGCCCGTCGATCCTGATATCGCCCGAGGTGATCGTCTCCAGCCCGGCAATGGTGTTGAGCAGGGTCGACTTGCCGCAGCCGGACGGGCCGACCAGCACCAGGAAGCCGCCCTTTTCGAGTTCGAGATCGATCCCCTTGAGGATGTCGACGGCGCCGAAGCGCTTTCTGAGACCGGAGATTTCCAGGAAGGCCATGGGTTACCCTTTGACAGCGCCCGCCATCAGGCCACGCACGAAGTAGCGGCCGGCGAGGATATAGACGATGAGCGTCGGCACGGCGGCGATCATCGCCGCCGCCATGTTGACATTGTATTCGACCACCCCGGTCGAGGTGTTGACGACGTTGTTGAGCGCCACCGTCATCGGCATGGAATCACCGGTGCCGGCATAGGCCGAGGCAAACAGGAAGTCGTTCCAGATGTTGGTGAACTGGTAGATGACGGTGACGACGATGATCGGCAGCGAGTTCGGCAGCATGATGCGGCGGAAGATCTGGAAGAAGCTGGCGCCGTCGACCTGGGCGGCCCGGACCAGCTCGGTCGGAAAGGCCTCGTAGAAATTGCGGAAGAACAGCGTCGTAAAGCCGAGGCCGTAGACGACATGGACGAAGACCAGATTGACCGTCGAATTGCCGAAGCCGAAGCTCAAGCCCGTGGCGTTCTGCAGCGTCACCCCGAAGCGGCCGAGCGAGCCGAGGATCGTCGCCATCGGCAGAAGCACCGACTGGAACGGGATGAAGCAGGCAAACAGCATCAGCCCGAACACCAGCGTATGGCCGGGGAAGCGCCATTTGGTCAGGATATAGCCGTTGAGCGCCCCCATGATGGTGGAGATCGCCACCGCCGGCACCACCATCTTGATCGAGTTCCAGAAGTAGCCCTTGATGCCGGCGCAGGTCAGCCCGACGCAGGCCTCGCCCCAGGCCTTCATCCAGGGATCGAAGGTCGGCGCCTGCGGCAGCGCCAGCATATTGCCGTTCTGGATCTCGTCCATGGTCTTGAACGAAGTGGTCAGCATGACGAAGAGCGGCATCAGATAGAGGACGGCGAAGATCACCAGCAGGCCGTAGATGACGATGCGGCCGATCCAGCGGGCATTGTTGTGCCTGCTGTCGCTGGCCTGCGAAAGCGTTGCTGCCGAGGTTCCTGTTGAAGAGGTCACGCTGCTCATCGGGCCTTCTCCTTCAGTTCGGAATAGAGATAGGGCACGATGATCGCCGAGATGGTCATCAGCATGATGATGGCGCTGGCCGAGCCGACGGCCATCTCGTTGCGCTTGAAGGTGTATTCATACATGAAGTTGGACGGCAGCCAGGCCGAGCCGCCCGGCCCGCCCGAGGTCAGCGCCACCACGAGGTCGTAGGACTTGATCGCCATATGGGCGAGCACGATGAAGGCCGACAGGAAGATCGGCCGCAACAGCGGAATGACGATGCGCCGGTAGAGCTGGAAGGGCGAGGCCCCGTCGATCTCAGCCGCCTTCATGATCTCGCCGTCGATGCCGCGAAGCCCGGCGAGGAACATCGCCATGACGAAGCCGGAGGCCTGCCAGACGCCGGCGATGACGACGGTGTAGATGACGAAGTCCTTGTTCTTGATCCAGTCGAAGTGGAAGCTCGTCCAGCCGAAGTGGTGCAGCGTCTGTTCGAGCCCGAGGCCGGGGTCGAGGAACCACTTCCAGGCAACGCCGGTGACGATGAAGGAGAGCGCCATCGGATAGAGGAAGATCGGCCGGAGCAACCCCTCGCCGCGGATCTTCTGGTCGAGCAGGATGGCAAGCAGCAGGCCGAGGGCCAGGCAGATACCGACATAGAGGAAGCCGAAGATCGCCATGTTGGTGATCGACGTATACCAGGAAGACGGCGGATCGCTCTCGAAGGTCCAGCGCCACAGCCGCTCATAGGCACGTGTGCCGGTCAGCGCATAGGAGGGGAAGGTCTTGGAATTGGTGAAGGACAGATAGGCCGTCCAGACGATGAAGCCGTAGACGAAGATCACGGTGATCAGGAAGCTTGGCGCCAGCACGATCTTCGGCAGCGCATCCTGCAACCGCCCGCGAATGGACGCTCTTGTCCCGCGCGTTGTGATCGCGGGTTCTGTGGTCGCGACAGAACTCATTGGCTCATCTCCGGAAAGTCATCGGCATCAGGGCCTTCCCCGATCGGCTTGACCGGGGAAGGCATGCACTATCGTTTTAGCGGGCGTCGTCGATCGCCTGGACGAGCTGCTTGACGGCTTCGTCGGAGGTCTTGATCTGACCGTGGACGAACTTCGAGACGACATCCTTATAGGCGTTGGCGATCGCCGGAGGCGCGCCGTAACCCTGGGCCAGCGAACCGAACAGCGTGCCGCCTTTGTTGGCGGCCTTCAGGTCGGCGATGCCCTTCTTGCCGCAGGCGTCGAAGTCGGTGTCGGGAACGTCGGTGCGGGCCGGCACCGAACCCTTGACGACGTTGAAGGCCGACTGGAAGCTCTTCGACAGTGTTGCCGTTGCCAGCGCCACCTGAGCGGCCTTGCGGTCATCCGGAACGTTGAACATGCCGAACATGTCGGAGTTGTAGATCACGCTGCCTTCGGTGCCGGGGAAGCGGTAGCAGAGGAAGTCGGTGTCCGGCTTCTTCTTGGCGGCGACGAACTCGCCCTTGGCCCAGTCGCCCATCACCTGCACCAGCGCGTCACCCTTGATGACCATGGCGGTCGCCAGATTCCAGTCGCGGCCGGAGAAGTTCGGATCGACATACTTGATGATGGTGGCGAGGTTATCGAACGACTTCTTCATCGTGTCGGACTTCAGCGATGCCTCGTCGAGGTCGTTGAAGGCCTTCTTGTAGAACTCCGGACCGCCGGTCGACAGCACGATGGAATCGAACATCGTCGCTTCCTGCCAGTTCTGGCCGCCGAGCGCCAACGGGATGACGCCTGCAGCCTTGGCCTTGTCGAGCAGGGCGATCAGCTCGTCGAAGCTCTTCGGCTGCTTGCCGCCGATCTTGTCCATCACCGCCTTGTTGATCCACAGCCAGTTGACCGAATGGACGTTGACGGGGGCTGCCACCCACTTGCCGTCATAGACGGAGAACTTCTGCAGCGCCGCCGGCACCGACTTGTCCCAGCCTTCCTTCTTCGCCGTCGCCGTCAGGTCGCCCATGACGCCGGCCTGGGCATAGTCGAGCACGGTATAGCCCAGCATCTGCGAGGCCGTCGGATAGGTGCCGGCCGCCACCATCGCCTTCAGCGCCGTCATCGCCGCGTCACCGCCGCCACCGGCCACCGGCACGTCCTTCCAGGCAAAGCCTTCCTTCGACAGATCCTGCTTCAGAACGTTCAAAGCCGCAGCCTCGCCACCCGACGTCCACCAGTGCAGCATCTGCACTTCCTTCACGTCGGCTGCCTGCGCGCCACCAAGACCAGCCATCATCACGACAGCAATTGCCGCCGAACTTAAAAACCTATTCATCGAAGAACCTCCCAGTTCCAGTTTGGAAGATGCCGGACCCATTCCCGCACCAATCACCCCGCCCTCCTCGAGCGTAGTTCGACCGCCGGCTAGGCCGGCTTTTCCGTCTGCGGCATCCACCAGCTGGTGCGTTTGCCGATATGCATGTTGAGCGTCTTCGTCTCCGTGTAGTCTTCGACCGCATGGCGGCCGAGCTCACGGCCGAGGCCGCTTTGTTTGTAGCCGCCAAAGGGTAGTTCCGAGGCGCCGTCCATGAAGGTGTTCATCCAGACCGTGCCTGCCCGTACCGACCGGCCGATCGTCAGGCACGTGTCGAAATCGCGGCTCCAGACGCCGGCCGACAGGCCGTAGTCGATGGAGTTGGCAATCCTGATCGCTTCGGCTGACGTCTCGAACGTCAGCACCGAAAGCACCGGCCCAAAGACTTCCTCGCGCGCCACCGCCATATCGGGGGTGACCGCTTCGAGGATCGTCGGCGACATGAATTGCCCCATGCCGAGGTCAAGCGCCTCGCCGCCATGGGCGATGCGGGCGCCACCGCTTCTCGCACCGGCGACATATCCCGATATCTTCTCCAGATGCTGCGGCGTGATGATCGCGCCGACCTGCGTCGAAGGATCGAGCGGGTCGCCGACTTTCACGGCCTTCGACAATTCGGCAATCCGCTTGATGACATCGGAAGCGATTGATTTGTGAAGGATCAGCCGCGAGCCGGCATTGCAGCACTCGCCGGCATTGAAATATGCACCGAAGACCGCGGCGTCGATGAAGGCATCGAGATCGGCATCCGGGAACACGATCTGCGGGTTCTTTCCACCCAGTTCCAGCGAGACCTTCTTCAGCGTCTGCGCGGCATTCGACATGGTCAGTTTTCCGACACCGGTCGAGCCGGTGAAGGATACCATGTCGACGTCGGGATGAGACGTCATGACCGCACCGACCTCAGGTCCCGTACCGGTGACAATATTGACGACGCCATCCGGAATGCCTGCCTCCTGCAGGATCTCGCCCAGCACGAGCGTCGATCCCGATGTCAGTTCCGAGGGTTTGACCACGGTGGTGCAGCCTGCGGCCAAGGCGAATGGCAGCTTCTGGCCGACGATCAGGAACGGAAAATTCCAGGGGGTGATGATCGACACCACGCCGATCGCTTCGCGCAGGACGACGCCGAGCGTGCCGTCGCCAAGCGTGTTGTAGCTTTCGCCATGAAGGTCGCGGGCAAGGGCAGCGGCATATCGCCATATGTCGACGGAACCTGCAATTTCGCCCCGCACCTGCGTGATCGGCTTTCCTGCCTCGATAGCATCGAGAAATGCCAGTTCCTCCGCACGCGCTGCGATCAGATCGGCAGCCTTGAGCAGGATAGCGGAACGTTCAGACGCGGTCATTCGGGGCCATGGCCCGAGGTCGAAGGCTTTGCGCGCGGCTGTTATGGCGCGCTCGGCATCCTTCCTGCTGCCGGTCGGGAACCGGCTGACCACGACGCCGTGGCTTGGCGCGACACGCGCGATCGGATCGGAGGCGCCGGCTTCCCATCTGCCGTCGATGAGCATCCTGAAATCGCGCGCCTTGTGGTCGCTCAGCGCGGTGGGGTTGACGAGGACCGTCATTACCATTCTCCCTTGAACGTTGCCGGGCGCTTTTCGCTGAACGATGCGACACCCTCTTTGAGATCGCCGGTCTTCGCAGCGAGGATCGAGCCCAGGGCTTCGACCGCGGTTCCGTTGTCTTCGCCGTTCGCCGATGCGATCATCAACTTGACGATCTCGACGGCGGCAGGTCCCCTTGCAGCAATTCGCTCGGCATACTCCCTGGCGGCGGCCAGCGAGTTTCCTGTTGGAACGACCGCGTCGACCATGCCGAGCAGGCGCGCCTGCTCGGCAGTGAAGATCTCGCCGCCCAGAGCCATGCGTCGGACGACCTGCGCCCCGAAGCGACGCACGAGACGCTGGGTCCCGGACCAGCCCGGCACCATGCCAAGGCCGGTTTCCGGCAGACCGATCTTGATCTGCTCCTCGGCAAGACGAATGTCCGCGACCCCTGCAAGTTCTAGCCCTCCCCCGAGAGCGTGGCCGTTCAGGGCCGCAACCAGCGGCACCCGGAGCGTCGCCAGCCTTTCGAAGATACGGTGGCCGTGGCGCACCCAGGCATGACCGAATTCCTGCGGCAGCATTCCGCCCCAAGCCTTGATATCGCCTCCGGCGGAAAAGCCCTTCCCTTCGCCGGTGAGAATGGCAGCGCGCACATTCGCGTTCGCCTCCACCTCGTCTGCGGCGTCCGCCAAGGCTTTCAGCATGTCGAGGTCGAGCGCGTTGAGCTTTTCCGGGCGAGAAATCGTCAGCGTCGCGACGTGTCCTTCGACATCGACCTTCACCGTTCCGCTAGCCATTGAAGGTGCCCTCCAGTGTCCGCGGCCTCTTTGCCGGAAGCGACAGGCCGATCTCAGCCTCCTGGAAAAGCGCGGCGTCCATGACCTTCAGGTCGGGCGCGACGATCAGCGGGAACTCGGACTGATCGAGGATGTGGGCCTGGAGATCCACGCCGGGGGCGATCTCGGTGAGGACGATGCCGTCAGGCGTCAACTTCATTACGCACCGCTCGGTGACATAGGTGATATCCTGCCCCTGCTCGATCGCGCGCTTGCCGCTGAAGGTCACGTGTTCGACCTCATTCACCAGCTTCTTCAGCTTGCCTTCCTTCTCGATCAGAAGGGCGCCATCGGCGATCGAAAGCTTCGCTCCGGCATTGAACATGCCGGAGAAGACGATCTTCTTCGCCCGCGCTGTGATATCGACGAAGCCTCCGGCACCCGCCGTCACATGCGGCCGGAACGAGAGCTTGGAGACATTGACGGAGCCGTCCTTGCCGATCTCGAGAAAGGAGAGCAGCGACGCATCGAAGCCTGCGCCCTGGAAATAGGTGAACTGATAGGGAGACGGCATGTAGGCGTCGGCGTTCGACGCGCAGCCGAAGGCAAAGTCGAGCAGCGGCACGCCGCCGACCGCGCCCTGCTCGATGACCCAGGTGACGGCGCCGTGGAGCCCCTCCTCCAGCAGAATCCGCGGTACGTTGGCTGAGATGCCGAAGCCGAGATTGACGCAACTTCCCGCCTGAAGTTCCCTTGCGACACGACGCGCGATGACTTTCTGGACATTGAACTCCGGAACGCTGAAGCTATCGAGCGGCCGGAATATCTCCCCTGATATCGCGGGATCGTACCCAGTCTGCGTCGTCTGCTTCTGCTCGGGATCGACAACGATATAATCGACCAACATTCCAGGCACCCGGACGTCATGGGGCTTCAGCGAGCCCTCCTTGGTGATCCGCTTGACCTGGGCGATGACGATACCGCCGTTGTTGCGTGCGGCCAGCGCCTGATCGAGGCCGCCAAGATAGGCGCCTTCATGTTCATATGTGAGGTTGCCGCGCTCGTCGGCGGTGGTGGCGCGGATGATGGCGACCTGAGGGACGATCGAGGGAAAGAACAGCCAGTCGTCACCCTCGAAGCTGAGGCGCTTGACCACCGGATGCTCCGAAGCTAATTCGTTCATCGCGCAGCCCTGCCGCCAGGGATCGACGAAGGTGTCGATGCCGATCTTGGTCAGGACACCCGGCCGTTTCGCGGCGGCTTCGCGATGGATGTCGAACAGGATGCCGGAGGGAATGTTGTAGGCCGGGATTTCGTTGTTGGTGATCATTTGCCAGATCAGCGGCGGCTCCGATGAGGACGGACCTGAGGGATAGGAACCGCCGATGATGCGCTTGAGCAGGCCTCTCTTGGCGATGTGGTCGACACCCTTGATGCCGCTCATGTCGCCGGCGGCGATCGGATGAAGGGTCGTTATGTCACGGGGATGGCCGGTCGCATCGAAACGTTCGCCGATCGCCTTCAGCATGAGATCAGGGCAACCGAGACCACTCGAGGACGATACCGTTACAACAGCGCCATCCGGGATCAGCGCAACCGCTTCGGCTGGGGTAAGATGCTTCTTCATTTGCATCACGCAAAGTCCTGTTTGATTTTGACGCTCATGCCGGCTCCGCAGCTCTCGCGAACGACCAACCGAACAGCTGTCGTCACCGTCTCCGCCTCGGCCTTGCCGGCATTGATCTGCTTGAGAAGCATTTGCGCGCCGCGCCGCCCAATGCCTTGCGGATCGACCGAGACCGTCGTCAGCGCCGGAACGGCCGCCTGGGCCTCGATGACGTCGTCGAAGCCCACCACGGCAAAGTCGGAGCCGGGCTCCAGACGGCGCGCGCGCAATCCATCGCAAACACCGAAGGCGACGGCATCGTTGAAGCAGACGGCCGCGGTCGGTTTGTCGGCAAGACCGAGCGTTTTTCCGATCGCCTCGACCCCGCCCGCTCGCGAGGGCGCGGACGCGATGACGAGTTCTTCATTGAAGCCGAGCCCGGCTGCCTCGACGCCACTTCGGTAGCCGGCAAGGCGGTCGTCGAAGACAGCGGTATCGGGAAAGCCGCCGAGAAAGGCGATGCGTTTATGACCGAGTCCTGCCAGGTGCTGAACCGCGGACATCATGCCGGCCTGGTTGTCGGAGACGATGGATGAGACTTTGGCGCCGGGCAGGTTTCGGACGACAACCACGACAGGAATCCCCGCCGCAACGAGCGGCTTGAAGTCCGCGGCATCGGTGGCGCGCGCCGGCGACACGATGAGGCCGGAAATGCCATGTTCGCGCATCGATGCAACAACTTCGCGCTGCCGGTCGATGCTCTCACCGGTGTTCGACAGGAATTGCACGAAGCCGGCCGACTGAACGACCATGTCGACGCCGACCGCGAGTTCGGCAAAGAAGCTGTTCGTCAGGTCGTTCACGACGACGCCGATGATCCTTGATTTGGCACCGGCTTGGCGAAGATTAGCTGCGCCGCGATTGTAGACGTAGCCCAGCTCGCGCATCACCGCGTTGACCTTGGAACGCGTGCCTTCATTGACCAGGGAGGAGCCCTGAAGCACCAGCGAAACCGTCGACTTCGAGACGCCGGCGGCCTTCGCGATGTCGATGACGGTTACCCGCGCCTTGGTCACTCTTTCCTCCACACGATCAACGTAGACTGATCGTTAAATATTTGGAACGTTCCAATTCTGTCAAGTGAAATCTGCACAGACAGGCGCCTGATAGAAGTATGCACAGCGAAATTCGGCTTTCTGGATCGTCGAATTTTCTGCCTAAAAATTGGAACGATCTAAAATCTGACCATGACTGAGAGACATGTGTCGATATTTTGCGACCTGCAAAATCGTGCTTGGCGCACGACTAAGAGATCATTGAAGGTGTTTCCCGTGAAGGCAAGGAGCAGCCGAACCGACGCCACGGCTTGCCCAAAGGAGCCGCCGACCATGGGCGAGGTTCGACGTGCAAGAGGATGCGGATCGACATTCACCGCAACCTCCCATCGAGAGAACTGGTAACGCTTCTGCGAGCAATGACGCTGCCTGATATTTCTGGATTGCTGTCCTGCATATCTACCCTATCCTTCTCTCAGTAGAGGAGGACCATGCCATGGCTTTCATTCACACTCCCAATGCATCCGCCAGCGAGAAGACGACGTCGATGTATGCGTCGGCGGAGGCGAGCTACGGTTATCTGCCGAACATGTACCGTGCCTTCGGCCACCGGCCTGAGGTGATGGAAAGCTGGGGAGTGCTGCTTTCGAGCATTCGCGGCCATATGAGCCTCAGGCGCTATGAGCTGGTGACGCTGGCGGCGGCCAAGGAGCTGAAATCCTCCTATTGCATGCTGGCGCACGGCTCCGTACTGCTGCGCGAAGGTTTCACCAGCGACGGGCTGACGGCGGTCGTCAACGAGACGGAAAAGGCGCCGATCGATGCCGGCGAACGCGCAATCATGGCCTTTGCCGCCAAGGTGGCGCGCGATGCGACGTCGATCACGCAGCAGGATATAGACGGGCTGAAGAAACATGGGCTGGGCGATGCCGAGATCTTCGACGTCACTGCGGCAGCAGCGGCCCGGTGTTTCTTTTCCAAAATGCTGGATGCGCTGGGTGCTGCCCCCGATCATGCCTATATCGAGCGGCTGGAGCCGAATGTGCGAAAGGCGCTCAGCGTCGGCCGTGAGGTCGAGCGGCCTCTGGCGCCTGCGCCAGCCCACGGCACATCGCAATGATGCGGTGATTGAGAAGGCCGCAGCGCCTACTCCTTCGGCCTGTCAGCAAAATGCCGGATTGCAAATTCGGCGATGTTCTGACTCGCTCGATCGGCGTCATCGAGCAGCGAGGGAAATAGCTGCCACTGATGAGGCATGCCCGGCCAGATCTCGGTGGTGACATCCACACCGGCCTGACGCGCCTTGTCGGCGAGCCGCAGCGTGTCATCAAGCAGAGCTTCGCCGGAGCCGACCTGCAAGAGCAGCGGCGGAAAGCCCTTCATGTCGGCATAAAGCGGCGACACCTGGGGATCGGTCGGCGGCCGGCGGCCGAGATACGGCTTGCGGAGGGTTTCGATCCAGGCCTTATCGACCAGAGGATCGCTTGCGGCATTGGATGTCATCGATCCGCCTGTCGCGGCCAGATCGGTGATGGGACTGAGCGCCACCACAGCCGCCGGCAACGGCTTTGCCGCCTGCATCTGCCGCAGAACAGTCTCGATTGCGATATTGCCGCCGGCGCCGTCTCCCGCCACGACCACGTTCCCGTTGTCATAACCGTTGTCGAGAAGCCAGCGATAGGCCGTCAGCGCGTCGTTGATCTGCGCGGGATAACCATATTCCGGCATCAGCCGATAATCGATAAGAAGCACGTCGCTCGATGCGGCCTTGGCGAGCGAGCCGGCGAGCAGGCTGTGGGTGCGGATGGAGCCCCTGGAGAAGCCGCCGCCGTGGATATAGAGGATCACTCTTTCGCCGATCGGGTGATGAAGACGGGCGGGCCACATCAGCTCGGCTTTGACGCCATCGGCATCGATCTGCCGAAGCTGGATTCGCGTCGGCCCCGGCGTTGCCTCCATCAGCGCCTTGAAGGCCGTGCGCTGCTGCTGCAGGCTGTCGGCGCCGGCAAAATGATCCTTCCAGAGCCCGACGAGCTTTTCGACCTGCTCACGCGAAGTCTGGCTTTGCGGCCCGATATCCTGCCCGACCGCCGCCGTTGTCAGCAACAGCGTGGTCGCCAAAGCGGCGAACAGAGATGCGAGCCGCCTGGGGGCTCGAATACCAGCTGGCGAATTCCGACCGTTCATCAACCTCTCCCGACGATCCTGGCCATGGCGGCATCTTTGGCCGGTTCGCTCACAGGAGTCAAAAGGGTGACAGACGCAAACCTCAAGCTTTTTCCGCGGGCATCGCCTCGATGATCGCTCCGAAGCCCGCCATCATGTGGCGGCGCTCGGAGGACGGGGATATGGCAGCTCCTCCGGAAGCTTGCCGCCGCGTCTGGAACGAAAGCCGGCAGTTGCCCGTTCACTGCGGGCTCTTCAGACTGCTTCTCGAAAAAATTCTACACTCCCTGCCGGCATGGCTTGCCATTTGCGATGCTTCCGTCGGAAATGGAGTCCGTGCCCACCGCCCACCCCGGCACTTCGTCTCGCATGTGAGTGAAGGATACCGATGACCACCATCTATCTTGCAGGCCCGGAAGTCTTTCTCCCGGATGCGATGCCCGTCATGGCCGAAAAACGCCGTTTGGCACGCCAGTTCGGCTTCGAGCCGACCGGCCCCGGCAGCGACGAAAACCAGATGCCGGTTAAGCGCACGGCTGCAGAGATCTACGCGCGCAACGACACCGCCATGCGTCGTGCCGAGATCTGCCTTGCCAACATCACTCCCTTTCGAGGCGTCAGCGCCGATCCGGGTACGGTCTATGAGATCGGCTTCATGATTGCGCTCGGAAAAGCGGTCTTCGCCTATACCAATCACCCCGACGACTATGGCCAGCGTGTTCGTTCCGTCTGGTATGCAGGGTTCGATATCGATGAGACGAGCGGACGCCCACGCGGACCAGACGGCATCGCAATCGAAAATCACGGCATGTCCGACAACCTGATGATCGACGGAGGCATCGAGGCGACGGGAGGCAAAGTGTTCCGTGCGGCCGCTCTCCCCGCGGATCCCGCCCGCGACCTGACGGTTTATTTTGAAGCGCTTCAAACGATCGCCAGCCTGCGCGCTGATGGCGCCCGCGGCACAGATTTCCTGCCTGTCAGCCCTACGCCGCGCGCATCGCCTCGATGACCGCCCTAAAGCCCGCCGACATATGGCGGCGGCTCGGATAGTAGAGATAAAGCGATTCCTCCAGCTGGCACCAGTCGTCCAGCACCTGGACCAGTTCACCACTGGCGATTGCCTTTTCCGCCCGCGGCTCCCAGACATAGGCAAGGCCGACGCCATCAAGCGCCGCCTGCATCATCAGCTCGTGATCGTCGAGCGACAGCGGCCCGGTCGGCTGAAAGCTGACCGTCTGGCCGTCCTTCTCGAATTCCCAGGCATAACGCGCGCCCGATGGAAACATGTTCTGGATGCAGAGATGCCGCTTGAGGTCGTGGGGCGTTTCCGGCTTCGGACGTGCCTCGAAATAGGCTGGCGAACCGACGACGACGAGGCGGATGCGCGGCTTGATGCGCAGCGCGATCATGCCTTCGGTGACACGCTCACCGAAGCGGATGCCGGCATCGAAGCCTTCATCGACGATATCGACCAGCCTGTCGGTGGCGTTGATTTCCAGCTGCAGGTTGGGATTCTTCTTGAGCAGCGGCCCGATGACATGGCCAATCACGAAGGGGCCGATCGAATTCGGCACGTTGATCCTCACCTTGCCGAAGGGCGTGTCGCGATAACGGTTGAGCGCATCGAGCGCGCCTGCCATCTCGCCGAAGGCAGGGTCGAGATGCGAGATCAGGAGCTCGCCTGCCTCGGTCAGCGAAACGCTGCGCGTCGTGCGGTTGAGCAAGCGGATTCCGACCCGATCTTCGAGATTGAGCACGGCGTGGCTGACCGCGGAGGCTGTGACACCCCGCTCCTCGCCCGCCTTGCGGAAACTTTTATGCCGCGCAACGGCCGCAAAAGCTGCGAGTTCGGAAAGTTCGGCAGCACGCATTGCTGAATTTCACTCATCATAGTTTCAAGAATAACGAATCTTATACATCAGAGGATTTTCGGTCAAATTCAACTCGTCAGCACAGAGATGCGACGCCAACCGAATAGTTCTGGAAGGAATTCGTTATGAAAGTCTGGTTCATCACTGGTGCATCCCGTGGCTTCGGCGCTCTGATGACGAGGGAAGCCCTTGCAGCAGGCGATGCTGTCATCGCCACCGCCCGCAACCCGAAGACCGTCACCGAGCAGTTCGGCGATCATCCGAACCTGCTTGCCGTCGCCCTCGACGTCACCAACGAGGCACAGGCAAAGGAGGCCGCGGCTGCCGGCATCGCCCGCTTCGGCCACATCGACGTGCTTGCCAACAATGCCGGCTACGGCCTGCTCGGCGCCGTCGAGGAAGCCACGGCCGAAGAGATCGAAAAACTCTATGCCACGAACGTCTTCGGTCTCCTGAAGGTGACACGCGCCGTGCTGCCCTATATGCGCCGCCAGCGTTCCGGCCACGTGCTGAACTTCTCCTCGATAGGCGGTTATTTCGGCTATCCCGGCTGGGGCGTCTACGGCTCGACGAAATTCGCCGTCGAGGGCCTCTCCGAATCGATGGCCGCCGAACTCGAGCCCTTCGGCATCAAGGTGACGATCGTCGAGCCCGGCTTCTTCCGCACGGACTTCCTCGCCGACAATTCATTGGCGATCAGCCCGGCTTCGATCGCCGATTACGAGGGCACACCGGCCGGTAATATGCGCAACTTCGCCGTTGACGCCAACCATGCCCAGCCCGGCAATCCAGCCAAACTCGCTGGCGGCATCATGACAATGGTCAATTCAGCCAATCCCCCGCTGCGCATGCCATTCGGCAGCGATACGGTGGCGATGATCGAGGCTCAGCATGCCAGCGTCGAAACGGAACTTGCTGCCTGGCGCGAACTCGCCCTCTCTACGGATTTCGCCAGCGATGCAACGACCGCTGCCTAAGATCCCTGCCGCCCGTTCCAACCTTAAGGGACGGGGCGGAGGCACCGTCGAGGCTGCGGAAAGAGCGCCTTGCGACAAATTAGCATTCGCCTCTCGCCGGGGATGACTTAGATCTAGGTCAAGTCACGACCATGAAGAGGCAATGCATGTCCATCAAGACCATTTGTATCTATGGCGCCGGGGCGCTTGGCGGTGCCATCGCCGCCAAGCTCGCAAACAGGGTCGGGAACGACGCCTCCGTCTCCGTCGTCGCCCGCGGGGCTCATCTCGAGGCCATCCGCAGCCGCGGTCTCAGCTTGCACGAAGCCGATGCGGAAACGCCGCTGAACGTCCATCTCACAGCGACGGACGACCCTGGGACATTGCCGCCGCAGGATCTCGTCATTACCGGCCTCAAGGGGCATCAACTCCCGCCCGCCGCCGAGGGGATCGCAAGCCTCCTCAAGGATAGCACCCGGGTCGTCATGATCCTGAACGGCATTCCGTGGTGGTATTTCCATCGCGATACCAGGAGCGGGCACGCGGAACTGCAATTCGATGAACTCGATCCCGACGGCAGGCTTTGGCGGCTGATCGGGCCGGAACGCGTCATTGGTTGCGTCGCCTATCAAGGCGCGGAGGTGATCAATCCGGGCGAGATCCGGCTTTCCAACAAGGGACGCTTCGTGCTCGGCGAGCCCTCCGGCGAAATGTCACCCGATCTCGAGGCGATCAGTACCTTGATGACCAGTGCCGGCCTCAGCATTGCGACGACACCCGATATCCGTGACGAGATCTGGAGCAAGCTGATGGGCAATGCCGCCTTCAACCCGATCAGCGCGCTAACGCGGGCTGTCATGACCGACATCATGGCGGATCCGGCGCTTTCGGCCATGGTCGGTAAGGTGATGAACGAGGTGCGCGCCGTCGGCGAGGCGCTGGGCGCGCGCTTCACCATGACGATCGAGCAGAGGCTGGAACATTCGCGCCATGTCGGCGCCGTGCGGACATCGATGCTGCAGGATCTGATCGGCGGCAAGGCGCTCGAAATCACGCCACTGATCGGCATGCTAGCGGCTCTCGGGCGCCTCAGTGCCACGCCGACCCCGGTGTCGGAAACGATCCTGGCGTTGGTGACACAATTGGATCGGGAAAATCAGCGCGGCAGCTGATGGCAAGGCGGCCGGGGAAAACCCCGCCGCCTTCGTTTATTTTCCGACCTGCTCGGCCCAGTTCGGCGCCTTGCCACCACCATCGAGGAAGGTCATCGCCATATTCGCCATGAGAGGCGAGGCAAAGGTCTCGTAGTGGGTGAGATCGGGCAAGATCGCCAGTCGATTCTTCGACATGTTTTCCCGCGTCCAGCCCGCATCGCGCAGGCCGCCGCCGAGCTTGTGGTAGAAGTCAATCATATGCTCGGGGCGGATCATGTCGGCATCGCCATACATCAGCATGACGGGCATGGTGAGCTTCGCGACGGCATCGCTGTAATCATTGGGTTCGCGCATCAGCGCACCCATGGCGTCAAGCAGCTTCGGGAATTCGGATACGTCGGGCGCCACCGCCTTGTAGGACAGAAACATCGGCGTATCCTTCATCATGTCGGCCATAGCGGCACCGACGGCCGCCTGCTGCGGCAGCATCTCGGGGAAGAAACCGTTCTGCGCATAGGGCGCCGAGAGTATTACCAGCCGACGTACGCGGTCCGGCGCATTCGCCGCCATGTTCAGCGCCACTCCGCCGCCGAAGGAATAACCGAAGACATCGAGCTTGTCGTAGCCGAGCTGCTTCACCAGGATCGCTAGATCGGCGCCGATTGCCGGAAGCTCGATCGGGCGATTGCCGAGGGGCGTGCGGCCATGGCCCTGCAGATCGACGGCAATCACCTGCCGGTGGTCGGTGAAAATCGGCATGACGGGCGTGAACATCTCGATCTGCCCAAGGCCACCATGAAGGAGAAGCAGCGGTTCGCCCTCGCCGCGGATCTCGTAATAATAATCGATGCCGTTGACAGGCACCCTTCCCTTACGCACGAGAGGCGCTATCGCCTTGTTGTCTTCGATAGCGGGTGCGCCGCCGGCAGCTGAGATATCCGGGGCGGCCAGGAATGCGGCAGCTGTGGCGATCATAGAAATCAACGTCATCTTCGACATGCCCTTGCTCCGTGTTTGCATCGATACCGCAAGGACGGCTGTGATGATCCCCTTCCTACATCACACTCCGAAATTTCTGCCGTCGGCCTTTATATCATTCCTATATTTTCGCCCCTCGCCCCGAATGGATTTCCTATCGCAGCCAGCAGTAGACTCTCGCGATCATTGCAAAGGTCAAATGCCATGCGAAATGTGATGTCCTCCGCCTTCCACCCTCTTCGCCCGCACAGAATCACGCGCAGCAGCCGGCAGGTGCGCGAAAAGCGCACCGCCTGGGCGCTGATCGTCTTCGGCATCGTGCTCGCCTGCGTCGAGCTTTACATCGTTTACTCCGCGCTCTGAGGTCCGTCCGGGGAACGGCAGACGCCAATTCGCGCGCTTTGCGCGCGGGAATGCGCGTATCCGCTAATCTTGCCATTCTCCCGCGGTTTCCGTTGCGGGAGAACGCAGACATGCGTTGAAGGGCTGATTTCCAACCTTTCCTTAACTGACATGTCGCTAAAATGCTGGCATAGATTTCAGACGCCACGAGACCAATGCCGAAACCGAATTTCCGCTTCACCCATTATGATCTCAAGGAACAACGCGCCGGGACGATCATCGAGGTGTCGTTGAATGCGGTGAACAACGTTCGCCTAATGACGGCGCCGAATTTCCAGCGCTTCACCGAGGTTCTCGATTTCAAATATATCGGCGGCGTGGCGCGCAAATCGCCGGTCAAGCTCGCCGTTCCTGAAAGCGGCCATTGGCACGTGGTCGTCGATATGGAGGGCCATCACGGCCTTGCGGAATCCTCCGTCAAGGTGATTGCCGCGCCTGCTAATCAGAAGATGCCGCGGCCCTCCTGAAATTTGCAGCACCGCGCATCTTTCGAACGTGCTTCGAAAAACCGTGACGAGACGCCCAATCGTGCTGATCTTGATTGCGATCAATGAATCAGACCGCAACGTCGCTCACAGTTCTGCGGTCGCGAGGTTTACCCCCGCACAGCCAGTTGCAAGTCAGCTCCTCATTCATGTTCCGCTAAAGAGTGAGGACAGCAGACTATGACCTTCATCACCTGGGGGCAGTCCATGACTTCGAACCCTATCGATCATATCACCAATGTCATCGATCCCGGCGATGCACTCGGCGAAGTCCTTTTCGGATTGATCATGGCGCTGACATGGACGGTAGGTTCGAGGCTTGTTTTTGAAGATGAAGGGTTAGATGTCCATGGGTTGATCGTCGCAACAATCGGATGCAACGTCGCTTGGGGGATCATTGACGCCGTGTTGTTCATTCTGGGTACGACGTTTTACAAGAGCAGACGGCTGCGCCTTTTTCGGCAAATCAAAGCCGCCAGAAGCGAAACTGCGGCGCTCAAGATGCTCGCGAACGAATTCCCGATTGAAGAAGCACCATTTTCTGGAAGGGCCGCCGATGCGGACGCACTCTATCGATCACTCCTGACGCTCGCATCTCGGGCCGATCCTGTGAAGGTGTCCTTATCGAAAGGTGATCTCTCTGCCGCCATCGCGGTCTTCTTTCTGGTCTCGGTCACCTCCATTCCGGCGGTGACCCCTTTCCTTCTCATCGACAGCCCGCACCTTGCTCTGAGAGTCAGCAACCTGTTTCTCATCATGCTGCTGTTTGTGACGGGTTATGCATGGGCGAGATTTTCGGGAGGCAGGCCTTTTTATGCAGGGATGACGATGACTTGTCTCGGATTGCTTCTGGTTGCAATAGCGATCGCTCTTGGCGGCTAAGCCCCCTTTGCCGCCGACCAGGCATAAACGTCAGCGCGGGTTGCGCTCCTTGCGAAGCTTTGCCCACCATTCCAGCCGCTTGCGGATATCGCGCTCGAAGCCGCGTTCCGGCGGATCGTAGAAGGTTTGGCGGCCCATCTTCTCGGGGAAATAATCCTGGCCGGAAAAGGCGTCAGGCTCGTCGTGGTCATAGCGGTAACCCTCGCCATACCCCTCGCCCTTCATCAGTTTTGTCGGCGCATTGAGGATGTGCTTCGGCGGTAGCAGCGAGCCGTTCTGCTTTGCAGCCTGGCTGGCGACCTTGAAGGCCGTGTAGACGGCATTCGATTTCGGCGCGGTGGCAAGATAGACGCAGGCCTGGGCAAGCGCCAGTTCGCCCTCAGGCGAGCCGAGATACTCGTAGGCATCCTTGGCGGCGTTGCAGATCACCAGCGCCTGCGGGTCGGCAAGGCCGATATCTTCCACCGCCATGCGCACCAGCCGCCGTCCGAGATAAAGCGGATCCTCGCCGGCATCGAACATGCGGGCGAGATAGTAGAGTGCAGCGTCCGGGTCCGAGCCGCGCACGGACTTATGCAATGCGGAGATCAGATTGTAGTGACCGTCCTGCGCCTTATCATAGACCGGGGCGCGACGCTGGACGATGCGCGTCAGGCCTTCGGTGTCGAAGCTTTCGCCCTCGCGCGCCGCACGCCAGACCTCCTCGGCGAGTGTCAGCACGGCGCGGCCATCGCCGTCAGCCATGCGGATCAGGCTGGCACGAGCCTCCTCCGTCAGTGGCAGCGGCTTCTGCTCGATCGTCTCGGCACGCTTCAGCAATTCCTGCAGGCTCTCCTCGTCATGCGACTTGAAGGTCAAGACGCGGGCGCGCGACAAGAGAGCGGCATTGAGCTCGAAGGACGGGTTCTCGGTGGTGGCGCCGACGAGGATGACGGTGCCGTCCTCCATGACTGGCAAGAAACTATCCTGCTGGGCGCGGTTGAAACGGTGGATCTCGTCGACGAAAAGCAGCGTCTGACGGCCATCCATTCGCCGCAGGCGGGCTGTCTCGAACACCTTCTTCAGATCGGCGACCCCGGAAAAGATCGCAGATATCTGCTCGAAAGCCAGGCCCGCCTCGCCCGAAAGCAGCCGCGCTACCGTCGTCTTGCCGGTGCCCGGCGGACCCCAGAAGATCATCGAGCCGAGCGAACCGCTTTCGATCATCCTCTTCAGCACGCCATCCTCACCGGTCAGGTGTTCCTGACCGGTGACATCGGCGAGCGTCTTCGGCCGCAGCCGGTCCGCAAGCGGCCGCCTGGCGGCAACCTCTTCCGGAACACGCGGCGCGAAAAGGTCATCGCTCATCGGAAGAACTGCCGGATGCGCCGGCCGTCACGCTCGATTTCGACCCGCCAGAGGCCGGGATCGCTGTCGGCGATCTCGGACAGCTCGCTGGTTGTCGTCACGTTGGTGCCGTTGATCGAAACGATGATGTCCTTCGGCTCGAAACCGAGACGGGCGGCTGGAGAATCCTCCTTCACGTCTGAGACGACGACGCCAGCCGATTCCGACGGCATGCGCAGTTCATCGGCAACACGCGGCGACAGGTTCTCGACGACCGCACCGGTAAAGGGCGTGTGTCCGCCGATCGTGCGCTGGTCGCGCGGTGAGGTTTCCGGCGCGCGGGCGAGCGTCAGCGGAAGTTGTTCCTCGCGGCCGTTCTCGATGACGGTCAGCTTGACCGACTTGCCGAGACCCGCCGTCGTCAGCCGGTAGAGCAGCGCATCCGGATGTTCGACGGAAATGCCATCGACGGCCGTGACGATTTCGCCTGCCTTCAGCCCGGCCTTGGCGGCCGGCCCGCCTTCCGAGACCTTGACGACGAGTGCGCCGCGGGCCTTGTTGAGCCCCAGCGCCTCGGCCACCTCAGAGGTCACGGCATCGAAGCTCGCGCCGACATAGGGGCGCTCGAAGGATTTAACGCCGGCATCGGCCGAAGCAAGGAAGACCTTGACCAGATTGGCCGGAATGGCAAAGCCGATACCGTTCGAGCCGCCGCCGCGCGAGAAGATTGCGGTGTTGATGCCGATCAGCTCGCCCTTCATGTTCATCAGCGCGCCGCCGGAATTGCCCGGATTGATCGAAGCATCGGTCTGAATGAAGAAACCGAACTCGTTCTTGACCACCTGATTGCGGGCAAGTGCGGAGACGATGCCGCTCGTGACCGTCTGGCCGACGCCGAAGGGATTGCCGATCGCCAGTACGAGATCGCCGACCTCGACGGCATCGGAATTGCCAATCGCCAGCGTCGGCAGGTTCTCCTTGGTATCGATCTTCAGCACGGCGAGGTCGACGCGGTCATCGCGTAGCACCACCTTGCAGGGGAATTCGCGGCCATCCGACAAGGCTACCTTGATGTCGTCGGCGCCTTCGACAACGTGATTGTTGGTCACGATGGTGCCATTGGCCTCAACGATCACACCCGAACCGAGCGACGACTGCTTTTCCGAGCGGTTCGGCATCTGCTGGCCGAAGAACTGCTCGAAGAAAGGGTCGCCGGCAAAGGGCGACTGGCGCTGGATGATCTTTTCCGCATAGACGTTGACGACGGCGCCTGAGGTCTGTTTGACCAACGGCGCGAAGGAGAGCTGCATCTGCATCTGGCTCTCCGGCACGGTCTTTGCCGTCTGCGCGTGAACGGCAGCCGGTAGAACGAGCATCAGAGCGAAGAGCGAGACGGAGGCGCGCTTGAAAAGGCCTTGCATGGGTATCCCTTTTGAATCCTCTTGAGAAATTGTTTTAGCGCCCGACGCTAGAAAGGAAAGAGGGCGGAAGCATGGAAGAATAAGGCAAGGAGAGGCTCAAGAGATTCTGCTTGAAGCATTTGCGAATTCGATTCAGGAAGATCGGCCATGCAACTGATATCAAAAGCCAAAATCTGGGCGAAGTCACTGAAGCGTGACATAGTCGCATTGTGGCTGGCCGCACGTGATACCCGCGTGCCGTGGTATGCAAAGGCGGTGGCGGGCGCCGTTGCAGCCTACGCGCTGTCACCAATCGATCTGATCCCTGATTTCATTCCCGTGCTCGGATATCTCGACGATCTCGTCATCGTGCCGCTCGGCATCCTGTTGGCGACGCGGCTTGTTCCGGCCGACGTGATGAGCGAGCTTCGCGCGGAAGCGGCAAGGCGCATCGAGCGCCCTTCCGGCCGGGCCGGATTGATCTTCATCCTTGTCGTCTGGCTCGCCTGCATCATCTTCCTGGCTCTGGCATTGCGCAAGTTCGCCTGAACGGCAGCAACGGAGATCTACGAATGACGGTGACAAGAGCGATGACGGCCGCCTTTGGTTTGGCGATCCTGATTTCCGCATCGAATAGGACCGAGGCGGCTAGCTTCGATTGCGACGCAAAGGAATTGAAGCCGGACGAAAAGGTAATCTGCGATAACCGTGCCCTGAACGATGCCGATGTGAAGATGGCGACCACTTTCGAGCTACTCTCCGGCCTGTTGGCAATGGGCTCGCGTGGTACATTACAGGACGAACAGACCGCCTGGCTGAAGAAACGGCAGGAATGCGGAGCGGATGCTGCCTGCATCAAGGCAGCCTATGACGAGCGGCGGAAGCAGCTCGACGAGACCTATAAAAACATCAACCGGCCGCTTTGAAAGCGACCGGTTGGCAGAGCAACTGACTTTTAATCAGTGGATGTCCGTTGAGATGCCTCAGCGGGCGTTCAGATCGCGCACGGCGCCGCGATCGGCACTCGTTGCGAAGGCTGCATAGGCCTTCAGCGCGGTCGTAACGTTGCGCTTGCGGACTTCTGTGGGATACCAGCCCTTGGCGTCCTGCTCGGCGCGGCGGGCGGCGAGCTCGGTTTCGCTGACGCGCAGGCCGATCGTGCGGCTGGGGATGTCGATGTCGATCATGTCGCCTTCGCGCACCAGGCCGATCATGCCGCCATTTGCCGCTTCCGGCGAGACGTGGCCGATTGAAAGACCGGAAGTGCCGCCGGAGAAACGGCCGTCGGTGATGAGCGCGCAGGCCTTGCCGAGGCCCTTCGATTTCAGATAGCTCGTCGGGTAGAGCATTTCCTGCATCCCGGGGCCACCCTTCGGGCCTTCGTAGCGGATGACGACGACGTCGCCGGCCTTCACCTCATTGGCGAGGATGGCCTTGACCGATGCATCCTGGCTTTCGAAGACGCGGGCGGGGCCGGAGAATTTCAGGATCGATTCATCGACGCCGGCCGTCTTGACGATGCAGCCGTCGATCGCGAGGTTACCCTTCAGCACGGCAAGACCACCGTCCTTGGAGAAGGGATGCTCGACCGAGCGGATGACGCCGTTCTGGCGATCGGTGTCGAGATCATCCCAGCGGGCTTCCTGGCTGAAGGCAACCTGGGTCGGAATGCCGCCGGGCGCGGCGCGATAGAAATTGCGGACAGTTTCACTGTTGGTGCGGGTGATATCCCAGCGATCGATCGCATCGCCGAGCGTCTCGGCATGGACAACCGGGCAGTCACGGTTCAGCAGGCCACCCTTGTCGAGCTCTCCGAGGATCGACATGATGCCGCCGGCGCGGTGGACGTCTTCCATGTGCACATCGCTTTTCGCGGGCGCGACCTTCGACAGGCACGGCACGCGGCGCGACAGCGCGTCGATATCGGCCATGGTGAAATCGACCTCGCCCTCATGGGCAGCAGCAAGAATATGCAGGACGGTATTGGTCGAACCGCCCATGGCGATATCGAGCGCCATGGCATTCTCGAAGGCCTGCTTGGAGGCAATGGTGCGCGGCAGCGCCTTGACGTCGTCCTGCTCGTAATAGCGGCGGGCGAGATCGACGATCAGGTGGCCGGCTTCGACGAAGAGGCGCTTACGGTCGGCGTGGGTGGCGAGCGTCGAGCCGTTGCCGGGCAGCGACAGGCCGAGTGCTTCCGTCAGGCAGTTCATGGAGTTTGCGGTAAACATGCCGGAGCAGGAGCCGCAGGTCGGACAGGCCGAGCGCTCGATGACCTTGACGTCTTCATCGGAAATCTTGTCGTCGGCAGCAGCGACCATGGCGTCGACGAGGTCGAGAGCATGCGTCTTGCCGTGCAGCACGACCTTGCCTGCTTCCATCGGGCCGCCGGAGACGAAGACCGTGGGTATGTTGAGGCGCAGCGACGCCATCAGCATGCCGGGGGTGATCTTGTCGCAGTTGGAGATGCAGACCATGGCGTCGGCGCAATGGGCATTGACCATGTATTCGACGCTGTCGGCGATCAGTTCGCGCGAGGGCAGCGAATAGAGCATGCCGTCATGGCCCATGGCGATGCCGTCGTCGACGGCGATCGTGTTGAATTCCTTGGCGACACCGCCGGCCGCTTCGATTTCGCGAGCGACGAGCTGTCCGAGATCCTTCAGATGCACGTGGCCGGGCACGAACTGGGTGAAGGAATTCACCACGGCGATGATCGGCTTGCCGAAATCCGAATCCTTCATGCCCGTGGCGCGCCAAAGGCCGCGCGCGCCCGCCATGTTGCGGCCGTGGGTCGTGGTTCTCGAACGGTAAGCTGGCATCGGTGTCTTCCTCGATATCTAGGAATTATCTGGCGAAGCGGGCGGCTGTGGAGTTTGCGGGCCAGGCGATCGCTGCTTTTTGGAATTGTCCTAATCCAATCGACCGAGACTGTCACTACCGGGAAGGCCAAATCCGGTACGCTGCCGCGTGGAGCGATCCGAAGCGCATCCATCATATACGGTTCGACGAGGCCTTTCGTTACAGCCTATTCCATCACAGCCGAACACAAAAAATTGGCTTCCCGTCGGCGATATTCAAGGCATAGACATTGATCGAACATGCGGGCGGTTCGTTTAGGAACTATAATGGGTAATCCGCCCTGGAGGTTTTGACATGCCAACCTATCGCCCACCGAAGATCGTCTCATCGGAGATCACGCCGCGGCAGGTCTATCTGCGTCGCCGCGAATTCCTGGGCGCTGCAGCACTTGGCGCCATGGCGCTCTACGGCGCCGGTAAGGCCAGCGCGGCGGCGCCTTCTGCCGTCGAGAGCAAATACAAGGTCGATGAGAAGACGACCCCGCTCAAGGACATCAAGACCTACAATAATTTCTATGAGTTCGGCCTCGACAAGGGCGATCCCGCCGCGCTTTCCGGCAATTTCAAGCCGCTGCCCTGGACGATCAAGGTCGACGGCATGGTCAACAAGCCTGGCACCTTCGACATCGAGGCGCTGATGAAGGAATTCCCGATCGAGGAGCGCACCTATCGGATGCGCTGCGTCGAGGCCTGGTCGATGGTCATCCCCTGGGACGGCTTTCCGCTGGCCTCCCTGCTCGACAAGGTCGAGCCGCTCGGCAGTGCCAAATACGTCGCCTTCGAAACGGTCGTTCGGCCGGAGGAAATGCCGGGACAGAAGGGATTTTTCCAATCGCTCGACTGGCCCTATGTCGAGGGTCTGCGCCTCGATGAGGCGCGCCATCCGCTGGCACTGCTTGCCGTCGGCCTCTACGGTGAAACGCTGCCGAACCAGAACGGCGCGCCAATCCGCCTCGTCGTGCCGTGGAAATACGGCTTCAAGGGTATCAAGTCGATCGTCCGTATCACGCTCACCGACCAACAGCCCAAGAATACCTGGCAGGTGACCAACCAGCAGGAATACGGCTTCTACGCCAACGTCAATCCGGCCGTCGATCATCCGCGCTGGAGTCAGGCCACCGAACGGCGGATCGGCGAAAGCGGCTTCTTCGGGGCGAGCCGTCACCCCACCCTGCCCTTCAACGGTTATGCCAACGAGGTGGCGAGCCTTTATGTCGGCATGGATCTAAAGGCGAATTTCTGATGGCGGAACTGTCGCTCGCCATCCCCAAGCGCTGGCAGCCTGCCTCCGTCTGGCTGCTTTATGTCATCGGGCTCGTGCCCGCGGCATGGACTTTCTATCTCGGCGCGACCGATCAGCTCGGCGCCGATCCGGTCAAGACCTTCGAGCTTTTCCTCGGCATCTGGACGATCCGTTTCCTGATCGCAACACTTGCCGTCTCCCCTGCCCGCGAGCTTTTCGGCTGGAACTATCTGCGCTATCGGCGCGCGCTCGGCCTTTTGACCTTCTACTACGCGCTGATGCATTTCACGGTCTACATGGTGCTCGACCAGGCGATGGATATTTCTGCCGTCATCAACGACGTGCTGAAACGCCCCTTCATCATGTTCGGCATGGCAGGGCTTGCAATGCTCGCGCCGTTGGCAGTGACATCCAACAATTTCTCCATCCGCCGCCTCGGCAAGAACTGGATCTGGCTGCATCGCCTCGTCTACATCATCGCCGCCTGCGGGGCGCTGCATTTTGCGCTCTCGACCAAGATCCTCGATCTCCAGCAATATATCTATGTCGGGCTGATCATCGCGCTCATCCTCTACCGCTCCTACCGGCCGATCGCACGCAGCCGGAAGAAGGAGCAAGGACGGCCACGCCAGCGGGCGGTGGCTCCAGCTCGATGAGGCTTGGGGTCAGCGAGGACGCCTTGCCGGATCGAACATGGAGGCCACGGCTATTCCGATCGCGTAGGCGAGGATGTTCCACAGGGAAAATATTCGGCCAAGCAGTAGGGCGCCTGCGGTGGTCAGCCGAAACGCGTCGAGCCAGGGCGTGTGATAGAGCCGGAATAATTCGACTGAAATCGCCACGCACAGCGCCGTGATAGCAACTGCCGCCGGCCGCAACCTGTCGAAAAATAGCGCCAGCAGCAGATAGACCATCGCGCCCCACAGGGCCGATCCACCATATTTGACGACAATGAAGGGCAGATCGACGGCGTAGCCGAAGCGCCTGAGCGCCAGTCCGAGGACGATGACGAGAAGCAGGGCGACGAGACGGAGGAGCTGTGGTCGTGACCAGGTTTGAATAATTTCGCGCAATGACCTTGTCCCGTCACGATCTCGGCCGATCGACGGCCTGAGGTGCAGATACTTCACTATAAGCAAGCCGGTTGTCGGCCAATACACAAACGAAAACAGCCGGGCTTTGCAGCCCGGCTGTCCTGTTTCCGGCGAAGCCGAAAATCTTAGGCGGCGACGGCCTGCTCTTCGGCAGCGACGCGGGCCTTGTCGGTTGCGCCCTTGGCGAAGGTGTCGCGGTCAACGAATTCGACGACGGCCATGGCGGCATTGTCGCCCTGGCGGAAGCCGGCCTTCATGATACGCAGGTAGCCGCCGTTGCGGGTGGCGTAGCGCGTTGCGATCGTGTCGAACAGCTTCGAAACAACGGCGGCGTCGCGGATCTGCGAGATCGCCTGGCGGCGAGCATGCAGGTCGCCGCGCTTGCCGAGCGTGACGAGCTTCTCGACGATCGGACGGATTTCCTTGGCCTTCGGCAGGGTCGTGACGATCTGC
>Ga0102591_1000314_pt1 | contig 103578 bp, 93 predicted proteins | sample AraplaCol_mCL_r2_2_FD_76860 | JGI IMG/M metagenome (GOLD analysis project Ga0102591, IMG submission 76860) | Arabidopsis root microbial communities from North Carolina, USA - plate scrape MF_Col_mCL_r2 (SPADES assembly) (version 2) | ecosystem: Host-associated > Plants > Roots > Endosphere...
AAGCGCGGCGCGATCCTTCACCGACTGGCCGGGGTTCAGGAACTCCGCCTTGCCGAGAATGGTGCAGCCGGTCACCTCTGAGGCGCCCTTGAGTTTGATCAAGGGCGTGTTGCCGATGGCTTCGAGGACGGAGGGGTGGAAGGTCATGGAATCTGCCTCTATTCGAACTCTTACTTTAGGAACGGTCTTTTCCCTTCACAAGGCTGGGTTGGCAAGAAAAGCTATTCCATGCCTCTGTTGGACACGATAAAATTTCGCTTTCCTCACCGAAATTGTGTACGGCCCGCGTTCCCGCCCTGTGAGGGTGATCCGAAGATTGACTTTCCCCGTACGGATGACGACAAAGCGAAACGGAGCGCGGCAACAGGGCGTGACCGAAACAGACATGGTTCACGAGCAGATCGACACGATCGATGCATTGATGGCGCATTATGTTGCCGGCTCCTTGCCCGAGCCGGCGCGCGTGCTGGTACAGTCTCATCTCGAAATGAAACCGGACAATCGCATCCTGGTGAACAGCCTCGAGCTGCTGGCCGGCGAAGCGTTGGAAAACGTGCCTGAAGCGGCTATTGCCGATCGCAACGGGCGGCTTGCGGCGATCTTTTCCTCTGCATCTCCCGGAACGCCGCCACCGGCGGCGGCGCGGCCGGAAAACGCGCTGTTTCCCCAAGCCTTGCGCGATCTCGTCGGCTTCGAGGCCGAGGATGTGCCCTGGCGCACGCGGCTGCCGGGCTTCAGGGAATATCCGCTCGACATGGACGGCTGCGAGGTCAACCTGATGTGGATCCGTCCGGGTCGCGCCTTGCCGGCGCACACCCACAAAGGCATGGAACTGATCCTCATTCTCGACGGCGCCTTCAACGATGAACGCGGCCGCTTCGGCCCCGGCGACATCTCTATTGCCGACGAGACGGTCGACCATCGGCCGGTCGCCGAAAAGGACAGGCCTTGCATCGCCTTTGCCGTTTCCGACGGGCCGGTCAGGCTCACGGGATCCTTTCGTCAGCTGATCGGCGACCTGATCGGCTGAAAGCAGCCACAATGGTGTGATAGAGCCATAAATCCGGGAGAGGTGAGGAACTTCCGGACCTGTTTTCACATTGATCAGGCAGCCCGGAGGAACATGTCATGCGTGATTTCATCGCCCGTCCCGAACATGGAATCGTCTGGATCTCGGGCGCGAGTTCCGGCATCGGCCGGGCGCTGGCGCTGAAGCTGGCCGGCGAAGGATACAAGGTCGCCGTCACTGCCAGAAGCCATGAAAAGCTGGTCGAGCTGCAGACCGAGGCCAGCGGCCTTTCCGGCAGTATTGTCGTTCTCGACGGCGACGTCACCGATGCCGAGGACATGGAACATATCATGGCTTCCATCGAATATGAGCACGGCACGCTCGCCATGGCGATCCTCAATGCCGGCGTCTACCTGCCTGTTCATGCCGAGGATCTGAACCGCGCCGATTTCGAGAAGAGCTTCGCCGTCAATCTTTCCGGCGTCGTCAACTGCCTGTTGCCGGCAATCCGCCATATGAAGGAAAAGGGGCAGGGGCAGATCGCCATCGTCTCCTCCGTCACCGGCTATGGCGGCCTGCCGACAGGGGCTGCCTACGGCGCCACCAAGGCGGCGTTGATCAATATGACCGAGAGCCTGAAATTCGATCTCGACAAGATGGGCATCCGCATCCAGCTCGTCAGCCCGGGCTTCGTCGATACGCCGGCGACGCGGAAGAACGCCTTTCCGATGCCGGCCCTGGTATCGGTCGAGGAGGCGGCCCGGCAGATTGCTGCCGGGTTGAAATCGCAGGTCTTCGAGATCACCTTCCCGAAGCGCTTCACCACCATGCTGAAGCTCGGACGCCTGTTGCCTTACAGCGCCTATTTCGCGCTGGTGAACCGCGCGACCGGCTGGCGGGAGCGGCCGCCCTTGGCTGGTCACCATCCGGCGACGCCGCATCCGGCGGAATGATCAACGGCGCGAGAACACGACCTGGCGCACATCGATGTTGCGGGCGCGGAAGCCGGCTTCGCAATAGAACAGGTAGAATTCCCAGAGCCGCTTGAAACGCTCGTCGAAGCCCATCGGACGGATGCGCTCCCAGACCGACCAGAAGCGTTCGCGCCATTCGGCCAGCGTGCGGGCATAGTCGAGCCCGAAGCCGAAATCCTTGACCAGCGACAGATCGACCTTGCCGGCAAGCTCGGCCAGATGATTGCGCGTCGGCAGCATGCCGCCGGGAAAGACGTATTTCTGGATGAAGTCGGGGTTGCTGCGATACTGGTCGAAGGATTCCGGCCGGATGGTGATGATCTGCAGGCCGGCCTTGCCGCCCGGCTTCAGACATTGCCTGAGCTTTGAAAAATAGGATGGCCAGTACCTCTCGCCGACCGCTTCGAACATCTCGATCGAGACGATCCGGTCGTAGAGGCCTGTTTCATCGCGGTAATCCTGGAAGCGGAATTTCACGCGGTCGTCGAGGCCGGCCTTTTGGATGCGCTCCTCGGCAAAGGCGAGTTGCTCGCGGCTGATCGTCAGGCCTGTTACCTTGCAGTTCAGCTCGCTTGCGGCAAACTCGGCAAAACCGCCCCAACCGCAGCCGATCTCAAGCACGTGGTCGCCGGGGCCGATGCCGGTCGCTTCGGCAAGCGCCCGGTATTTGGCATTCTGGGCCGATTGCAGGTCGTTGGCGCCCGTGGAATAGAGCGCTGAGGAATAGGTCATGCTCGGATCGAGCCATTGCCTGTAGAAATCGTTGCCGAGATCGTAATGGGCGGAGATGTTGCGTTTCGAGCCCGTCTTGGTATTGGCGTTCATCCAATGGCGGACGCGCTCGAAAAGGCGGCCGAGGCCGCCCTTGCCATGCGCATAGCTGTGCGCGGCCTCGCCGTTGACGAGGAAGAGCTCGAGGAAGGCGGCGATGTCGGGGCTGTCCCAGTCGCCATCCATATAGGTTTCGGCGACACCGATCGTGCCGCTCGTCAGCGCCCTATAGGCAAGGTTCCAGTTGCGGAGGTGGAGTGCCGCCTTCGGTCCCGCCTTTTTGCCCTCGACCAGCAGCCTGCGGCCGTCGGGGAGTGTGACGGCAAGCGAACCGTGCTGCATGTGCAGAAGTCCGCGCAGGGCTAGCCTTGCCTTGAAGGGCAGACCCTTCACTATGCGGGACATATTTTCGGCCGTCAGCGTCACCGCATCACGAGCCAGCAGGTTCCAATCCTGCGCCTTGCTCATCTTTTCTCCTCCAGCATTTTCGTGCCGGTTAGGGACGACGATACACCCATTATGATATGCACGGCCGCCCCCTCGGCCATTGCATCGAACGCTACCGCATAATTCCCGAAATCGGAATAGATTTAGCAGTTCAAAAAGTTACGGCTCCTTTGCGCGGGGCAGGCGAGGCTCTCATGTCGTTCCGCCGCTTCCGCAAGCGGGCGGGGCTGTCGGACGCTTACTTCAGGGGGCGGTGCCGGACGCCTGATGTAGCGCGCGCCCTTCAGCCACAATTTCAGCGCCTCCCAATGGATCCCGGCGACGATCTTGAAGGTGAGGAAGGGGATGCGCGCCGTGAGCGTGAGCAGCGAGGCACTGGTCAACGGCACCTGTCGTCCGGAAAATGTCGCCGAGAGAAGCGGGCCTTCATGATCGTTTTCCAGGATGCGCCAGCGGATTTCGGCACCGGGCGGCAGCATGCGGAAATGATAACGCGCCGCCATGTCGATAAAGGGCGAAACGTGAAAGCGCTTGTCGCAGCTCTGGCGAAGCCCGCTTTCCGACATCTCACCGGGGCCGACGGGACAGACATAGCTGTGCCGCTCGCCAAACGTATTGCGCACCTCATAGATCATCGCGACGAGTGCGCCGCCGCCATCATAGGCGTGATAGACAGAGAGCGGGTTGAAGACATAGCCGAGAATTCGGGGGTAACAGACGAGCAGGATCCTGTCCGCGCGGTCGAGCCCCGTCTCGGCGAACAGCCTGTCGACATAGGCGCGCAGCGTCGCGCTCCCGGCACTGGCATGGTCCTTCTCGTGGAACGAGACAAGATTGCGCCGATTGACGGAAAACAGCGACGATAGCCTGCCAGCCTCATCCAGCCTGTCGAGGTCTACGAGCAGCGAGAAGACGCGGTAGCGGAAGCGGTGACCGAACGGTTTCATCCGTTGATGCATGATGTCGCCGACATAGAGCGTTGCCGCGGCATCTGGTGGAGGGCCGTTGGTCATCGTATTCATGCCGTGTTTTTCGCCGCGCCCTGTCATGCCGCCACGTCCGGTTGAGGCTTGAGGATGGCGGTTCGGGTAGTTCGCCAGGGTATGATCCCGCCCAAGGCTTCCGCCGCCGCCAGACCGGAAACGAGGCCATCCTCGTGGAATCCGTAGCCCGTCCAGGCGCCGGCGAAATAGCAATGGCTTTGTCCCTGAATGGTGACAAGCGCCTGTTGTGCAGCCATGGCGTCCGCCGAGAATTGCGGATGGTCGTAGGTGAATTCGGCAAACACCTTGTCACGTTCCGGCTCCCGGTCGGGATTGAGAGTGACGAACAACGGAAAATTGTCGTCGATGCCTTGCAGCCGGTTCATCCAGTAGGTGACGGCAACGCCGGCATTTCCCTCTTCACGGCTGGAGCGCAAATAGTTCCACGAGGCCCAAAGCTTGCGCCGCTGCGGCATCAACGATTGGTCGCGGTGCAGGACGACGCGGTTCGGCTGGTAGGGAATGGCGGCAAAGAGCCTGCTTTCCCTATCGCTGGCATCGGCGAGCAGGCGTGCCGTCTGATCGCTATGGCAGGCGAAGATCACCTTGTCGAACAGGTGTTCGCCGCCCGTTTCGTCGATGAGCGTCACGCCGTGCTCGGAGCGGATGACGGCGCGCACGCCGCAGGAAAGTTTCACCCGTTCGCCGAGGGGTCGAAGCAGCCGGTCGAGATAGGTGCGGCTGCCGCCGGTGACCGTCCGCCACTGGTGCTGCCGGCGGTAGATCAGCCGGTGATTGTCGAAGAAATTGACGAAGTGCTCGGCCGGAAACTGCAGCATGCGGGCGGACGGCGTCGACCAGATTGCCGCCGCCATCGGCATCAGATAATTGTTGGTGAAACCGGGCGAGAAGCCGCGCCAGTCGAGATAATCGCCGATCGAGCGTGAGGCGAGATGGCCGGCGGCCCGATCTTCGAGGCAGCTGCGGTTGAAGCGCAGGATCTCGCGGATCATCCACAGAAATGACGGCCGCAGCAGGTTGCGCTTCTGCGCGAAGACCGAGGACAGTCCGCCGCCGCTCCATTCCAGCCTGCCGTGGTCGAGCGAGAGCGAAAAGCTCATGTCGCTGGCATGCGTCGCAATGCCGAGCTCGGCAAACAGCGCCGTCAGATTGGGGTAATTCTGTTCATTATAGACGATGAAGCCGGTGTCGACCGCAATCCGAAAGCCGTTGTAATCGACGTCGACGGTCGCCGTATGGCCACCGGCCCGCGCCTGGTTCTCGTAGAGCGTGACGTCGTGCACGGTGTTCAGCGCCCAGGCAGCGGAGGCGCCCGATATGCCGGAGCCGATGACGGCGATCTTCAGCCGGCGCGATGCGGGACGGACATGCGCGTTCATGCGGCATCCCTCGTGGCGTTGTAGGCGGCGAGCGCTCGGTTGCGTGCGTTCGCATGATCGACGATCGGTTTCGGATAGGTTTGGCCCAGCGTGATGCCGGCCTCGTCGAGCACGCCTTGCGGCGCCTCGAATGGCCGGTGGATGTATTTTGCCCCGAGCCCTCGAAGCTCCGGCACATGAGCTCTGACATAGTCGCCGCCGGGATCGAAGGTTTCGCCCTGCAGCACCGGATTGAAGATGCGGAAGAACGGCGAGGCGTCGGCTCCCGAGCCTGCCACCCACTGCCAGCTTGCCGCATTGTTGGCGGGATCGGCATCAACAAGCGTGTCACGGAACCAGGCCTCGCCGCGTCGCCAATCGATCATCAGATCCTTGATAAGGAAGGAGGCGACGATCATGCGCACGCGATTGTGCATCCAGCCGTGGCGCCACAGTTGGCGCATGCCGGCATCGACGATCGGATAACCGGTCAGCCCTCTGCACCACGCCTTGAAATCTTCGCCGTCGTTGCGCCATTCGAAGCCGTCGAAACGATCGTTCCAGTTGGCCGAGGCAAGACGCGGGAAATGGAAGAGCAGGTGATAGGAAAATTCGCGCCAGGCGATCTCCTTGCGGAAATGCACGATATCGGTTGCCGGCACCCGTTTTGACAGGCCGCGTGTCGCGTGCCAGATGCGGGCAGGGGATATCTCGCCGAGAGCCAGATGCGGCGACAGCATCGATGTTGCCGGTCTTGCCGGATAATCGCGGTTTTGCTTGTAGCCGTCGAGTGCGTCCTCGACGAAAGCATGGAGCTTCTTTCGGGCGCCTTCTTCGCCAGGTGTCCAGAGATCGGCGAAATCGCCCGCCCAAACCGGTTTCACCGGCAGCAGCTTCCAGCTCTCCAGCCTTTCCGACTTCGGACGTTGCGATGCGAGAAGCAGTTTCGCCGGCGCATCCAGCGGCGGCTCCGGTTCGCAGCCGCCCTCCAGCGCGCGCCAGAATGGCGTATAGACGCGATAGGGCGTGCCATTACCGGTCATCAGCCGGGAAGGTTCGTGCAGCAACTGACCGCCGAAGCTTCTCGCTTCGACCGCCTGCTTCTCCAGTTCATGCTTGATCCGGATGTCGATCGACATTCCGGATGGATCGTAGCGGCGGTTCCAGAAGACGGCTTCCGCGCCGCTTTCCCGGATCAGGGCACAGAGCACCGCAAGCGCATCGCCGCTGGCCAGCACCAGCCGCGCCTGCCGCTTGCGCAGCGAGCCGTCCAGCGCTGCCAGCGAATGGTGCAGCCACCATGCCTGCGCGGCACCCAGTGGACCGGTGCCTGCCGCCTGCGGCTCTCTGATATAGAGAGGGATGACCGGCCGTCCGGAGTGATGGGCGGCGTTGAGAGCCTGGTTGTCGTCAAGGCGCAAGTCCTTGCGAAACCAGAGGATAACAGGTGTTGCCGTGTCCTTTGCCAATGAAGCCATTCCCGTTCGTGTTCTTTCAAGCTGTTACGGCGGTACGGAACACGCGGATCAAAAGTTTCATCCGAAAGAAAAGCTTTCATGGCTGTCATGAAAAAGGCCGGTGTGAACCGGCCTTTTTCAAGCATGGCGCACGTTTGTGCGACATGCTCAGAGCGGGGGACTGTCCGCTCAGTTGTCGTATTCGCGGCAGGCTTCGCTGATCGATGCACCGCTCTGGCCGCCGCGCGTGTCGACGCCGGACATCTGTTGCGGCATTCCGGGGCATTCCATCGTCTGCGGCCGCCCGATGCTCTGGGTCGTCATCGGATCGACCGGCGAGACGGGGACCGGGCGTATGCCATTGTCATCGTTGGTGTAATCGGACGAATAGGTACCCGAGCTCGGATCGGTCGAGCCGCCATTCGTCGGCCCGATCGGATCCGGGTTCGACTGGGCAAAGGCCGACGACGCCATGCCGATCGCGAGTAACGAAGCGGCGATAAGGGATCTAGACATGGGATATCCTCCTTGGATTTTCATCTTGGATGACCCTGATGTAACTGCCGGGCTGAATCATTGTTCCGAAATTTGCCGAAAACCTGCATTCAAGTCGCACGGCGTAGCCGACATGGTTATGCGTAAACCTTAACGGGCGATGTCGCTGGATCGGTGCCAGCGCATGCCCTACTTGCATGCGGAGATACTAAAAAACCGTGGCATGAGGCCGCAATGTTCATCTCCTTTCGCGAAGCCGCAGATCTCGGTCTCCAGATCGCACTTGCACTCACCTTGACGGTGAGCGGCATGGCGGTCGCCTCTTACGCCGTCAGGAATGACAAGACTAAAATTTCCGCGATCAACGTCAGCCGTCCCTCGCTCTGGACCGCCGTTCCGGTGCGCGTCGACTTGACCACACAGACCTACCTGCGTGCCGACGCTCCAGCCGGACTGGAACTCGCCGGCGCCGCGGATGATTTTTGCCACGATCCGATCGGCCTCCGGCTCTCCTGCGACCTGATCACCACGACCGCCAGCACAGCCTTTTAGGCGAAGCCTCTCCGCAGCCTCCAGCCCGCAGGCATAGGCAGCGAGGCAGGCGATGACTTCAGCGCGAACGGCTGGCGGCCGCCGTCTGAACGGGCAGGATCGTCGATGCCTTGATGTCCTTCAGCACAAACATCGTATGCATCTCCTTGATGCCGGGCAGGCGGCGGATCACCGTCATGGCGAATTCGGCATAGCTGTCGAGATCGGCCGCGACCACCTGCAAAAGGAAATCGGCCTCGCCGGCGACGGAATAACAGGCGACCACCGCTTCCAGTGCGCCGACCTCGCGTTCGAACCGTTCGGCCTCGTCATGGGAATGCGTGTCGATCTGGACGCGGACGAAAGCGAGGACGCCGAGGCCGACGGCGCGGCGATCGACAACAGCCTGATAGCCGCGGATGACGCCGGCCTCTTCAAGCCTTTTCACCCTGCGCCAACAAGGCGAGGTCGACATCCCCACGCGTTCGGCAAGCTCCTGGTTCGTCAGCCGCCCCTCGCTTTGCAGCGCCTTCAATATGCGGATATCTCCCGGCTCGAATTCCATGATCGGTATGTCCTTTCGAATTTTTTCGGTCGCCGGGAAAATCCTACCTGATTTGGATGTGAGACGTCAGGAATAGGCAGGATATTTCTCTGCCTTTCGATAGGGTGAGGACGTCGAACCGAGAAGGAGCGGACGAATGATGGTTGAGGACTGGCGTGTCGCCGTGATCGTCGAGCCGGGGCTGCCGGCCGGCGAACTCGCCAATACGGTTGCGGTGCTGTCGATCGGCCTCGGTGCCGCGGCACCCGCACTTGCCGGGGCACGGCTGAGCGATCATGCCGGTCGGGCATTTCATGTCAGTGCCAATAAGCCGGTTCCGGTGCTGCAGGCGGCAGCGGCCGATCTGAGATCGCTCTTGCTGAAGGCACTGCCGGCGCCCGAAGGGGCGCTGGTGGTGCCGTTCCCGCGTTTTGCTCGAGCGCTGCACGTCTATGCCGATTATGAGGCTTCGATGCCCGAACGCGACCTCTCTTCGGAGGTCATCGACGGCGTCGGGCTCGCCGGCCCGACGAAATGGATCCGCTCGCTGACGGGCTCGCTAAAGCTGCTTCGTTGATCCGAGTGGCCGGGCGTGTGGATAGGCTCGTCTCGCGAAAGCTTGCAAAAGGCCATGATTTGCCGTTTGATCGAGCGATACGACGACCATCCGACACTCTTCCTTAAAAGGATCCGCCTTTGTCCCTGCCGATGCCCCGCGGCTTCGAGAAGCCTTATGCCGCCTTCCTGTTCGATATGGACGGCACCATCCTCAATTCGATCCGTGCGGCCGAGCGTGCATGGAGTGACTGGGCAAGGCGCCACGGGCTCGATGTCGCAACCTTTTTGCCGAAGATGCACGGATCGCGCGGCATCGACACGATCACCCGGCTGAACCTGCCCGGCGTCGATCCCGAACATGAATCCAGGCTGGTGACCGAGGCCGAGATCGCCGATGTCAGCGATGTCGTTGCCATCCCGGGTGCTGCGGCATTTTTGAGTTCACTGCCGCCGGATCGCTGGGCGATCGTCACCTCCTCGCCTCTGCGCCTTGCCCACAGGCGGCTGGAGGCGGCGGGGCTGCCGCTGCCGAAATTCATGGTGACGGCGGAGGACGTGAAGGTCGGAAAACCCGATCCGCAATGTTACATTCTCGGCGCCGAACGCCTCGGCGTCGGCACGCGGGACTGCCTGGTATTCGAGGATGTCGCAGCCGGCATCACCGCCGGCGAAGCGGCGGGCGCCGATGTCATGGTCGTCACCGCAACCCATCACGACAAGATGGAAACGCCCCATCCGACGCTCTCATCCTATGACGAGATCGCGGTTCGCATCTCTGCCGAGCGTAAGATGCTGATCGTCCCCGCCACGGCCTGACATCAGTCCCGCCGCGTTACAGCATCCTTTGCGCTTTCACTCCGCGGCTGCGGCAAGACATCGATCGATGATCCTGCCGATTTCGCTGCGGCAGGAGCCGCAATTGGTTCCGGCGCTCGTTTCCTTGCCGACCGCCTCGACGCTGTGGCATCCGCCGCGCACGGCGGCAGCGATCTGATTGACTCCGACGCTGAAGCAGGAGCAGACGGTGGCGCCCGGATCCGGCCTGCCGGCTCCGGGACGGCCAGCGACCAGCGCAAAGCGCTTCCTGAGGTCGCCATGCGAGGCAGTAAGCTGCGAGATCGCCCAATTGCGCGCGACGGCGACCGGCTCGCGGGCGAGAAACAGCGCGGCAAGCAGGACCTCGCCATCGAAAAAGGCTAGCCTGAGGTCGCCGGATTGCCGGTCGGCATAACCCAGTGGTTCGACCTCGGCCGGAATGGCGAACACCGCCCGGCACCAGGCTGTCCAGTCTTCGACAGCTTCACCGAAGGCAAGCTCCAGCCGCCAGCCGCCGGAGGCTTTCGCCAGCGCCCAATAGGCCGCGTTGGGCGTGGCCGGTTTTGTAGCAGAGACGGCGAAGCCATAATGGGTGGCGCGGAAGGGCCGGATGGCGACAGCAACATTCTTCGACGCCGGCTGACCGGAAACGGGATCGGTGATCGGCGCGACCACGGCATCGATCCGCGCTTTCGCGGCGAACTGATCGTTCCAGTGCATCGGCGCAAAGACGCCGCTGCGAGCCTGACGATCGGTCACCAGCGCCCGGACGATCGCCTTGCCATGGGGGCTTTCGATCTCGACCAGACCGGCGCTTGATATACCGGTCTCGATCGCGTCACGCGGATGGATCTCGGCAAAGGGTTCGGCGATGTGGGCGGAAAGGCGTGCGCTCTTTCCGGTTCGCGTCATCGTGTGCCACTGGTCGCGGATGCGCCCGGTATTCAGCGTGAAGGGGAAATCGGCACTGGTGCGATCCGTGGCCGGCGGTTTGACCGCGACAAAACGTGCCTTGCCATCCGGATGGAAGAATCCACCCTCGGCGAAGAAGCGGGTGACGCCGGGTGCGGTCCCTGCCGGCTGCGGCCACTGGAAGGGCGAAAGCTCGTCATAGGCGTCGCCGCTGATATCGGCGCGCGCGCCGATGTCGAAATCGCGGCTGCCGTTATTTTCGAAGGCGGAAAGCGCGGCGTGCTCCGCAAAGATTGCGTCTGGCGCATCAAAATCGAAGGCGGCGGCAAATCCCATGCGGCGCCCGACCTCGGCAAGCTGCCACCAGTCGGCTCTTGCATCGCCGGGGAGCCCTAGAAACGGCCGCTGCCGGGAAATGCGCCGTTCGGAATTGGTGACGGTCCCGTCCTTCTCGCCCCAGCCGAGCGAGGGCAAAAGCACGTCTGCGTGCCGGGTCGTATCCGTCTCTTTGAGGATGTCCGACACGACGACGAAGGGACAGGCGGCGATCGCGCTTTCGACGCTATCGGCATCCGGCATCGAGACGACGGGATTGGTGGCCATGATCCAGAGCGCCTTGATGCGTCCGTCGGCCACGGCGCGGAACATGTCGACCGCCTTCAGGCCGGGTTTTGCGGCGATGACGGGCGAATTCCAGAAGCGCTGCACGCGGTCCCGGTCATCGGTATTCTCGATCGCCATATGGGCGGCAAGCATATTGGCAAGGCCGCCGACCTCGCGCCCGCCCATGGCGTTCGGCTGGCCGGTCAGCGAGAACGGTCCCATGCCGGGACGGCCGATGCGGCCGGTCGCCAGGTGGCAGTTGAGGATGGCATTGACCTTGTCGGTGCCGGAGGCGGATTGATTGACGCCCTGGCTGTAGCAGGTGACGACTTTCGGCGTCGTCTCGAACAGGCGGAAGAACTCCCTGATCTGCATGGCCGGCAGGCCGGTGCGTTCCAGGAGTTCGTTGATATCAAGTGCTGCGGCCGCCGCAAAAGCCTCGCCGAAACCTTCCGTATGGGCGCCGATATAGTTCTGATCGATGGCCGGGCTTGTCGCGAGATGGGCAAGCAGTCCCATGAACAGCGCGACGTCGCCGTCGGGGCGGATCGCCAGGTGCAGGTCGGCGATATCGCATGTCATCGTCCGGCGCGGATCGATGACGACGATCCGCATGTTGGGCCGCGCCGTCTTGGCGGCGGCAAGCCGCTGGTAGATGACGGGATGACACCAGGCAAGGTTGGAGCCGGTCAGGATCACCAGATCGGCGAGTTCGATATCCTCATAGGTTCCGGGCACCGTGTCGGCGCCGAAGGCGCGGCGATGCCCCGCCACGGAGGAGGACATGCAGAGCCTTGAATTGGTATCGATATTGGCCGAGCCGATGAAGCCCTTCATCAGCTTGTTGGCGACGTAGTAATCCTCGGTCAGCAACTGGCCCGAGACGTAGAAGGCGACAGCGTCAGGCCCGTGTTCGGCGATCGTTTCAGAAAAACGCCGGGCGACCAGGTCAAGTGCTTCGTCCCAACCGCTCCGTTCGCCTGCGATTTCGGGATAGAGAATCCGGCCGTCGAGATCGATGGTTTCGGCAAGGGCCGACCCCTTCGAGCAGAGCCGGCCGAAATTCGACGGATGCTCGGGATCTCCCTTGACGCTGACGGTTCCGGCCTCATCGACCGTGGCGAGGACGCCGCAGCCGACGCCGCAATAGGGACAGGTGGTCTTGACCTCAGCCGCCATCTATTCCGCCGCCATCATCAGGCTTTCGAGCGCGATGAAGAGGGCGCCGTCCTCATTGCGGACCGGGATGGTCCGCACCTGGCCCTCGTCGGCGCCGAGCGCCTTGCCGGTTTCGAGGGAGATCACCCAGTTGTGCAACGGGCAGGTGACCGCCTTGGCATGCACGATGCCCTGGGAGAGCGGGCCGCCCTTGTGCGGGCAATGGTCTTCGATGGCGAAGACCTCGTTTTCAGCCGTGCGGAAGACGGCGATCTTGCCCTGCGGTGTTTTCACGCAGCGCGCGCCGCGTAAGGGGATGTCGGAGATGTCACCGATTGGATGCCAGTTTTCATTGGGCCAGTTCATGTCCATCTCCTTACTCGGCTGCCTGCGGATAGCCGATCGTCGCCATCGGCTTGAACTCGTGCTTGTCCTTGCCGGAAACACGCTCCGACCAGGGATCGACCTGGGCAAATTTCTGGCTGAAGACGAAGCGGTCGTAATAGGCCTGGCGCTTTTCGGCATCGCCCATGATCTGGCGGCGGATTTCCTCCAGGCCGATGCGCTTGGCCCACTTGTAGATGCGCTCGAGATAGCGGGCCTGCTCGCGGTACATCTGCGTCAGCGCCACGATATGCTCCAGCGCCTCGTCCTCGGTCCGGACAAGCCCAAGAACCTCCGTGCCCTTGATGTCGAGACCGGCCGCACCGGCGAAATGGATTTCGAAACCGGAATCCACGCAGATAACGCCGATGTCCTTGCAGGTTGCTTCCGCGCAGTTGCGCGGGCAGCCGGAGACGGCCATCTTCAGCTTGGCCGGCGTCCAGGAGCCCCACATGAATTTCTCGATGCGAATGCCGAGACCGGTGGAGTCCTGCGTACCGAAGCGGCACCAGTCCGAGCCGACGCAGGTCTTCACGGTACGCAGACCCTTGGCATAGGCCTGGCCGGAGACGAAGCCGGCCTTGCCGAGATCGGCCCAGACGGCGGGCAGGTCTTCCTTCTCGATGCCGAGCAGGTCGATGCGCTGGCCGCCGGTCACCTTGACCATCGGGATCTCGAATTTGTCGACGACATCGGCGATGGCGCGCAGCTCGTTCGAATTGGTGACGCCGCCCCACATGCGCGGAACGACGGAGTAGGTGCCGTCCTTCTGGATATTGGCATGCACGCGCTCATTGATGAAACGCGACTGGTAGTCGTCGGCATATTCGTCCGGCCAGTCGCAGACGAGGTAATAGTTGAGCGCCGGCCGACATTTGGCGCAGCCGCAGGAAGTCTTCCATTCCAGCTCCTGCATGACGGCAGGTATGCTCTTCAGGCCCTTGGCCTTGATCAGACGGCGGACATCGTCATGGCCGAGTTCGGTACAGGTGCACATCGGCTGGACGGCGGCCGGATTGTAGCTGTCGCCGAGCGTCAGTGCCATGAGTTGCTCGACGAGGCCGGTACAGGAGCCGCACGAGGCGGATGCCTTCGTGTGGGCACGGACGTCGTCGAGCGACGTCAGCCCCTTGCCTGAAATCGTCGAAGTGATTTTGCCCTTGCATACGCCGTTGCAGCCACAGATCTCCGCGTCATCCGGCAAGGCTGCAACGGCCGCCATAGGGTCCAGCGGCGACCCTCCCTGATAGGCCTGTCCGAAGATCAGCGTCTCGCGCATCTCCGAAATATCGGTGGCCTTCTTCTTCAGATCGTTGAACCATGCCCCGTCGGCGGTCTCGCCGTAAAGCACAGTGCCGATGATCTTGTTGTCCTTCAGCACCAGGCGCTTATAGACGCCGGCGCTGGCATCGCGCAGCACGATCTCCTCGCGGTCGTCGCCGTCGGCGAAGTCACCGAGTGAATAAAGCTCGATGCCGGTGACCTTGAGCTTGGTCGGCGTATCGGCGTGAACGAAGGCGGGCGAGCGATCGCCAGAGAGATGCGCGGCAGCGATTCGGGCCATTTCATAGAGCGGCGCAACGAGGCCATAGACCATGCCGCCCACTTCGGCGCATTCGCCGAGCGCGAGAATATCGCCATCCGAGGTCTGCATGCCGGAATCGACGACGATGCCGCGATTGACCGCAATGCCGGCGTCCTTCGCAAGGCCGACACTGGGACGAATGCCGACGGCCATCACAACAAGCGTTGCCGGGATGATGCGGCCGTCGTCAAGCTCGATGCCTTCGACCTTGCCGTTGCCGATGATCGCCTTGGTATTGGCCTTGCAGATGACCTTGATGCCGCGCTCCTCCACCGCCTTCTGCAATAGATAGCCGGCGGCGGGATCGAGCTGGCGCTCCATCAGCGTCGGCATGACGTGCAGCACGGTGACGTCCATGCCGCGCTGGGCAAGACCGGCGGCTGCTTCCAGGCCAAGCAGGCCGCCGCCGATCACGACAGCCTTTTCGCGCGACTGGGCGGCAAGCAGCATGGCCTGCACGTCGTCGAGATCGCGATAGGTGATGACGCCGGGCAGATCCTTGCCGGGAACGGGGATGATGAAGGGCACCGAACCGGTTGCGATCACCAGCTTGTCGTAGCTTTCGGTGACGCCGTGGTCGGAGGTGACGGTCTTGGCGACGCGATCGATATTGACGATCTTGTGGCCCTTGTAGAGCATGATGCCGTGCTTGATATACCAGCCGTCACCGTGAATGATGATCTGCTCGTAATCCTTCTCGCCGGAGAGAACCGGCGACAGCATGATGCGGTCGTAGTTGACGCGCGGCTCGGCATTGAAGATCGTAACTTCATAGCGTCCGGGCGCCTGTTCGAAGAGGTGCTCCAGCATGCGCCCGGGCGCCATGCCATTGCCGATGATGACGAGTTTTTCGGTCATATTTCCAAGTCCTTAGATCAGGTTGCAGCCACGGGCGCCGAGTGCCCTTGGCGCGACAGTTGCTTGACGGACAGGTGCATCCAGATGAGTGAGGTGACGACGATCGCAAAGAGCAGCAGGAAACAGCTGGACCAGAGGCCGGTCATGTCCTTGAGGAGGCCGAAGGCGATCGGAAGGATGAAGCCGCCAAGGCCGCCCATCATCCCGACGACGCCGCCGACTGCGCCGACGTTTTCCGGATAGTAGGCCGGAATGTGCTTGTAGACGGCGGCCTTGCCGAGGCTCATGAAGAAGCCGAGCACGAAGATCACCACGATGAAGATGACCGGCGTGATGGTCGCAGCCGGTAGCGACAGGATGAGGGTGGCGACGGCCGACACGGCAAACATCGTATACATGACGCTGCGCGCGCCCTTCTTGTCCGACAGCACGCCGCCGAAGGCGCGGAAGATGCTGCCGGGAATGGAATAGGCGGCCGCGATCATGCCGGCAGTTTCGAGGTTGAAGCCGTAGACGCCGACGAGGTAGCGCGGCAGCCACAGCGACAGGGCGACGAAGCCGCCGAAAGCGAAGAAATAGTAGAGCGAGAAGCGCCAGACCTGAACGTTCTGCAGCGGCGCGAATTCCTGGGCAAAACTCTTGGACGCGACGTTGCGCTCGCGGCGGAGACGGTAGGCCGGATCATCGGTCGTGGTGAACCAGAAGACGATGGCCATCAGCGCCAGACAGACGGCCCAGATCTCGGCAACCGCCTGCCAGCCCCAGGCGAGCAGCACGAAAGGAGCGGCGAATTTGGTCACGGCTGCGCCGACATTGCCGGCGCCGAAGATGCCGAGCGCGGTTCCCTGCTTCTCCGCCGGAAAGAAAGGCGAGACATAGGCGACACCGACCGCAAACGAGCCGCCGGCAAGGCCGACACCGAGGCCGGCGATCAGCATTTGCGTATAAGTCTGGGCATAGGAGAGCAGGAAGGTCGCCAATGCGGCGGCCAGCATGGTGAGCGTGTAAACGAGACGGCCGCCGTAACGCCCCGTCCAGATGCCGAGGACGATGCGCACGAGCGAACCGGTCAGCACCGGAGTGCCGACCAGCAGGCCGAACTCGGCCTCGTTCAGCCCGAGATCCTGCTTGATGCGAATGCCGATGATCGCGAAGATCGTCCAGACGGCAAAACAGAGGGTGAAGGCGACCGTGGAAATCCACAATGCTTTGGCTGGTTCGCCGGCGGACATGGGTGGCACTTTCTCGATGACAGACATAACTTCTCCGGGGCCCGACAAGGTCGTGCCGATCCATCGCTGAGGGTTAAAACAAAAAGCCGCTGGTCAGGACGCGCATACACGAGGTGCGCGAAATATCCTGATCAGCGGCTTTGCTGGTGGCGCCCGCCGTTGGACGCCGAATTCTTGGGCCTTCCGGCCGGTTACCCGGAGACAATCGACATGATCGCCCAGGTATTTGATTTCAAATCACCGAGATCTGCTTCTTCCATTTGAAGAGGATCTCCGTGTCTTCCGTGAACGCCTGCTGGCGCTCTTTCTGCGCAGATCGCCTTTGACCGGTGCGGTAATATCCTTGCAAGCTGCGTGCCAGTTTGTCGCTTTTTGTGTAATGTATTGATTTATTTACATTTCTCGAAATCGGCCGTTTGCTTGTTTTTCGAGCTGTCGACAGTTGTGCTAATCTTTTGTGCGCTTGCCATGTGGGGCGCAGATCCTTGCTGGCGTTTTGGGCAGGCGGGCGTGGATCAGATTTCGTCGCCGGTAACGAAGGGCAGGGCGCTTTTGACGGCAAAGCCTGCGACATAATCAGGCAGCCTCGCCGGGTCGAAGACATGGCCGTCCATGAAACGGTCGCCCTCGTCGCCGCCTTCGATGCGGATATCGGCATCATCGGGTGCGTTGCCGTCGCCGAGCGCTGTCCGATAGAGATCCGGGCGGTAGGCGGACGCGGCAGCCCTTGCCATGTTGAGGCTGGCCTCGGCCTGCCCCCAGCGGATCATCTGGCTGTATATCCACAGCGCCTGGCTTGGCCGAGGATAATTGGCGAATCCGGAATGGAACATGAAATAATCGGCGATGATGCGCCGGTTGCCCTTTGCGTCGAGGCTGAATTCGCCGGCGAGCACGCGGCGGATGATCTCGACGGGGGCAGCGATATAGCGGGGGTCGGCAAGAGCGGCCGCCAGCGCATCGTGATTGTCCGGCTGGTCGCACCAGCGGGCTGCCGCATCGAGCGCCACGATCAGCCTGGAAACGGTTTCCGGATGGGTTTCCGCCCAATCCGGCCGCATGCCGATCACCTTTTCCGGGGCGGACGGCCAGATATCCTGCTTGGCGGCGACGATGCGGCCGACGCCGCGCTCCGAAGCGACCATATTCCACGGCGCGCCGACGCAGAAACCGTCGATCGCACCGGCGGCCAGCGCATCCGAAGTCATCGGCGGCGGCACCACGACGAGCTTGACGTCCTTATCGGGATCGATGCCGCCGGCGGCCAGCCAGTAGCGGAATTCGTAATTATGCGAGGAGAAGGGATAGGTGACCCCGAAGGTCGGCAGCGGTTCGCCGCGCACCTTCATCGCCGCCAGTGTTTTTGCCAGGGCGCGGGCATTGTCGAGCGCGCCTGCCGTTTCCGGCAGTCCCGCGTCATTGCGCATCCTGTCGAAGAGCCGCGTCGACAGGGTGATCGCATTGCCGCCGCGCCCCAGCGAAAACGGTGTGATCGTCGGTGAGGGATTGGAGCCGAGGCCGAGCATGGAGGCGACGGGCATTGGCGACAGCATGTGGGCGATATCGAACTGGCGGAATGCCAGACGGTCACGCACATTCGCCCAGGAGACATCCTTGACGAGATCGAGCGTCAGGCCTTCCTTCTGCGCGAAACCGAATTCCGCCGCTGCAATCAGCACTGACGCATCGACGAGCGGAATGAAACCGGCCCTGAGCACTTTCGGTCCTTCGGCATTCAGGCGCATGGGCGAGGGCAACTCGCCGCCTGATTTGGCGGTCTTCGTCATCATATCCACTCCGGTTTCCTCCGGAAATTCATCAGGTCGGCCATTACATCAACAGCCCCGCGGCGGTGACGACGCTCTGGGCGATTTCCGACATCTTCTTCTTTTCGTTCATCGCCGTCTGCCGCAGCAGCGCGAAGGCCTCTTCCTCAGACAGGCCGCGCATCTTCATCAATATGCCCTTGGCGCGCTCGATGAGCTTGCGTTCTTCCAGCGCTGAGCGGGCATCGGCAAGCTCGCGCCGCAGCCGGCTGAAGGCGTTGAAGCGGCTGACGGCCATGTCGAGGATCGGCTTGACGCGTTCCTTCTTCAGGCCATCGACGATATAGGCCGAGACGCCGGCATCGACGGCGGCCTCGATCGAGGCGGTGTCGGAGCGATCGACGAACATGGCGATCGGACGGCTGACCGTGCGCGTCAGCTGGAAGAGATGCTCCATCATGTCGCGATTGGGATTTTCGATATCGATGATGATCACGTCGGGCATCAGCGTTTCGATGATTCGCGCAATGCCGTTGACCTCATGGACCACGGTGACGTGCGCATGCCCTGCCTCGCGCAGCCCCTCTTCGATGATGGAGGCGCGAATGGCATTTTCGTCGATCACCAGAATTGTCAGATCGCGATGCGTCATTGCTATATTTATGACGCGCTGCAGCAATTTTGGCAAGGTGTCGCCTGAAAACTGTGCAAAAATAGATATGCGCAAAAAATAATCAAATTGCCGCATTTTCGGGCGAGGACATTCCGTCGGCCAGCAGCGCATGACCGCACTGCATGGCGCGGTGTTCCAGCAGGCCTTCAGCGAAGGAGCCGCCTATTTCAACCAGCTGATCGTCGATGGTGAAGCCAAATTCGTCGAGACGGCGCTTGGCCATGGCGGAAGCTCCTGAAGCCGGAAGCCTTCGACGAATGGCAGAAGGGCGCCCAGGGCGTATGGGACGATTTCGCGCCTGTTGTCGGCGGCATCGACAGGATCAAATCCATCCAGGCCGCCTGAAGCAAGGGGCAAGGCAGTTGTGCCTGCCGCTTTTGACGGGACCGATGGAAAACCATCGGTCTCTTTGTCGCGCGCACATGCCGGAAAAATAATGCCGGAGCAGGCCGGAAATCGAAAGAGCATGCCTTCGGTAATCGTGGTATATGACTTACTTAAAATCCTGGAATGGGAAGTCTTTTACCTTCGGCCGGTGCGATCCTGTTGACCGCAATCTCGCGACCGCTCCCGGCGGACGGATCCCATGGCCTCGATTTGAGAAGAACAACATTGAACACAAGGCTTTGGAGGGCCGACCATGAGCTTACGCATCAACGATATTGCCCCCGATTTTACCGCCGACACCACCCAGGGACCGATCAGCTTCCATGATTGGATCGGCAATGGCTGGGCCGTCCTGTTCTCGCATCCGAAGAATTTCACGCCTGTCTGCACCACCGAGCTCGGCGCCATGGCCGGCTTGGCGGGGGAGTTTTCCAAGCGTGGTGCCAAGATCATCGGCATCTCCGTCGATCCTGTGGAAAGCCATGCCAAGTGGAAGAACGACATCAAGACCGCCACCGGTTTCGACGTCGAATATCCCCTGATCGGTGACAAGGACCTCAAGGTCGCCAAGCTCTATGACATGCTGCCGGCCGGCGCCGGCGAGAGCTCGGAAGGCCGCACGCCTGCCGACAATGCGACGGTGCGTTCGGTTTTCATCATCGGTCCCGACAAGAAGATCAAACTGATCCTGACCTATCCGATGACGACGGGCCGCAATTTCAATGAGATCCTGCGCGCCATCGATTCCATCCAGCTGACGGCCAAGCACCAGGTGGCGACGCCGGCGAACTGGAACCAGGGTGAGGACGTCATCATCACCGCTGCGGTTTCCAACGAAGACGCGATCACGCGTTTCGGTTCCTTCGATACGGTTCTGCCCTATCTCAGGAAGACCAAGCAGCCGACCGCCTGATCGCTGCTTCCCAACTGCTACAAAGCCGCCGCGAAAGCAGTTTCGCGGCGGCTTTTTGTTGATGCGGAAGGCGGTGATGATCGCCGTAGTTGTCAGATTAAGCGGTGGCTTTTCGTGCCCGAACCGCATCGCCGAATGCCTGAAACAACGCACGGTTCACGGGGTTGGTCTGCGGATCGTATTCGGCATGCCATTGCACGCCGAGCGCAAATCCCGGCGCATCCTTGAACCGTATCGCCTCGATCGTCCCGTCCTCTGCAATGCCTTCGGCAACGACCCTGTCGCCAAGCTCGAGAATGCCCTGTCCATGCAGGGAGTTCACCCGGATCGTCTCCCGGCCGAGGATGCGTGCAAACATCCCATCCTGTATAAGTTGAACATCGTGACGATCGCCGAAAACGATGGCGAGGTCGGGATGGATCTCGCCGGTTTCCAGGCGCGGCATTCGGTGGTTCATGCGTCCGGGCAATTCCCGGATTTCGGGATGCAGCGAGCCGCCGGCCGCGACGTTCATTTCCTGGAAACCGCGGCATATGCCGAAAATAGGAACGCCGCGCGCTACACAGGCTTCGATCAATGGCAGCGCCAGCCCGTCACGATCCTCGTCATAAGGTTCATGCTTGGGATCCGGCACCGTGTTGAAACGGCTGGGATGGACATTGGCTCTGGCGCCTGTCAGCAGAATGCCGTCGACGACAGCCAGCAGATCGGCGATATCGGCCAGTTTGGGGTTGCCGGCAAACATCAGCGGCAAGGCTTCGGCGACATCGGCCACGGCCCGCAGATTGTTTTCTCCGACATGCTGAGCCGGAAATCGGCTTTCGACGATGCGGGCATTCCCGATGATGCCGATTACAGGTCTTGTCATTGCCGGTTACACCCCCAAGTCACACCCAAGTCGCAACGCCAGCTGCTGTCCAAGCCCCCTGGCTCCCCGGCAGGTGATTTAAAGCGCCTGGAAACCGGGACCGACCGGTGCTGGCTGCCGGCTCGGTTGTGGCTATGGTTATCTCCAGCCGGGCCGAAGCTCAATCCGGAACGGGAAGGGCGCGCTGGTTGTAGAGGATCTTGCGGATGCGCGACTGTTCCTCTTCGGAGAGCTTGCTGTTGTCGGTGCCAAGGTCGGCGCCGACCGCAAGGCCGCGCTGGACGCCGGGCCGTGCGCCGACCTCCTCGAACCATCGCTTGAAATGCTTGAATTCGTCGATGTCCTGGCCCTGCGCCTGCCAGTTGACGGTCCAGGGATAGCTGATGATGTCGGCGATGGTGAATTCGTCGCCGGCGAGATAACGCCGGTCACGAAGCCGCATGTTGAGAACACCGTAGAGGCGGTTGGCTTCGTCGGTGAAACGCCGCACCGCATAGGACTGATCGCCCTCGCGATCGCCGAGACGGCGGAAGTGACCGGCTTCGCCGAGTTTCGGTCCCTGGTTGGCCATCTGCCAGATCACCCATTGCGTCACGTCGTATTTGCCGCGCAGATCCTGCGGCCAGAATCTTCCGGTCTTTTCGGCGAGGTAGAAGAGGATTGCACCGGATTCGAAGACGCTGAGCGGCCCGCCGCCGTCGGCAGGCGTGTGGTCGACGATAGCAGGCATGCGGTGATTGGGATTGAGCCTGAGATAATCGGGTTTGAACTGGTCGCCCCGGCCGATATTGACCTGCACCAGCCGGTAGGGCGTGCCGGTTTCCTCCAGGAAGATCGAAACCTTCTTGCCGTTCGGCGTCGGCCAGTAGTGGAGATCAATCATCTGCGCGTCCTCGTTCGCTCGGGATTTCCTGGCGATCAGGATGACGCTGCGACCTTGGCAGGTCGAATATATCTGTTCCAAAATTGATGGCGAAATTAGAAACCTGGTGCAGAGATGGAAATGGGGGAAGCTTCCTACCCGTATCGATGGTATTGAGAATTCCGCGTCGCGATGGAAGTTCGAACCCGCCGAGATCCGATGATAGGCCGGAAATGTCAGTCCGACATGGGGAGGAGATCGGCGAAGGCCATGCTTTCGCTTTGCCTTCTGTTTTCCCACGTGGATGCGGTCACGGCTCAGCCGGAAGGAAGCGCGGGACCGCCGGCCTGTCTCTATTCAGGTCCTTCAGCGTCGGGATCGGGTGAAGCGCTCTGCATCCGTAAGGACAGTTTCAATCGTGACCTTTGCGTCGCGATCGAGCATTTCGCCAGCGCCAATCAATTGCCGCCGGATTATTTCGCCCGTCTCATCTGGCGCGAGAGCACCTTTCGCCCCGATGCCGTCAGCTTCAAAGGAGCGCAGGGGATTGCGCAGTTCATGCCCGGTACGGCGAAACTGCGCGGTCTTGAAGACAGCTACCAGGTGTTGGAAGCCCTGCGGAAATCGGCGCAGTATCTCGACGAACTGCGCAATCGCTTCGGCAATCTCGGCCTTGCCGCTGCCGCCTATAATGCCGGCGAAAACGGCCTAGCATCTTACCTTACGTCAGGAAGATTACCCTACGAAACGCGCAGCTATGTCACGGCGATCACTGCCCATACGGTCGAGGAATGGAAGGATAACCCACCGCAAGATGCGGCCGCCCCGCTCGACAAGGACAAGTCCTTCATCGATGGTTGCGTGGCGCTCGCGGAGAGACGGACGTTGAAGGACACGCCCTGGCGTCAGGAGGGCGAATGGGCCCCCTGGGGCGTCCAGCTTGCGGCGAATGCGAATGTCGCGGTGGCCCGACGCATGTTTCTCGATGCCGTGCAGGATCTGCCTGCGCCCCTGAATGCCGAGCAGCCGCTGATCCTGCGCCAGCGCGATCGCAGCTTCGGTTTTCGCCCGCGCTACGCTGCCCGCATCGGTCGGCAGACGCGTATGGAAGCCAATGATCTCTGCAACCAGATCCGCAAACACGGCGGCACCTGCCTTGTTTTCAAGAACCGGTAGCGGGCCTGGCCCAGCCGCCTGGATCATGAAAAGTCTGCTTGCAGGATCGCCTGAGCGCAGCATATTCGACACGGAAATGCCAAAGGAGGAATGACGATGCGGGTTTTGGTAATCGGGGCAACGGGCCATGTCGGAACCTATCTCGTTCCCCGCCTGGTGGAGGCAGGTCATGACGTCGTCACGATCAGCCGCGGCACGGCGAAGCCTTATACGGAAAACCATGCCTGGGCTTCTGTCGATCAGCGTCAGATGGATCGGGCGGCGATGGAGCGGGTGGGTGATTTCGGCCCGGCCGTCCGTGAAGTGAAAGCCGATATCGTCATCGACATGATCTGCTTCACGCTGGAAAGTGCCGAGCAGCTGGTGACGGCGCTGTCGGGGCATGTCGGCCATTTCCTGCATACCGGCACGATCTGGACGCATGGCCATGCCAGCGCCGTGCCGACGCTGGAAGAGGCGCCGAAATCTCCCTTCGGCGATTACGGCACGCAGAAGGCTGATATCGAAACCTACCTGCTACAGCAGGCAAGGCTTCGCGGATTTCCGGCCACCATCATCCATCCCGGTCATATTGTCGGTCCGGGCTGGGCGCCGCTCAATCCAGCCGGCAATTTCAACCTGCAGGTCTTTTCAACCCTTGCCCGCGGAGAGACCCTGGCGCTGCCCAATTTCGGTCTGGAGACCGTTCATCACGTCCATGCCGATGATGTGGCGGCGATGTTCATGGATGCGATCGCCAACTGGAATGCCTCGATCGGCGAAAGTTTCCACGCGGTCTCTCAGCAGGCGCTGACGCTTCGCGGCTACGCCGAATCCATGTCGCGGTGGTTCGGGCATGAGCCGAAGCTCACCTTCGCGCCGTTCGATGCCTGGGCCAAAGGCCAGACGGCCGAGGATGCGGAGGCGACCTGGGAGCATATCGCCCGCAGCCCGAATTGCTCGATCGCCAAAGCCAGGCGCTTGCTTGGGTTTACCCCGAGATATCAGTCGCTGCAGGCGGTGCAGGAATCGGTCGGCTGGCTGGTCGGGCAGGGGCGGATCAAGACCTGACCCACCATTGCCGCGGGCTGCTAACGGATCAGGATAGCCCTGAAATCATTGACATTGGTTCCGGTCGGGCCGGTTTCAAACAGATCGCCGCTGGCCGCAAAGCCTGAATAGCTGTCATTGCCGTCGAGCAGGCGGCGCGGATCGAGCCCGGCGGCGCGCAGGCGCTTCACCGTGCCGCCATCGGCAAAGGCGCCGGCATTATCCTCCGAGCCGTCGATCCCGTCCGTGTCGGCGGCGAGGACATGGATGCCCTCCTGTCCGTCGATCGCAAGCCCCATGGCGAGCGCGAATTCGCCGTTGCGTCCGCCCTTGCCGCCCTTGGCGCGCAGCGTCACCGTCGTCTCGCCGCCGGAAAGGATGACGACCGGCTTCGAAAACGGCCTGTTCCGGCCCAATACTTCGCGGGCGATCGCTGCATGCACCAGCGCCACGTCGCGCGATTCCCCCTCGATCGCATCCGAAAGGATCGCCGGCTCGATCCCCTGCGATTTTGCCAGTGCCGCAGCGGCCTCCAGCGAAACGCCCGCGGAGGCGATGATGTGGTGCGCGTGCCGTGAGAAGACCGGATCGTCCGGGCGAGGGGCATCGGCCTTCGGCGAGTTCAGATGGTCGAGTGCGGCCTGCGGCAGCTGCAATCCATATTGCCGGATGATCTCGAGCGCATCGTGTCGTGTCGAACCATCCGGCACCGTCGGCCCGGAGGCGACATGGGCCGGGTTGTCGCCGGGAATGTCGGAGACAACAAGACTGACGACCTTCGCTCTGGTCGCTGCCGCAAGCCTTCCGCCCTTGATGGTGGAGAGATGCTTGCGCACGACGTTCATCGCCGAAATCGGCGCGCCCGAGGCAAGCAGCATTTCGTTGAGCGCAATCTCGTCTTCGAGGGTCAGCCCTTCCGGCGGAGCGGGCAGCAGCGCCGAGCCGCCGCCGCAGATCAGCGCGATCACCAGATCGTCTTCCGTCAAGCCGTTCACCGTTTCCATCAACCGCTTTGCCCCGGCGAGCCCCGCGGCATCGGGTACCGGATGGGCGGCCTCGATGATTTCGATGCCGAGCGTCTCGCAACCATAGCCGTAGCGGGTGACCACCAGGCCTTCGATCGCTCCGTCCCAGACGCTTTCGAGGGCACGCGCCATTTGCGCCGCGCCCTTGCCGGCGCCAATCACCACGGTCCTTCCCTTCGGCCTGTCAGGCAGATGCGCTTTGATGCCGGTCAGCGGATCGGCGGCGCGAACCGCCGCGTCGAACAGGCTTTTCAGGAAGTCGCGGGGAGCTGATATCCTCATCGGTGGTCTCTGCTGCTTCGGTGTCGATAGGGATGGGACAGTGCTTTAATTCTCGGCCCCGAAGGTCCGCAAGACATTGGCCGCACCACAGCCTATTGCATAATTCAAACTGTTACAGTGCCGCGCGTCAGTCGGCGAGGGCCGCCAGGATACGAACCCAGGATCGTATGCCTTTGTGGAAGCTGGAGAGATCATATTTTTCGTTCGGGCTGTGGACGCGGTTGTCGAAGCGGGCAAAGCCGACCAGGAGGGCATCGCATCCGAGCCGGCGTTTGAAGTCGCCGACGATGGGGATCGAGCCTCCCGTGCCGGCAAGAGCCGCTTCGCATTGCCATTCTGTCGAAAGCGCCTGAAGCGTCCTGGTGAGAAACGGACTGTCGATCGGCATGACGGTGGCCGGCGAAAGTCCATAATCCCTGAAACTGACCGAACAATCCCTGGGGATACGTGCGCGCACATGCCGCTGGAAGGCATCGCGGATCGCTTGGGGATCCTGTCCTTCCACCAGTCGAAACGAAATCTTGGCGCTTGCCTTCGCCGGAATGACCGTCTTGAAGCCTTCGCCCGTATAGCCGCCGCTCATGCCGTTGATCTCGCAGCTCGGCCGCGCCCAGATCTGTTCGAGGACGGAACGGCCTGCCTCGCCGGCCGGATCTCTCAGGCCGATATCGCCGAGAAAGGCCTCCTCGTCGAAGGGCAGTCTTTTCCACAGCGCCTTGATGGCGTCGGGGAGCTCTTTCACGCCGTCATAGAAACCTTCGACCGCAACGCCGCCATCGGTTCGCCGCAGGCTTGAAACGATGTCTGACAACACCTGCAGCGGATTGCGTGCGGCATTGCCGAACATGCCGGAATGCAGGTCCTGATCGGCGCAGGTGATCTCGATTTCCGTGGTGTAGATACCGCGCAGCATCGTGGTGACGGCAGGCGTTTCACGATCCCACATATCCGTGTCGCAGACGAAAACAGCATCGGCCTTCAACTCGTCCGCCGTGGCATCCAGAAAGGGTGCGAGACTCGGACTGCCGGCCTCTTCTTCGCCTTCGAACAGCATGCTCACCTGCACCGGCAGTTTCCCGGTAACGCTTTTCCAGGCGCGGCAGGCTTCGACGAAGGTCATCAATTGTCCTTTATCGTCGGAGGCGCCGCGCGCCACGATCGCGGTATCGCCGTTCGGCAAGGCTTCCATGCGCGGCTCGAACGGATCGCTGGTCCACAGTGCCAGCGGATCGACCGGCTGGACATCGTAATGGCCGTAAAACAGCAGATGCGGTGCGGATGCCGCCTTTTCATGCGCGACCACCATCGGATGGCCGGTCGTTTTGCGCACCGATGCTTCGAAGCCGATGGCAGCCAGATCCCGGCTCAGCCATTCGGCGGCGGCGCGGCATTGATCGCGATAAGCCGGGTCGGTCGAGACGCTCGGAATGCGGATCAGCTCGAAAAGCCGCGCCAGGCTGTCATCGAGGCTCCGGTCCACATGGGCAAGAACGGCGTCGATATCCTGATTGCTGATACTGGCCATGGTTTCTCCTCAGCGGCTCAATCTTCCGGGTCGAGAATGCAGCACTGCTCGGCAAGCGGTATCAGCACGGCGGACGCCCCTGTTTCCAGCGGGTCGGACAAAGCCCCATTGGCGGTAATCTCTCCCGCCGATGTCGCGCATTTATACTGATAGGCCCGGCCGAGATAGGTGCGGGTGCCGAGCACGGCGGCGATGCCATCGCCGTCACGGCTGACGGCAAGGCCGTCTGCGCGGCAGGCCAGCACGAAGTCGTCCTTGATCGGCCCGAATGCATCCTGAGACAGATGCAGCCGTGCGCCGCCCGTCGCTTCGGCGGTCACGATCGCTCCGTTGCGCGCGGTTACCTTCATCCGGATCAGGTTCTCGAAGCCGACGAACCGGGCGACGAAGGCATTGGCCGGCTGGCGGTACAGCACCTCCGGCGCATCGAGCTGCATGATGCGCCCGGCATTCATGATCGCCACCCTGTCGGAGATCGAGAATGCCTCTTCCTGGTCGTGGGTGACGTAAAGCGATGTCGTGCCGTTGGCGCGCTGGAGCTGCCTGATCTCGACGCGCATGTCGATCCTGAGCTTTGCATCGAGATTGGAAAGCGGCTCGTCGAACATCAGCAGCGGCGGCTCGATGACCAGTGCCCGGGCGAGCGCCACGCGCTGTTTCTGGCCGCCGGAGAGAGCCGAAGGCAGGCGGTCGGCGAAGGCGGAAAGGCCGACGCGCTCCAGCATGGCCATCGTTCTCTTCGTCCGTTCCGGCTGGGGAACACGACGCTGCCTCAGGCCGAAGGCGACATTGTCCTGCACGCTCAGGTGAGGAAAAAGCGCGTAGTTCTGAAAGACCAGACCAATGTCGCGCGCATGCGCAGGAAGGCCGGTGAGGTCGCGTTCGCCGAGCTTGATGCTGCCGCTGGTCGGCTGCAGAAAACCGGCCACCAGGCGCAATGTCGTCGTCTTGCCGCAGCCGCTGGAGCCGAGCAGGGAAACCAGCTCCCCGGCCATGACTGAGATCGACAGGTCCTTGAGAACCTCAGTGCTGCCGTAATGGGCGGAGATGGAATCGATGGTGAGGGATACGGTCAAGAGCGTTCTACTTTGTCAGGAAGGTGAGACCGAGCGTGGCCTCGACGACGGCCATGACGCCGACTGTCACGAACATCAGCAGCACCGATACCGAGGCGATCGTCGGATCGAAGAACTGTTCCATATGCGCAAGGATCTGGATCGGCAGCGTCGAGATGCCAGGACCGGTCAGGAAGACTGACACCGACACGTCGTTGATCGAGGTGATGAAGGCGAGGATGAAGGCGGCAATGACCCCGGCGCGGATATTTGGCAGGACCACGGTCAGGAAGGTTTTCAGCGGCGGGCAACCCAGGCTGATCGCCGCCTCCTCGACGGAAAAATCGAAGGCCGCCAGGCTGGCGCCGACGACCCGCACCGAATAGGGCAGGATCAGCAGCGCATGACCGACCAGCAGGCTGATGAAGATCGGAAGCCCGAGGCCGATCGTGACCGACTTCATCAGCGAGAATCCGAAGACGATCTCCGGCACCAGGATCGGCAGGACGAAAATGGTGGAAAGCCAGCGCGGCAATTCCACCCGGTAGCGGTTGATCGCATAGGCGGCCGGGATGCCGATCAGCAGCGATAGCGCCGTGCCGAGAAAGGCGACCTGCAGGCTGGTCAGCGCCGTCGTGCGGAAGGCCTCGATCTCGAAGATATTGACGAACCAGCGCAATGTCAGGCCCTGCGGCGGGAAGGTCAGATAGGTCGTGTCGCTGAAGGCCGCACCGACGATGATGACCAGCGGTGCGAGCAGGAAGAAGAAAACGCAGGCCGCGAAGGCGGCGAGGATCGGGTGAACGCGCCTGTCCATCACACCGCCATCGGATTGAGCCGGCGTGCAACGCGGCTCATGATGAGGACGACGCCGAGCGTCAGCACCACCATGATGGCGGCGATCGTCGATGCACCCACCCAATCGAAGGTGACCATGGCGCGCTGGTAGAGGAAGGTCCCCATCATCATCTGCTTTTCTCCGCCGAGCAGTTGCGGTGTCGCATAGGAGGTGAAGCTGCCGGTGAACACCAGCACGGCGCCGACGATGAGGCCGGGTGTCGCCAGCGGCAGGATCACCTGAAGGAATGTCATCAGCGGTCTGGCGCCGAGCGAAGCGGATGCATCGATCAGATCGCGCGGGATGCCCTCAAGCACGCCGACGAGCGTCAGGATCATCAGGGGAACGAAGAGATAGACCATGGCGACGATCACCGAGCCTTCGGTATAGAGCATCGAAAGCGGCTCACTGAGGATACCGGTCGAGATCAGCATGGTGTTGAGGATGCCGTTCTTCCCGAGAATAATCAGCCATGCGAAGGATCGGACGACGACACCTGTCAGCAGTGGAAAAACCGCTGCGATGATCATGATACTCTTCGCGCGGCCGGGCATTTGGGCGATCACATAGGCGGTGATGAAACCCACGGTGAGGGAGATCGCCGTGGTGATCAGAGCGATCTCCAGCGTTCGGTAAAGAACCGCCCGGCGAAAGCCGCTGCTGAAGAATGTCACATAGGGCGCAAACACGCCCTTCGGTTCCGCAAACGTCGCCGCGATGGTGATGGCGACGGGAACGATGAGAAGCGCAACGACGGCAATCGTCGCCGGCATCGTCAATCCCCATCTGGCAAAATGCTTCATCTCAAAACTCGTGGCATGTCCTGATATCGGGAGCGCCGCATCTCGGACTCGGATGTGCGGCGCTTCCAGGTCTGACCGAGGCCCGGCAATAAACCGGCCTCGGGCCGGGATACCGGCAGCTTACTGAGCGAAGACTTCGTTCCAGCGGTCGATCCAGTCGGCCTTGGCGGCATTCATCTTGGCATAGTCGATGCGGGTGAGGCTCGCGACCATATCCGCGCCATAGGTCCAGATCTTCGCCTGATCCGGAGTCAGGCTGACCTTGGTCGAGATCGGCGCATCGACGCCTTGTTCGGCTTCAGCCTGCTGGACGTCCTTGGACAGGATGAAGTTGATGAACTGATGCGCCAGTTCGACATTTTCCGAACCCTTCGGGATGTTCACCGTATTCAGCGTGGCGATGTCGCCGTCCTTGAGCTTGGCCCATGTCATCGTCGGAACGGCCGCCTGCATCGATGCCAGGGTAAAGTCCTGGGCCAGCGCAACGCGCACTTCGCCTGTCGATATCAGGTTTACCAGCTCCGAGCCGGTGTTGTAGTTCTTGACGACATTGGGCTTCAGCGCCTCGATTTCCGAGAAGGCCTTGTCGGTGTCCTCATAGGCATCCGCGCCGCCATGCTTGCCGGCTTCCAGAACGACCAGCGGGCCGGCGGTGGTGGTGATGCCGGGCAGGGAGACGGAGCTTTTCAGATCGTCGCGCCACAGGTCGCCCCAGGCAGTGATCGGCGGGTTGACCTTGGCGGAATCATAGACGATGCCGACGCGCCCGATCGTATAGGCGGGGCCGTATTTGCCCTGAGGCGCCTTGCCCAGTTCGTAGATATCCGCAAGGTTGGGGATCTTCGAGGGATCGATCTCCTGGAACAATCCCTGTTCGATGCCGAGCTGCGAGAAGCTGTCGGTGAGGTAGATGACATCGACGCCCTTGCCATCGCGCAGTTTCAGCTTGTTGAGCCGGTCGGCGTTGTTGCCGGTCTCGAACACGATCTCGCAGCCGCAGATCTTCTTGAAGGGCGTGATGATGTTGGCGTTCATCTTCTCGCCGTTATAGCCCCACCAGGAGATGGTCAGCGTCTTCGATTGCGCATGGGCCGCAGCGGTGCCGCCGGCGGCGGCAAGCAGCGCAAGAGACAGGATTCGGGCGAAACGTCTGGCCTTCATGAGCAATATCCTTCTGTGAAAACGGCGTTGATAATCGGGATCATGCCCCTTGGATTTGAGGGATACTATTTTTTGATCGATCGGCTCGCAAGCTCAATACTTGGGCAAATGCGTACTTGCTTGGGGAATTTTCCAAGATCGAACCATCAGTAGCTCTCGGTTGATGACGTCTTGTTGTTGATCGCAAAACGTGTTGCGCCAGCGCTTTACACATTCGCGCGTGGTCTTTACGGTCCGCGGCGGTTCCAGCGTCTCACGGGCATTTCATTCATGGTTACCTCGCGCACCGCACTTCCTGATGACTTGCTGATCAACGCGTCCGACGAGGTTCGGACGCGCCAGGATCTTGTGCTGACGGCGCTCGGACGCCGGCCCGCCGACAGGCTGCTGCGCGTCGGCAGATTGCTCGATGTCCACACCAGGACATGGCTCGACGATCAGGAGATCGTCATCAAGGGCCGCCGTATCGCCTATGTCGGCCCTGCCGGCAGTTATGTTGGCGAGGTGAACGAGCGCTTTTCCGAGCCGGATCTTGCGGCCGTGCCGGGCTTCGGCGAGGCACACAAACATATCGAAAGCTCCCATCTGACGCCCGAATGGGAGGCGGCGCTGGTAATGCCGCATGGCGTGACCTGGACGTGTGAGGCGAGCCACGAATTTTCCAACGTCAACGGCGCCCGCAACCTGGAATTCTGGCTGGAAGCGCGCCGGCGCGGATCGCCGATGAAAATCTTTCCCCTGCCTGGCTCCGCCGTGCCGCCGACCGCCTACGAGTGGGGTGGCGGCTGGTTCGGTTACGACGAACAGAAGGCCTTCCTGTCCGAAAGCCTGATGGTCGCCGGGCTCGACGAAGTCATGGACTGGCCGTCCATATCCGATCCCGGCAATCCTTCCTACAACAGGCTGTGGGGCATGATCGGCGCCACCTTCGAACAACGCGGCGTCATCGAAGGCCACGGTGCCGGACTGCGCGACATGGCCTCGATCAACGCCTTTGCCGCGGCGGGTCTCGCCTCCGATCACGAAGGCTGGTTCCTCGATGAGATCTGGCAGAAACTCCTCCACGGTCTTTTCATCGAGCTCAGGCCACATTCCCTGCCGGAGGTCATCCGCGGCCTGATCGACAAGGGGCTGACGGACTGGTCGCAGATCGCCCTGGTGACCGACGACCGCAGCGCCTCGGACACGCTGAAAATCGGTGCGACCGACCACAATGTCCGCCTCGCCATCGAAAACGGCCTTGCGCCGGAGATCGCCATCCAATGCGTCACCCTCAATCCGGCGCGCCATATGCGGCTGACGCCGTGGGTCGGATCGATCGCACCGGGCCGCTTCGCCGATATCGTTCTTCTCAGCGACGTCGGCAGCCTGTCGATCGAAAAGGTGTGGGCGGACGGGCGTCCTGTGTCCGAGGGTGCGACCTTCATTGGCGTGCGCCCGGAAATCGACTGGCCGCAATGGGCGACGCGCACCGTGACCATAGACAGGACGGTCACGGCAGACGATTTCCGCATCGAGGCGCCGCCGAACCGGGCCACGGTCAACACAGCACTTTTGCGGCCGTTTCACTGGCACGACGATTTCATCACCATGGAATTGCCGGTAGAAGATGGCCTCGTGCAGCGGGATCCCGCGCGCAATGTTACCAAATTCTCGATTGTCGACCGGTTTTCCGGGGAGGCCAAGATCTCCAGGATGTTCTGGCTGGGCACCGGACCGCGCACGCCGGAGACGGCGCTCGCCTCCACGCTCGGGCACGACAAGCACAATATCTGGACGGTCGGTTCGTCGGACGAGGCGATGGCGCTGGCCGTCAATGCCCTGAACGAGCAGCAGGGCGGCTGGGCGCTGGTATCCGGCGGCAAGATTCTCGCCCGCGTCCGCTACGAGGTCGGCGGCCTGATGACGGCCCGTTCGGCCGAAGCGCTCGATGCGGAGATGCAGGCTCTTTATGCGGCCGGTGCCGGGATCGACTGGATGTACGAGCCGACCTTTTCGCCTCGATGGTGGCCGGGCTTTCCCGAACGCCTGTCGTTTGCAACGCTTACCTGCTCACCCTGGCGCTGGGTCCTGGTCGCGCCGTCGGAGCTGGCGCCGGAGGGGTTCGTGAACGTGCTCACAGGCAAGACCCATCCGATTGTCTGGTGACATTGCGGAGCGCCAAAAATCCACCTGATTGATCTTCTGACTGCAGCAATAGAAAGCATTAACCATAGTCCCTTAGATAACGAACAGGATCAAGGGAACCTGTGTTCGATGGCTGATGAAATGACCCACCGCCCCGCCGCTTCCAGTGAAGGCAGGGTAATTGCTTTCCCCTCCGGAACCGGAACTGCCAATATCGAGCGTTGCGCCCGCGAACTCGGCCGACGGCATGGCGCGGATGCGCTGGAATTCTGGAAGGCCGAATGCCGCAGGCTTGCCGATCAGCTTCTGGCGGCCGGGATACCGGAGAGCGACGTCCGTCAGCGGGTGATGTGGTTTCAGGAGGATGTCCAGAACGAACTCGTCCTCAGCCATCAAAAGCGGGCCGTTGCCTCTTCGTAAACTGCCTCTGGCGGCAGCGCCAGCAACCGGTCGGCCATCTCCTGCTTGAGCCAGGCGAGGCGCTCCTCTTCCGCGGGCGTCCGGTCGGTCTTGCGGCCGAGCGTGATGAACTCCTCGCGGACATGGCCGTCACGCAATTGCAGGGTGACGGTTCGTCCGCGATAGCTGAGTTCGAAGACGTAGCGAGCGAGGATGTCGCCGCGCTCCGTCCGGTCGAGCGAGGGGTCGACGCTATAGCGTCCTTCCGTCAGCGCACGCGTCACCATTTCGAAGGCGTCACGCCCGCCGGGACCGCGAAAGGCCGTGCGGATCGAGATTTCGCGGCGCTCCGGTGGTCCATCGACGCTGAGCAGCGGAAACGCGCGCTCCATCACCTTGAAGGCATGGGCGACACCGCCGGGAAAACCGTAGCCATGATAGTGCATGATATCGGCAAAGCCGTAGGCAAGCGGCTTGCCGTCTTCGAGAACTTCGATCTTCGCTTCGTTCATCTCGATCTTCCTTTGTCCAATTCCCGGCGCATCCAGGGAAGAAAACCATCCAGGAAACGCGTCGTCGCCGGCATGAAATGCGATCCGTGGTGGAAGCAGGGGTCGAGGCTGGTGATCACCATGCGCCCCGCCGTCGTGACCTCGTCCACATAGAGGATCGGCTTGCCTTCCTCATTCACCGCAAGAACCTCGACGCCCTCGGGTGGATCGAACCAGCCGTGAAGATGCCAGGTCAGGTCGTCCTGCCCGAGATGTTCGAACAGTGAATGGTGCGGGGAGGCGATCCTGACGCCGAGATCGGCGCCCTCGGTCAGCCACCACCACCAGTTCGTCGGCTGAGGTGTGAAATGGATAGCAGGCAGGAACGCCTGCCAGGCCGTCTCGCCGGTCGCGACGATCGTGCCGCCCTGATCGAGATAGTCGCGCAGCTGGGCCGCATGCGGCGCCAACCGGTCCGCCGGTGTGCGGCAGGGAATGAACAGCACCTGGTGTTTGCCGAGTTCGACCGAGGGCAGGTCCTCCGGCCGCACCAGGCTGTCGAAATAATGCCGGTAACGCGGCGCTTCCAGCGTCTCGATATGGTAGTAGGCGCCAGGATGGATCGCGAGCACGCTCATCGGTTCAGTTCCCCCGCCAGCCAGGCGATGGCGCGGCCGGCCAGCTGCTTCTGGATGTCGGGATCGTCTCCGCAACCCCAGAATTCGTTGCCGGCATGCGACAATACCTCTCCGCCCGCCGGCCGCGCCCAGATCCAGTCGATGGGCACCGCAGCCGGTCCCAATGTATTGATCGCGACGGCGCCTGATGGCATCGGATTGTGTCCCCGGCCGTAGAACCCGGCGACGCCGCGGTTCGTTTCCAGCATCCTCTGATCGATGCCGGCAAAGACCGGATGATCGAAGCGCCTGATTTGGGCGAAGTCTGACCGCTTCGGCTGCGGCATGGGAATATAGACGCCGAGTTCCGGCAGGATCGGCCGGAGCATATGGCCGTTGAAGATCCACCGGCCGCCGCGATCGAGGAAGGACGCCACCGCCGAGGCATATTTGAGAAAGCCGATCTGATCGAGATGGATGGTGGTGATCAGGCCGCTTGCGGCGGCAAAATGCGCCTCCGCAAGCTCCGTCTCGCGTACCGTCATCAGCTTGCCCTGCGCGGTTGCCTCCGCGAAAGCCGGCGCGCTCAGGGTGAAGGGGTCCTGATAGTGCGACTGGATGAGAAGAATGGTCATGCGGCGCGAATTCCTGCAAAGGCGGGCAGGACCGCCTGATGTCTTTCGCCTGCCGGACCGACAAGCTCGACAACCCGCATCGGCACCCCGTAGAGCCGTTCCAGATGGTCCGGCGTGATCGTCTCCGCGACCGGGCCGAACAGCGATTGACCATCAGGCATCATCAGCAGTGCGTCGTCGGCGGCCGCGAGCGCATGGTTCGGATCATGTGTGGTGAAGGCGATCGCCTTGTCGCGCGGCTCGCGAAGGCTCTTGAGCAGGTCGAGCAGCCGCTCCTGGTTGCGAAGGTCGAGTGCCGCTGCCGGCTCATCGAGGACGATCGCCTGCGAGCCGGTGGCGAGCGCCCGTGCCAGAAGCACGAGCTGCCGTTCGCCGCCGGAAAGCCGGTCGAAGAAATGATCGGCAAAGCGGGCAGCGCCCGCCCGCTCGAGCGCGGCATGGGCAATCTCGAAATCATCAGGTCCCGGCTGTCCGAAGAGGCCGAGATGCGCTGCCCGTCCCATGACGGTGACATCGATGGCGCGGTAGCGCTGGTTGCTGCTTCCGGTCTGCGGGACATAACCGACAATGGCGGGCGCGACGCGGCTGCCTTCGTCCAGCCGTTGAAAACCGAGCAGTGCTTTCAGCGTCGTCGTCTTGCCGCGCCCGTTGGGGCCGAGAATGGCGAGCGACCGCCCGACGGCAACCGAGAAGCTGAGACGGTCGAGAATGATGCGCGTCCCGAACCTGACGACCGCATCCGTCAAGCCGATCATGATCCCGTCCTTTCCCGATAGTGATGACGCAGCAGCGTTGCGAAGATCGGCGCGCCGACGAGGGCGGTAATGACGCCGAGCGGGATCTCCGCCGCCGTCGCCGCGCGGGCGAGCGTATCGATGCAGACCATGAACCCTGCGCCGAGCACGGCGGCCGCCGGCAGCAGCGCGCGGTGATCATGACCGACCAGCAGGCGGGCGGCGTGGGGAATGACGATGCCGATCCAGCCGATGATGCCGGAGACCGCGACCTGGCTGCCGACGATGACGGCGATGAGGCAGAAGACCAGCCATCTCTCGCGTGTCGTATTGGCGCCGAGGCTGCGGGCCTCGGCCTCGTCGAGCGACAGGATGTTGAGCCGGAAACGGAGCATCCACAGGAAGCAGCTTCCGAGGATGAGGCCCGGTGCCGCCACCAACGTGCGTTCCCAGGTGGCGGTCGCAAACGATCCCATCAGCCAGTAGACGATGGCGGGAAGGGATGTGTTGGGATCGGCGATGAATTGCAGCAGCGAGACGACCGCCGAGAACATCGAACTGATGACCAGTCCCGACAGGATCACGGTCACCGTTTCCGACCGGCCGTTGATGCGCGAGAGCAGTCCCACCAGGATGACGGCCGCCATGCCGCAGAAAAACACCATGGCGATCAGCGGAAATCCCCAGATACCGAGCATGATCGCCAGGGCGCCGCCAAAGGCTGCACCCTGGGATATGCCCAATATGTCGGGCGAGACCAGGGGATTTCGAAACACACCCTGAAGGCCGGCGCCCGAGATGGCGAGCCCGGCGCCGGCAAGTGCTGCCAGCACCACGCGCGGCGCCCGCACCAGCAAGACGATGCGTTCGTCGATCCCGGCAAGCTCCCGCGACGGATCGCTGATCCCCTGCCAGATCAGCTCCAGCGCACGTCCTGGCGGCACCGAGAACCGTCCGACGCAGAGGCTGACGGTGAAGGCAATCACCAGCAGCGCCAGCAGCAAGGCGAAAATCAGCGTCTGCCTGGCGAGGTGGATTCGGCGGGCAGCGGGCACCGCCTCGTCCTGCGTCATCGTCGTCATGACATTACCTAGCCTCGAACTGCGCGTAGTCGGCGGAGGCGCCCTGATCCTTCAGCCAAAGGATATTGTCGATATCGCCGTCGGTCAGGTCGTAGTTGTAAAGCGTCTTGTAGGCCGTCTTCATTTCCGCCCGCAGATCGTATTTGAAGATATCGGGATGGAGCAGGTTGGCGGTCCACATCCAGGACAACGGTGATTCCTGGTTCGGCGGATCCCAGCGATAGCCGCCGAGCGGCATCCTATAGACTCGCTTGGATTTGGCGGCATTGGTCAGGGACAGGATCGGATCCTTATAGACCCAGTCGACGTTCAGCTTGGCCTCAAAAGCATTGAGGAAGATGACGTCGGGGTTCCATTGCGCGATCTGTTCCTTGTTCACCGAGACCGTGCCGTTGAGTTCGGCAGAGGCGTTTTTCCCGCCCGCAAGCGCGATGGACCAGGCATTGTAATTGCCCTTGGTGCCCGATGCGCTGATATCGGAGAGCGCGCGGCCGAGATAGAGAACGTTCGGCCTCTTGTCATCGGGAATAACGGTCGCCTTGGCTTCGATATCCTTCTGGACGCGGTCGCGCCATTCCACCAGTTCGCCGATCCGCTCGGGCTTGCCGATCGCCTTCGAAGCCATGGTCATATAGTCGCGGGTCAGCTCTTCCGTGCCGTAGAGGATCAGCATCGTGGTGAGGCCGGCATTGGTGATCGGTGCGACGATATCGGCGCCGCGATCGCCCCACTGGATCACGAGGTCGGGATTGGCGGCGGTCAGCGCCTCGACATTCGGTACGAAATTCGGCGCCGTCACGTCGGAGGGAATATCCTTGGCTTCGGGGAAGATCTTTCCGAGAATCCCTTCGACCACGGCACTCTTCGCCGTCGGGTTCATGCCGACGAGCTTCCTGGTGCTGCCATCCAGCGCAATGACGGTGGACGCCATCGGGATGACGATCGAGACGACTCGCTCGGCCGCTTTTGCCAGCCGTACCTCGCGGTTTCCCTGATCCTTGAAGACGATCTCTTCGGCAAAAGCTGCCGGTGCAAAAAGCACGGCGGCAAGGGCTGCCGCCATGCGGCGGCGGCAAGCAGTTGCGATAACAAGCGAAAGCGGAACCATGGTGTCTCCCCGTACAGGCATATGCGATGAGCGCCATTCCTATTCCGCGTATTTAATCTTGTCTACAAATCTCCACTTTAATTAGCGACATGTCGTGGAACCCTCATCGATACCTAGCGCAGCAGCCCGGCGGACCGGAGGGCATCTTCAATGACCTTCTGAATACCGCCACGGTCGCTGCCCGCGCCAAATGGATCCGGGGTATTTTCCGGTTGAGTAGCTGAGGGCCTCGCGTCGCGCCGTTTCTCAAACGAGGGAACGAGACCCCAGGACCTGGCAATTTCGACAGTCGAGGAAATTCCGACGTCAAGCATGAAGGGGCCGCTTGCCCCGTAGCCGGTGCCGACATCGAGTGGCGTGCCGTGACCCATGCCGGCAATCGTATAGAGTTCGATCACCTCGCTACCGTGCGGATCGGTCCAGACCTGACGCTGATGTTGTCCGATATCTTCGATGCGCGCCGGCGATGCGCCGACGCCGTGGACATGTCTCCATTGCTCGATGATCGCATTCGCGTTGGATGCGGCGACGGTTCTGTCTGCGGTCCCCTGCCAGAGTGACAATGTCGGCCACGGGCCTTTGTGTTTTGAAGCGTTTCTCAACCGCAGTTCAAGCTCTTTGCCAGTCGGGCCACCTTGACCGCGCATCCGGTCGAACGCTTCGGGAATGGTCGCGGCACTTGCGTATGGCAGGCCTGCGATGATCGCGCCGCCGGCAAAAAACTCGGGATAGGTCGCGAGCATGGCGGCGGCCATGGCGCCGCCGGCCGACAGCCCCGTCACAAACACACGTCTGCCGTCAATACCATGTTCCGCAACGACCTTTGCGATCATCTGGCGAATGGAAGAGACCTCGCCATAATCCCGGCGAATATCCTCCGGGTTGAACCAGTTGAAGCAGAGGTTTGGATTGTTTGCCCTTTGCTGCTCGGGAAACAACAGCGCGAAGCCATAGTCCTCGGCCAATCGCGACCACCCGGATCCGCTATCATAGCCGGCGGCGGTCTGGGTGCAGCCGTGCAGGACAACGACCAGGGCCATGTTTTTCCCGCGCTTCGACGGCAAATAGGTGTAGCCCCCCAAGGCACCCGGGTTTGTGCCAAACGCGTCCAAGGCGACGAGATCGGAGTTGCCCTGCGTGGGTTGAGTGCGAAGTGTTCCTCGCAGCGCAGCAAGGCGTGCAAGGGTGTCTGACATAGATCTCATGAAACTCTCCGCCAATCAGCAGCCGGGATGGCGGTGATGCCTGACTAAACGCTTCAGCCTACGAAAGGTTGCTGCACTGCACAATGTTTATTTTTGGAACGGCAGCCTTTCCAAGGGCGGGCGCGCTCTCCTGAGGAGCGCACCCGCTAAGTTATTCAGATATCTTATTTTCTTTTAGCAAAACGAGGGAACATACCCGCTTGCACCGGGTTATCAGCGGCAATCTTCCCCATGAAGATATGAACGCGAGGAAACCAATGAAAAAGATTCTACTGACAACGGCTGCCTTCCTGATGGCGGCCTCCGTTTCGCTCGCACAGAGCCAGACACCGACGACAAGCCAGGAAACGCCGGCTGTGGCGACGCCTGATACCAACAACCCGGGCGCGCCTGTCCAAGGCAAGAACAGTTTCACCGAAGACCAGGCCAAGTCGCGGCTTGAGGATGCGGGCTACAGCGCCGTCACCGGTCTCAAGCTTGACGATCAGGGCGTGTGGCGTGCGTCCGCGACCAAGGATGCCAAGCAGGTGCAGGTGGCACTCGATTACCAGGGCAACATCGTCGTCAAGTGACGGCCGCGCCTTTCCTCAACATCGAAGGATAACATTATGAAGACTGTAACAGGACTGTTCGACAACTACGAAGATGCGAAGTCGGCCGTTGGTGAGCTCGAAGCCGCCGGCATTGCATCGAAGGAAATCAGCATCGTTTCGAATACCGGCGATGGCCGCACCGTCGAGGGGCAGGGCAGTAACGCTGCCGAAGGCGCCGGCACCGGCGCCGGGATCGGCGCTCTCGCAGGCGGTGCTGGCGGTCTGCTCACGGGTCTTGGCATGATCGCCATTCCGGGTGTCGGCCCTGTCGTTGCCGCGGGATGGCTGGTCGCAACGCTGGCCGGAGCAACTGCCGGCGCAGTCGTCGGAGGGGCCGCAGGCGGCGTGGTTGGCGCGCTCGTCAAATCGGGTGTGCCCGAAGAAGACGCCCACGTCTACGCCGAAGGCGTCCGTCGCGGCGGCTCGCTGGTCACAGCCCGTGTCGAGGATGATAAGGCCATGGCGGCCAGAGCGATTCTCGACCGCTCCGAAAGTGTCGACATTGCCGAGCGGCGCGCATCCTATACCAAAAACGGCTGGGAGCGCTTCGACGATACGCTTGACCCCTATACACCGGCCGAAGTGGATGCCGAACGTGGCCGGTATTCGACCGGCCCGCGTATCTGATCTTCTGCGAATAGTTTTGGAAAGCCGGCCTTCACCAGGGCCGGCTTTTTCATGGCGGCGGTTCAACTTGTGAAGGCTGCCAATTCGATGGCAGCTTGCTGGCACAGCAAAGACGGCCGCCCAACTTGATCGGCCTCGGCGGCGCGAGGAACTTCGGCCTGGATATGGAGTTGATGTTGTCGATTGACAGCACTGATGCTGCGATCGAACGAGGCTTTTCAGATGTCGAACAAACCCAACTTCTTCTCTTCCTTTGCAACTGCCGTCGCCGACCTCTCGGGAAAGCCGTTCACCTTTGTCGCGGCTCTGGCGCTTGTGTTCGTCTGGGCGGTGTCAGGCCCGTTTTTCGGCTATTCTGAAACCTGGCAGCTTGTCATCAATACCACCACGACCATCATCACATTCCTGATGGTGTTTGTGTTGCAGAACAGCCAGAACCGTGACGGAAAGGCTTTGCAGGCCAAGCTTGACGAACTCATCCTGACGAGCCAGGCCGCCAACAAATTTGTCGGTATCGAAAAGCTGGAGGAGGGCGAACTCAGGGAAATGAGCAAGACCCTTGCCGAAAAGGCAGAATGCGTCGAGGAAAAAGCGGATGAGAAATCTGCCGCAGAGGCAGCGTCCGCCTAATTCGCGCTCTCTGAGATTTGGCCGTGATGTTGCTGGCGCATTCCCTCGATTGCGTCGGCGTCGTTCTTCTCAGCCGCAATCCAGTGGTTTCCTGCCTTGCTTGAGCGGATCAACTCATCGAGCTTGGCATGGAGTGCCATCATGTCCCGATTCTGGGAGTGCTGCACCAGCAGCAAAATGAAAAATATAGTGAGTGTCCCGAGCATGTTGGTCAGCAGAAACCACTGCCGTGGGAAGGAAATGCTGAGACCCACTGCCGCCCATAGAGCTATGAACGCGATCAGCATGACCGGGACCACACGATGCCCTGCCCATGAGACGGCCAAGTCAGAGATCTGTCGAAAGCGCCAGTGCATACGGCTCTCCACAGCGCGTAAAAGGAAAATAGAGCAGATCGGGACAGCTTCCATCGCCCGGGCTGATAAATAGACGCTGCAAACGACCTAAAACCCGCGTTTCCACGGGTTTTACGTTACGAACATGACGACGAGACGGTCAATTCAATTTGACCGATGGCTCCCGACCCCAGACCCGCAGTTTGCCAAGCGCCTTGATAAAGGCGCTGACATCCTTCGCCGCTCCGAGTGCAATCACGCCCTCATCCAGAGAATCGGCAATGCCGGCTTTTTGCATCAGCGGCAGCGCTGTCTCCACATAGCCGATGAACTTGCAGTGCACGAAGGCATCCGCCACGAAATCGCGGGCCGTTGCCTCCTTCAGCAGATCGCCGGTTCCCTCGGCCGAGGGGAGGAGGGCGACGGCGTCGTAAAGCACCGAAGGTCCGCCGTCGATCATCTGATGCGCCTCGATCCAATTGCCGTCCGAGAGCGTCACGCCGCCGATCTTCGGCGCGATCACTTCGAATGTTGCCTTCTGCTCGGTGATCTCGGCAAGCAGCGCCTTGAAGACAGCGGCATCGCTGCCGTCGCTGACAAGAATGCCGAGCTTGCGTCCTTCGAACCGACCCGGGCCGCGCTCGATAATGCTGAGCGCCGGCGACGGCTCGAGATCCTGCCGGGTCGGCATGGCCGCGTCGGCAGGCTTCGGCATCGACTTGAATCCGAGGGCGTGGCCGACCTTGCTGGCCAGAGTCTCATCGATGTTCATCAGATGCGAGACCATGCGCTCGCGAATGACCGGCGTTTCGACCTTGCTCAGTTCGAAGATCAGCGCCGCGGCAATATGGCGTTGCTCCGGCGGGGTCTGGCTGATGTAGAACTGCCGGGCCTGGCTGTAATGATCGGCAAAGCTTTCCGGCCGCAGCCGAACCTTGGGACCCTGTTCCTCGGCGGGGAAGTGGCGATAGCCCTGCACCGGCGATTCCCGTGGCCCCTGATTCCAGGAGTTCGGCTGGTAATTGACGCGCCCGACAGGATTGCGCATCGCCATATGGCCATCCTGCTGAAAATTGTGGAAGGGACACTTCGGCGCGTTGATCGGCAGATGTGTGAAATTCGGACCACCCAGACGTTTCAGCTGCGTGTCGAGATAGGAGAAGTTCCGTCCCTGCAGAAGCGGATCGTTGCTGAAGTCGATGCCGGGAGGAACATTCTGCGTCATGAAGGCGACCTGTTCGGTCTCCGCAAAAAAGTTCTCCGGCATTCGGTCGAGAACGAGACGGCCGATCGCTTTGACCGGAAGGATCTCCTCCGGAATGATCTTCGTTGGATCGAGGATGTCGAAGTCGAACGTGTCGGCGAAGTCCTGATCGAAGAGCTGCACGCAGAGTTCCCATTCCGGGAAGGCTCCCGACTGGATCGACTGCCAGAGGTCGCGGCGATGGAAATCCGGATCGGCACCATTGATCTTGACTGCTTCGTTCCAGGCGACGGACTGCAGACCGAGTTTCGGTTTCCAATGAAATTTGACGAAGGTCGACTCATCCGCTGCATTGACGAAGCGGAAGGTATGGACGCCGAAACCCTCCATGAAGCGGAAGGATCGTGGAATGGCGCGGTCCGACATCACCCACATGATCATGTGCATGCTTTCGGGCGTCAGCGTGATGAAATCCCAGAAATTGTCATGCGCCGACTGCGCCTGCGGAAATTCCTTGTCGGGCTCCGGCTTTACCGAATGGATGATGTCGGGAAACTTGATTGCATCCTGAATAAAGAAGACCGGGATATTATTGCCGACCAGATCCCAATTTCCCTGCTGGGTGTAGATCTTCACCGCAAAACCGCGCACGTCGCGCGCCAGATCAAACGAACCCTTGCTGCCGGCGACGGTCGAAAACCGCACGAAAGCCGGTGTTTTTTCGCCGGGCCGCTGGAAAAGATCGGCCCGGGTATAGGCGGCCAGGGATTCGTATGTTTCGAAGTAGCCATGGGCGCCGTAACCGCGGGCATGGACGACCCGTTCGGGGATGCGCTCGTGGTCGAAATGAAAGATCTTCTCGCGGAAGTGGAAGTCATCGATGAGGGCAGGGCCGCGGGAGCCGACGCGAAGCGTATTCTGATCGTCGGACACGGGGCCGCCTTGAGCGGTGGTCAGCACAGGCTTGCCGTCTTCGGCAAACTGATGAAGCTCGCCGCCTGCGCCGCGGTGCAGCTTCTGATCATGGATCGTTGCATTGTCCGAGGGCGAGGTTTTGGACGTGTTCTTGGCCATCTCTATTCTCCGGAAAGGGTGTGACCTAACCGAAGCTCCACAATGGCCACATGTTCCGCTTTATGCGAAATAAACCGCCACTGAGGAGAGAAGCCGCTTCACTGCGGCCGAGAACCAGCCACACGAGGCAGGGATAGCCCCAGATAAAATTGGGACGCGGAGCCTTTCGACCTCGCGTCCCCGTTTCGTCTGCCCCTAGGTTCGGGAGGTAACGATAAGATCTTCCTCTTCGTCGCGTTGCGATCCGCCGAAAGCTGCAGCGGCCGCGGCGATGAAAGCCCCGATCAGAAGTGACAACGAGCCGAGCAAGGCCGTCGTGGAGGCCGCCTTGCGTGCCTCATCGGCGGCTTTCTGGGCGGCGACCTTGGCGTCTTCAATGCGCTTCAGGACGGTGTCGACGCGGGTGCGTGCATCGGCTTCGGAAAGGCCGGTGCGCGCAGCGACGATCGTGGCAAGATAGGCCTTGTCGTCATCCGGGATCTGGCCGGCGGCGGCACCGTTGAGGAGAATGCGGGAGACCTCAGCCGTTGCCGCAGTATCATCGGATGTCGCGCCTGCTCGGGCCTGTTCAGGACGCAGCAATGCGTCGGTAAAATAGGCGGTGGAGAGATCGACAGGCGATGAGGTCGACGATGCTGCCGCCGTACCGGCGGCAGTGGCGGCCGAACTCACGGCTTGTGCGCCCGCACCGGCAAGCGAAGTCAGCGACGAGGCGAGAAATCCGGCGACGAAGATCGTCGCCAGCGCCCAGCTTATGAAGCCATGCGCCGTGTCACGGAAGAACACCTCGTCAGTGTGGACGGCCGCCCACTTGGTTCGCAGCCGCCCGGTGATATAGCCGCCGAGCCCGGAGGAGAGCCATTGCACGACAACGAGCCAGATCGCTGCCGTGACCCCCACCGTGCCGAGCGAACTGCTTTGCCCCGACCAGGGCGACACCATCGTCAACCCGACCCCGGATCCAAGCAGCAACAGAATGAGGGTCACTCCGATGGCCGCAGCGGCGCCGCCGAAGATCGGCCCCCATGCCATGGCGGATTTGGAGGATTCGACCGGAGTAGCAATCTCTCCGGCACCTGTCATTGAAACCGACATGATCTGTTCCTATCGCATAAACAGAGCAAGAAGGATGATGATCGGCAGTGGAACACCAAGCAGCCAAAGCAAAATACCGCGACCCATGAAAGACCTCCTGTCAGAACCTGACGTTACGTGGTTGATGCCACTCAACTTTGAACCACGGTCTTTGTTCCCGGCCGGCTTGGTCATCGACGATGCTGATAGGAAGCGACAAGAATCTTCCGCATTCGGAACTAACGCAAGCCGGGCAGCGCCCCTATATCTTCAGGCGAAAGGTGATCTGGAAGGGAGAGCAGCGGCTTTCATCGCTCGGTCACGGCCTAAACGGGAGAAGCATCGATGAACAGATTTCGGGCATTTGTCGCAGCCGGCGCAATCAGTCTTGCCGTCATGGCCTCGGCCTGCTCGACGCCGCCGAATTCATATGGCACGGCATCAGGATATCAGCCGGGCGATTCAATGAACCGGGCCTGTGCGGATGGCTTCCGTCCCGGTGACGGCCGTTCGTGTAGCTATTAGAGATAGCCGCCTCTTTGTCGCTTGCGAGAGAGGTGCTGCGTAAGCGGTCATTCCGTTTAGTGACAGCCGCAACGGCAGCGCCGATCGCAGCGTCATCGAACAGTATCGGGCCGAATGCGCCGCCTATTCCGATTCCTATCGCCATGGCGATCGGAGAGCTCGACCGATTTGACGCCGACTGGATTACCGACGATGAACGGCACGAGAGCTTGTGGCAGATCCAGAGGCTGGCCGCGCCGGATTGTCCTTCGACGGCCCATCCATCCCATTACCGTTTTTTCCGGAGATCACCTGGCAAAGCGTCAATGAGTTGATGCACTTTTCCGGTCGCGAACGCGATGTCCTCGCGCGGCAGATGGACTGTTATCTCAATCTCTTCCCACCTGCCGCCATGGTCTTTTGCGAACCTGACGGCGGCTTCCAAAGATGTGAATTGCACGGCCGGTGCGTTGGCGGTCCAGAACTGCACGCTGCAGTCCGCCGCACTGTAATCTAAAAATGCTTTTTCGGGATCTAACGCCATGGCGTTTGCTTTACACCGCCGGCGGTTGGTTGGCCAGCGAATGCCTACCCGTCGTAAAAAGCGCGTTGTCCGCCGAGGGGGAAGAAAACGCCTGCTTTCGGATTCATCAACGAAACAGGCGATTGCTTGAAAAAATGGCTCCCCGGGCCGGATAATTTTTAGCGTCCATAGCGCTCCATAGTGACAACACATCGATATTTAACATATTGATTTCACTACAAAGACTTGTCCATTTCATCCAGGACGCCTATTTGTAGCGCACTACCTGAAAGCGGGGAAAAAGTGGGGAAGACCTATGGGGAGCCATACTCGAAACGCGCTCACAGTTAAATCTATCGCGGCCAGCAAGGCGGTCAAGTTGCGCGACGGCGGCGGCCTCTGGCTCGTCACCAAGGGCGGCGGTCGGTACTGGATCTTTGTCTACACCCATGCCGGCCTCCGCCGAGAGATGGGCATCGGACCGCTGCATACGGTTGGCTTGGCAGACGCGAGAGAGAAGGCGGAGGAGGCCCGCAAACTTGTCCGAGCCGGTGTTGATCCGGTTGCAGTTCGGCAAGAAGAAAGGGCCGACACGCCGAAGGCAATGACTTTCGGTGCTTATGCCGATTCTTTTGTAGATGCAGCGGTGAAAGCTGGCCGATGGCGTGGGGCCAAAACTGAGGCCCGATGGCGCAACCTACTCGAGAACCACGCCAAGCCGATCCGCACTAAGACGATCGCGAGCATCAAGACGAAAGACGTTATCGCTGTCCTGAATCCGATATGGGGCTCGAAACAGGAGACCGCCGAGAAGCTTCGCGAGGCGATCGAGCGGGTTCTGGATGCAGCCAAAGTCGAGGGGCATCGTACAGGGGACAATCCGGCCGCGTGGAAGGGCAATCTTGAGCACGCGATGCACAAGCCGAACCCGCTGACCGCCACGTCGCACCATGCTGCCATGCCGTATGCCGATGTGCCCGCGTTCATGAAGAAACTCGCCGAGGTCGGCGGCGTCTCGCCGAGGGCGTTGGAGCTTGCGGTCATGACGGCCTGCCGATCAGGCGAGGTGCGGGGAGCGGTCTGGCCCGAGGTGAATTTGGGGGAGAAAGTCTGGACCATTCCAGCAAAGAGGATGAAATCCGGCAAGGAGCACCGCGTTCCTTTGTCAGATAAGGCAGTCGAGCTTCTCAAGGTTATGAAAAAACAGTCGGTCAACGACTACGTCTTTCCAGGCGTTCGCGACAAGAAGCCGTTATCGGACATGTCGTTAGCGAAAGCGCTCGCGTCCGCTGGAGGCGGGGAATTCACCGTTCACGGCATGCGTAGCGCGTTTAGAGATTGGGCGACGGAGCTTGCTCATGCCCCGCGCGAAATCGCGGAGTCTGCGCTGGCCCACGTAGTTGGTGATGCGGTCGAGCGATCTTACGCTCGGTCTGATGCGCTCGAAAGGCGCCGTGCCCTCATGCAGGAATGGGCAGCGTACTGCTGTGGATTGCTGTAGACGCGTGTAAACTTACAAACCCGTCAAGAAGTTTATTGCAACCGGAAGCCAGCAAAAACCAAATAAACCATTTTGATTTTTTGTAAGTTTACAGCATCCTCCTGAAGTCTTCTCGAGGCCATACATGGCTTTCGTCGCCCCGCGCATCATGGCGCCAAGCATACACACCTGCCCGGCTTAGCCGGCTCTTCGCCACCATATTCAACTTACACAGCGCCCGGACTCCGTCCGGCGAAGAGGATTTCTATGCAATCGGACAACGACAACACACCATCATTGATCAGCCTGAAGGATGCCTGCCGCCAAACCTCGATGAGCCGAACGATGTTGAACCGATATCGTGCTGAAGGTCGGTTCCCAGTCGCCGTCGAGCTCGGCGACCGCCGGGTAGCATTCGTTCGTGCCGAGGTCACTGCATGGATACAAAGTAAGATCGCCGCCCGGGCAGCCTAATTTCTGGACAACGGCCGACCTGCTGCCGACAATAGCCCCAGCCACTACCAACACCATTTTGCCGACCGGCCAAGCGCCGGCGAGAGGAGGATTCTTGCGCATTTCTGAAATCACTAATGCGGTTCGCGGATATGGGCTCACCGTCTACAACGATGGCGATCGCGACATCTGCGGATTTCTCGACGGTTCTCCAGTCTTAATCCCATCGAGGGTCGAGAACGACGGAAACCTCCGCCGCCTGCGCTTCAATGAAGGCAAGCGCGAGATACGATCTCGAGGAGACATCTTTTGCGCAGACGCCGAGATTGCGGCGCTCGTCCGCGAGGCGGTGAACGAAAAACTTCAGCGTGACGCCGACGCTGCAAACGCGTTTCGTGTCACGCACAGCGGTGTAACCCGGCGCGGGAAATTCGTGTTCGTGACGGTGCACGTGGTGTCGATTCAGTCCGGTGCGCCTGACATCTTCAAATTCACGGTGGAGGCGCCGAGTTATGATGTCCAATACGATGGCCAGGCTGAATTCGGAAAGTTCATTTCAGCATTCGGCCTGAGCGAGATTGGCGACACTAATGAGCTCCATGGCCTGACTGCGACCGTGGAAACCCACAATGGCAGGCCGTCGTTTAAGCGTTGGGCGGCATGAGAATTCTCGACATCAAACCCGTCGCCCATCCTGGCGACGGGAAAATCGAGCACGTCGCTACGTTCGACCTGCAAATCACGGATGACATTAGGATCTGCGGCATGCGGCTTTTGCGTGCCAGAGACGGGCGGTTGCTCACCTATGCACCGACCGCGCTTGGTGGTCGCCGGTCGGTGACATTCTCGCCCGAAACGACGACCGAGATCACAAAAGCCGCAACTCGATATTATTCGGAGCTCGTAACCGCCAATGGTGCCCATTCCCAAGCTTAGCCACGTTTCCACATGCGCGTTCGATGAGCCGGCCGTTCGTGAGCATGCGGAAATCCTGCACCGCCTAGCCACTGGACTCCAGGGCAAATTCGTCGTCTCGACATTCTTTGCCAATCCGACTGGCGAAGATGCGAAGGGCAGCGTTATCAGCCATCACTCCGTCGGCGACATCGATGGCATGGTCGACGCTGTAATGGCCCACGCGTCGACGCCCAACGCGAACGTCTACATTTGCCCGAACCTCATGCGGCTCAACTTGGAGCGCGGCGCCAAGGGTGCAGAGGTGGACGTCGTCGCCGTGCTGGCGCTTGTGGCAGACATGGACGATGACACCGGCCGTGCCGGCAATATGCCAATTGCTGCTAACTACGCAGTGGAGTCTTCACCCGGCAACTTCCAGAAGATCGTATTGCTGGAAAAGCCGCTATCGCCTGGCGATGCTAAGCCACTGGCTGCCGCCCTGAAGCGCGGCGCGAACTCAGACCACTGCACAATGGATGTCAGCCACGTATGGCGCGTCCCCGGGACGCTCAATTGGCCGAACAAGAAGAAACTTGAACGCGGCAGATCTGCTATTCCAGCGGCCGTCTCAGTGTCCGAGGAGTGGCAGGGCGATCTAACGACGATCGGCGATCTTCGGACCGCCCTGGCGCCGTGGGCCAGCAACGAAACTAATGCCCCTGCACCGACGCAGCTTGGCGAAATTCCGTCCGTGGAAGGATTGTCGATCTCGGCGGCAGCAGCAGAAATGCTTTCGGCAGATGATGTTGGCGATCGGTCTGGCTGGGCAGCTTCGGTCGTTGAAAGGCTTGCATTCGATGGGCTCACGGCCGAGCAGGCTTGTGCGGCGTTCCTCTCTGCCAAGGGTAACTGGTTTGATCGATACCAGTCGAAGAACCCGCGTCTGGACTTTGCCCGAATATGGTCCAAGTTCGGGAGGCAGCATGAAGAGGCGCGCGAGAAGGGCACGGCCTTCGCCGCGGCCATCGTAGCCAAGCGCAGCGCCACACCGATTGCAGCCAACGACAACGAGCCCGTCTCCGCAACCCCGCGCCCATTCTCTATTTTTGACTGGCCGAGCAGCCGGTTCGTTGGCGAGCCCCCAGTTATTGAGGAGCTCGTCGAGGGTACCATCCCGCTAGCAATTCCAGGAATGATCGCCGCGATGGGCGATACCGGGAAAAGTTATGCAGCTCTTGAGCTTCACCGTCGCGTCTCGTTTGGCTCAGCTACTTTCGACCCACCGATTTTTGGGGGCAGGGTACTGGCGACGGGCACTTCGGTCATGGTCACATCGGAAGATGATGCCGGAGAAGTCCATCGGCGCCTTGCCGCGCTTGATAAGCGAGGCCACCGGATCGCGGAAGGCAAGAAGCTTCTGGTGGTGCCGCTTCCGTCGGCTGGCGGTCCGCAGGTCTTCTGGCGTGAAGACCGGAAGCTCGGCTTGATTGAGAGCGACGACTTCAAGCGCCTGTGCGACCAGCTTGTCGGGATCGATGATCTCCGCTTGGTGACATTGGATCCGCTAGCCAGTTTTGCGCACGTGCAGATCAACGAGGATCCGGCTGCGGGGGCCTTTGTCTGCGCTTCTCTCGGCGCACTTGCGGCAGAAACCAGGGCCACTGTTCTCGTCGCCCATCACATGAAGAAGACCGCGAAACCTGTAGAGACCCTGGCGGATGCGCGCGAGGCGATCCGCGGGAGTACAGCACTGGTCGACGGCTTGCGCCTTGCCTACGCACTTTGGCCGGCGGAGGAAAAGCGGGCGAGGGCGATCTGCAAGGATCTGGGTGTGGAATACAGCCCTAACAAGGTTGTCTTCGGGGGCGTAGTCAAAGCAAACGGCGCGGCTCGGCGCATCGTGAGCACTTACGTTCGAAATGAGTTCGGCCTTCTCGTCGATCGCACCGCTGGTATCGGTGCATCAAACCTGCCGCAAGACGACTTGCTCGAGCTTCTGGTGTCGGCGATCGCTTCAGCAGCCCATGCAGGACAGCCGTTCACAAAGACCGGCGCCACGGGCCTATTCGACAACAAGGAACGTCTCGGTGAAGGTTTGAGCGGCCTTTCTCGGCATCGTATCGAAGCCCTCGCACAAAGGGCGATTGAAACCCAACGTATCGTCAAATGTCTTGCGGGTGGGACTGTTCCGAAATGGCTGGACGTTCCGACGGGTATCTTTGCCCAGGGTCTTGGCGAGTTCCGCAAGGGCATGATGCGCGAGTAGCCTCCCATCATCAAATGCATTTCCGGGGGCTGTGGAAATGGGCGTTTCCATGGAGATGGAAATGAAAAGATTTGCAACATCAATAACTTAGCATTTCCATTTCCGGCATTTCCGGGAAAAATGGAAACATATAAGTGCTTGAAAACATTCAGATTTCCGGGTTTCCAGAGGTCGCCCCTTCTATGAAGGGGATGCATCTGGAAATGCAATCCCCGGAAAGGAAGGAGGAACGATGATCCGAATTGGCAGAGCATATGAGTAGACGGATTCGAACTTTTGAGGAATCCGCTCGCCGCGAAAGCGCGTTGACCAAAGAGGCGATGCGCACGCTGCTGGCCGACAGCACCGCGCCCCGGGATCCAGGATCGAGGGGAGACCATTACCGGAGGCACCTGGTCGATGCGCACCGGACGATTGAGATCCTTCAGCATCGGATAAGGGAGGTCGAAGCCGAGCGGGACCAGATCAAGCAGGCACGGGAATACGATCTCTCGTTGTGCGTCACCCGCACGGCGGCCGAGGAGGCAAGGCAAGATGCTTTTCGACTCGCCCGACGAAAGGCCGCAATCCTGGCCGAATGGCCGCACGGTGTACCGACCATGCTGTCTGAGGAGATCGACTGCATTCCCGACCCGAAACCTAGATGGAGCAAGTGATGTCAGCACCCGAAAAGCACCGCGATCTTTCCCGACTTTCTGAGCTCCTTGCGAGCCATACAGCCCCGGTGGCCGCCAAACCCAAGACGGCGCCTAAACTCGCCGTCCCTGCCAACGACAACAAGCCAGCTCGCCCATCACTCGCGTGGCCGGCATTCGAACGCCTGGTCCATCGCGGTGACGTTGTCCGCCTCTTCGCACTGCGGCATTGGCGGGACATGATCTTCCCGCGAGAAATCGCCGTTGCCGATGATGGGCAGCAATACGACCCGGAGACCGGAATTGAAATCCGCCCATCTGAGGCCGAGCTTCTTGGTGCAGTGGGCTGGAAAGTTATAGATCGCGAGCGCTGGGCCTTCACCGGCGAGATGGTCAATGTCTACGAGCCGGCGCAGGAGCTCGCTCCTAGTTATCGCACCAACAGGAATGGCGCTCTAGATGCGCGTCTTGGAGATCTGTTGTTTCGGGACGGCGATCTCAAGCAATGGGGCTCGACGAGGAAGGGTGCGGCCCTGCAGCCGGTTGAACGTTCTCGGGGCATCAAAGGCGGCGGCAGGTCACCCAGGTCGGAAAGCGCAATATGGTCCTACATCGAACTTCTTGGCGCGGTTTCGCCACTTACTGCGGTACCGTTTGCGAAGCCTATATCGAACCAACCCGCGATTCATGATTGCTACTCACCGTTGCCGCGAGAGGCACCAACTGCGAAAGACAGGCATGGTCGGTACGGCACTACCGAAGCTCGCCAGTTGCTGCAGCAGCTCGGTGTCGACGGGAGCGTGCGCTTTAATGAGTTGCCAATGAAGGCTACTCGCTGCCCAGACGGCCTCATCGCGGGGGAACAATGGATCGGAGGAGTGAAGCAACCGAAGCCGACCGGCGAGATATCGGCGGCAGCCGGCCGAGTACCTGAATTGGTGCGCCTGGTCGAAACGATCGACTATGTCGAACATCTCAGAAGCAGACTTGGCCGGCATGCCAAAGTGCTTGACCTTGCGATCACCGATGCCTCCGCAAAGGATATCGGCGTCGCTATAGGCCTTGCGCCAACGTATGCGGAAAAGCGTGGGACGGCGCTGATCGATGCGGCAATCGATGCGCTAATTCAGGTTGACGAGACCGCGCGAACGGAATTCACGCCCAAAGAAGAAAAAATCGCAGCGTAATGTCCGGTCGGCGATAGCGCCGCAGCGTATTTAAATGAAGGGATGAATTTCCCAGCGGCCGCCATGTGCGGCCGTTTTGATTTGAGGCGCTGTCGAGCCGCGGACGTTTTTAACTCGCGAGTGCAGACGGGCCGGCCTCATTCCCATTACCATGCGCGCCTCCTCTCGCAGCGTGGTAATCCTGCGGCGAGTTGAGTGTGACCCTGTTCGCCTGTGGCGTGGCAGGTCGTGCACATTCCTCGCCGCTTTCGTTTTCTGGATGGTTGGCGCAGTGGTAACGCAGTGGTTTGCTAAACCATAAAGCCGCAAGGCTTCGCTGGTTCGAATCCAGCACCATCCGCCAATTGGAAGGCGCCGCTAAATGGTTGGCAATCGGTCTTGAAAACCGAGGGGACCGCAAGGTCAGGGGTTCGATTCCTCAGCCTTCCGCCATTTCATTGTTACCGGGTGCAAACCGGGCAAACGGGTTGATCGCCGTTTAGCGTGTGGCGTTCCCTTGCCGGCCATTCGTGGTCACGGGTCCACACTTCGATCCATCAGTGTGTAGCGCAGGCTGGTAGCGCACGTGACTTGGGCTCACCGGGTCGCAGGTTCGAACCCTGCCACACTGACCAATCACGGTGACACATGGCCAAGCCTGACCTGCGCTCTGAAGAGGCTGCGCTATACCGCCGTCTATATAAGACGGCACGATGGCAGCGCCTTCGTGAGCAGCAGCTATCTGTCCAGCCATTGTGTGAGTTCTGTTTAGCCACCGAGGATGTCACCGCGGCAGATGTGGTTGACCACAAGCGCAAGCATGGTGGTGATGTCGATCTATTCTTTGATCCATCAAACCTTCAATCATTGTGTAAGCACCATCACGATAGCGCAAAGCAGATGATGGAGCGCGGCAAGAAGGTCGTTACATATGGCGTTGACGGATACCCCATCGAACTTGGGTAGGTGGAGGGGGTGGTCGGATGTCTACCGCCGCCGGGCCTAGGACCGGCGTGGTCCAATCGCATTAACGCAAACACAGTTTTTTGCCTCCCGCGTGCGCAAGCGCGCGAAGCGGCGCAGTCAGGATCATAGATATGGCCAAGAGGAAGGCACGCATCGACAGTGCGGCCGAGGCTGTGCGTGTGATGGCCAGGGCAACCACCGACATTAAGCCGCCGGGAAATGTCCCGCTTGATGAGTCCGACCTACCGTTCTTTCGGAACGTGGTTGCCGAGTTCGCTCGGTCGGAATGGTCCGACCATCAGCTTGAGTTGGCTGCCATGCTTGCCAGGACGATGGCCGATCTCGTGCGGGAGCAATCGCTGCTCAGAGACGAGGGCGGCGTCTCCTACACCGAGAAGGGCACTCCAGTTGCCAATCCACGCAAGACCATCGTGCAGATGCACGCCAGTTCGATCTTGTCATTTCGCCGATCTCTAGCCCTTCATGCTCGCGCCCAAGGCGGCGAGGCGAGGGACACAGCCAAGCGTCGCGAGGCCGCGAAGAAGATCGAGGGCGACAACCCACTTGAGGACGATCTGCTTGCCCGTCCCGGCTAGGTGACGAATGCCCGCAAAACTTCCTGCATCGACGCTTGCCGCGATCAAGTGCGGGCCAATCCCTAAGCTGCGCGACTGGCGCAAGATGCATAACGCAAAACTCACTCGAGGAGAGCGAGTTTGCCGATTCATCGAAGAATATTTGGTTGTGCCTGAAGGCGAATTGGTCGGCCAGCCGATCAAGTTGCTTCCTTTTCAAGAAGCATTCATCTTAAGCACATACGATAATCCGGCCGGGACCGCGCGCGCCTACCTGTCGATCGCCAGGAAAAACTCCAAGACAGCGACAATCGCGTGTCTATTGCTGGCCCACATCGTTGGTCCGGAGGCCTACCAGAATAGCCGCATCATGTCCGGTGCGCGTTCTCGCAAGCAGGCGGCGGAAGTCTATAACTACGCGAGCAAGATGTGCATGATGTCGCCGAAGCTGTCGAAGCTCGTGCGGATCGTCCCGTCAGGCAAGATGATTATCGGCCTGGCGATGAATGTGGAGTATCAGGCAAGTTCAGCGGAGGCCAAGAGCGCGCACGGCGGCTCGCCGATCCTCGCCATCCTCGATGAGGTCGGGCAGATCAAAGGTCCGACTGACGATTTCGTTGAAGCCATCGTCACCTCACAAGGTGCCTATGGAGACAAGGCGATGGTTTTTGCCATCTCCACGCAGGCCGCGACTGACGGTGACTTGTTCTCGCGATGGCTAGACGATGCTGAGACGTCGAAGGCGCCTCGCATTGTCAGTCATCTCTATAGCGCACCTGCAGATTGCGACGTTCTGGACGAAAGCGCATGGCGTGCAGCTAACCCGGCTCTAGGGTTTTTCAAGTCTGTCACTGCAGTCAGGGATGACGCTGAGCGGGCATCGAGGCAGCCGACCGAAGAGGCCAGTTTCAGGTGGCTCCACCTGAACCAACGCATCGATGCGTCGGCGCCGTTTGTTTCGCCGGCGGTATGGCGCGCTTGTGATGCCGCGGTGGAAGAGTTTGATGGCTTGCCGGTCTTTGGCGGGTTGGACTTGTCGGAAGTTTCAGACCTGACGTCCCTGGTGCTTATGGCACCGAAGGAGGCGGAATTTGGTACAATCTGGAGCGTCAGGCCTACGTTTTGGTTGCCCGGTGACGCGCTACGCGACAAGGCCAAAGCAGACCGAGTTCCATACGATATCTGGCACAAGAACGGCCAGTTGGAAACGACACCCGGCCCAACGGTCGATTATGAATTCGTCGCGCACTACCTATTTGAGTTGTCGCAAAAGCTAGATATCCGAAAGATTGCATTCGACCGATACAACTGGCGGTTCCTTAAACCGTGGCTGCTGAAGGTCGGGTTTACCGAGGAGCAACTAGAAGGCGATAATGCCGTGTTTGAGCAGTTCGGCCAGGGCTTTGCGTCCATGTCTCCGGCGCTGCGCGATCTCGAAAGCTTAATCCTAAACAAGAAGATCGCACATGGTGGTCACCCAGTTCTCACGATGTGCATGATGAATGCGACTGTGAAGCAGGATCCATCAGGAAACCGCAAGCTCGACAAACAGAAGTCCCGCGGCCGCATCGACGGTGCTGTGGCGCTGACGATGGCCGCAGCAATGGCCGGCACCTACGAGGGTGCGACTTACATGTCATCCCCATGGGATGACCCGGAATTTAGCATCACAAAGGCGGCATAATGGCTTGGAACTTTGGCTTTAGCCGCCGAAACGCGGACAAATCGCCGGAAATACGCGCAACGATCGAGAATCCCACTATCCCGGTCAGCGCGGACAACTTTCTGGCGTTCTTCGGCATCAATTCGGCCAATCTGCCGGCCGTGACGGTCGACAGCGCGCTTACTGTGCCGGCGGTGTGGGCTGCTGTTGCCTTCATGTCTCGCACGCTTGCCGCATTACCGCGGCACGCCTATCGCGACACGAAAGCTGGCGCCACTAGGATAACGGGACGACTGGAAACGGTTGTCAATATTGCGCCAAACGACGGCATAGGCTCTTTCGCGTTCTGGCAGTGGTTCTGGCAGCAGGTATTCACGCATGGCCGTGGCCTGGCATACATTGAGCGCACGCCGCAGGGCGTGGATTCGCTCTGGCCGATGGATCCAACCAAAACCACCATCAAGCGTGCTGGCCTAAAGGTCAGCTACGATTATGAGGGCAACACCTACGACGCAGCGGACGTCATCGACGTTCCATTCATGCGCCGTAGCTGTGGCTTGAGGCACTACGGCCCGATCGCGCAGGCATCGAAAGCTATCCAGCTCGCGATTGCCATGAACGACTATGGCTCGAATTTCTTCGCCGGCGGTGGCGTTCCTCCGCTCGCATTGAAGGGCCCACTTCCGGCCAACGGGGAAGCGCTGAAGCGCGCGCAGGCCGACATCAAGCGCGCTGTCGACGCCGCTAAGGGCGCCGGGGAATCTGTTTTCCCAATTCCGCCAGGCCACGAACTTTCGCCGGTGGGCATTGATCCGGCCAAGGGCCAGATGATCGAGGCGCGGCGGTTTCAGGTCGAGGAGATTGCCAGAACATACCAGCTTCCGCCGGTGTTCTTGCAGGATCTGAGCCGGGCTACGTTCAGCAACGCGGAACAGCAGGACTTGCATCTAGTCAAGCATCTGATTGGCCAGTGGGCCAAGGCGCTTGAGGACGAGATCAATCTGAAGTTCTTCGGCAGGTCTTCAGGCAATCGCTACATAGAGCACAACCTCGATGGCCTTCTCCGCGGCGACTTCAAGACCCGCATGGAGGGTTACGGCATAGCGATCCAGAATGCCATCCGCACGCCGGATGAGGTTCGCAAACTAGAAAACCTGCCGGCCAAGGGCGATGAAGCTGACAAGCTTCACATTCAGGGCGCAACGGTCCCTCTCGGCTCTCAACCTCAGCCGGGCGCAGATCCTCCGGCGAATGACAACACACCGAATGACGGGACGCAGGCCGCATGACGACCAATATTGAAAAGCGCAGTTACGTCGGCGCGGTCGAGCACCGTGCAGACGATGGCAAGCGCACACTGATCGGCTATGCCGCAAAATTCGAGCGGCTGGCCATGATCGGTAGCTACTTCCAAGAGAAGATCGCTCCAGGCGCCTTCTCTTCGGCGATCGGTGGCGACATTCGAGCCCTTGTCGACCACGATCCTGGCCGCGTTATCGGACGGACCAAGAGCGGAACACTCCGCCTGGCCGAGGACGGTACTGGTTTGCGCGTCGAGATCGATGTGCCCGACACGACCGATGGCAATGATCTATGGGTGCTGGTGGAGCGCGGCGACATCAGCGGCATGTCATTTGGTTTCCGCGTCACGAAGGAAACCTGGGACGAAACCGGCGATGTTCCGGTCCGCACGATTCAGGCCGTGGAACTCTTTGAAGTTTCCGCGGTAGCGTGGCCGGCATACGAAGACACCACAATCGGCCTGCGATCGCTAGAAGCGGCTCGGGCAGAAGGTGGCGATCGTGAAGACATCGACCGCCGCAGGGCAGAAAACGCAGTAGCGGCACGTCGCCGCATTGCCGAGCGTGAGGCGCGGCAAGAGCAACAGATTCGTGGCATCCGGCAGGACGCTGCGTAGTCACCCGGCAACCAGCCGGAGGGCCGGACAGACGTCCTGCCATTCACCACCACAAAACACCATTGGAGACTTGCATGACTCTCACTGAGCTGCAGGAAAAGCGCGGCCGTCTCGTCACGGAAGCCCGCGCCGCCCTGGAAGAAATCAAAAAGAACACCGACGAAGCCCGCGCGGCTGAGCTTGAGGCTCGCCACGACACCATCATGGGCGAGTTCGACCGTGTCGAGCGCAACATCAAGCGCGAAGAAGACCAGGCCGCTCTCGAGGCCCGCTTCGCTGCTCGCCAGGAAGAAGAGCGCGCCAAGAAGCGCCCCGGCGCCGAAGGCGAAGACCGTGCAAACGGTTCCGAATCAGGCGAAAAGGCCGAATATCGCGAAGTATTCTTCAAGTTCCTCGCCAATGGCGCATCTCTCGATGCTCTTGACGGTGAAGAGCGCAAGGTTCTGCGCGCCGGCACCGAAAACATCGAAAAGCGTATCCAGACCGGCGGCACCAACACCGCAGGTGGCTACACCGTTCCGGTCGAGCTCCAGAACATGCTCGTTCGCTCGATGAAGGCATGGGGCCCGATGTACGATGGCAGCATCGTCAGCGAGCTCAACACCACTGCCGGCAACGCGCTGCCCATCCCGACGACCGATGACACCAGCAAGACTGGCGTTCAGGGCACGGAAGGCACCGCGCTCACTGATGACGGCTCTGCGGATGCCGTCTTTGGTCAGAAGCAGCTTGAGGCATACGACTTCAACACGAAGTTCGTGAAGTTCTCCTGGCAGCTCGCGCAGGATTCCATCTTCAACATGGAAGCCCTGCTCGCTGACCTGCTCGGCGAACGCCTTGGCCGCCTCGCCAACGCCCAGCTGACGACCGGCACCGGCTCCAGCGCGCCGAATGGTATCGTTACGGCGTCTTCGCTCGGCAAGACCGCTGCCTCGGCCACCGCGATCGCTGCTGACGAAATCATCGACCTGTCGCATGCCGTTGACCCGGCATACCGCATCTCGCCGAAGGTCGGCTTCATGTTCAACGACCTGACGCTTGCGGCCATCCGCAAGCTGAAGGATGGTCAGGGCAACTACCTCTGGCAGATGGGCAACGTCAAGGAAGGCGTACCGGGCTCGCTGCTCGGTTATCGCTACGTCATCAACCAGGCGATGGCGAACATCGCGACCGGCAACAAGACCATCCTTTTCGGCGACTTCGGCAAGTACTGGGTCCGCAAGGTTGGCGGCCCGGTAATCGGCGTTCTGCGTGAGCGGTTCTGGCCGGATCTCGGTATCGCAGGCCTCATCCGCTTCGACGGTGAGCTGCTCGATACCGCCGCCGTCAAGTATCTGGTTCAGGCCTAATCGATTGGCGGGCTGGCTTCGGCTGGCCCGCCTCTCTTCACGGAGGCGACATGCTTTTGAAAATGATAGCCGGTCTGTCCGGCCCTGAATTCAACTTGGCGCCTGGCGACGAGCACGAATTTGATGACGCTGAGGCTGGCCGGCTGATCGATGCTGGTTTTGCCATACATGCAGAGGCCGACGAAGCGCCGGCAGCTGTTGCGCCAGCCAAGACCAAGAAGGGCAAGGCGAATGTGGTATCCACCGAAGGTAACGCAGGCGCCGAGTGAGCCGGTTTCAGTCGCTGACGCGAAGCGCCACTGCATTGTGCTCCACAATGATGATGACGCGCTTTTCGAAGCGCTAATATCTGCGGCTCGCGATTACGTCGAGCGATATTGTAACACGCCGCTCGCAACGCAGACGATCGAAGTGAAGTGCGACGATTTCTGTGACTTCGAACGTCTACCTGTTGCTCCTGTGCAATCCGTCACGTCAATCGCATATATTGCCACCGATGGCACAGATGCCACCGTTCAGGCGGGCGACACAGAGCCGCGTTTCGACGGCCTAGAGGCCTCGATTATCCCCGCTTACGGCAAGCAGTGGCCTGTTCCGCGCAACGGATCCCGCATCACGCTGACGGCCGCTGTTGGCTACGTCACGCTGCCGCCATCCATCAAACACGCGATGCTGCTCTGGATCGCTGATGCCTATGAGCAGCGCGAAAGCAAAGAGCTGCCAGGCTGGTCTGCGTTCGACGCATTACTTTGCAACCATAGACGCGGCGCGTAGGCCGCAGGAGACTTTCCATGGCAGATCTCGTAATTACCGCCGCAAACGTCGTGGCCGGAAGCGGCGCACAGACAAAAACAGGCGTTGCTGGCGCGGCTATCGCAGCTGGCGACATCGTCTATCTCGACTCCACCACGACCGGCAAATGGCAGCTCGCTGACAGCGACGCGGCTGCCGCCGAAGCACGTGGTCAGACAAGCAATATCGGTGTCGCGCTGAACAGCGCAGCACTCAATCAGCCGGTTATCGTTCAGGTCTCTGGGCCCGTAACGCTCGGTGCCGTTCTTACGGCGGGAACCGCCTATTACCTGTCCGACACGCCGGCGAAACTTTGTCCGGTGGCTGACATCACTGGCGGCGACTACTTCACGCTTGTCGGGCTTGCCGCCTCCACGACGGTGCTGAACATCGATTTCCAGTATTCTGGCGTGGCTAGCCCGTGATGACTGCGGGGGCGCTAAAAGAACGCGTCTCCTTTGCTGTCAGAAACGAGCAGGACGACGGGATTGGCAACACGGTTGCTGGCTGGATAGAGCAGTTTCAAGACGCTGCCGAATACGTCAATCTCAGAGGCGGTGAGACCGTAATCGCGGCCCGCCTTGAGAACCGCCATCCGCAGATTATCCGCGTTCGTGCCAGCACGGCAACGCGGCGCGTGACGGCGGACTGGCGGGTTACTGATACCCGCACCAAGGTCGAATACGCGATTCGCGATGTTACGGCGTCAACCGACAACAAGTGGATTGATCTTCTCTGCGAGCGCGGTGTCGTGCCGTAAGGCGGTGGCGCGTGGAGCGGTGTAATGGTTCAAGGCATCTCGGAACTAAAGAAGGCGATTGCCGCGCTGCCTAAGCGTGTCGAGGCGGCCGCCAGGCCGGCAATGGAAGCCGGAGCTGAAGAACTCGTCAAGATGATGAAGCGCTTGGCACCTGTCGACGATGGAGATCTGCGCGATAGCATCGGCTGGACTTGGGGTAACGCCCCTGCTGGGTCGGCCGTTATCGCGCAGGGCAGTCCCGATGAGCGGGGCATCCGCATAACTGTGTATGCAGGCAACGCCAAGGCCTACTATGCCGCCTTTGTCGAGTTTGGTACGGCTCCGCACAATGTTGCGACCGGCGGTGGCAACAAAAGCTTCAAGGGCGTTGCCCACGGTCATCCAGGCACTCGTGCGCATCCATTCTTCTTTCCATCCTATCGAGCCCTCAAGAAACGCATTCAGTCGCGCATTAGGCGCGAGATGAAAAAAGCGATCAAATTCGTTGGGCCGGTGACGCAAGGTGAGGCTGATTGATGGGCGCACAGGCTGAGCTGCAAAAGCTCCTTTACGACACACTGCGCGCCACGACCGCCATTATGGCCTTGGTTGGCGGTGTTTATGACCGTGTGCCGACCGATCCGTACAAGGACAAGACGGCATATGTCAGTTTCGGCCCTTCTGATGTGGTCGATGACAGCGCCGATTGTTCGGTTAGCGGTACGCATTCGTTCCAACTGGATGTGTGGAGCAAGGCTGTAGGCCAAGTCGAAGCAAAAAACATCGTCGATCTTATTTATCGCACGCTTCACGAAGCTGACTTGGCGCTTACGGCAAACGCCTTGGCTGAAATCCGCGTGGATTTTCGCCGCGTGTTTACCGACTCTGACAGGCTCACCACGCATGGCGTCGTGAGCGTAACGGCCAGCATCGAAGAGCCAGAATGACGACAGGTGAAATCATGGCGTGGGCTGTCTTTTTGGCAGAATGCAATTGGTCTCGGCCAAAATCAAAATTCAGTTTCCACGCCAAACCAGATCCGAAGCCGCAAAGCTTCCCGCATGACTTCGTCGACTATGCCGTTTCGATCGGTCGGGCGACAAGAGCCGAGCCGCCGAGGCGGCCACAGAAACAAAAGGTGGGCGCGTAGCCCGTGACCAGCCACCGTGAGGTGGTTTTTTATTGGAGAAATCAATGACGCGCGCTACCACCGCGAATTTTCATCAGATGGTGCTCGAGGTCGAAGTGACCAACGGCTCTGGCGTTTACAGCAAGATCTGCGGCCTGACTTCCCGCGGCATCAACCGCCAGCACAACATGCAGACTTCCGAGGTTCCGGACTGCGACGACGAATCGCTGCCTGCGGCAGTTGAACGCGCCGTTCAGTCGTCAGAAGTCACCGTTTCCGCATCGGGCGTATGGGCATCTCAGTCTCATGAGATCCTGCTTGATTGGTGGGGCGCCGGCCAGCCGAAGAACATCCGCATTCACCACGTCAATGCGGCTATCGGTGACACCGAATACGAATCCGGCGCCGCCTACTTGGCTTCGATCAACAACGCCGCTGAACGCGGTACGAAGGTCACGGCCGAACTTGACATTCAGTTCGACGGCATCCCGACGCGCACCGCCAGGGTATCGTAATGCGGGGCGCCGAGCAGATAACGTGGCCAGGCGGAGAGCATTATTTCCGCCTCGGCATCGGCGAACTGCGCGCCATAGAGCAACGCAGTGACGCCGGTTGCGCCGTTGTCATGATGCGTCTGCTTTCCTCGCAATGGAAGATCGACGACGTCATCGGGCCTATCAGGCTGGGTCTCATCGGCGGCGGGATGGATGAGCGGCTGGCCCAGAAAGCTATTGATGCCGCCCTCGATGTCGCCAGCCCTTACGCCCTTGCTGTCACTTCTGCTGAAGTCATCCGCAGGTTCATCATGTGGGAGACCGACGATCAGCCGGGGGAGCAGTTGGCGGGGATAGCGAAGGAAAGCTAGACCCGCTCCCGAACGGCAAGACACGCTGGTCAAGCTATCTCGCCGCGGGCGCAGTTATTGGATACTCGCCTCGCGATGTCGATGACATGACGCTCTGGGAATTCGCATGCTGCTCGGAGGGCTACAGAAAAGCCCACGCCAGCGAAGAGCCGCCACCTCCGCCAATGGGCGATGATGAGTTGGCAGATCTCGGAATTGTGGGGTTCTAGCGCCGGCCAGTGGCCGCATCGAGATTCCCTATCGTCTCGTTGGTGCGCTTGATGAGCTCGCCATTGGTGGCTTTGGTTGAATATCTGGAATTGTATTCCATGGCAGCCATGTAGCCTCCGATGGCGATAATTACGACGCAGGCGGCTGCAATCAAGGCTTTCAGCCATCCGTCCATCGTTTCTCCTTTTTCATTGAAGATAAAGATTGGGGCTGTTTATGGCCGCGACGGCAGATGATACCGCCCGCCTTCTGGTCTCCATCGAGGCTACGCAAAAGAAGTTCGAAAAGCAACTCGCCGGCATCGCGAAGGCGGCCGGCGACACGGCCACCGGCATTGAGAACAAATTCAAGCGCGCCAATGACAACGCGGCCAACAGCTTTGTGAATTCTGGCCGCAAGGTTGAGCAGTCGTTGGGTGCTCAGCGCGCGGCAGTGGCGAACCTGTCGTTTCAGTTGAACGATATTGCGACATCGTTGGCTGGCGGCGCGTCGCCGTTTCAGGTCATGGCCCAGCAGGGCAGCCAGGTGGCGCAGGTCTTCAACGGCTCGGGCGGCGGTCTTGTTGGTGCGGTTAAGACCCTTGGCGGCGCGTTCGCGCAGATGGTCAATCCGGTATCGCTGGCTTCGTTCGCCCTTATCGGCCTGACCGGCGCCGCCGTTCAATACCTGACGACGCTAAAGGGCGATGTCCCCGACACCGACAAGCTGCTCCAGGCACACGCCGAGGTCATCAAGTCGTTTGACGCGGCCTGGGGCATCGCAAAGAAGGGCGCGGAAGGCTACTCAGATTCGGTCAAGAAGATCGAACTGCAGAAGCTGAATGACAAATTCGGCGATCTCCGAAAAGACATCGAAGCCGCAGGCAAAGATCTTAAGTCGGATGTATTGAGCGTGCCCGTCAGTGAGTTTGGCGGTGCCACCCAAACCGTTATTGATTTCCAGCATGCTCTTGGCTCCCTGAACAAGGACATTCCGGATTTTCGCGAATTCTCGCTTGAGATGGAGAAAATCGAAGGCATGAAGGGTATCCCTGACAACATCAGGGAATTGGCCAAGCAACTTCGATTGTCGGCAAATGAATCGCTGCCACTGCAGGAAGCCATCGAGGCCACGGACAAGCGTCTGAAGACGCTTTATCTCACTGGCGAGCAGGCGAAGGATGCATTTGCGGCGCTTACCGCATCGGCAATCGGTCTCGGCGCAAACGGCGGCGGCGCGATCAGCGATATTGCCAGCAAGATCAAGACAGAGCTTATCCCGGCCATGGGTCAGGCTTTGACGCAGGTTGGCGAATACGCCAAAAATCTGAACGACTTGCAGGCGCAAATCAACAAGTCGCCACTGGGCACGCTTTCGCCCCTGTATTCAGGAGGGGGCAAATTCCTCAATCGTGAGGAGGCCAACGCCCAAGACTTCAACGATGCCAATCTTGATGAGGTCGGGAAATCCGCTGCTGCAAAGCTAATCCGCGGCTTTGAAGGCTTCATCACGAACGCCAAGTGGGATACGAACCATTATCGCGTCGGCTTCGGATCTGACACGGCTACTCGCGCCAACGGCCAGATTGAGGAAGTCACCAAAGACACCATCGTCACTCTAGACGATGCGCAACGCGATTTGTCCAGGCGCATTATTGAATTCCAGAACGGCATTCAGAACGCGATCGGCATTGAGACCTGGAAGAGCCTTTCCGAGGGGCAGCAGGCCGCGCTGACGTCTATCGCCTACAACTATGGATCTCTGCCTGATGCGATCGTGAATGCGATCAAAGAGGGTGGCGGTCCGGAGAAGGTGGCGAAGGCAATTGCTGCGCTGACGTCTAACCCTGGCAGGCGCAAGGAAGAGGCTCAAACATACCTTTCTGGCACCGGTATCTCGATGAACGAGGCCGGCCTTGGCAATAAGAAGACGCCAGATCAGCTGTTCCAGGGCGATATCGCCGAGGTGCAGAAGCGCATCGACATGCTGAACGCTCAGTATGCTGCGCAGGCCAAGCTGAATCCGCTGGTAAACGACTACGGTTTTGCCGTCGAAAAGGCGCGCATCGAGCAACAGCTGTTGTCAGAGGCGCAGAAGGCTGGCGTTTCCGTCACGCCCGAACTGGCGGCGAGCATTGACGCTCTGGCGACGAACTATGCCAAGGCGTCATCCGCCGGCGATCAGCTGAAGGCATCACAAGAGCAGATCAAGAAGTCGGCCGAGGAATTTAGAGACCTCGGTCGCGATGTTGTCGGCGGGTTCATTTCCGACCTCAGGAGCGGCAAATCTGCTGCCGAAGCTCTGGCGAACGCCCTTAATAAGGTGGTCGACAAGCTGATCGATGTCGGACTGAACGCTGTATTCGGGAGTGGCGGCGCGGGCGGCCTGTTTGGCGGCGGCGGTGCTGGCGGCCTTCTTGGCGGCTTCCTCATTCCTGGCATCTTGCATAGCGGCGGTGTTGCTGGCTCAGACGGCTACGGTCACGGCCGCTCGGTATCACCAAGGGCATTTGCTGGCGCCAAGCGCTACCACACAGGCGGTGTTGCAGGCCTTCAGCCTGGCGAGGTGCCTGCCATCCTACAACGCGGTGAGGTTGTCTTGCCGCGGGGCACCAAGATGGGCGGCGGCGGAAAGACGCAGATCCAAGTCGGCGTATCCGTGGACGACACTGGCGGCCTACGGGCTTATGTGAAGTCGGTCAGCCAGGACACGGTGACGGCGGCCAGCCCTAAGATTGTGAATGCCGCCAATCAGCAGGTGGTGCCAACCATGGCAAAATACCAAAACAACACGGCTGGCGGCGACTACCGTAATTCGTAAGGAGGCGAAATGGCGAGCATTATAGAGTGGCCGTTTTGCCTCCTTACCCCGCGGCAAGTACAAGCCAATGTCGTTCCGTTCACCCGCTCCGGCGGCAAGTCGCTTGGCGGGGTGGAGCCGCTCACGCGCACCGATCTCGGGTTCTGGGCGATTGACTATGCAAGTGTAGCGATGCAGAACCGATATCGCGACCAGTGGCGCACTTGGCAAGCCATCAGGCAAAAGCTAGGTGGCCGCTCCGGATTGATCGCGGTTCGCGTCCCTTCTGGGTTGTCTGCTCCGTACGAGAGCGGGCGGTTTGAGCCGGTCGTAGAAATTCCGCACAGCGACGATTCGTTCTTTGATGACGATACCTCTTACGAGCAGGGCGCAATTTCGGTCGTTACAGATGGCAATACCCCGATTGGGTCAACGTCCATAAAACTGAAAATCATCAAGGCTGATTCAGATTTGGTCGGCGTGCGGTTTTCTTACAATCATGCCCTTTATGAGACTGGCCCGGTTCTGGAAGTCGATGGCGACATTTGGACTGTCTCAATATCTCCATCGGTACGCGAACTAATCCCGTCAGGCGCCGATCTCAACTTTGACCGGCCTACGTGCCTTTGCCACCTCACCGATGACCGCGGCATGGACGTAACGCAAGACGCGATCGGCAAGAACGCCAGCCCGAATGTCAGCTTCACTGAGGCGACTGATTATTGGAATCGTCTTGCCCTTGGGCTGGAATAACACAATCCACAAGGTGTGAGGCTGCATGGCAAGTCTTCGTGTTCTATGCCAGGCGGAGCTTCCGTCTGGCACGCTTCGGTTTTGGGACGGCTCTGGCGGCCCGTTCGTTGGGGAAGATGGAGAGATCTACCGCGCTTGCGTCCTGACTGAGGACGCTCTGGCGCAGATCGAGGCCGCCATCAACGCTGAAGCCTTTACGCTATCGCTCGTGCTGTCCGGCGTGGACAGCGCCACCAGCGACGCAGTCTGGGAAGACTATCAGGCGGGAAACATTGTTGGCTCAACTTTCCGCATCCTTCTGCAGAAGTGCGACGACTATGAGCAGCCGGTTGGCTCGCCGATAACCAAGTTCACCGGCACGGTGTCCAATCTGAATTTCGTCGACCAAGCGGCTGGAACTGCTATCAATTCCACGATCCAAGTGGACGTCGCCAACCGCTTCACGCTGCGGAATGTGACCAATGGCGCGGTTCTGTCTGACGTTGACCAGCGAGCTCGCGCAAAGGTCCTCAATCCATCCGCGCCAGATGACAAATTCTGCGAGCGCATCCCTGGTTTGAAGGATCGAACGATTAGGTGGCCGAATTGGTAGAGGATCTGCTGGCGGTGTTTTTGGCTGCGCAGCGGGATCGCCCTTGGGCCCCTGGCGCCGTAGATTGCTGCCTCTTGCTTGCGGATTGGGCGATCTGGCTAGGCCATCAGGATCCTGCGGAGCATTTACGGGGCACGTACTCTGACGATGCCGGATTCGAAGCCATCATAGCCGCCGCCGGCGGGGTTTCGCCCCTGGTTGCGGCGTGCGTAGCCAACATCAACGGTCTCCGCGTCCAGCGCCCGCTACGCGGCAGTGTGGCCGTCATCGGCAGTCACTCAAACATAAAGCGCCAGTGGGGCGCGATCTTTGACGGTAGTCGCTGGCTCGTGCGCTTTCGGGATGCCGTCGAACCTATGGTCGCAAAACCGTTAGCCATCTGGGAAATTTAAATGCCTCAAGTCATCAGCCTTGGCGCGTTGATTGTGTCCTCCATCGGCACAACCGTGGCCGCTGCGAACGCCCTGTATCTCGGTACGCTAGCTCTCGGGTATGGTGGCCTTATTGCTGGCGCGACCCTTCTTTCGAAGGCGTTGACACCTAAGCCTTCCGTCCCAAAACCAGAGGATGGTACGTACAATCTGAAGCAGTCGGTTCCGTCGCTGCCGATTATCCTTGGGCGTGTCAAGAAAGCTGGAGACTACGTTTTTCTTGAGGAATCTGGAGGCACGGCTTTTCACGTAATTGCCACAGCCGGTCATCGAATTCATGGTTTCGTGCAGCATTACCTGCATGATGAACAAGTTACGCTTGACGGTTCGGGTCGAGTTACTACTCCAGCGCACTTCCACGACGGATCGAAATATTTCGTCCGTATCGAGACCCGTAATGGACTCCCTTCTGAGACGGCATATACACAAATTTATGCAACGTTTCCCACGATTTGGTCAACGGCCCATAGGGGTGACGGCGTTGCGTCAATCCAGATGGCTTGCGCGACGGCGCCATCAGAAGACTATCTCAAGGTTTTCCCTAACCAGATGCCGGAGCATTCTGCCGTTATTGACGGTCATGCGGAAATCTACGACCCGCGCATTAACGCGGTTGGCTTTACTACAAACATAGCTTTGTTTCGCCTCTGGCATCTGACGAGCCCGTATGGCGGCAAGATGTCGATCGATGACATGTATCTTCCCGACTGGAACAATGCCGCAAACGTCTGCGACCAGACCGTGGTTAACAGGTCCGGCGTAAATGAATTTCGCTATCACGGCGGCCTGTGGTTTCGGGCAGACAGCGATCCGATAGAGGTTGGCCGCACGCTTGACCAAGCTGCCGAACTTGTTGTTTACGAAAGAGCAGATGGAAAAATAGGCGTCCATGCTGGGGAGTACGTTGCTCCTACTATCACGCTGACCCGCAAGAATATCATTTCCTTCGGACTCAACGCGAATGTTGATCCATCGACTACAGTGCTGGCGGTGCGTGGCAGGTTCACCGACCCATCGGACCTATATAATACCAATGACGCAGCCATCTATGGCGATCCATACATTGGCGAAGACACCGAGCGGACGATGACGGTCGAGAATGTGGCCGTGCAGTCCCATAATCATATCCAGCGGCTTCAAAAGATTGCATACATCAGGCGCAATGCCGCAAAGGTGACAATTACCGCGCATTTTGATCCAGACTCGGATATTTCGTATCATCGTTTTGTCCGCGTTCAGTATGCTCCAAAGATTTCAGATGCCGTCATAGAGATTACATCCAAGGTGACCATATCGCTCGTCGATATGACGGTCAGCTTCAGTGGCATTGTTATTCCAGACGAACTATACAGCTTCAACTCATCAACAGAAGAGGGCGAGCCTGGCGCTTCAGTGGTCGTCATCCCCAGGACTGGAGTTCCCGCGTCTGTCAACTTTAATGTGGTCATTCAGACTGAGGTTGTTTCAGGCGGCACAACCGCGGCCTACGCCTTGGCGACATGGGATCACCTGTCTGATAGCCTCACCTACGAACTAGAATGGGAAAAGACGTCCGGGTCGACTGGGCCCCAAAGCGCGGTGTCACAAGCTGGTTTAGACCAAGTCAGATCCGGCTATCTGGCCGACGGGGCACAGTATCAGTTGCGCCTTCGTGCCTGGGCGGCGGGCGCAAGCTCGGACTGGACATCTTATGAGTTGCGGACGGCTGTAGCCGATCCGACGCCACCTGGCCCGGTGACTGGCGCCGCCGTGACCGGTGGGGCTGGGCAGGGTAGCTTTAGCTGGACGGCGCCCAATAGTGCTAACTACTCGGGCGTGCGCATCTACATCAACACGACAAACAGCTTTTCCGGTGCAACCTTGGTGGCGACGGAATATGGGCCGCCAAACATCGCCGATGGACGAGTCGTTACCGGCCTAACGGCCGGAACGAAGTACGGGTTCATTGAGGCGATAAACGCCTCAGGCGTGCCGGCGGCGGCGCAGGCAACAGGATCGTTTGTCGTTAGCTAAAACATTCTTCATTTACATCTCATCGGAGCAGACATGGGCCTCGTTCAGAACGCCTTGCAGATTTGGCGCGACTACGTCACGGATGGCGTCCCGTCATCTGGGGCGTGGCAACCTAAAAAGTCCGACATCCGCGCGTGGGGAGCGTGGCTTGAATCGCTCCTAACCGCCATTGGCGCCAACAGCGGATCAGTCTTCCAGACAAGGTCGGCGCTATTTGCTGACCTGGCGCATGCCGCCAACTCAATGGCTTGGGTGGTTGCCGACAGCACGGCCGCTTATAATGGCATCTATCAAAAAGTCGGCTCATCTGGCTCCGGCTCGTGGACGCGCGTCGGCGATCTGCCTTACAGCCTCAATGTTGCTTCGGATGTGGGTGCTGGCACTGCAAACGCCATCCAGGCGACCACGAGCCTCCCGGTCTCTTCGTCTCAGATCATTGTCCTGACCGTCTTCGAGAACAACACCGGTTCGCCGGTCACAATCTCGTTCAACGGCGGCGGAACCTACAACGTCAAGGATTTCCTCGGTCGGGATCTGTCCGCCAACGAGCTGCAGGCTGGCGCGGTCATCACTGGCGTCATCTCGGGATCGACGTTCCGGCTGCTCTACGATCAGAAATATCCGTATGCCAAGGCAGTCAACGTCGGAGCGGGCACGGCGAACGCGATGGTTGCCACTATCCCGGTGGGCGTTGATTTCCTTGATAGCAACATCCTCATCGGCCTGCCGGTAACCGCGACTAACACCGCGGCGCCTGTTACGGTTGCGTTCAATGGCAATGCGCCACTGACGATCAAAACGAACTCCGGCAACGATCCGGTTGCTGGCGGCTTAGTGGCTGGCACCACTCTTCTTGGCTTCGTATCTGGCGGCACGTTCAGGCTGATCAGCGACCAGGCTAGCGCGGCGATCCAGGCTGCAGCCGAGGCTGCCGCTGAGGCCGCATCCGACTACGCAGACTTTGCCAGAAACAATTGGGTCGCCAACGGGCCGTTCGTTGGAACCGGCGTGGAGACTGATTACCAACTGACCATCGATCCTGGCTCCGCAAACAACATGTTTGTTGTCGCCGGCGGCGTATCGCAACTGATCACTAAGGGCACGTATTCCCTCGTTCACTCGGGCGGCAGCCACTACATCCGGATCAACTTGCCCGCCGGCGTGGAGTTCGAAGTACGTATCAGCAATGCTGTCACCGTGAATACGCCGGCAGACGGTAGCGTTGGTACGCCAAAGCTCGCTGCGCAAGCCGTCACCACGCCAGCACTCGCAGACGACGCCGTTACTTATGCCAAAATGGCGAACATCAGCGCCACGCTTCGTCTACTCGGGCGGAAGAGCGCTGGTGCGGGAGATCCTGAAGAGATCACGGCAGCCGATCTTCGCGACTTGTTCCTGCCAGCGGGTGCTGTGGTTGACAGTGTAGTGGCGTCCTATGCCACGAACGCAGACTTGACTACGCAAATCCCAAGTGACGACACCATTCCTCAGATCACTGAAGGAACGCAAGTTCTCAGCGCGACCATCACGCCGAAGAGCATCAATAATAAGCTGCGTATCAGGTTCACAGGGTGGGCGGCCGCCAGCGCGATCGCGCCAATCAATTTTGCCATCTTCAACGGCGCGGCAAATGCGATCCACGCCGGCAGCGTGGCGATCGGAACCAACGGATACTACGCGTTCCTCTGTGGGGAAGTGGAATACGTCCCTGGCGCAACGACTGCTCAAACGATCTCTGTCCGGGTCGGCCCAGGCGGGGCGGTGACTGTCAGAATGAACGGGGGGCCGAGTGCCCGCCTCTTTGGCGGTGTCTCTTCCGCACGCCTCGTTATTGAAGAAATAAAGGCCTAAACCCATGCAACCTACCAAAATCGACAACCGCATGCTCAACATCAATTTCGCCCTCGAAATCGATGTGATGGCTTATGCCATGGGGGAGCTAATCAACGATGGTGCCTCGCGACCGCTGTCTAGTTATTTCGCAAACCTTTCCGCGGCGCAGGTCATCTATCCGTTCGTGACATCTCTCTCGAGCGAGCTCGCATGGGCAGCGGTGCAGGCGGCCGTGAACGTAGCTGCGCAGAATACCTTTGGCGGCAGCCTGAGCCACGGCGCCACCGTCGTGCTGCCTCGCGGGACCCTGGACTTCGGTCAAGATACCGTCCGCATCGCTAGCCACTTCATCTCGATTCGAGGGCAGGGTTATCTATCGACCCGCGTCAATCGATCGGCGACCACTGGATATGCCTTTCATTTCGGGTTCGATACGCCGAGCAACATTTTCTATCTCGGCTTGAGCAGCATGATGATTACCTCCACGGTCGCCATGACGGCCGGCGGACTAGTCTTGTTCGACGTCGCCAACTTCTCGATGATCCGCGACGTCCGCCTGGTTAACGGCTTTGTCAACCTGCACGTCAAATCGATGCATGACTTTCACATCGAGAACGTCAACGGCGTTCAGGGCTCTCCCTACGCTATCGGCGCAGCATTTGCGAACCTCTACATCGATACACAAACCGTGGCGGGGTCGTATAATCCGAACAACAACGGCTGGGTCTCCAACTGCAACTTCCGTTCATTCACAACCGATGACGGGTACTCGCTTTATGGCGTGTACGTCTCCAGCGCCGACGGCATCTGGTTCGACCACTGCCACATCGGTAACGCCGAGACGGCGAACGTCAGCATCATCCCCAAAACTGGGACGACGCAGCTTAGCGGTCTGACGTTCTCAAACTGCTGGTTAGACCAGGGCGGCAACGGACGAATGGTCAACGTGGGGGGCGCGACTGCCGCGACGTTCGGCTATTTCCAGTTTGCTGACTGTTACCTCACCGGTGGCGTGACCTGCACCGAGGGTTATCGTTTCGATCCGACGGCGGGCACTGTCGTTCGCCACATCGAGATCACCGGCGGCAAGGTGATGAACCTCAAGAGCAACGGCTTGGTGGCAAACCGCACTGAGGGGCTTTCCCTGACGGGGGTTCAGTTTCGCAACGTGGCATCTACAGAGGCCGGCGCGGCCGGTATCATCATGGGCGGCACCTGCAAGAACTGGACGATCACTGGTGTTGCCAGCGGATACGCTGCCAACCTCAGCACGGCTGCTGCGGCAAGCTACGGCATTGTTGTGGCCTCGGGCGCTGACCAGTACGTCATTACCGGCTGCAACCTGAAGGGAAACAGCCTCGGCGGAATTTCAGACAGCGGCGGGGCCAATAAGATCGTTGCGAACAATCTAGTTTAAGATGCAGGCGCGCGTGGCAACAGATCACGCGCGCCAATCTGTTTCATCTGTTTCATGCTCAGTGATGGCAGGCAACCGTGCTGGTGCAAGGTCGCGATCTCCGAGATCGAGCGACGCGGTGTCCCCGCCGCGAGCTTTCAAGCACGAACGCCATGCCTCGCCAGGATAAGGCCTGATGAACGCGGCTATCAGCCAAGGCCCGCGGCTGATGCCACCGCCATTACAAGGGCCTTGGGCACGATAGCCATTGCAGTAAAGAAGAAAAGCGCTGCTTGGCCGATCCTGGCGCTTTGTGTAGCTCCGCCTAGCATTCCCACGCCAGCGGCTATCATCCAAGGATGATTGATTTCATACGGTGCCGCGTAAGCAAAGAGTGCGGTAGTAACGAAGTACCCCGTGACGCGCTGAACCCGTTTCATCGACGGCAGTAAGTATTTGGCGATCTCGGTGAAAACATCGGTCGCGTGCTGATGTGGCATGTCTAAATACTCGAAATTGAAGATCTTTGTGCACCCACTAATTGAAATGGAAAACTCAGACAAGCCCCTAGTCAGGACGCTCCTCGCCAAGCATGAAATCACTTTAAATCATTCTTAACGCTGTTGCTGACTGGCAACGCGTCCGCTTCGTCAGGACATCACCCCATGAAACTCATCCCCGACTTTGGCCGGGCGCTTAGCTGCGTCTGGTCGACGGCGCGCGCGCAACTTATTCCCGATGCGGCTGGAGTTTACAAAAAAGCTTGGTCGCTCCGGCTGATCGAACTCGCCGCCCTATCCGACCTCATCCTCAATGTCGTGCCGGTCGTCTCCGACTGGCTGCCGTGGTGGCTGACGCTTGTGCTGCTTGGCGGCGCGTATGTCGCCCGCCTGCTTATTCAGAACAAGGAGCCCTCCGATGGCGACAAGGCTTAGAAAGACCGGTGGCGGGCTTGCCGCCATCACGTTGGCTGGCGCCATGGCTATCCAGACGGTTGGCGGATTCGAGGGGCTGAGGCTCTACGCCTACCGCGATGTCGTTGGCATCTGGACCGCCTGCTACGGGGAAACGAAGGGCATCAAGCCTGGGATGAAATTCTCAAAAGCTGACTGCGACAACATGCTGATCGACAGCCTAGTCGAGCACGAAGCTGGCATGCGCGCTTGCCTCAAGGCGCCAGACGCGCTGCCCATCCAGACTTATGTTGCTGGCGTATCGCTGACCTACAATATCGGCACGGGCGGCTTCTGCGGCTCGACTGTCGCGCGGAAGCTGAATGCCGGCGACATCCGCGGCGCATGTGACGCCTTCCTCATGTGGGACAAGGCGAAAGGCCGCAAGATCGCAGGCCTTACTAAACGCCGTGAGGCGGAAAGGGCGCTCTGCCTAAAGGGGGTCGCATGATCGGGTGGCTAGCAAAACTCATAGGCATCGATAAATGGATCGTCAGCGCCATCACGGCACTTGCCTTGGTTGGCGCCATTGGCCTTGGTGTATGGTGGATCCACGGCACCATCTATGACAGCGGCTATCAGGCGGCTAGCGCGGTTAAGAATGCCGAAATCGCCGAACTCAAAGAAGACTTCGCCAAACAGCGCGCCGCTGCCGCCGAGGCCCGCAACGCGGAAGTGGAGCGCCAGGCCGCCGCAAACAACGCCGCGAAGGCGCGCGAGGCGGCCCGCATCGCTGAAATGCAGGCCCAGACCGAAATCCTTCAATCCCAAATCGAGGAGCTGCAGCGTGAAGCCAGCGAAGATCCTGATGCTGGCCGCACTGCTCTTGGTGCTCCCAGCGTGCAGCGCGTTAACAAGGTCCGATAGACTAGTCGTCGCTCCTCCTCCAGTTTTGGTGAGGCCGGACAGCGCCTTGACGGCAAAATGCCTTGGTCCGGTCGACCTTGGCGACAAGCCGCTCACGCAGGCCGCACTGGAAAAACTCTGGATCACGGATCGCCAGCGGCTGCTGACATGCATTCGTCGCCACTTGGCACTGGTTGGATTCTACGCCGACCGCGACGGTGGCCTTGAGGGCAACACTACCGAAAAGGCCAAATAATGGACGGCTGGTTCTCTTATATTGGCCCGCTCGTCGGCGTTATAGGCCTCATCCTGACAATCTGGTGGAAGGTCGAAGGCAAGATCGATCGCGCCGACGGCAAGGCGGATAAGGCATTTGCCGATCTGGCCGCCTATCGCACGCACGTCGCCGAGACCTACACAACCAAGTCCGGCATGAAGGAAATCAAGGACGAGATTCTGGGCGCCGTGTCGGGCATTCGCGACGACGTCCGGCATCTCGCCACCCGCATCGACGGCATGCACGAGGCTTCCAAGCCGCGCACCACGCGACGCACCGCAGACTAACCCGCACCACCCACCAAAAACACCACCACAGGCGGCTCGCTACGCGTAGCCGCAAGGAGACACTATGGCATTTTCTGGCGTTCACGTTGTCTGCGGTTATGCAGGCTCCCTCTTCGCGCGCGACAAATCGCAGGCAATTCTCGGCAAGATCGCATGGAGCGAGGCTCCTGCGACCGGTGTGACATCCACCAACGCCGCTCCGGCCGAAAATGCCGGCTCTGGTCAGGCGATGTTCCGCATTCGCGCTGCCGCCGACTCTTGGGTGTCGGTCGGCCCGACGCCGAATGCCACAAGCGGCACTCGCTTCCTAGTCCCGGCTTCCACCGACTACGACGTCTACGCCGAGCCGAACGATAAATTCCAGTGGATCGCTGCGTAACATGGCGGGGCTCAAGTCGAGTTTAAGGCGAGGGGTGTCGCTTCGCGCCCTCATCGTCTTGGGCGGATTGATCGCCTTGCCGCCTGGTGTTGGTCCAAATCCTCTGCCTGACTTCACCTTCCAGGCAGAGACCGACACTCTAAACGTTTCAAAGACTGCCGCCGGCATTCCGATGACGAGGCGGCAGAAACTGGCATTTGACCGCCTTATTGTCCGGATCAAGGGCGCTGGCGTCAGCATGGCAGACGCGCTGGCGATGTACTCGCCAGATACACCGACCGAGATCAACAGCCGAGTCAACAAGTTCCACCCCGGAACAAACGATCTTACGCTGACTGGTGCCGGCACCCCCACCTACACGGCCAATGACCGGTGGAGCGGCTGGTCGTCGACCACGAAGTACAACACCGGAATCGGCCTACAGACCTTCCCGCAAGGGCAGTTCACGATCTTCTATTACAACCGAACCGCCACAGGAGCGGCCAGCGGCGACTTCGGCGCACAGACGGCAGGCGGTGACGGCATTGCGGCGAACGTCCGCGACGCATCGAATAAGTTCAATGCGCGCCTTCAGGCCACAAACTACGCATCAACCTCAACGACGATCACGCCCGGCCAGGGCATGCACAGCATCAGGCCAGGCAGTCTCGATACCTTTGGCATCACGCGCGAGGCCCCGTCGGTCACGTATGTCGCGCCAGCTACCAATCCGACCATTCATCTTGGCGGCATCAATGGTGGCGCCGTTTCCGCTCACGATTGCGGCCTCTTCGCCATCTTCAAGGTAACGCTGACGGATGCGCAGTGCCGCGAGGTGAGCGCAGCCCTGCTGGATTATTACTACAAGATCCGCTTCGGCATGGTCGACTACTACGAGGCTGGCAAGGCTCCGACGACGGCCGATTATGATGTTGTGGTTTATGGCGCAAGCTGGGCCGGTGTTTCTGCCGCATACGCCGCAAAGCAAGAAGGCAAGTCGGTCTGCTTGGTGCTCGACGATCTCGCCAAGACCGACTGGGATGCCGCGGGCATGCCTGGGTCTGGTCTGGCCTATGTTGACTGCTACAACTTCACGGCGCTGAAGGGGCTCTATCGAGACCTGACATCCTGGGCCAATAGCACGATCATCAACCGAGCGGACACCAACACGCAAACGGGCAACTCGATTGAAAGTTGGCAGTTTGTGCAGGGCGTCCGGCGCATGCTCGATCCGACGCGAACAAACGGGACGCTCATTCTCGGGCAGGACATCCCGGTCTACTTCTCGACGGGCATTGGCTACATCGCCTCGGTCGGGCTGAAGGACACGTCCCTCACCACCAACGACGGACGAACCTTCACGGCGCGGCAGTTCATCGCCGCGGACTATGACGGCGAATATATCCACAAGTCGGCCGGCATTCCAACGTTTACTGGCAGTGAGGCGGCCGGCGCAGGTTCTGAAGCCAACAACGGCTACAAGGGCTCCAGCGCCCTCAGCAAGCCGTATGGATCAGACATCGACCCGTATGTCACCGCTGGCGTTCCAGGCTCTGGGCTTCTGCCTGATATCCAAGGCACTATGCCGCTGCCAGGGCTCACAGTTGATGGTCCCGATCCGTCGATCGAGAGCATGAACTATCGCCTAGCCATGACGACAGACGTGGCTCGCATGGTTCCGGTGACAACCATGGACCCGCACCGAAACTACAATGCGCTGCGCTACGAGACGGCGGCGCGTGCGTATGTCCTCAATCCAAGCGTAACGATCGGCAACCCGGCGAACACGCAAACCATCCTGCAGTTCGCGGTCGGCGGCACGACGAACAAGATGGACGTCAACAACGGCTCTGGCGGCCTGTCAACCGACTTGCCTGGCAGCGGCTATCGGTACGCCACCGCGGCGAACCGCGCGGCTCAGCTGGCCGTGATCGACGATCTCAGGGATTACCAGCTTGGCTGGTTCTGGTGGCACGCGAACTCCGGCGACAGCCGTATCCCGTCGACGTTGGTAACGCAGTTCCAAGCGCTCGGTCTCGACGCTGGCACCTTCCTCGATCCTGGCCCTAACGGGTTGCTCTTCTGGCCCAACCGGCCATATCAGCGCGATCCGATCTGGAGGCTGAAAAACACTGGGTACGTTTCGACGGCACAGGATTACTGCAAGGCAGACGGCTCGGCTCTTCGTTCTGATAAGACAGTGGCCGTCAGCTCTTATGACTGCGACAAGCACCCGGCGTGGAAGGTTGCCTCTGGCGGTTTGCTGTACACGCAGGGCAGCGTTCCTGGCGGTCTTGTCGCCGGCACTGACAAAATGGCACCAATTCCGCTTGAGGAGATTGTGCCTGACGTCGCGGTCAAGACGAATGTCATCGTACCGTGGGCGTCGTCTTGCACGATCCTCTGCTGGTATATGAGTAGACTCGAGCCGACTGGTGGCCTCAAGGGCGAAGCGGCAGGCGTAATTGCCTCAATGGCGATAGACGGAAACGTCGAGGTGCAGAACGTGGACTACACCACGCTGCGCACGAAGCTCCTGGCTCGTGACGTGAACCATCCTTACCTGCCGCAGGTTGCGTAACTAACCACCACAAAAAGCGCCATCTCCTTGACCGGGGAGGGCGCTTTTTTCGTTTCAGGCCATATAGCTGCCAAACCGCAGACGGCCGTTCTTAGCGCCGCAGGCTGTGCATTTAAGCCGCGCCTCGAGTTCAGAAATCAGCGAATGCCGCATCATAGGTGGCACGCTGTTGCGGTCGAATTCTCGCTCGGCGCCGCATGCATCACACTTCACCAAAATAACAAGGTGATGCGGTACCCGCTAGTTCTGACGAGATCAATTCAAGATCACCTGATGTGAATTTCCATCGTCCTGAGATGTTGGGACCTTCCACACAGATCTCGTAATATCCTTTGCGGCGCCCCAGCACTTTTCCGGATATGTGCTTTAAAGTTACTTTGTGTTTTAGAATAACGTTGATGCCGTGGCCAAGCTCGTTCAAAACAGATGGGTGAAGCCGATTTGTTCCCAGCGCCTTACCAATTTGAACAAGAATTTCGAAGATTGGCGTGGCTCGCCAGTCGAGGGGGAATTGGCTATTCATTCTTGCACAACATCAACGAATTGATGTGATGTCAATATCACACTGAACGACGCTTTGATTGCTTCAGAAATGGAGAGAGTTACTCCGCGGGTACAATCTCACTACCAACATACTCTAAATGATGTCGCAAATTCTTGTCGCAAGTGTTTCCTCTGTATGGACATGTCGGCAATTATTTTTAATGCACCTTAAGCTGGCATTGACATTCGCATGCGAGATAAGGCATTCGTATGCCAGGACGGTGAAAAATGCACGCCCCGCTTGAAAAAATACAAGTGATCGCACCGGCCTTGGAGAATTTATGCCATTTCTAAGCTTGCCATGGGTCATTGGTCCTATTCCAATCGTAGCGACTGTGTGGGCTGCATACGTTTGCGGGATCAGTGTAGTAAAGAAAAGAGGAACTAGCGGCGAGGCGTTTTTAGCTGGCTTACTGTTTCCGAGCGGGCTGACTGCAATAGCGTGTCAGTTTTTTCTATCGAAACATAATTTAACTGTTCTGTTGATAAGTTGCCAAATAATCTCAAGTGCATGTTTTCTTTTTATACTTAACGCCAGCACATCGCCGCGATTGTTTAGCGCATCTCAAGCACAGTCTCCAAATAGTCCTCCGGTCTTCTCGAGGCCCTTCGTGATTTTGTCCGCTGCTTTCATAATATTCAATGTGTTTCTATGGCGGTTTCCTGGGCCTAATCACTGTACTATCGGAAAATGCTTTGTCATGGAGTGGGGAGTGGGAAGGATAGATCGTGTTTTTTCAAGAATTTACTTAGAAACAATCTTGGGAACGATCATGCTGGCGGGAATAATTTCTCATGTTTTGCGGTTGTTTCTGAAAATAAGGCGCGACCGATTTTCGAATTAAATAGTGGGGAAGTGCGATGGGTGATCTTTTACAAAGAGCAATTCGTGACGGTTGGATGCCGTCTGCAAATACCGTAAATAACGCCGCAACAGGTATTGGACTGGCTGCCGGTCTTAGGCAATCGTTTGTCCCACACCAGATCATGAGTGTATATTCATACGCGCCGACGAACAGATTGACCAATATTCAGGCGTTTATGCCTAAGGTTGAGGCTCGTATTGCTGCGGGTGCCTATGAAGCAATCGCCGATGCCACTCGGAGTGCGAGGGTAGCTAATGCCGCCAGGGCTGGCAACGCCATGGGGAAGCTTTCAGTTGTAGCCACCATGGCAGAAAATACCTATGACATTGAGGCATGGGAGGGCCCTTCAACGACAACGCGAGTTGCTGGTGTTGCCGTTGATGACGGGATAGGAATTGCTGTTGGTGCAGCTGGTGGATATCTCGGATACCTTGGGGCTGGCCTCATCGCAGGCGCTGCAACGACCCCTCCGGGTTGGGTTGCAGGTGCTTCCATCGCGGCCGGCGCAATAGCCGGCGCGGCGTACGGATTCGTTTATGGTGGCACTGTTCGTGACGAAGTGACCAAATCTTTGGATCTTTATAACACTGAATGGGGCGATACGCATCTTAACTTAATGGACCTGAAAGAGGCCGCGCTTAACCAACTTACGCCGGATGAAATGAGGAAAGAAATCTTCTATGGCGAGTTATGGGCGCGAGAATATATAAAGAGGAACCCGATTGTAGAAAAGCCGTTCATCTACACACCAGAGATGAAGGCTGCTGCGGTTGCCGCTGGTCTTGAACTTGATGGCCCCGAAAAGGTTTCTGCTTTACTTAGTCCCCAGCCTATCACTCGCGTTTCGGATCCTCCCAATATTCAGCAGCAGCGCGGTGGGTCGCAGCCGTCATTCCGTCAGAGCGAAATCGAGAGCATGTCGCGGCTGAGAGACTACGAAAAGCAGACGCAATCCTCGACTTCCCGGACGAGCGGCGGCCTTTCGCCAACGGAGCGGGACGAGCGCAATGCGGCAACAAGGGCAAGAAGCACTCCACAAAGTTACGCCGGGCAGGAGCGCTATACATCATCAAAAGTAAATGTAAGCAGCACGCCGCAGACGTATGCTGGGCAGGAGCGCACACCGTCTCGTCCGGCCCTGCGCGACAATCAAAATACTGCGAGCTACGGAGGCTCTTGGGGACAAAAGAGGCCGGTTCTTCTTGATTTGAGCGGCAACGGCTTAAGCGTCGAGACCCTGTCAACCTCCTCTAAATTCCTGGATCTGGACGGCGACGGTTATCAGCATCGCACCGCCTGGGCGGGAGCCGGCACCGGTGTCCTGATCATCGACGCGAATGGCGACGGCAAGATCAGTCAATCGAACGAGTTCGCTTTCACCGAGTGGGATTCGTCGGCAACGAGCGACCTTGAGGCGCTGAAGCACATCTTCGACACCAACGGTAACGGCAAGCTCGATGCCGGCGATGCCCAATGGTCGAAATTCCGGGTTGAGGTCAACGGCCAACTCGTAACCCTCGACAGCCTCGGCATCACGTCGATCGACCTGACGCCGAAGGGCAGCGGCCAGACCTATGACGACGGATCGGCGATCACGGGAACGACCACCTTCACCCGCGCCGACGGCACGACGGGAACCGTCGGCGATGCCAAGCTGGCGAATGAAGACGCCGCCTATGTCGTCAAGACAAGCAGTACGACCAAGGCCGATAGTTCGGTCGAGAAGACCATCCTTGCCTACAATGCGGACGGCAGCCTGGCCTTCCGCAACGTCGTCACGACCAGTGCCGATGGAAAAAGCGTCCAGACGCAGTTCGACGACGACGGCAACGGCACGTTCGACCGCTCGCAGACCAATGTGCTCACTGTCGATTCACTCAGCGTCCAGACGAGGACCGTCTCCAACTTCAAGGCCGACGGATCGCTTGCGGATCGCACCACGACGGTTACCAGCGCCGATCATTTGACGGTGACGACGACGGTCGACCAGGACGGCGACGGCATCATCAACCAGCGCCAGACCTATGTCCAAGCCGCCGACGGTTCAACCACGACGACCACGGAACAACTCAGCGTTAACGGCACGCTCTTGACGAAGATGATGGTTGCTTCATCCGCCGACGGTCTGACGAAGACGACCAGCCTCGATCTAGACGGCAACGGGGTCTACGACGATATCGTCACCGAGACCACGACGGTTGCGGCGGACGGCGCGCGCAATACAACGACGGTGGATCGCAGCTCGAACAATAAAACCCTCTCCGCCGTCTACAAGTCGATCAGCGCCGATAAGCGTACCACGACAATAACGACCGACGCGGATGGCAACGGGCCTGCCGAAACCAAAACCGTCACGACATCCTCGGTCGCAGCAGGGTCGGGCGACATAACGCTGGACACGATTGTCTACAACACCAATGCATCCTCTATTAAGCGCTCGAAAACGACAACGATCACCACTGCCAATGGGCTGTCGACGACCGTCAACAGCGACGTGAATGCCGATAATATCAATGACTACACCGACACCGATGTGACGGTGATCGACGCCAGCTACCGAACGCAGACGGTCCAGCATCGCACCAAGAGCACGACCGGTACGTTGCTGTCGCAGACGATCACCAAGACCAGCATTGACGGCAAATCGATCACGATCACCGAGGATGCGAATGGCGACACCAAGACCGACAGCCTGACCACGATTGTGATCGACACGGACGGGAAGACGACCAATACCGTCAGCACGCTGAACTCCGATGGTTCGCTGGCCAGCAAGAGCGTCACGCTGACATCCGCTGACGGCCTGTCGAAGACGACGAGCAGCGACGCCAATGGCGATGGCGTCTACGACCTCATGGTCTCTGACGTCATCACCACCGAGTCAAATGGTAGCCGCACGGAGACCGTGACGTCGAAGAACGCCAATGGCGCAACGATCGCCACGACCGTCACCAACACAACCGCCGACAGCCTGACTCAGACGATCAAGACCGATGCCAATGGTGACGGCGTCTTTGAGGAGACGACGACCGATATCATTGTTCTTGATGGCACCGGCAAGCGCACGGAAACGGTGACGAGCAGGAGCGCCGACGGGACGTTGACCGCGCAGACCATCACCGAAGTCAGTGCGAACCGCCTGACGACTACCGTCTGGACGGATGCTGATGGCGACGGCAAGACGGACACGCGCCAGGTCAAGGTGATTGCAGCCGACGGCTCGGCCACAACAACAGAGACAGCCTACACGCCGAATGACAATGTCACCGGTACAACCAGAAGCACGGTCACCGTCAGCGGCAACGGCCTGACGACAACCACGTCCGTCGATCTGAACCGCGATAGCGTCGCCGACCGAATTACGAGCGACCAGACCGTACTCAATACTGATGGCAGCAAGAAGCAGACGATCTCTCTCAACAGCAGTGGCAACCAACTTCTCAATACGAAAACAATTGTCACCACCGGCAACGGCAAGTCGATCACGACGAGCGAGGATATCAACGGCGACGGCGTTGTCGACACCAAGACGACCGATGTCACGACATTCGACACCTACGGGCTGCAGTTCCAGAGCGTATCGAATTATCGGGGAACGACGCTCACAGATTCGACGAAAGTGACGACCAACCTCAACAGCCTCAACGGATCGACCGATTATGATCTGGACGGCGACGGCACGGTCGACAGAACCTTGTCGTGGAAGAAAACGCCGCTCGATCCAGCCGGATCGGTCACCACCACTCAAACGGTCAAGGCAACCAACACCGACGCCACGCTGATTTCGCAGACGATCACCACGGTCAGCGCCGACCAGAAAACCACCACGATCAGCTCCAAGATCGATAGCGATGCCGTTGTCGATCGTCTGGAAACGATCACCATCGACAATGCTGGAACGCAGAAGGACGAAATCAAACAGTATAAGGCGGCTGACGTGGTCGAAAGCCAGGCCGTTATCACGACCTCGGATGACGGTCTGTCGAAGACTTCGAGTTCCGACCTCGACGGCAACGGCATCTTTGAACTCGTCACCACCGACGTCATTGTACTGAACGCCGACGGAAGCCGCACGGAGACGATCTCGAAGAAGGGTATCGGTGATGTGCTGGTCTCCCGGACAACTGCGAATGTCAGCGCCAGCGGCTTGAGCAAGACGACGAACTGGGCGGATGCCACCGACACGGTGGTTCGCTCTATGAGCGACATCACCGTCCTCAATGCCGACGGCGGCATGACGGAGACCCTGTCCTATTTCAAGGCCGGCGGAGCGCTGGAAAGCAAGACCGTCACCACGGTTGCTTCCCATCAACTTTCGACCACGGTCACCACCGATGTCGATGGCGACAACAACGTCGACAGGAAATCGGTCACGACCAAGCAGGCTGACGGCTCGACAATCCAGCTGCTCAGCGATTTTGGCGCCAATGCCGTGCTCAAAGATACGAAGAAGGTCACGACCTCTGCCGACGGCCTCACGCGGACCATTGAATACGACACTGACGGCAATGCCACGGTCGACAAGAAAACGACCAGCACCACGCTCCTGAACGCCAATGGAAGTAGGACGACGACGGTGAAGGAGATCGAGGGCACCGTTACCAAGAGCATCACGCTGACAGAGGTGTCCGGAGACGGGCTGACCACTACCACCAAGTGGGATACAACAGGAACCGGTGCCGGCACCACCTTTAACAAGAGCCGCACCGATGTGACCGTCCTCAATGCCGACGGCTCTACGACCCAGACGATCAGCAACCTGACCGGCACGACGCTGACCAGCAGATATTTGGTCGAAACGGACGCCAAGGGCCTGTCCATCACCACTAAGGCTGATCCGACCGGCACCGGCTCCTACAGCCAGATTGCAACGGATGTAACGGCCTTGAAAAAGGATGAGGCCGGGAAAACTGACGGCACGAAGATCAGGACGGTGGAAAGCAAGAACGCCGATGGTTCGCTGATGTCCAGGACCACCAACATGATAAGCGCCAACGGCTTGATCGTTACGTCCATCCAGGAGCGTCCGGGCTTTGGCAACCAGACCGTTACCGACACGACCACCGTGCTCGCGGACGGTGCCATTCGCGAGGTCGTTGAGACTAGGGATAGCGGCGGCGCCCTGATCGGCAAGTTGGTCACCCTCACCAGCGCGGACAAGCTCACCGTCACCATCGACCGTGACGGTAACGGTGACGGCATCGTCGACCAGCGCCAGGAGACGGTCACTGCCAATTCCGGCATTCAGACATTGGTTGCCACCGACTTCAAGGCCGACGGGACGGTCATGGACAAGTCGATCACGGTCGTCTCCGCCGACGACCGTCTGAGCACGACCATCTGGGATAAAGATGGCAACGGTACGATCGACCGTCAGCGGGTGACGAGTTTTACCGCCAATGCCGATGGAAGCAGTACGACCGTTATTTCGGACGCGAATTTTTCGAACGGACCGTTGGTGGCAAATACGCCGCCGGGCTATCCCAATACGAATATTCCAAACGGCACCCTAGCCGCGAAGACGACGACCCAGGTCTCGGCCGACGGCAGGCTGAGGACGACCTCGAAGGATATCAATGGCGACGGCACACCCGACCAGGGCGAAACCGTCACCATCGATTCCACTGGCGCCTCGGTGTCGGTGGTCACCAACAATGCAACCGCGCAAAAAGTCTCCAACCTGACTCCGGGCGTCGTCTATTGGCGACCGGCTATCGCCGCGAAGATCGAGACGGCCACTTCAGCGGATGGCCGCACCAAGATCGCCAAATACGACTATGACGGCAACGGCGTTTACGAGACCGTCATGCAGTCGACCATCCAAGTCGACGGCTCCGTCGTCACGACGGTGACCGACACAAATGCCGGTGGCACGGTGACGGCAAAGGGCACGATCTCGACCAGCGCCGATGGCCTGATCACCAAGCTGTCGAAGGATGCGGGCAACAACGGCACCATCGATCATACCGAGACGGCGGTGACCCATGCCGATGGCTCGATCACCCTGACCAAGGTCGATCTCAACGCCAGCGGAGTGATGACGCAGACGGTCGTCGATCAGGTCACTGCGCTCGGCTCCCTTTCCTCCACCATCACGACGGACTCGGCCGGCGGCAAGGTCACGCAGACCATCTTCGCTGCGGACGGAGGCTCTGTGACGACGGACTCAATGGACCGCAGGACCGCCCAGACCACCATCGCCCCGGATGGAAGCTCTGTGACGACGACCTATGATGGGGCGAGTGGGCAGACGCTGAGCATCGCTAAGGCGACTGCGACCGGCTTGCTGACCAGCGCCATTTTCTACGACCCGCTCAATACGAACCCAACATGGAAGCGGATCGAGCAGCAATATGACACCGCCGGCAGCAAGACGGTCGAAACACAGTTCAACGACGACGGCACGCGGGTGATAATCACTTTCGATCCAGCGAAGGCCGCCACATGGGATCGGTATGTACAGTGGTACGACACATCGAACCGCTTGACGTCGCAGGTCAACTACTACGATGACGGAACGCGCGAAAATTACACGTATGATGTTGACGGCTCAAAGTCCTGGTCGAGAATCCGGCAGAATTATCTCGCCTCCGGAGAGCTGTCGAGGCAATATCAATACAATGACAACAATACGACCGATATTTTCGCCTACGATCCCGCCAAGACTGAGTCATGGGACCGCATGGAGGTTACCTATAATTCCCTCACCCAATTTACATACGATTATCTCACAGTAAAGAACACCTTCTTCGACAGTGGCGAGAAGCGCTACGAGGCGTGGGATCGAGCAGGTGCGCAGCCGTGGTCATACCATCGCTTGGACGTAAACAGCGCCGGTCAAACGACCTACGAAGAAACGACCTTAGATAGCGGCAAGACGGACAAGAGAACGAATGACGTCGGCGACACCGCCACCTGGTCGTATCAGATCGCCTCATACTCGGCATCCGACGCGCTTATGCAGAACTTCGTTCAATGGGATGGGGCAAAGAACTCGACAAACGTTTTCTACGATTACCTTGGCAACCAATCATGGTCCACAACAGAGGAGAGATATCTGTGGGGTGTGATAAATACCCAGTTTATTTACTATGATGACGGGACCAAAAGAGAAAGCCGCTTCGATTCCAATGGCAACCTTTACGGGTGGACACTTTACAATGCCAAAGGTGGGGTAAAGGACTATTGGCCCAAGCAGAGCCCAGTACTCTTGGATTTGGACGGTGATGGCCATGTGGATTTGCGTCCAATGGACTTGGAGACGGCCGTTCCCACACTAACATTTGATTGGGACGGGGATGGAGCGCCCGATCGAACCGGCTGGGTGGGTGCAAATGACGGCTTCTTGGCAATCGACCTCGCCGGTGATGGAGACGCCGGCCCAGACGGAATTATCGACAAGGCCCGTGAGTTGGCATTTTCACTGTGGCCTGACCAGGACAATGGCCAGGATATTTCCGACCTCGATGGTCTGCGGCTCGTCTTCGATACCAATCACGACAATGTCCTCGACCTGAACGATGATCGTTGGAGCGAATTCAGGATTTGGCGCGACCTCAATCAGAATGGTGTCAGCGATGCCGGTGAACTGCAGACGATGACGGATGCGGGTATCCGATTGATCAACCTGATACCGAGCAGTGACGGGGCGCAATCCTTTGCCGACGGTTCCGTTATTACCGGCACCAGTTCCTATCAGACGGTCGATGGCAATCAGTATTTGGTCGCGGACGCGAGTCTCGCGGTGATGCCAAATCGGACAGCCAATGTTGCATAACGTGATTCCCTGCTTGATGTCGGCGCCAAAAGGCGCCGGCATTCTCTCTCTTCCTTGATCACACGCCATGACCGACATTGAGACAGCATCCGGCCCTGGCTCGGCGGAGGCCGAGACCACTGACAACCTCACGTCAGCACCCGAAGCAGAGATCGCCGACAGCGGACTGGCGGCGATCTCTGCCGTTGCCGGTTATTTCAGGATCGCATCGCGTCCGGAGACGCTGAGCCGTGAGCTTGGGCTGACCGCGCCGGCTGCACGCGATGACCTGCTGCGGGCGGCAAAGATCATCGGCCTGAAGGCACGCATCGTCCGTGCCACCCAGATCAAACGACTGGCGACGCTTCCGGCGCCGGCGCTTGCCTCGCTGAAGGACGGTACCTTCGCGGTCTTCGCCGGCGTGGCCGCCGAGGGGCGCTATCGGCTGATCAATCCCATCGATTTCTCCGCCCGGAATGTCGAGGCCGAGGAGCTTCTCGCTCTGACCTCGGGCGAGTTCATCCTTGTCCAGCGGCGTTTCGCTGGTCCCGGTGCCTCGCAGCAGAATTTCGGCTTCCGCTGGTTCCTGCCGGCAATCTGGCGCTATCGGCGCGCCTTCGGCCATGTGCTGATCGCCTCCCTCGTCATCCAGATCTTCGCGCTGGTGACGCCGCTGTTCTTCCAGGTCGTCGTCGACAAGGTGCTCGCGCACCGCAGCTATTCGACCCTGATCGTTCTCGTCGTCGGCCTTGCTGCCGTCGGGCTCTTCGACGTCGTGCTGCAATATCTCAGAACCTATGCGCTGTCGCATACGACCAATCGGATCGATGTCGAGCTCGGCCGCCGGCTGTTCCGGCATCTGTTGAACCTGCCGCTCAGCTATTTCGAGACCCGCGCCACCGGCCAGACGGTCGCGAGGATCCGCGAACTCGAAACCATCCGCAATTTCCTGACGGGTCAGGGCCTGTTCTCCGGCCTCGACCTGATCTTCACCATCATCTTCATCTTCGTATTGTTTTCCTATTCCTCGAAGCTTGCCTGGATCGTCGTCGCCTCCATTCCCTTTTACGTCGCGATCGGATTTCTCATCCGCCCCTTCCTCAAGGAACGGATCGACGAGAAGTTCGAGCGCGGCGCCTTCAGCCAGCAACTGCTCGTCGAGACCGTCGTCGGCATTCAGACGCTGAAGGCCTCGGCGGTCGAGCCGGTGGTTTCCTCGCAATGGGAGGAACGGCTGGCCGCTTATGTGCACTCGTCCTTCCTGGCGACCATGCTGGCGTCCAAGGGTCAGAACATCATCCAATATGTCAACAAGATCACCTCGGCCGCGCTTCTTCTCTTCGGCGCGCAGGCGGTCATCGACGGTGAATTGAGTGTCGGCGCCTTGGTTGCCTTCAACATGATCGCCGGTCAGGTCTCGCAGCCGATCCTGCGGCTGTCGCAGCTCTGGCAGGATTTCCAGCAGGTGCAGGTTTCCATCGCCAGGCTCTCCGATATTCTGAACGCCCCGCAGGAGCCGCGTCCGAGCGTTGTCGTCAGCCTGCCGCCGCCGAAGGGTGCGATCGGCTTCAAATCGGTGAACTTCCGCTATTCCCCCGATGGCCAGGACGTACTCAAGGACATCACCTTTGCGATCCGGCCGGGCGAAGTCATCGGTATCGTCGGCCCCTCCGGCTCCGGCAAGTCGACGCTGACCAAGCTGGTGCAGCGCTTCTATATCCCGAACAACGGCCAGGTCTTCGTCGACGGCCAGGATATCGCCCAGGTCGATCCTGCCTGGCTGCGGTCGAATATCGGCGTCGTGCTTCAGGAGAACATGCTGTTCAACCGGACGATCCACGACAATATCTGCATGGTCAATCCGGCGATGTCGCGTGCCGCCGCCATTCAGATGGCGCGACTGTCGGGCGCCGACGAGTTCATCGCCAAGCTGCCGCGCGGCTACGACACGCTGATCGAGGAGCGCGGCGCCAATCTTTCCGGCGGCCAGCGGCAGCGTCTCGCCATCGCCCGCGCCCTTGCCACCAATCCGCCGATCCTCATCCTCGACGAAGCGACAAGCGCGCTCGACTATGAGAGCGAGCGCATCATCCTCGGCAATATGCGCGAGATCGTCCGCGGCCGCACCGTCATCATCATCGCCCATCGCCTCGCGACCGTGCGGCATTGCAACCGCATCATCGGCATGAAGGACGGACGCATCGTCGAAGAGGGAACCCACGAGACGCTGCTTGCCCGTCCGAACGGGCTCTATGCCCATCTCTGGCAATTGCAGACGGGGCCTGTCCATTCATGAACCAGGCCGTTCAGCCTCCCCGGCTTCCGCCGAAGCCGCGCAAGAGATTGCCGGTGGACAACGAGTTCCTGCCGGCCGCACTCGAGATTCTCGAAACCCCGGCTTCGCCGATCCGCACGGCGCTGATCTGGTTCATCTGCCTGCTTACCGCCGGCGCGCTGATATGGAGCTATATCGGCACCTTCGACATCGTGGCGACCGCCCAGGGCAAGATTCAGCCGACCGGACGCGTCAAAGTCATCCAGTCGATCGAGGTTGGCAAGACGATCGCGGTTCCGGTCGCAAACGGCGCCAAAGTGGACGCCGGAGCCATCCTCGTCGAGCTTGATCCGACCGAAGCACGCGCCGAGGCCAACACGCTGTCCACCAGCCTCGCGGCACTGCGGGCCGAGGTCACGCGGCGTGGCGCGGCATTGGCTGAGGTCAATGCCTGGCAGCATGGCGACCTCTGGAGCGGGGCGCGTCGGATTGAGATCGTCCCCGAATTCGCCGATTCCATACCTGCCGACATCCGGACGCGCGAAACGCTGCTTTACAATTCTGATCTTGAGCAGCTTGCATCGACCCTCGACAGCCTTTCCGCTCAGCGCAATCAGCAGTTCGCTGCGGTGAAGCGATACAGCGAGATGGTCACGGCCCAGCAGGCACTGGTCGCAACACTGACGGACCGCGTGACGATGCGCTCGAATCTCGTCGATCTCAGTGCTGGCTCGAGATCCGGCGTCATCGATGCCGTCGAGACCAGGCAGAGGGAAGAGGCAACGCTTGCCGAGCAGGTCGGTCAGCGGGCGGAGGCGGAGACCGCGATCGTCGCGGCGACGAGCGAAGGCCTGAAGGCCATCAAGACCTTCGTCGCCGACAATGCCGAAAAACAATCGGCAGCATCGCGGGAGATCGACGAGAAGGAACAGCAACTGGTCAAGGCGGCCAAGCGGCTGGAGTCGATGACGATCAAAAGCCCGATCAACGGCATCGTCCAGACATCCGCCATCACCACGGTCGGCCAGGTGGTGACCGCGGGCGCGGAGCTGATGCGGATCGTCCCGGATGATGCCTCACTCGAAATCGAAGCCTATCTGCCGAACCGGGACATCGGCTTCGTCTCGCCCGGACAGCCAGCGGTGATCAAGATCGAAGCCTTTCCCTTCACCCGCTACGGCATCCTCAACGGCAAGGTCACCAGGGTTGCAACCGACGCCATTCCGGAGCCGGATGCTCAGCAGCTCGAAGGCCAGCCGGCGAAGGAACTGCAGAGCGTCATCCCGATCGGCAATGCCCAGCGTGTTCAGAACCTAGTCTTCCCGATCACCATCAGGCCGGATGTGGCAAGCATCGACATCGAGGGAACGCGCGTGGCGCTCTCGCCCGGCATGTCCGTCACCGTCGAGGTCAAGACCGGCAGCCGCCGCATCCTTGAATATCTCTACTCGCCGTTGGCTGAAGTTGCTTCGGAAGCGATGCAGGAGCGGTAAATGCCCGATCGCCATAAGACAGGGCTTGAACCGATGATGAAAAGCTTCGGCCTGTATCCGATCAGGTGCTGAGCAACGACAATATTATCCGCCCCCGGGCAGGGATTTCAACCATCCTTCCTACGCAGGCGACATAACCATTCCACCAGCCGCCTCTCCTTAATCAGGGAGGCAGTTTTTTCGCCCCTAGTTTCGAGAGGGGGCGAACGGATGTCCACCGACGCAGCCTGCCTATATCTGAAATAGCTCCGCCTAGCTATGGCGGCGCTATTTCTGGGCTCTTTGACGGAGTGGGCCGCACAGAGTATCGAAGTGCATGGCTGTTCTAATACACACCTCCGCACGGCCCAATGCTATTACGATCGGCGGCATCTTTTGTTCCCGCATGATGGATTGCCTCTTAGAAAAGGAGGATAGGGTGACGACTAGCGGAAGGCCCCATCTTTGATTACGAAGAAGCACACGACTGAAATGGGGTAGCGCAATTGCTTCTTTCATACTGGCATTTTCCACCAGTGCCTGTACTTTCGGCGCTCGGCGGCGTGCTTGCCGGCGGTATATCCTGCGCGAAAACAGGGGCGCGCCGTCGACGGGCTAACGCTGTCTCGGAAAGAGCCTTGCTGCGAACGCCACCAGTCGTAAATGCCACGCCGAAGGCTACGTTTTTAGGTTCCGGACCGTCAGGCATATCAGCCTCGCTCGTAGGTCGGCCGCCAGCCGCGCGTAATGCCTCGGCCCATCGCTCCTTCCGTCAGCACCAGCTGCCAGCGAAGATGGCGAATATCATTCAGAAGCGTTCCTATCGCCGCTTGCGCATCGAAGCCGCTGCTCGGCTGGCGGCGTTCCGTGCGATCGCCAATGCCATTCCATTTCCTGAGCCTTCTGCAAAGAATCCTTATCGCTGTCCGTAGAGACCCGAAAATTACGAATCTACTCCAAATTGATGATCCATGGCAACACAACTTAACTTAAATGGGGGATGTGCATCGCACTAGCGCATCTGGTATCGATGCTTCCGAGGAAAAGCGTCATGCAGCGCTGGCGTCCGGCCTCATCATTCGCAACGAACAAGTCATAGTTGCCTGGAGGTTGGAATGGGGAATTCTTTTGAAAAACCGGAATCTGGCCTTCGTGAAGGGCAAGCCGCGAATGACGAGCAAAAACGTGGTTCGGCGGCTGCGCTAGGACTCCTGTCACTTTCACTGATGGCGACCAGCTCAGCAAATGCTGCGACCCCGCCACGAAACTCGTCGTCACAGCCGATCGAAGACGTCGACCCAGGTCAGAAGAAAATCCTGATGGAGGATATCACCGACTTTTCGGTAGCCGATTTCTACATTTTCGAACCCAATTCGGCGAGGATCATTCTAGCACAGGGGGCGGACTGTAGCGACTGCAGCGGATGCTCGTCACCTCCGTCATCTCCACCCTCGTCACCTCCGTCATCTCCACCCTCGTCACCTCCGTCGTCTCCACCCTCGTCCCCTCCGTCCTCCCCCCCGTCGTCTCCGTCCTCGCCCCCGTCGTCTGCCGGGGGGGGTGGAAGCGCCGGTGGTGGCGGATCAGGGGGGAGCAACGGCGAAAGCCGCTTTGGGACGGTTCAATCGCGTTATCAGACTGGTCTCAACTCCCTTGCCCAAGTCGAGAGGGCTGCGGAACGGTATGGAACGGTACGAGACGCGGTCGACGACCTGAACGAGATTCTTGCCGACAATCGAAACCTTAGAAACATTCTCGAAAACCGGCTCAGGAATGTGAGCGTCGAGATCTCGTTCGATGTCTTCAAGCATGGGATCTCGCTGGCGATCGGTCGGGTCTTTGGCAGCGAGTTTGCAAACGATCCGGAGATGCGTGCGGTGTCAGATGCCGCATCGGAGGTGATCCTCACCATTCCCAGCTTCTCCGGCATCAGAGACAGGATCACCGAGGTCAAGAACTATTTGACGGGGGACGTAATCAACAACCTGAATGCTTTCAGCGAAGCCTTCAGAAATTTTAGGGTGAGATAGATGTCAACATGCTCACGTAAAGTTTTTCTTGCCCTTTGTATCGTTCCCATACTCTCCACTTGCCAAGGGGAATCATCATCCATGTCGCCAGATCCGAAACTTGATAAGGTCGTAAAGGCCTACCGTACGTGTGTAACCGAAGCCGCACTCAACAGTGCGACAGGCAAAGGAAATCCAAACTCCGTAATCACGCGCTGCGACGGGCTTCTCGCAGATTACCGACAAGTGCTCATGACCGCAGGGATGCCAAGCAATAAGGCTGTGGAGGCATCGGCGAAGCTGAAGGACAGCACTAGAAAGGCTGTCGGCGGCCTCCTCATCGCTGCGGCGATCCAGTAGCAAGAGCGGACGCATGAAGATCGAATGGTATCGCGTACATCCCGGCAGCACCCCACCGCAGGTGCCGTCGTCAGAACGTAGCTGGATGGACGAAACGCCAAGTAAGTTCGCCTACCGCTGTCTCCCGCTGGTCATGGCGAACCAGATCGGTTGGGTCGTGGTCAACGAGAACGACTTCGATGCGGTCTGGAACGGCGGTTCTAATGTCGATAGCATCCAGATCCATAGTGACGGCGAAAGACAGGTATGCAGCCATTTCGGCTCCGGCATATTGACGTTCAGCCTGTCAGGGCTGGTGCGGACGGAGCCCGGCGTTGGCCTGTTCGTGACCGGTCCCTTGAACGAACCTAAGGATGGAATTGCCCCGCTATCTGGTTGGGTGGAGACCGAGTGGAGCCCGTTCACGTTCACAGTAAACTGGAAGTTTACGCGGCCTGACATCATTGTCAGATTTAGAAAAGACGAGCCGATTGCGACGATGATCCCGGTGTCGGTCGGAGTGATCGAGGGCCATATCCCCGTCATCAGAGACCTCGACGAGGATCCCACTTTCGCGGAGCGCTACCGCTCATGGGCGAAAAGCAGGACGGACTTCAACCGTACCCTCGCCGATCGCGATATCGCCGGAAGCCAGAAGGGGTGGCAAAAACACTATCATCAAGGCCGGGACATGACCGGATCAATGATCGCAACCGGGCATCGCACGAAGGTTAAGCTCAAGCCATTCGGGGATGAAAGCTGATGCGCTTCCTGCTGTTTCAAACGACCCTGGAGCAAGTTGAAGAGAGCTACCACGACTCGATAAACGCCGGCTATCCTCTGGGCCTAGCATATATCCACTCCTACGCAACTTGGAGGGGGCACGTCGGGCGCAGCTTCGATTTCACTAATCTTCCGCTCGCCGAGTGCCGCACCTCGGTTCTCGAAAAGATCGCCGAAGTTCAGCCGGATCTCATCGGGTACCAGGTTCTCAGCAGCAATAGGACCAGCACCTTCGACGTCATCGATCTTGTACATCGGATGCACCCCCATACTCCAATCGTCATTGGGGGCATCCACGCTTCTGAGCGATACAGGGAGATCCTCAAGCCGGACAGCCCATTCGCTGTTATCGTGGGGGAAGCGGAGCGCGGTTTCTCAAAGATGCTCGACAACCTGCGGGACCATGTTCCGCTATACGAGGACGTGAGCGGCGCAGCCTACATCGATCGAACAGGCGAATTGGTCCGCGTGCCTGCCAGCCAGATGGTCGATGATCTAGATGCATTTCCCTTTCCCGCCCATGATCAGTTTCTCACCGCACGATCGACCTACGCGAGCTTGATCACCAGCCGCGGATGCCCGTTCGCGTGCTCTTTCTGTTCCGTCTCCAGGCGGCCAATGCGGTTCAGGAGTATCGGGAACGTCGTCGACGAGATAGAGTTTTTAAAATCCACGTACCCTCAATTGGAGGCCATTCGGATCTGGGACGACCAGTTCTTCTTCGACAACGAGCGCGTGATCTCGATCTGTGATGAAATTGTCAAGCGAAATATCAAGATGAAGTTCATTTGCCTCGGACGGTTGAAGCCATGCTCGCGGGAGTTGGTCCTCGCTCTGGAAAGAGCGGGGTTCGTCCATGTCCTTTTCGGGCTGGAGACAGGTTCGCGCACGGTGTCACTGAAGAGCAACAAGAAAATCAAGCTTGAATGGGCGCTTGAAACAGCGAGTCTCTTCGCCGATAGCCGCATCAATATTTCGATGTTTTTGATTGTGGGACTAGAAGGTGAGACAGCGGAAACAGTCCTCGAGACATCCCGATTCGTCCAACAGATCCAGACCCAAAAATACTTCCCGTGCTGGTGGAACGTCGGCATCGCGACTGTATACCCCGGCACTGATTTATTTTCAGTGGCGAAACAGAAGGCGATGATTGGCGATGACTACTGGGAGACGACCGCACAGGTTCCGCTGTTCACTGCTGAAAATACGTTGCCTCGGCTGCAGGAATGGTTGCGAGTCATTGCTACCCATACGGACCCCTTGCTAATCTTAGAGGCGAAGGCTGCGCTTGACGCGCAACGTCACCTTATCCCGTCGATCATACTCTGGGTCCTTCGGAACTTCGGCTTGACTGGCGATCCCTATGTTAATGACAGTCTCCTCTCGCCGTTGCTTGATGTCATGGTCGAGGCCGTGGGGTCCCCCTCTGCGGTGCAACTTCGGTTGGACAGGTCACTTGCAGGCGGTGGCCCTGCTGTGGATTTCTTTGTCCTCGAGCGCAGCCCCGGCACTGAAAGTACCTACGTCGCGCGAAGATCGGAAGCGGTAGGGAGGCAACTCGTAGCTCATTGGTTGCTGGTCGCTTGTCAGCAATCTGGACCTTTCCTCGCGAAACTTTCGAAGTCCGTTGAAACGATCCTAGAACGTCGCCTTAACGTGCGGGACAATGCAATTATCGAGGGGGTTCTGGAAGATGCTCTCTGCTGAAGATTTCATGAGAGAGTTCGACCATGCTACAAGCATATCGAGTGCCCAAGGGTTTGCCATGCTTGAAAAGCTACGGCCCCGCGGCTCCATCCTCGTTGAAGCAATTCTGGCGCTTGGGCACGCACGTCTGGGACAGATGGCGTTGGCCCAGACCCACGCTCGAAGCATGGCCGATGCGATGACAAAACGGGAGATGGACGCGTGTCGACCGAAGAACACCGTCCTGGTGCTTTGCGAACTGAGACCCGCCAAACTAATAATTTCGAACGACAGAATCCGGATCGAGAGCGGGCACAACAACGTTCCTTCGCTCATGAAAGAAAGTGGCTTTGATGTCGTGCATGTATGGCCCCATCAAGTATCAATGGACACGCTCGCGGTGGTCGCGGAGGCGGCTGTTGCGGTGATCAACTGCTATTCCGAGGCTGACGAGGACGGAGTTTGGAATCTGGCGGATTTCCAAGGGAGGAGGCTCATGAACAGCCCGCAGGCTGTCCGTCGCAGCCGACGCGACAGGATCTCAAGCGCACTGGCGCATATTGATCCGCAAGTTTACGAGGTCCCCCGGACCCGGAAATGGAAATCCCGCCCTGCGAATTTATCCTCCGGCTCAATCCTTGCGCGAAAATTGAATTCGCACAGCGGCTATGGCTTAAAGCTTCTCTCGTCGGAGCGAGAGATCGCGGACGTGCAAATCGGCGAGTTCGCCTATATTACCGAATATGTAGACACCCGGTGGTCCGACGGTTTGTTCAGGAAGTTCAGGGCGATCCATGCGCGCGGCAATACGGTCGTCGAACATCTTCTCATCTCGGATCACTGGTGTGTCCGATCAGCGAGTGCGAGGAGGTTCATGGCTTGCGATCCGGCCCGGCAGCTCGAGGAACTGAAATTCATTGCGTGCTGGCGCGACAGTCACCCGAACATCGAGACGCTCATGTGGGAGATAGTGCGAGCGACCGGTCTTGATTACTTCATAGCAGACATCGGCCTAAAGCCCGACGGGCATCTCGTCCTCTTTGAGGCGAACCCAGCCGGTCGCATCATCTTGGAATCCGAATTGGCTGAGGAAGGCTTTCACCTGAAGGAAAATGTCTTTGCAGTCCGGGACATGTTCAAACGACAAGTGATCGCCCATGGCCGAGAACACTGAGGAACTTGTGATCAACCCGTTGGCTCGCGTCCACGATCTTGGGCCTGACATGCTTGGCCTTTCGACACCCTACGGAAAATCGTTCCTTATGTCCGAGCCGCATATCGCGGTTGTAAGGCATTTCGCTGTCAAGCTGAATGATACGCCCGCCGTCAAGCTCCATGAAAAATTCGGCCAGGACACGATACGCAGCGCTATCGAGGAGCTGCTCAAGAAACGCATCCTACTCCCGGCGGATCGTGCAGGCGCTTCGATTTCAGCCTACGCTCCCTTGTTCAGCCCTGACGCTCCGGTGCCTTCCGTCCACGTCGTAGGCGGACCCGGCGGCGCTGACATCTCGATGTGCCTCGAGCGGATGGGCGCTGTGTTGAAAACACGGTCGGGGGGGAGCACTCAAAGCGTCGTACTGCTACCCGAGTATTTGATGGACAGGACGGAACAGGAGAAACTGCGGCAAACCCTTGGGCGATTGAATTCGGCCATTCCCGCATCGTTGACTTCGGCCATGGCAGTTGTCGGACCGTCCATCTCCGACGCCAGAGCGTGTTTCATGTGCGTTATTGAAGGCGTGAGGGAACTCAATGAGGTTGACGCTTTCTTGATGGGCTTCGACGAAATCGGAACGACTAAACGGGAACAGCCTTCTGGCTTGCTTGGACCGTCGTTTGTAGCAGCCGAGATTTTCAAGTATTGTGCAGCACCCGATAACAGTGCTCTGGATGGTCATGTTGTGACCCTTGAACTGATCACCGGAGACGTCCGTCGGCACAAGGTTCGGCGCCGAAGCACATGCCGTTACTGCCAGCCGCCGAGGGCAAACAGCCCGCTCCGCCGGCCAGATCCGATCAAAACGGCATCGCGGCCAAAGGGGTACTGGACGAGCGGCGGAATGAGGGTTTGCTCCTCGGCGGAGACGTTGAATGTTCTACGCGAGCTCGTGAGTCCGATCACGGGAGTGGTCACGAGCGTAACCAATGTTGGCGCCACGCTCGGGCTTAATGACCTGCACACTTTCATTGCAAGACATCCTTGGAACCCGCGGATCAGGAATGTCGACGATCTGCGCAAGTCGCTGAGACACAAGAGCTCTGGCAAAGGGACCGATGCCGTTCAGGCCGAGATCAGCGCCCTCGCGGAGGCGGTCGAGCGTTACTCCGGCATCTTCCGGGGGACGGAAGTACGTCATAAGGCACCTTATCCACCCACGGACGAGAGATATATTCACCCGAACGAGATCACCTTGTACAGCGACAGCCAAATAAGAGCGGCCAAGAACGGCAGACAGGAAGAGGGTGCTCGATGGATTCCGGTCGAAGAATCTGGGTCGCTCATCGAGTGGTCACCTCTATGGTCATTGACGCATGAGAGGTTCAGATACGCTCCCACCGCGCTCCTTTATTTCTTCTACGAAGGTCCATCGTCGCATCATTTCCTACCGACATCGAACGGCTGCGCGTCGGGAAACACGGTTGAAGAAGCGATCGTGCAAGGGTTCCTCGAACTCGTCGAACGCGATGCCTTCTCACTCTGGTGGTACAATCATATCGATCGCCCCATGATCCCTGATTCCGTTATTGGCACGGCCGCAATGGCCCACAAAAAAAGGCTCGACGCGATTGGTGTGCAGGTCCGTTACATTGATATTACAAGCGATCTCGGCATCCCTTGTGTCGTAGCAGTCGGAGTGCGCGACGCAGACCTGACACAACTGTACGTGGCTGCCGGCTGCCATTTCGATGTGAGGCTCGCTGTGTTGCGCGCGAGTACCGAACTCGTCCAGCACCTATGCAGAGGGTCGAACGGCGCGGTACACGAGGAACACCTCCGTGGATGGAAGATGACTAGCGGCGGGTTCGACACCACAATAGCGGGGCTGTCTGTCTCTTACGACGATCAAGGCGATGAAGTCGAACGGGCGAAAAAGGTCTGCGCCGAGCACGGACTAGAGCTGTTGGTACTTGATCAGACCCGTAGCCACGTCGGTTTCCCCACTGTTCGGGTGGTCGTGCCCGGACTGCGCCTACATTGGCCGCGATTTGCGCCAGGCCGACTTTTTGATGTTCCCGTCCAGCTTGGATGGATCAAATCAGCGAGGAGCGAAGCGGACCTACTCCCGGTGGCACCGGAATGACGGAGGCGTTCGCAAGCCATTGCCGCAACACCACGGTGGTCAGGCTGCGCGAGGGCGTCGACATTGTGAGAAGCGTTGAAGCCCACCGTCACTGCCTTCAGGTCGGCAGGCTGGAATTTCCGATCCCCGAAGGCGACTTGCTGCTGGCGTTCGTCTCCGCACTCAAAGTTGGCATGACGCTGGAGGCCGCTCTCGATCTCACGGCAAAGCACGAGAGAAGTGAAATTGGGGCGGCGTTCCAAGGCATCATGATGCGCGGCTTCGTGCAGTACGAAGTCCCGTTGGAGGATGCAAAGGTTGCGCGGGTAACGTCGAACGGCGGCAGCTACATCCCAGATTTCGCTGCCTGTTCGGGCGGGCGGGAACTAGCGCTTGCTGGCGATGCGTTTGTCAAGCGGATCGGCAAAGAGTGGGTCGTCACCAGGCCGCGCTGCCGAGCCGACATTTGGCTACCTGGGGAGGCGGTAGGAATTCTGGCGGACGTTGCGACCCCATCCGACATCTGCATGCAGAAAACAGCCCGTCCAGTATTGTTCGCCCTCATGGAGTCGCTCGGCCTGATCGTTGCTCCCGACAACCCGCCGGACGGGATTTCGGGACTTGAATTCCACGAGATACTCTTCCACAGGTACAGCCGGAAGGGTGAGCACGCACGGCCATCGGGCGCGATATACGCGGGGTTTGCCAGCGCAAAAGACAATCCGTTCATCCAGAGGTCGTGGGGAACGACGCCGGTTCGGCTACCGGAAACTGCATCCGTCGACGCGCCATACGGAAAATCGGTCCGCGAGTTCTCAGCAGCTCCCGTGGCTCTCGCGCAGCTCGGCGAATTGCTTTCGATGACCGCGCGTGGGATTCGGGCCGTGGAACAATTCGTCGACGGGAAGCGGGTCGAGATCTTGGTGCGGCCATATCCGAGCGGCGGCGGGCTCTACGAACTCGAGATCTACATGGCCGCCTACCGGGTCGAAGGGCTGAATGTGGGCTTCTACCATTACAATGCTCGCGACCATTCGTTGGTGCTCGTGTCGAATGACGAGCATCAATTGCGTCGACTTTCGATCATTTCAAGCGCGACGATGGGGATGGCCCCAGGTCCGCCCATCGTATTCGTCATCGCCGCGCGCTTCGAACGAATGACGTGGAAGTACAGGTCTTTGACATACTCTGTAATTCTCAAGAACGTCGGAGTTTTGATGAAGACGATCTACGACGCGTTGCCTCAATGCGGCCTTGGCGGTTGTGCACTGGGGTCCGGCAATACGGATCTTTTCGAAGAACTCACGGGTCTTGACTGGCATGAGGAAAGTAGTGTTGGAGAATTCGTGATCGGGGTGCCGCAGTGACGTGCCCCCAATAATTTGGGCCATTTGGAACTGGAATTTTCCACTTATGATCGTAACCGGTGTTCCGCTCCCACGTTGTCTTCGCCGCCGTAATCTGTGATCGGCTTTCGATGGACAAGCAATGGGAGTTTCTCCATGGACAGTACATTGGAGGTTCTCACGACCAGGAGGTCTGGGCGTGAGGTGCATCGGCATTGGCCAGACGTTGTCAAGGCGCAGATCGTTTCTGAGAGCCTTCGGCCAGGTGCGCTGGTCAATGAAGTCGCGGAACGACATGGCCTGAAGCCGAACCACCTGTCCACCTGGCGGACGATGGCACGGCAGGGCAAGCTGGTTCTACCTGCACCCGAGGATGCGGTAGAGTTCGCCGCGGTCATCGTCGACCCACCCGTCTCCGAACCGCCCATGAAGAAAGCCAGCCGTCCTGAGATCACCGTCGGCGCTGTCACGATACGGCTGGAAGAAGGCGCGTCTGCCGCCCGGATCGCCGCTGTCGCGCGTGCCTGCGCAGGTCCGGCATGATCTTTCCATCGAACCGGGTTCGGATCATGGTGGCGACCAAGCCCGTCGACTTCCGCAAAGGACATGATGGATTAGCGGCGCTGGTCAAGAACGAGCTGCACAAGGACCCGTTTACAGGGACGGTTTTTGTGTTCCGGTCACGCAAGGCGGATCGCCTGAAGCTAATCTACTGGGATGGTAGCGGACTGGTGATGGCCTACAAGCGGCTGGAGGAGCACACGTTTACCTGGCCAGACATCCGGGACGGCCTAATGACACTGGGCCACGCGCAGTTCGAAGCGTTGTTCGCAGGTCTCGACTGGCGTCGGGTTCGTTCGGTAGTGGCGAGACCGCCGGATGCCATCGAATAGATGCGGCACGATGACTCGGACGGCGGATTCTTCCGGCGAAGCGTGACGGGGTTTGATAGACTTCGGGCATGTTGGATGCCGCCGATCTTCCAGACGACATTGCTGTGCTGAAGGCCATGCTGATCGCAGCGCAAGCGCGCGAAGTTCGCAAGGATGACCGGATTGAGCGGCTGGAGAAGTTGGTTGCCGCTTTCAAGCAGGCAGCCTTCGGCCGCAAATCCGAGAAGGCTGATCCTGAACAATTCGATCTCGCATTGGAGGACCTGGAAACGGCCATTGCGGCCGTCCATGCCGAAGATGAGGCCGACAGTCCTTCTGGAAAGCCGCAGCCTAAACCCCGTGCCACCAATCGCGGCTCTCTGCCCGCTCATCTTCCTCGCGTCGAGGAAATCATCGAACCGGAAAGCTTGATCTGCGCCTGCGGTGGAGGCCTGCATTGCATTGGTGAAGACGTCTCCGAGCGGCTGGATGTCGTCCCGGCGCAATTCCGCGTCATCGTTACTCGTCGTCCCAAATACGCCTGCCGTGCCTGCACCGATGGCATATCTCAGGCTGCAGCACCTGCACGACTAATCCAGGCCGGATTGCCCACTGAGGCAACCATCGCGCATGTGTTGGTGTCCAAATATGCCGATCATCTGCCGCTCTACCGCCAGGCCCAGATCATGAGCCGTCAGGGCGTTGATCTCGACCGCTCCACGCTCGCCGACTGGGTCGGCCGGGCGGCATTCGAGCTTCGCCCGGTCTTCGACGCTCTGATCGCCGACTTGAAGCGGTCCACCAAGCTGTTCATGGACGAGACTCGTGCGCCAGTCCTCGATCCTGGCTCCCGCAAAACCAAAACTGGATACTTCTGGGCCTTGGCCCGCGATGACCGACCATGGGGCGGAGGTGCTCCACCCGGCGTAGCCTTTACCTACGCTCCAGGGCGTGGCGGACAGCATGCCGAACGGATATTGCAAGGGTTTACGGGCGTGCTTCAGGTCGACGGCTACGCCGGATATAATCGGCTGATTGCGCCGGATCGTGTGGGTCCCAACATCCGGCTGGCCTATTGTTGGGCGCATGCTCGGCGTAAGCTGGTCGAGATCACCCGCACCGGCGCGACCCCGATTGCTCAGGATGGCGTGAAGCGGATCGGCGAACTCTATCGCATCGAAGCAGAGCTGCGCGGTCTCGACGCCGAAGCTCGCCGCGCTGGGAGGCAGGCACGGTCAGCGCCGTTGATCGCAGACATACGGACATGGCTCATGCTTCATCGGGCCCGCGTCGCTGGCAAGTCGCCGCTCGGCGAAGCACTCGCCTATGTCGCCAAATACTGGGATGGGCTCTGTGTCTTCCTGACTGATGGCCGCATCGAGATCGACAACAATACCGTCGAAAGAACTATCCGGCCGATAGCCCTCAACCGCAAGAACGCTCTCTTTGCCGGTCACGACGCCGGGGCCGACAACTGGGCGACCATTGCCTCGCTGATAGAAACCTGCAAGCTCAATGCCGTCGATCCGTTCGCGTACCTGTCCGCCACGCTCACCCGCCTCATCAACGGCCATAAGCAGAGCCGGATCGACGAGCTAATGCCATGGAAGTGCCCGGAGCGAACATACGGCTGAAGTCCGCTGACGGCCCGAAGGGGACTTCATATTCTACAAATTGCTGATCGCCCCTTAACTCATCCCCAACGCCTGACAGTTACAAAGACCCCACTAAACGCAAATGGGGCATCCTTTGAAAGCTATAACGCGGCGAAGTCTTCTCGCATCGCTTACAGCTTTACCTTTGGCTGGATGCCAGTCCGGCGAGAAGGTGAAAGTACGATACCGTGCAATCGCATCGCTAGAAGTAGACGGTAGACCGTTTCAAGCATCCACGGTGATGGAAGTTCATTATGCACGCGTCACCAACAGTCTGATCGGTGCCGGTGGTGCAACACGCTTGTACGGTGAGGCGCTTATCGCAGACATACCGGGGAAAGGCACGTTCTACCTCCTGCCCGTGAAGCATGAGAAGCAGGGCGTTTTGAGCCAGTTCTGGGAAACCGCCATCCTTTTAACCCTCGGCATTAAAAGCAGCATTGGAATGTTAAAGACCGAGGATTTCGAAA